>Ga0302226_10001877_pt1 | contig 15336 bp, 13 predicted proteins | sample II_Palsa_E3_3_FD_193524 | JGI IMG/M metagenome (GOLD analysis project Ga0302226, IMG submission 193524) | Peat permafrost microbial communities from Stordalen Mire near Abisko, Sweden - II_Palsa_E3_3 | ecosystem: Environmental > Terrestrial > Soil > Palsa > Peat permafrost | place: Sweden...
CGTGGTTGAAAGCGTTTTCTTTGCTTCGTTTCTTTGTCGCTAAGGACCAAGAAATGACGTGCCGCCACGCACAGTGGCTAACAGTGATAAAGAGAAAATCCGACTCACGCAGACCGTAAACACCGAAAGCACCAACCCGGCAATAACCCAGACCGCTAACGCAAAACCCCAACAATCCCGCCCACCCCCGAGTGCGAACGAAACCCTAACAGGACCCAACCATGACGAAAACCTACAAAATCGCAATCATCCCTGGCGATGGTATCGGCACGGAAGTAATGCCCGAAGCCATCCGCGTCCTGGACGCAGCGACAAAGCGCTTTGGCATTTCAATCGAATACAAGCACATAGAATGGGCCAGCTGCGACTACTACCAGAAGCACGGCCAAATGATGCCCGACGACTGGAAAGCGCAACTGCAGGACTGCAACGCCATCCTTTTCGGCGCGGTCGGCTGGCCTGACACCGTCCCCGATCACATCTCGCTGTGGGGTTCGCTCCTTAAATTCCGCCGCGAATTCGACCAGTACATCAACCTGCGCCCTGCCCGTTTGTTCGAAGGCGTGCCGTCGCCGCTTGCGAACCGCAAAGCCGGTGACATCGATTTCTGGATCGTGCGCGAAAACACCGAAGGCGAATATTCATCGGTGGGTGGCGTGATGTTCGAAGGCACGGACCGCGAGTTCGTCCTGCAAGAATCCGTGTTCACGCGCCACGGCAGCGAACGCGTGCTGAAATTCGCATTCGATCTCGCCCAGCGCCGCGAGAAGAAAAAGATCACTGTCGCCACGAAAAGCAATGGCATTGCCATCAGCATGCCGTGGTGGGACCAGCGCGCCGCCGAAGTCGCCGCGCTCTATCCGGACGTGAAGTGGGACAAGCAGCACATCGACATCCTGTGCGCCCGCTTCGTCCTGAATCCGGACCGCTTCGACGTCGTCGTGGCGACCAACCTGTTCGGCGACATCCTCTCCGACCTCGGCCCTGCGTGCACCGGCACCATCGGCCTTGCGCCGTCAGGCAACCTGAACCCCGAGCGCAAATTCCCGTCGCTGTTTGAACCGGTGCACGGATCGGCGCCGGACATTGCCGGTAAGAACATCGCGAACCCGGTCGCCATGATCTGGTCGGCAGCCATGATGCTCGAGTTCGTCGGTGACTTCAAAGGCCCGGAAAAAGAGGCGCACGACGCGATCCTTGCGGCAATCGAGGCAACGCTCAAGGAAGGCCCGCATACCGGCGACCTCGGCGGCAAAGCGAGCACGACGGAAGTCGGCCAGGCGATTGCCGCGCGGCTGGCTTGACCCAGCAGGCTTGAAGCATTGCGCTTAAATTAGTTGGCTTAAATCAGGAGCATGGACTTATGACACGCCAATTCGAACTGAAGGAGTTGATCCGCTCGGACAATTTCATCGATGGCCAATGGCGCGCCGCCGCTGACGGCGCGCGCTTCGCCGTTACCGATCCGGCCACCGGCACGGTCATCACGCAAGTCGCCGACAGCAGCCCCGCCGACGCGCGCGCCGCTACCGACGCCGCCGCTCGCGCGCTGCCCGCGTGGCGCGACCTGCTGCCGAAAGAACGCGCAACGATCCTGCATAAATGGAACGCGTTGATCATGGCGCATCAGGATGCGCTCGGCGCGCTGATCTCGCTGGAACAAGGCAAGCCGCTGGCCGAAGGCCGGGGCGAAGTGGCGTATGGCGCGTCGTATGTCGCCTGGTTCGCCGATGAAGCCACGCGCATTTACGGCGACATCATTCCGCAGCAGCAACGCGGCAAGCGCATGACGGCGGTGAAGGAACCCATCGGCATTGTCGCGGCCATCACGCCGTGGAATTTCCCGCTCGCGATGATCGCGCGCAAGATCGCACCGGCGCTCGCGGCCGGCTGCACCGTGGTCGCGAAGCCCGCTGAAGACACGCCGCTGACCGCCTCGGCGTTGGTGCTGCTGGCACACGAAGCCGGTGTGCCGGCGGGCGTGCTGAACCTCATCACGGCTTCGCGCGATCACGCGGTGGCGACCGTCGCCGACTGGCTCGAAGACTCGCGCGTGCGCAAGATCACGTTCACTGGCTCGACGCCGGTGGGCAAATATCTGGCGCGTGAATCGGCGGGGACGCTCAAGAAGTTATCGCTGGAATTGGGTGGCAATGCACCGTTCATTGTCTTCGATGACGCCGATCTCGACGCCGCCGTCACGGGCCTTCTCGCCGCCAAGTTCCGCAATGGCGGACAGACCTGCGTGTGCCCGAACCGGGTGTATGTACAAGCTGGCGTCTACGACAAATTCGCCGACATGCTGAGCCGCCGCGTTGCCGAATTGAAGGTTGCGCCGGCCACCGACCCCGACGCGCAGATCGGTCCGATGATCAACAGCCGCGCAATCGACAAGATCGCGCGCCACGTAGACGACGCCCTCGCGCATGGTGCGCGCGTGCTCGCCGGCGGCAAGCGCCTGCCTGAACTCGGCCCGCATTACTACGCCCCGACCGTGCTCGCCGATGCCACCCACGAGATGCTCCTGTGCGGCGAAGAGACCTTCGGACCGGTCGCGGCGCTATTCCGTTTCGACGATGAAGCCGAAGCCATCGAAGCCGCCAACAACACGCCGTTCGGCCTCGCTTCGTATTTCTATAGCCAGGATGTGCGGCGTATCGACCGTGTGTCGCGGGCGCTGCAAGCGGGCATTGTGGGTATCAACGAAGGCGCGCTGGCCAGCGAAGCGGCGCCCTTTGGCGGCGTAAAGGAATCGGGCTATGGCCGCGAAGGATCGAAGTACGGCCTCGACGACTACCTTTCCATCAAGTACCTGTGTCAGGGGAACCTCGCGTGAACACACCAGCTGAACATTATCCGATCGAGGTCACGTTCCCTGATATCTCGGTGCATGCGGAGTCCGAGTCTGGCGTTCCGTACGTACACACGTTCGACTCCGGTGTGCCGGGACCGCACGTGATGATCAACGCGCTGACGCACGGTAACGAGGTGTGCGGCGCGATTGTGGTCGACGCGTTGCTGCGCCTGAAATTGCGGCCACGGCGCGGCCGCCTGACGCTCTCGTTCGCGAATGTCGACGCGTATGCGAGCTTTGATCCATCGAAGCCCGATGCCGCCCGTTTCGTCGATCAGGACTTCAACCGCGTGTGGACCAGCAAGGTACTCGACGACACATCGCGTACGTCCAGCGAGCTTGCACGGGCTCGCGAGATGCGTCCGGTCATCGATACCGTGGACGCCTTGCTCGACCTCCATTCAATGCACGAACGCAGCAAGCCGCTGATTGTTGCGGGTCCGCTGGACAAGGGCATCGACTTGTCGTTGCAACTCGGCACGCCGGCCACGGTGATCTGCGATGAAGGCCATCCCGAAGGTCGCCGGATGCGCGATTACGAGGGTTTCGGCGACGCCGGCAGCCCGAAGAATGCGTTGCTGATCGAATGCGGACAGCACTGGGAACGCAGCGCAGTGACGGTCGCCCGCGATACCACCGCACGCTTCCTGCTGCTATCCGGCGTGGTCGACAACGAAGACTTGCCCAGCGACTGGCTGAGCCCCCTGCCGCAGACCATGCACGTTGTGCGCGTGACGCAACCGGTCGTGGCGGAAAGCATGGATTTTCGCTTTGCCGCGCCTTACACGGGGCTGGAAATTTTCCCCGATGCAGGCAGCTTGATCGGCTGGTCGAAAGGTGAGCCTATCCATACGCCCTACGACAACTGCATGCTGGTGATGCCTTCATTGCGGCAATTGCGTCCCGGCGTAACCGTCGTGCGTTTGGGCAAGATCGAGCGAACAGTAGAGCGGGATAGCGCGGTCTGACGTCACTAATAACGAATCAATAAGGTCCACATGAAGGTTCAGCAAATCAAGCAGAGCGTCAGCCTGCAAAATCTCGAGGATTGGGGCACCGCCGGCCTGGCCGGCACGACGCCGATTAAGGTCTCGGGCGTGCAACGCGTGATCAAAGGCAGCGAAGCGATTGATACCGGTATTTTCGAATGCACGGCGGGAACGTATCGGCGCTCGGTGAAGCAGGCGGAAGTCATGCATTTCCTGGCGGGTCGCGGTCGCTTTACGGCGGACGGCGAAGACACGATTCATTTCGCGAGCGGCGACACGCTGTTTTTCGAAGCAAACACCGAAGGGCTGTGGGAAGTGGAAGAAGCCATGCGCAAGGTGTATGTGATTTTTTAGTGTCAGAAGTATCCGTGCGATGAACCGCCCGGTGTGACCAAGGCGAGCAATAACGGCCGCTTGCGAATGGCGGCCGTATTGAAGTCGTTTTTCATGACCCGTTCTGCGCAACGGCTCCGCGCCAACGCGACAAAGTTCGGGCATTCTGCCCCCAGTTCGCAAGCCACCTTTAACGACTCATTCCTCATACGTTCATTGCGGCTTTTACCGCCGCGTCGCTGTTCACCCAGTATTGCAACACGCCCCCGGCGTTCGCCCCATCAACCTCGCGCTTCAGTCCAGGTATTCGGGTGTCACGAAAATTGCTGTCGATATCGTCAAGCTCAGGCGAGCTTGGCGCGGTCACGCTTTGCGTCGACCGACGTTTTTCGGGTCAGGTATTCACTTTTACGGGGCAGATTATGGACGTCCAAATGTCGGAAGAGCAGATTCGCACGCTTGCGTTCCATCTTTGGGAACAAGACGGTAGTCCCGATGGACGCGCAGACGAGTATTGGGAGAAAGCGCGGCAGCAACTCGGTATCGAAGGTGCGGCGCAGGATGGGAAAACAGCGGATGAGGGCGAGACGGAAACGGCAGGATTTGGCGAAGAACCTGAGACGACGTCGAGCCGTCCGCTTGCAGAATAAAGACCTCTAAGCCAGAGTGATTCGGCCTTGAGATCACGCGGAGCCATTCGACTTGGCTCGGGCTTTGTTTCGCCCCCGCGCCCTACGCTTAGCGGGACCGCAACACCTTCGGAAAAGCAGAACACCACGTATGCATCGCGCGTGATACCGCATCGCTGTTCACGTGGTCATTCTTGTAACGTATTCACCCCAGCAACCGGACATCGGGCGGCGACGTTGCGCAACCTTAGCCTCGGCCAGGAACATCCGTTTTCCAGCTAAACCCTGGATGCCGATAGCCCCTGGCGTTCGCGGTGGTCGTGATCGAACGCCGACCCATCGCTCTCGCGCTTGCGGCGCTTCAAAACTGTTGCCCTAAACATACGCTTAACGCGACACAGGCCCAGCCGGCGCGGGATCGCGCGGCCGCATTGGTAACACTACCAATGTCCTGAACCTGGCAGTTGGCGCCTACTGGAAGAACACGAACTGCGGCTTACCGGTGTTTAGTCTCGGGATTGCGCTATCAGGAGGCGCATACGTCTACCGGGCCACGCCGTTGTTTTCGCTGATAACTAAACGAAGTGGTGTTCAACATGAAGACGTTCAATCATCTCAATGCCTTGACCTCGTCGCTTGCAGGAAGCCGTAGCAAGGTATCCAAGGCAGCAGCCAAAACCGAAAAGCAATGCTCCTCGTATGTATCGATGCTTCAGGCGCCCATGAGCGTGCTCGCCTGCAACGTGTCCGATCGTGCCGACATTACCGCCATTGCAATACTTGGGTATAACTAGGCGCGTTGTTGCAAGGGTGTTCTTCCGAAGTTGCAAGGAAAAGACCGCATCGACCGAATCGATGCGGCCATTCACCTGCTTAGCTGTACGCCAAGCCCAATGTGGGTCTAGTCACCAAGATCGAAGCCCGAGACTCATCGCCTTGAAACGGCGGAGAGCAGGACTCCATTCTGTGCAACCAGTTTGCTCACCTTCACCTCATCAAAAGCCCAGGCCGGGCAGCACCTGCGTTCCTTCCGCCGCGACCGACTGCAATAGCCCGGGATCGACGTTAAGGGACTTCAGGATGGTCGGCGCAACCTGCGTCAGGTTGACCGTACTGGCATTGGTTGCAGGCTGAAGCGTGGGATACGACACAAGCAGGCCCAGATGACTGTCATCAGGCGCATTGCCACCGTGCTCCGCGTCCTTCTTCTTGCTCTTCGTATAGATCACACCCGGATTCGGCTGCACGATGATGTCGGGCGCACGGCCCCGCGCGGGGTCACCGAACTTCGCGGCGAGCGCCGCGCCTGAAAGGATCGACGCTTGCGGGCCGTCGGCGCAAATTCCCTTCGACGTACACGCAAGATTGGCCTGCAGGGACGCGACGACAGCGCCCGTCTGCGACTGATCCCGCAGCCAGATGAGGCCAAGGTCATCGGTCTGCACCAAGCCCGTTCCGGCCAGCCCCGAGCCGTCGTTCAGGTTGCCGGTCCGGGTCGCCGCCTGTCCGAAGTTGCCCTTAGGGTCGAGGAAGTTTTTCGCTTCGAGCAACGCCGTGAGCGTGTCGCCGTTCTTGACGAGTGTCGAATGATCGGCGGGCGACTGGCCATGCTTCGATGTAACGATCATGACCGTCGAGGAGTAGAGGTTTTTCGCCTTCAGCTCAGCCACCATTTTCCCCAGTGCATTATCCGCGTAGGCAATCGCTGCGGCCACTTGCGGGCCCGGGGTGAACTGCGCGTCGATATAGCCGCCACCCTTTGCATTCGGCGTCTTCTGCGCCACGCTCAGGGTCTGCAAATTGGTCCCGAAGAGTGTGGGCACGCTGGCACCGTTCGCACCCGTCGAATCCTTGCCGTCGATCTGGTTGATGATGGCCTGCACATGCAGGTTGTCGAATTTCTCCGTGTGCGTGTAGACGTCGTCATATCCGGTTTTCGTGACCGGGTCCACGGAGTTGATCTCGGTGCGCGCGAGGTCGTCCACGCCCTTGCCCGACGGCCCGTTCACCCAGTCGTAAGCCCAGGCATGTTTGTCGGCCCATGCAGTGCGTGCGTTCGCAATCTGTTGTTTCACCACTTCGAAGACGGTATTGGTCTTCAAATAGTTATGGGGATAGACCGGCGTGCAGACGCCATTGATCTTTGCGTTCGGAATGGCCTGCGGGTTGAACGCACCACCACCGTCAAGGTGGGTCAGAGCGCCGCCGTTGATCGCGTCGATACCTGTGGTTTCATCGAATACGACATTCCAGCCTTGAGGACCGGCGCATTGCGTATCGCCCGGCGCGTAGAGCGTGCGGTCATAAGAGACGTCATAGAACAAGCCTGCTGACTTCGGCGAGCCGCCCGTCAGAATCGCAGCCAGCCCCGGGAACGAGTCGGACAACCCGGGCGTGTACGCGTTCGAGTACGTGACGCCGGTTTGGGCGAGCGATGCAATGTTGGGACAGGTCTTCGCTGCGACGCAGATCGCAAGGTCCTGTTCATGCAGGCCGTCGATGCTGACGAGCAGCACGCGCCGGGCGTTGCCAATCCCGTTTGCTGGCGCGGCGGTGGTCATGGTGTTGGTGCTGCAGGCAGCCACCATGGTCGCGCCCAGCAAGCTAGCGGTTGCTGCAAGGCGAAATCTAATTTTCATTCCCGTATCTCCAGACCATCGAACTGTTTTAATGAGCAGCAGTGCACGCCGATTCAACCGGCATACTTCTCACCAGTCTGGATTAACAACGAGTCATAGCTATTACCGAATCATTTCGATTACCTTTACGTCCCCATTCAGATGGATCACGCGGCCTTGAACTCCCCGCGACTGGAGCCGCGGGGGAGCGATCTCGAACAACTGCTTTTGACAGGCGCGACGCTGCCTGACTTCCCATGTTGCAGCGTTCCAGCGATAGGCACGGCGTTGAAAACAAGACCGTCAAGCGCTCTCAGCGCATCTTGCGCACGCCGGGCAGCATCCTGCTCAGGGTGCCATCACGGATGACAAACTGGTGGAACAACGCGGCAGCCACGTGCAATCCAATGAGCCCCAGCAGGACCCAGGCCGTGAGCTTATGGACGTCGCCAAGCGTATGCCCGAACGCCGAGCCAGCAGCGGCAAGCGCGGGCAGCGGGACAACGTGGAACAGCGACACGGCCCAACCTCTTGCCGAAGCGTTAGCCCATCCCATCAACGGCAGCGCAATAAGCAACACATAAAGCAACCCGTGGGTGGCCTTGGCGGCCAATCTCATCGAGGGCGGCAGCACGTTCGATTCGGCGGGCGGTTTGTGGCTGAATCGCCATGCGAGCCGTACCAGTACCAGCAACACGATCGTTGCGCCGAAAGACAGATGTAACCCGATCAAACCAACAGGCTGCGTGTCATGATGGACATCGGGCATCAGCCAGCCGATCGCGTACTGCACGGCTAACAACAGCACGGTAAGCCAGTGAAAGAGCTTGGCCGGTGCGCTGAAGGCTGGGGGTTGGCTTGTTTGCATCGAGGAGGGGCTAAGGAGAATGTTGTTGGGGGATGGACGTTCAAGTGGTTTGCCCACGTTGCGGCCAGCAAGAGCGAACGGAACACGTATTGCTTATTAGTAGAACAATCGCCTTAGCGCAGACTTAGCGCAGATTTATGGAAAATCCCGATCCTGGCAGCCCAGGCGTCATTGGCGCTAAAGCAAATGATAATAAGTTGCATGAAAACCATCGCTCGCGTTCTGCAGCACCAGGCGTCCGCCGTTGCGGCGAGCAATCTCGGACACGATCGAAAGACCGAGCCCGCTTCCGCTGGACACCGTCCCCGGCACGCGATAAAACCGCTCGGTCACGCGGAGAAGCTGGTCATCGGGAACACCTCGTCCCGAGTCCTTGACGCTGCAAACGAGGTAGCCCTCCCGGTTCACCACGGCAACGTCGACCTTGCCGCCTTCCGGCACATACCTCACCGCATTGTCGACCAGGTTGCGCAGTGCAATGGTGACAGCTGACGCGTCCAGAGCGACCTGGATGTCGTCCACCTGCTTGAGTCCTAAATCCACGTTTTTCGCGTTGGCTACGTTGACCGCGTCCTGGATCGCATCCGCCGCAAGCCGGTGAAGCGACACCAGCGAATGCGCAGGCGCGGCTGCGTGCTGTGAACGAGCCAACGCGAGCAGTTGTTCGACCAGTCTCGCGGTGCGATGCACGGCGGCCTGCAAGGCCGCCAGCCGCCCTCGTGCGTCCTCCGGGTCAGTGGCTGCCGTCAAACTCTCGGCTTGCAACGTCAGCGCGGCCAGCGGCGAGCGCAGCTCATGCGCGGCATCGGCGATAAACCGCCGCTGCTGCGCCATTGCGTCCTTCAGCCTGCTGATCAGGCGATTGATCGAACGGATAAACGGCAGCAATTCCTTCGGAATCCCAACCTCTGACAACGCGTCGAGCGTGACTTCGTCTTGCCCGTCCACGATTGCTGCAAGGCGGCGTACAGGCGCTAACGCACCGCGAGTGATCAGCGCGATGACAATCAGCAGAAGCGGCGTCAGCGCGAGCATGGGCAACAGCGTTCGCAGCGAGCCGTCATGAGCGATCTCGTCGCGGATGGTCGAGCGCTCCGCCACCAGCAGGCGGTCGCCGCCTTGCAGCGTCTGCACATTGACGCGCCAGCGCCTGCCTTCGAAGTCGACATTCTGGAACCCGTCAGCAAGGGTTTCCAGTGGCGGCAGAGGCACATTGATACCGGTTTCGGGCGCACCCGGACTCACGCGTGAAATGATCATCGACATACCGTTGCCATGCGCATCGGGCCACGTCACAGTGGGGGCCGCGAGCATCAGCTTGCCGCTGTTGATCAAAACGCCGATGTCATGCAAATGGTTGTCCTGCAGCCGGCTCGCCTCCCGGTAACCACCGGCGAATGACAGCGCACCGCCCATCAATGCAAACACCACAATGATGCCGATGATTGACCACGTCAGTTGTCTCGTCAGCGAGCGTGGTTTTCGTCCCGGTCGACCATCCATCCCACACCTCGTATGTTGCGAATCGCGCTATGCCCGATCTTCTTGCGAATTGTATGGATCAGGTATTCGACTGCGTTGCTGTCGACCTGCTCGTTCCAGCCGTAGACCCGGTTCTCAAGCTCGCTCCTCGACAGAATGATGCCGGGACGCGAGAGCAAAGCCCTCAGCACCGCGAACTCGCGACCCGATAAACGGCACTCGACGTTGTTATACACCGCGACCAGCGTGCGGGGATCGAGCGACAGCTTGCCGCTTGAAAGCGTGGCGTCGGGATGGTGACCGAGCTTGCGCGTTGCAGCGCGCAGCCGCGCCAGCATTTCGTTCAGGTTGAACGGCTTGACCAGGTAATCATCCGCCCCGCTGTCCAGCCCTTCAATACGATCATCCACACCGTCGCGCGCAGTCATGATGAGGACCGGAGTATCCGCGTCACGCTTGCGAAGGTCGCGCAGGATGCTCAGGCCGTCTCCCTGAGGGAGATTCAGGTCGAGCAGCACAGCGTCATGCTCGCGGCCGAGCAACGCGCCCCTTGCAGAAGGCGCGTCCATGACCCAGTCCGCGACATAGGCCGCATCGTGCAGTGCGCGAGCAATCGCGGTACCGATCAGCTCGTCGTCCTCTACCACCAGGATGCGCATGCGAGTGCCTTCCGTTGGACGAGATTACAAACGATTCAGGTTGCCTAACTATCGGCTAAGTATGCCGGTCTATTTTACTTCGACGGTCCGCACCACGACACTTTTTACGTGCCTGGGATCAACATTTTTCCTGTTTGTCACGCTGCCGACTTGTTCGCCAGGCGTGAGGGGCTTTGTGCGCCTTGCGCCAGGAGCGCGACCCGATAAAAATCGCTAAAGGCTATCGGCTAACTTTCATTTCAATTTGAAAGACTCTTGTCAATCCCTTTCCCAATTCCGGTGTTAACCCCGCCGTCCGCCACACATCGACTCCGTCTGAAATGGGCAAGCATTTCACGACACCGCGGTTCTGTTCGTTCCGTGCGACCGGTCTCTGCATTTACACACATTGCGTCTTCCCGGAGTACCCATGAAAACACTGTTCCTTCAAGCACCTTCGTTCGACGGCTTTGATGGCGGGGCGGGCTCGCGCTACCAGACAAAGCGCGAGATCCGATCATTCTGGTATCCCACCTGGCTCGCTCAGCCCGCCGCCTTGATCGAAGATAGCCGCGTGCTCGACGCTCCCGCAGATGGTCTGTCCGTGGAGGCCTCGCTCGACATCGCGGAACAATACGAGCTCGTCATCATTCATACGAGCACACCGTCGTTCCCGACCGACGCGCTATTCGCCGAGCACCTGAAACAACGCTCGCCCACGATTCTTGTCGGGATGGTCGGCGCAAAGGTCGCCGTCGATCCGCACGGTTCGCTCGGGGCCAGCGAGGCAATCGACTTCGTGTGCCGAGAAGAATTCGACTTCACCTGCCGGGACATTGCGCAAGGCTTGCCGTTCGAATCCATTCTCGGCCTCAGCTATCGCCTGCCCGATGGCGCAATCACGCACAACGACGCCCGGCCAATCCTCGAAAACATGGACGAGCTGCCGTTCGTCGCGCCGGTATACAAGCGCGATCTGAAGATCGAGAACTATTTCAGCGGCTACCTCAAGCATCCGTATGTATCGATCTATACCGGACGTGGTTGCCGATCGAAGTGCACCTTCTGCCTCTGGCCGCAGACCGTGGGCGGTCATCGCTATCGCACGCGTTCGGTCGAGAATGTGATCGCGGAAGTGAAGTGGATCAGAGACAACATGCCCGAAGTGAAGGAGATCATGTTCGACGACGATACCTTCACGGACTTCAAACCAAGAGCCGAGGAGATTGCCCGCGGCCTGGGCAAGCTGGGCGTGACATGGTCCTGCAACGCCAAGGCGAACGTGCCGTATGCAACGCTCAAGGTCATGAAGGAGAACGGTCTGCGGCTCCTGTTGGTCGGCTATGAATCCGGCGATGACCAGATTCTCCTGAACATCAAAAAAGGCCTGCGTACCGATATCGCGCGCCGCTTTAGCGAAGATTGCCGCAAGCTCAACATCAAGATCCACGGCACGTTCATTCTGGGACTGCCGGGCGAAACGCACGAAACGATCGAAAAGACTATCGAATACGCCAAGGAGATCAACCCGCATACGATCCAGGTGTCGCTCGCGGCGCCCTACCCGGGCACGACCCTGCACAAGCAGGCGATCGAAAATGGCTGGCTTAAGGAAAACAAGGTCATCAACCTCGTCAGTTCAACGGGCGTCCAGCTTGCCGCGATCAGCTATCCGCACCTGTCGAGCGAAGAGATCTATCACAGCGTGGAAGAGTTCTATAAGCGCTTCTATTTCAGGCCCTCGAAGATCTGGGAAATCCTGCGCGAGATGCTGGTGAGCTGGGAGATGATGAAGCGGCGGCTGCAGGAAGGCGTGGAGTTCTTCAAGTTTCTACGGGCTCACGAGGCATGACCCCGGACGTGCCCGGTCAATTTCCCGGCTTGTCACCTCCGAAACAAAGAAGGCTTCGAAGGCTATATGTGAGATTCGCGTGGCTGGCAGGCGCCGTCCTGCTAGTCGCGTTCGCCATCCACGCCGGCAGCCCGAATATGGCCCACGTAACGCTTCGCTGGGCGGCAGACGTATGCGGTGCAAGCGCAGCCTTCGGGATCCTGTACATGCTGGCTGCGGCCGCGTTGACGAGGCGCTTTCTGGCGCGCCCCTGCGCGGAGCCCAGTTCATTTCCGGGCGTGACTATCATCAAGCCCCTGCATGGGAACGAGCAGGCGCTGCTCGCAAACTTGTCGGGATTCTGCAAGCAGGATTATCCCGGGCCCGTACAGTACCTGTTCGGCGTCCACGACAAAACAGACCTCGCGCTCGATGTGGTGGAACGCTTGCGGCAGTTGCACCCTCAGGCTCAGATTGCGATCGTGATCGATTCCCGGCTGTATGGCCCGAACCGCAAGATGAGCAATATCCTCAATATGCTGCCCAACGCGCAGCATGACATCCTGGTGTTCGCCGATAGCGACGTGGGGGTCGGTCCCGGCTACCTGCGCGGCATTGTCGGCGAGTTGCAAAAGCCGGGAGTCGGCCTGGTCACCTGTCTTTATCGAGGGCTGCCGGATGCGGGTTTCTGGCCTAGGCTGTCCGCCAAGGCGAGCAACTATCAGTTCCTGCCTAGCGTCGTGGTCGGCATGGCGCTTAGGCTTGCGCGCCCCTGTTTCGGACAGACCATCGCCTTGCGACGGACAACGCTTGAAAAAATTGGCGGCTTCTCACAGTTCACGCATCATCTTGCCGAGGACCATGCAATTGGCGAAGCGGTGCGGCAACTGGGAGAAAAGGTCGTTGTTCCGCCTATCATCGTGACGCATGCGTGCGTTGAAACCAGCGCGTCGCAACTGATCTCTCACGAACTGCGCTGGAGCCGTACCATTCGCACAATCGATCCGGCCGGTCACCTCGGCTCGGCACTCACGCATCCGCTTGTGTTTGCCTTATTCGCGATCGCTTTATCCGGCGCGGCCATGTGGACCTGGCCCCTTACGCTCGCGGCACTTCTCACGCGGCTCGCACTGAAACTGCAGCTGGACCACGCGCTTGGCCAGGCTTCGGGCGATCTTTGGCTATTGCCCATATGGGATCTCGTCTGCTTCGCCATTTTCGTCAGCAGCTTTTTCTCGACGCGCGTACTCTGGAGAGGCTTCCAGTTCAAAGTCGGCCGCGATGGCCTGCTCTATCCGCTTGGGGAGAAGTGACTGTTGATGCTCAATTCCGGCCCTCGTTTGCGACGATCGCTTGACGTGCTCGCCGTCAATCATATTTCACTTGCGTCGCATGACTAAATATCTTGGCCGTGTGATCGCTGCGCTCGGACTGATCGTCGCACTGGTGCTAGTGTGGCGCGAAGATCCGCGCTCGGTCTTCGCGCTGTTGCGCACTGCGGGTCCCGGCCTGGTCCTGGCCGCCGCCGTCCATGTGCTGCCGATGCTGGCCAATGCGCGTGACTGGCAAATACTCATAATCGGAAAAAGACGCCCGCGTCTGCTCACCATGCTACGGCTCGTCTGGATTCGTGAGTCCGTCAACAGCTTGCTTCCGGTCGCGCGGATCGGCGGCGAGATCGTGTCCTTCCGGCTGCTGACCCGCGCCGGGTTGCGTACATCGACTGCCGCGGCGAGCCTGGTCGTGGACATGCAGCTCACGCTCATCAGCCAACTCGTGTTCACGCTGGTCGGCATAGCGTTCCTGATGGGCCACGCCACGCCGGGTGAACGCCAGCTTGCCATAGACGTGCTCTGGGGACTCGCCTTGCTCGCGCCGCTCCTGGCAGGATTTGCGTTGATCCAGCACGTGAATCTGTTCGAAAGAATGACCCGCCTGTTCAATCGCCTGACAAGCGGCCAGATTGCGGCACTCGCCGGTCCCTCGCTACGCATCGACCCGTCAATCAAGTTGATCTGGAGAAAACACGGGGTTGTCTTGCGTTATCTGTTTATCTGGCAGCCGTTGCAGTGTCTCGCCACTTCTCTAGAGATCTGGCTGGCGCTTTATTTTCTTGGCTCGCAGATCAGTTTCGCAGAAGCTGTCGTGCTCGAATCGCTGATTCAAGCGCTCAGCAGCGCCGCGTTCTTTGTCCCCGGTGCGCTGGGCATTCAGGAAGGTGGGTTCGTTCTGATCGGAGGCGCCTTAGGTCTCGATCCGTCCATGAGTCTCGCACTCGCGGGCGCAAGACGTTTGCGCGACCTTCTCGTCTTCGTCCCGGGACTGTTCGCATGGCAGCTTGCGGTGGCGCGCAAGCGCGGAACGGCGGGTGTCGACGGCTCAGGAAACGGCGTTGAACGCCAATATGCAGAGCGTTAGGCGCTTTCCGCCCCGTTGCACGTCTTGAACATCAGCGCTCAAACTTTGCGCGCAACTTGCCAAAAGTCGATTTTCTCCTCCAGCCGCCGACACTCGGTTTCCAGGCAACCGATGTCATGCGTCACATTGCCATACGACGCTCGCAGACTCGCGATCACCCGTTCCGGTACCGCCTGAAAATTCCCGAAATCGGATGCAGCACCATGGAGGAGCGAGAAGAACGTCCGCAAATCACGCCGGGTGTCGACGACCGCGTCGTCAGCGTGCCGGGTCGATGAAACTGGCTCGATCTGATCGACCAGGCGAATTGCATGTTCGATCTGCGAGCAGTTGTAGGTCGTCCGGAAATAACTGCTGTCACACGCACCGCGGCACAACGCGGCGCTGGCTTGGTCGGCGAGTCGGCGGCTGACGTTGACTACGGTGACCGTCTCACGCAAGCGCGCGAGCCTGAGCATGTACATCGTACGTCTTGCGCGGATAGCCTCCAGAGCCGGTAACGCAAGACCAACAGAAACGCCGACGACATTCCCCAGGGTGCTGTAGACGGAAGCGACCGTGGCCATCGACGTTCCGTACGCGTAAAAACCCGCTACAAGCGCAAAGGCCGTCATGCCGGCAGCCGGCATCAGGCGCACCCTCGTCGCTTTAACTCTCATTACGTTGCCCCGTGAAA
>Ga0302226_10001879_pt1 | contig 15331 bp, 20 predicted proteins | sample II_Palsa_E3_3_FD_193524 | JGI IMG/M metagenome (GOLD analysis project Ga0302226, IMG submission 193524) | Peat permafrost microbial communities from Stordalen Mire near Abisko, Sweden - II_Palsa_E3_3 | ecosystem: Environmental > Terrestrial > Soil > Palsa > Peat permafrost | place: Sweden...
CCCCCCCCCCCCCCCCCCCCCCCCCCCCCCCCCCCCCCCCCCCCCCCCCCCCCCCCCCCCCCCCCCCCCCCCCCCCCCCCCCGGGTATCTAGAGACCCTAACATGCGGGTGCTGTGCAGGGCAACTGCAAGACCTATGACCCCGTCTACGGCGAGCAGTACGACCTGGCGGGGCTCACCAAAACGTATGCTGCTGTGTCACGGGGGCAAGTCCCAGACTAAAAAAAACCCGCCACTGTGCGTGACAACTGCAGGTCGGGCAGCAACTATATTATCGACGGCGCGTCGAGCAACGGGCAGTCGCAGTACAAGTACCTGCTGAACGTGTGTGCACCGCTGCTGGCCAACCAGGTCACGACCAACAAGGGTGACATCAAGTCGTGCCCGCAGACGTGGGAGGTCTGCCAGGTGGACCTGACGTACGACCTGGATCCCAAGGAACTGGGCTCCTACCCTGGCGACGTCGTTCCCACTGTGCTCAGCCGTGGACACCTCCTGCTCAACTACACCAACGGCGAGATGTGCGTTCGCAAGGGGGTGGAACGCCACACGGCCATCCTCCTGACGTGCGACCAGACTGCGGGCGTAGGCAAGCCCGTCTTTATCAAGGAGGACGAGGCGTGCGGCTACACGTTTGAGTGGAAGACCGCAGCTGCCTGCCCCGTCAAGGTCGCCGTGTCGCCGTCCACCAAGCCGCCCGCGCCGCCAACCAACTGTGAGGTCGTCGACAACGCCAACAAGATGCGCTATGACCTCACTGCGCTCTCGAAGGCCACTGGTAATCTACGCTGGTCGAGAGAGCTCACTGATAAACAACTCATAAATAAATATATATAAAAGGTAATTGGATCACCATCGCCGATGACGGACAGGACACGTACGAGTACGTGTTCAATGTTTGCCGCGGCATCAACGGGTTCAACGAGTGCGGCGCCAGTTCGGGCGCGTGCCAGCTCAAGCTGGACGACAGCACATTCCACAAGAGCCTCGGCACGTCCGGTGCCCGTCCATCGATTGCCGTGGACGGCGCGCTCACACTCGAGTTCACCGGCGGCGATCCCTGCCACGACAGCCAGTATACACGAAGTGCAACCGTCGTGTTTGAGTGCCTCGAGGGCACCGGCCTCGGCAGGCCTGTGTTTGTCACCGAGACTGCCGACTGCGAATACGTCTTCCAGTGGGCCACGGCTGCCGCGTGCGGTGAACCCATCGAGAGCACCTGCGGAGCCCGCGATCCCGACACCGGGAAGATTTACGACCTGTCGCCTCTCACCCTCGCGCCATCTGCCAAGTTGAACTATGTTGTCAAGGTCCAGGCCAAGCAGACTGTCCCTTACTCGTACACAATGAACGTCTGCGCGGACCTTGTTTCGGCCGACAATAACTGCCGTCCCGGCGTTTCCATCTGCCAGGTCGACCCCACAGACAACCAGCCTCCTCGCTCCCTCGGCAGCGTGCCCAAGATTGCTGGTAAGCTTACCAGAGTCAATGTTGGCAGAGTTTAAAAAAATGTTGGGCTAGTGTACGAAAGCAGCGTCGTTGCAACCTACATGGACGGCGACCTGTGCGAGGACACGGATACACGAGTGACGACGGTCATCTACTACTCGTGCGACATGAACGCGGGGGTGGGCACGCCGGCACTGATCACAATCATCGACGACTGCCAGTACATCATGTTGTGGCAGACAGCTGTGGTGTGCGATGCGTACGTCCCAAACCCAACAACGTCGACTGGCGGTGACGCTGGCGGCACCAGCAGCGGCGGCGGTGCCAACGCAGGCGCCATCGTCAGCATTGTCTTTTTCGTCCTCATCATCGTCTACTTTGCAGCAGGCACGCTCTACAACCGAAGCAAAGGCAAGACGGGCATCGAACAGATCCCCCACATCGGTCTTTTCCAAGCTTGCTACTACACGGCGGCCGATGCGTGTGTACGTTTTTTTTTACAACTAATTTATTGGATAAAAAATTTTTTATGGGTTTTTGTTTTTTTCAGACCCGACGATCTTCTTCTTCGGGCGGAGCCATTCAACTTTAGGACTTTTTTCTTTTTGTTTTTCCTTCTCCTCGTTCGACTTCTTTTTTTGTGGTAGTTACAGTATTTTTTTATTTTTTTTATTTTTATTTTTTTTGAACTCTTTACATGGTCTATGCCGACGGCGGTGGTGAAGACGAGGCAAGCGCATTGGCGGCGAGCTTGTCGCCTTCCTTGGCCTCGAAGAATGTGTATGATAGAATGAGCGAGTCGACGTCGCGCATCTTGGGATCGTTTTCAAACTCGGGGTCAATGTAGAAGAACACAGGCATGTCGACCTCCTCGTTTGCCTTGAGACGCTGGTACTCGAAGCAGTTGTGCACCACCAAGCCGTTGGCAAGGAACGCGTGCGTGCGCGGGACGCTCAGGTCGTACGTGGCGTGCTCACCTGCCGCCGTGCGGCTCGCCACCTTGAGATGCAGCACTGGCCACGACGAGCGTGCACGCGGCACAGCGTACACCACCGTACGCGCTGCAGCACCACGCTCTCGACTCGTCAGCGAGAAGAAGTCGCGCGCGCCCACCGCCACGAGCCAGTCCGCCAGCTTGATCGGCGAGTACAAGCGCTCCGTCTCCGCCAGGTGGGCACGCTGCGTGATGGTCGGCAGGAAGGCCTCGCTCAGGTTCGGCGCTGCGCGGAACTCCGCCTTGGCCTGTGTCACCGCGGCCACCAGCGACGCACCGCCGTCAGCGAGAGCCGTCACGCGCCCGTGGAAAGCCGTGCGCATCTCCTTGACTGCCTGCTGCATTCGGTACCAGCATGCCGCTACCGTCAATCGCATGGTCTTGTGGCAGGCGTAGCGGAAGCCGATGCGCTCAGCGAAGCGCAGCGTGTCATTCGCCGACAGATGCAGGCGCAGCTCGACGTCCTCCGCCTTCGTGCCCCTGGTGGAGTCAATCGTGCCTGCGGCGAAGCCAAAGTCACGGCTGAGCACCTCCTGTAGCGCGCGCAGCAGCGCCTCGCCAGCCTCCTGTCGCTGACGCGCCACGACGAGGAAGAACTGGACCTCCTCGAACCACATGTCTTCACCAGACGCCGACAGCGACGGCGCCCCACCGTCCCCGCCGAAGTAGGCCGCCAGAAACTCGCGCTTGACGCACTGCGGGGTCGAAGCCGCGGTGACGAGCGGAGGCAGCACCGGCACATCCACGGTGGCGCGCTCGCCGAGCGCAGCCACGCCGCTGTGCGCCAGCAGGTCACGCGACAGCGCCTCGCCCAGGATGACCTGGTTCACACCAGACGGCGGGCGTCCAGCAGGCACACGCTCGGCGCCAAGCGCAGCCAGGTCGTGCAGCACGGCGTCGACGTCCAGCTGATGGCCGAGCAGCAGCGAGGCGTTCAGCGTGCCGTTGGTGGAGTGCACCTGGATGCAGCCATCCGTGAGCACCCAGCCAAGCAAGCGCACAAACGCGAAGCATGCATCGCGGTCGTTCGCGAGCGTCAGCGTGCGTCCGAGGTGCGGCAGCCTCAGCGTGAACTCTTCGCCGGCGGCAGGCACATCGAGCACGACATCCGGGCCGCACAGCACGCGGCACGAGTCGTCGTCCAGCGGCACATCTCGAGCCGCCAGCCAGCCACGCGTGGTCAGCAGCTGGTGGTCCTCCGTGCACACCAGCATGCGGCCGTCCTCGAGCATCACGGTGATACACGCCTTCGCGCCCTGCACCAACAGCTTGTCGCTGACGCCGGCGACGACACCGCCTGCGGACGCAGCCGGAGCGGCAGCGGGAGCGGGTGCAGGCGTACCGGCGGCCGCGGCAGACTCAGCGGCGTACGTCAGCACAGGCTGCGAGCCGATGACAGCCTCGATGGGGCGACCGAGCCCGTCCACCCCCGCCACCATGCTGCCGGCGGCCAAGCAGAAGCACTGGATCTTGTTAAAGTAGGCTCCGGCCTTGTCGGGTGTGATGTTGTACGAGGCGATGCCCGTGATGTCGCGGTCGGTCAGGTTCTTGGCCGTGTAAAACGCCAGGGCGGTCTCGCCCGGGACGAGGCGCAGCTCGCGCTGCTGCGGCTTGAAGCTCCACTGCAGTTTGTCGCTCACATCCGAGTTGAACATTATGCGCAGGGTCTTCCCGTTTTCCACCCGGCCCACTCGCTTGGTCACGTCGCCCTCGTCTGCGGCCTTGCCGTGGCCAATCTTGGGCGTGCCTGCAAACCCGGTCACGGAGCAAAACAGCTTGTACAATGGCACTACCGACAAAAAAACGCATCGATTACTAGCCCGGCGATGCCTTCATCCTTACCTGCTGCGTAGCTCAAGCCGACAAAGCCCACGATGATGGACGCAATGTACATGAGCACCGTCCTGTTCTTCTGCTTCTGCTGTGCCGCATAGGCCTGTTGCTGCCTCTTAAAGCGATCCTGCTGCTGCTGCTGTGGTCTCTCTTGCTTGGGATCGGCGTGCACGGACCGCTTCAGCAAGGCAATCGGCCTCAGCAGGGCCGACGGGGGCAGCCGTGTTTGGACGGACACGTGGGCTCTCAACAGGGACAGCATATACAAAAAGATGGTCGTCGTGCATAAATTCGGCGGCCAAACTCTGTTGGCCTCATCGCCGCGGGGCCACCTCGCCGCCCTCGAGATCCTTCGTCAGCCCGATGTGCGACCGACGACACAGCAGCAGCCAGTCGTGGGGCCTGGTTATGTAACGACCTCCTTCGATTTTGAATACTGACATAAAACCAATAGTTACCATCGCTCCGTCGGGTCGTCATTGTGTCGGCGCTGCACGGCGTGACGGATGAGCTCATGAAGGTACCTGGATTGCACGTTTTTTTCATGGTGTTGATCCTTCTGGGCGTTTGATAGATTGTCGATCTTGCGCTGGCCCAGAATGCCACCGGATACGAAGAGGCCCTGGGGCGCCTCGTGCAGACCCACGTCGTGCTGGCTCGGCAGCTTGTGGATGCCCATCGCGTGGCCGCGCTCGAGCAGCGGATGCAGGCCGACTCGCGCGACATCCTCGACGTTCTCCAGGCTATCAGTTTGGCGCAACAGGCGGCTGGTGCCCTGACCGACCTAATTGTACCGCACATTTTTGTTTTTAAAGAAATCTTATTTTTTTCCTGGTACTGCAGGTGGCTCACGGAGAATTGTGGTCGGCGCAGTTGTTCAGCGCGTTCCTTCAAGCAAGTGGCTCTGTGGAGGCGGCGACGGCGTATCTGGACGCACGAGCGGTCCTCGCCGTGGAACCGGACCCGCACTCTGACAGCCCGCAGGTCGACTGGCACACGACCAAGCAGAGTCTGGACGTGTGGATCTCGGGCCTGAGCGGCGCAGCCACGCAGGTGGAAACCATTGTCATTACCGGGTACATTGCCAGGGAGAGCGCGTCGGGCGCCACAACGACCCTCAAACGCAAAGGCAGCGACTATTCTGCGTCCATTTTCGGCGCCCTGTTCCATGCCACCGAGATCACCCTCTGGACAGACTTTGATGGCATCAAAAGCGCAGATCTCGACGTCGTCAAGGGAGCCTACCTCCTTGGCGAGCTCACCTACGCGGAACTAATCGAGTACTCCTTCCACGGCTCGCACTCGGTTGTGCACCCGAAAACGATGGTTCCCGCTCTGGCAGCCAAAATCCCGATTCGCATTCGCAATAGCTTCAATCTCGCGTGCCAAGGAACGCTCATCCACGTCGGTGATAACGGTGTCGCGCACGGTACGGTCGGATATGATCGATTTGCATGGTTGGGTTTTTACCCTTTTCGAATGCAGCCTCGGACCCGTCTCGTGCCGTGCGATCCTTTGTAACGCGGAGTGACATTGCTATGGTCACCATCCAGGGCGCAAGAATTACCATCGGCGATTACACGCCCCTGCAAGAGCAGCACACCCTCTTGCGCACGATTCGGAACGATCACATACCCGTGTACATGATTATGCACGCCGCAGCCGAAAACATTTTGCGTTTCTGCGTTCCGCACTCGCAGGCAGACCAGGCTCTTTCGCATATCAAGAAGCATTACACTGACGATCTCCAATCGGGTCGGATCGTCGGCGTCCAACTCGAAAAGTAAGTTGCCCTTTTTTTTTTTTTCTTCTTTCAAAAACATATTTTTTTTTTTTTTTCCCCCCGTTTAGGGGCTACGCAATCCTCACCGCAATCGGAGATTCAATTTCAAGGACGGCCGGTGTAGCTGCTCGGTTCTTCACTGCCCTTCATCGAGGAGACGTGAACGTGCACTCGATCGCCCAGAACGGCGAACGCGTCATCTCGTGCCTCATTGCCAGCAAAGCACTTGTCAAGGCAACACAGGCCGTCCACTCTGCCTTCCGTCTCCATTCTTCCACGCTCACGCTTGCTCTAGTCGGGGGGACCGTGGCCGAAGCTTCGTATCCTCATCGAATGAGCGCTCTCCTCGAGCGCATCCAGAAGCTTTCTGCTTCGACATTTGAAGTTTGTGCGATTGCCTGGAACAACAAAATGCTCCTTTCGTCGTCAAACATCGTGTCGTCGTCCTGGCTCTCCCGATTTGAGAGTGAAAGTGTACGTGCTGCGAAAGCTTGCGTCGCTTAATTTATCCCCATAGGTGCCCCTGAACATGTCCGCGTTTCTGCAGCATGTCACCGACATGACCGGCCAGGAAGCCGCCATCGTAGATTGCTCCATCTCGCGCGAGATGGCCAGTTTGTACCACTCCCTTCTGAGCACTGGTTTCCATGTCGTCACATCCAACGTCAGCTCGCTGCTCGCGAGCGGTCCTCAACTCCACGGTACATATTTTCCAGAGCCTGAAGTATCTTTAATTTTGGGGAACACGTAGAGCTCGAAATGCAAACTTCTCGCTACTGCATGATGGACGAGGCTTTGACGACGGCATTCCCGATCGGATCCCTTTTAAAAGACTCGCTGGGGTCTGAGAACGAGTTGATCAAGCTCAAGTGCATGTTTTCCACGCCCGTCGTCCACGTAACACTCCACTGTTTCTTATTGACGCCAAACAAAATCATGTTTCTCCCCTCAGGCCCTCGATTCTGTCAACAGGTACCTGGAATCGGGCGGCGAGGCACCGCTCGATGATCTGGCCAGGGACTTGGCACAGAGGTGCTCGAGCGACGAGTTCAATGCAAAGCTGCTCAAGGATGCGTTTGCGGGCGTGGACGCAGCGCGCAAGCTCTCTATTCTGGGCCGCATGTGTGGTGTTGACGTCACCTTTGAAGATATTGAGGTCGAGAAGCTGGCAGCGTTCGATCCGACCGTCGGTGGCGACGACGACGACGAAGGCAACAAGAAGCAGTGGAGAAGGATCGCCGAAGATCTCGTCGCGCGATCCAGGCTGCTCTTGAGTAAGCCCGATTGCGTCGTCCGGTACGTGGCCCAGCTGGACGCCAGCGGCAACGGCCGCGTCTCGCTCGAGAGCATCCCCGTCGACGACCCGCTCGCCTCAACCTCGCCGGGGGACGTCTTTTGCGCCATCTACACCGCCCAGCACCACCTCGCGCCCATCCTCTTCCACTGCCCCGTTTCGGTCGCCCTCCAGTCGTCCTACGGCCGGAACCTTCTTGCCAACTGCTTGGAGATTGCCGCTCGTATTCGTCCGCAGTAACCACATTGTGCCATTCAAGAGAAAAAAAAGAAAAAAAAAAGGAAAAAAAAACTTTCGAGGGTACATGAAATGCTCGTGTTGCTCTTGCTGACTGTGCCGGTGATTGCCCTGCTGGCTCGCCTGCTGACGGACTGGCGCCGCCGCCGCCTGTACGGCAGCGACACGGTCGTGGTGGGCTTCTTCCATCCGTACTGCAACGCCGGCGGCGGCGGCGAGCGCGTGCTCTGGGCGGCGGTGGATGCGCTGCTTCGCCGTCATGAGACGTCAGCATCACCACGAGCACAGCCCAACCAAAAGCTGCGCATCGTCGTGTACACGGGCGACACGGACACGACCGGCGCCGACATCCTCGCGCGCACGAGAGAGCGCTTCAACATTGCGCTGCCTGCCGACGCGGTGGACTTTGTGTTTCTGCGGCAGCGCTCGTGGGTCGAGGCAAAGCGATACCCGTACTTTACTCTCCTGGGCCAGAGCGTGGGCTCGATGGTGCTGGGCCTGGAGGCCTTTGTGCGCTTCGTGCCAGACGTGTACATCGGTATGATTGCTTTGTCGTGTGAGGGTAGTAGCCGAAGCCAACACACCCCATACCAGACTCGATGGGCTACGCCTTCACCTTCCCCATCTTCAAGCTCCTCGGCGGATGCAGGGTTGCCTGCTATGTCCACTACCCCACCATCAGCTCGGATATGCTGCAGGTCGTGAGCCAGCGCGAGGCCGCGTACAACAACGTCGGGGCCATCTCACGCAGCAGACTGCTCAGTGGAGCCAAGGTGGTGTACTACCGGCTGTTTGCCCAGCTGTATGGGTGGATGGGTTGGTTTGCGGACGCGGTCATGGTCAACTCGTCGTGGACACGCAACCACATCCGCGACATCTGGAAGGTACCCGCGTCGCGCTTGTCTATCGTCTTCCCGCCCTGCAATACGGATGCCCTCCGGCAGATCCCACTGGACAACACCCGTCGAAAGCCCTACATTGTCAGCGTTGCCCAGTTCAGGCCCGAGAAGAACCATCGGCTCCAGCTGGAGGCCCTGGCAGAGGTGTTTCGGCGGGACAGTGCCCTACGACAGCAGGGCGTTCAGCTGATCCTGATTGGCGGCTGCCGTCACGTCGAGGACACGGAGCGGCAACAGGCGCTGGCTTCGTATGCCGTAGAGCTCGGCATAGAGGTGCGAAGGAGACTTTAGCAAACAATGGAATATATTTATTATCATTCAAACTAGAAACACGTCCGATTCGAGCTGAACGCTCCCTTTGAGACTTTGCACCGGTTCCTGGCCGAGGGCACAATTGGACTGCACACGATGTGGAACGAGCACTTTGGGATCGGCATTGTCGAATACATGGTTAAAAGAAAATTTTTTTTTTTTGTCTTCTATTAATTTATTTTATTTTATGTACATGTTTTACATGTTTTTCTTGTATTAAGGCTGCCGGGCTGATTCCGGTCGCGCACCGCTCAGGAGGGCCCCTAGCCGACATCATCGTGCCGTTCGGAGGTGCTGAACAACCCGTCGGCTATCTTGCAGAGACGAAATCAGAATACGCGGATGCACTCTTACGCATCTTTGCTCTGAACAACGGCGACCGTACAAGGATCCAAACAGCAGCCCGAGCTGCCTCGGCTCACAAGTTTGCTGATAGCCAGTTTGCACAGGGCTTTCTCGATTCACTTTTAAAAAATCAGCTCTTAAATTTGTAAATTCGTCGTCTCAGTGGAAGAATGGTATTATTACATGTGATTCACTAGCGACGGTAGGGGTTGTATCGCTCGGCGCCGCGCTGGGAAGGACTGCCACGCATCGGTTGACCTCCGTAAGCACCTCCTCCACCTCCACCTCCAACACTGGCACCTCTTGCGCCAGCTCCACCATTGGCCGTCGATACTGCGAGCGAGCTCGGGGCAGCCGGAGCGCCATAGCCAGTGGGTTGTGCTGCGTAGCCTCCTGCGCCCGGGGCGCCTCCGTACGCAGCGGCTGGGTCGCCATAGCTACCGTAGCTGTAACCTGCTGCCGCTTGCCCGTACGCACCGCCGCCTCCTGCAGCTGCACCGTATCCGCCATAGGCCGGCGCTCCTCCGTATGCTGTCGCGCCTGCGCCAGCGCCATAGGCTTGCTGGTCGTAGTAGCCTTGTCCGCCGCCATAGCCGCCGCCTCCGTAGCCACCGCTGGCAGCACCACCACTTGTGCCGCCGTATGCGCCGCCGTAGGCTGCACCGCCATAGCCGCCTTGATCGTAACCACCACCGTAGCCACCACCGCCATAGCCACCGCCGCCATAGCCTCCGCCATAGCCTCCTCCTCCGTAGCCTCCACCTTGGCCACCGCCATAACCGCCATAGCCGCCATGACCGCCGCCATAGCCTCCCTGGGTTGCACCACCACCGTAGCCACCTTGACCTCCGCCGCCATAGCTGCTGCCGCCGTAGCCTCCACCGTAGCCACCTCGGCCTCCGCGATCATAGCCTCCTTGGCGGCCACCGCGGCCTCCACTGCGACCGCCTTCATCCCCAGAGCTGCCGCGATATCCTCCGCCACCGCCGCCGCCGCCGTATCCACTCTCTCGTCCTGGAGGGCCATCGCGGTTGTCTGGGCGTCTTGGCATGGCTTTTTTAATCTCGAGCTGCATAAAACAACAACAACAAAAAAGTAATTAAAAAAAAGCGTAAAAATATCGAGCAGTACCACACGGTCCTTGAATGACAGCGGTCCAGCAGACAGGACCTTGCTGATCGATTCCTTTATTTATTTAGGTTTAGATGAAAGGAAAAAACACGACTTGGTCACCTCTTTCTCAAAGGTCACAAAGCAGAAGCCGCGTGGCTCACCAGTCTCACGATCTTGCATCACGAGAGTCTCTAGAATGGGGCCATACTTGCTGAAGAAATCGTTGACCTCTTCCTTTGTGGCGTCCTTGACGACGTTGCCGACAAAGAGCTTGTTGGGCACTGGCTCGTGCGGGACCGATCGGTTGATTTCGCCGTGGGCACGAGCAGGCTCCATATGGATTCGCTTGTCGTCGATCAGGTGGTCGCGAATACTGAGGGCCTTTGTCACGTCCTCGGTCTTGAGAAAGGTGATGAAGCCAAAGCAGCGCGAGCGTTGGTTCAGCGAGTCGCGCATCAGCAGGACCTCCTCGACGGGTCCCCCGACGATATTTTCAAAGTACTTGCGGATGGAAGCTGTGGACGACGACAGGTTAGACTGGACCAATAAAACATAAAATAAAAAATAAAAAACAAAAAATAAAAAGCAAGCGAAAGACGGTGGAGACGCCTGTGTCCCTGTTCTTCTTCTTATTCTGCTGATGGATGTCTCCTTCTTCTTCTTCTCCTTCCTCTTCTCCTTCTGCTTCTTCTCTTTTCGCTCGATCTGTTCCACTATTTGGAGGAAAGCAAAGGAGGGGGTGGGGGGGGGAGGAGGAAAGGACAGACTGACCTTCGTCGGTTTGAGGGGCTAGGGCACCCAAGAAGACTTTCCGACTTTGAGAATTTTATATATTATATATATATTTTGCGGAAAGAAGCAGAGGAGGCGGGGGGAGGGGAGCGTTTTTGATGTGTGTTAATAGACTTTCGACTTTGCACGCAACTAGTTCGAGTCGAATAAGACGCGCAAACTTACGTCTCTTTCTCCTTGTCGTCAGCAGCCTTGTTATCCGTCGTCGTCGTCACCGTCGTCAAAGACGAGCTCGTTGAAGCTTGCTCAGAGTGTGCCTCATGCTCGTGCTCGCGCTTGTGCTCGTGCTCATCCTGCTCGTGCTCGGACAGCTGCAGGTGTTGAGACGTTGGCGAGTCTTCCGTGGCCATATGGAGTGCACTTGTCGAAAATGGTGCTGCCAGATTGTCCCCAAAAGGCAATTCTGGCATTTGTTCTCGTTCGGCGCGATCTTCGGCCTGTCTTTGCTAGCCAACACAGCGTCGTGGTAGAGGGAGGGGAAAGAGAGTTTACGAAAGTCCCTTCAGTCTCGCGCCGCACTGGTTACCGCTCGTTTTCTTTCTTTTCTCAAATATGTTGCTTACTACCTATTGGGTGATCTTTTTCGCTTCCTCGCGGCGCCTGGTCTCAAGCAGGACGTCTGGTCGAGGGTGTGCTGTGCTCCCGTCGGTTCTACGTCGCGCTTGGTCTTTTCTCTTCTTTTCTTTTTGAGACCTTGGTTTAGACTGTAGACCTGTTGCAGGACCTGCTGGTGCAAAGCCACTCTCCTTTGAATCCTTTTGCCAGTGTGTCTCTACGCTGTGTCAACCAACCCGTCTAACCCCTCGTCCTTTGCCGAATAGGTCTTTACTTCTTTCAACAAAGAAAGGGACTCTGACTGTTTGGTCGTCAAGGCTTATTTGTTTGTCGCAAAGAAACCCTTGTCCTCCTCCTCCTTTCCTCGCCTTCCGTCGTTCGCCCCAGGGAAAAAAAAAAAAAAAAAAAAGAGCAAGCATGCCAGACACCACCGACGCGCCCGTCACGGCCACCTCGGCCATCACCGCTGCTGCCATGGCCACGCCTGCCCACGCCGTGAGCAACTACTCTGTCGAGCAGATCGGCCATCTCTTCGTCAAGCAGTACTACGTGACTATGCACTCGGACCCTGCCAACCTGCACCGCTTCTACAAGAAGGGCTCAAACTTTACCCACGGCAACGAGTGCGAGCAGGTCAACACCCTCTCGGGTCAGACGGTGCGTTTTTCCTTCTCATTCTTATCTTTCCAAAAAAAAAAAAAGAAAAAAAAGGAGAGAGAGAAAAGAAATAGTCGGTACTTATCTTCCCATGACTCGACCATTAGGCCATCCACACCGAAATCCTCAACCTCGGCTTCACCGAGACCAAGGTTCAGATTTCCCAGGTTGATGCCCAGATTTCCGTCAATGACGGCATCATCGTCATGGTTCTCGGTGTCCTCACCAACGCCCAGCAGCCGTCCCGCCGCTTTGCCCAGACCTTTTTCCTGGCTGCCGATGGCGAGCGCAAGTACTATGTCCACAACGACATTTTCCGCTTCCTCAAGGATGGCACAGTTGAGGTATCAAAAAGAAAAAAAAATATTTTTTTTTTTGTAAAGTATATAGACTTAAACTTGATCATAAATAAAAAAAGGACACGAGCGAGGGCGAGACTGCCAACCACGTCAACGCTGCCGAGGAGTCGGCTCAGGAGACTGCTGCAGCCACTGACAAGATCGTCGAGGGAGAGCCCGAGGCGACTGAATTTGAAGCAGAGGCCGTTACGCCTGTCGCTGCTGCCGTAGTCAGCACTGCTCAGGCCCCTGAGGTCGTCGCGCCCGTCATCTCTACTCCTGCTACCACTGGATCTGTCCGTCCCACTGTCCCCCAGCAACAGCTGCACCAAGCTCCAGTCGCCTCCAACGCCGCTGCTACGTCGCACAACCTTGTGCCGAGCGGCGCCGCCGTTGCCGGTGGTGCTCGCCCCGCCCGCCCCACCGTCGCCGCATGGGGTTCGGGAAGTGTTCCTGCTGCCATTGCCGCTCCTCCCCAGGCCCATACTCATGCCCCCCAGCAAAGCCATGTCCAGCCCTCGACTCCTGCCAGCGCCGATCACGGCCATGGTCACGGCCACGGCCACGGTCACGGCCACAGCTCTGCATCTTCTGAAAAGGCATCGGCTTTGTCTTCGTCGTCGTCCGCCGCAGCTGCCTCTTCCGCTGCTTCTTCCTCGGCTGCTACACCGACTGCTCAGTCTACCACTGTAAAATATAAGCGCGACATTTGGCTTGCTAAAAAAGAGGTCACATCCCAAACAGCGCTTTGAGCACTCGGTCTATGCTGGCCGCATTGAGAACATCAAAAGTCTCTCGCAAAAGAACATCGCGGACCACTTTAGCCAGTTTGGCGTCACTGTCAAGGAGGTCTTTGTGCAGCACGACAAGGTAAACAGAAAAGGAAAAAATAATTTTTATTTTCATCGCTGAAACCTTTCTCAAAAGAAATTCTTCAATGCCGAGCTCATGTCGTCCCAGGAGGTCCAAACTCTCTTGAAGCACAACCCCTTCAAGATTGGCGATGCCGAGTTTACCCTCGAGCAGCGCAAGAGCCCCAAGGAGGTGATTTTTTTGTTTATTTTATTTTGTTTTTTTGTTTATTAAAAAAAAAAAAACCTCAATTTTTCTAGCTCGAAAAGACAAAGAAGCCCATTGGCACCTCAGCCACGCGGTACGAGCGTGACCAGAGCAAATCAGAGCAGCAGCAGAAGGGCGGCGAGCAACAAAAGGGAGGAGATCAAGTCCCCAAGAAGGATCAGCAGAAGAAGGATGAGCAGCAGCTGAAGGGTGATCAGCAGCAACAAAAGGAGAGCCGAGGAGGCAACCGAACGGGTCAACCCAAAGCGCCAAAGCTTGAGAACCCCAACACGACCTACCGCCGTCCCGCACCTGCTGCCGATGGATCGGCCCCTGTTACCACCGCAGCGGCGACCACGACTGCTCCCCAGGCCCCGAAGGCCGAGGGTTCCAAGCCGACACCAAAGCCTAAGCAGCAGCCCAAGCAGCAGCAGGATGGGGTACGATCAAAATGACCTAAAAAAAAATAATAATTTAATAAATTGCTTTTAAACAAACACAGGGAAAGACGGCCTAACATCAAACGAATTCACTGCATTAATGTGAGAAAAAAAAAAAAAACAGAATATCCCCCCCAAAATATTCTTTCCTAAAAGCTGTGGTGGTTTATCTTTTCGTTTTTCTTTTCCTTCTCTTTTTTTTTTTTTTTTTCCCTTCTTCATTGAACATCCCTCCTCACCTGGGCCTCAAGGACTAAACTTGTTCATCTGCATCCACTGTCCATCTTCATGCCCCTCTTCTCTCGTCCACTCGTCTCTCTCCAATCCGAACTAAAAATTCACTAGACGCTGTATTTTCTATTTCTATCTCTGTCCTTAACATCAAGGGTTGCGAGTTTACCGGGTTTCTACATAGAGAGGCTTGTACCTAGTACCTAGTGCCCAAAACCAAAACCAAAACCCAAATCTTAATTTTCAAGACCACACTGGACATGGCAGGGCGAATCAGTGGACGCAACAGGTCGCCGTGGCTCCTGCAACTGCGGGGCCGGAGTGTGCTGGTGGCTCTGGTGGCTCTGTTCCTGGCACTGGCCCACACTGGTTCCGCTGACGAGCACACACACGTTGTACGAACGAGCGAACGAGGACTGGGTGGTGGTGGGGGCGGGGGGCGGGATTGGGCACACGAACACGCACACACTCAAAACTTTTTTTTTTTCCCAACCAGTACGACAAGGGCGAGGACGTGATCGTATGGGTCAACACGGTCGGGCCGTACAACAACCGCCAAGAGACGTACTCGTACTACAAGTTGCCGTTCTGCCGCGGTCAGGTGAGCCCAGATTGCGGGATCAACTGACGGCAAACTAATCCTGCTTCTGCGGTGTCGATAGGACGTCGTCGAGCACCACCACGAGACGCTCGGTGAGGTCCTGCAGGGAATGGAGCTGATAAACTTTGGTGTCGGTGCCAAGTTTAGAGGTAACCGGACGAGGGGGGAGGCTGAGAAAAGGTTCCACTGCTGACCTGTCTATCTCTCTCTGCGCAGTGCCTGTTAAGAACGCCACCCTGTGCTCAATCAAGGAGCTCAAGGCGGCCGATGTCGAGGTGTTCAAGAACGCGATCAAGAACAACTACTGGTACCAGCTCTTCATCGGTGCGTTTTGCAATTCCGTGCTGCTGTTTTTAGTACTAACGAGGGAAAAAAAAAAAAACACAGACGACCTGCCGGC
>Ga0302226_10001884_pt1 | contig 15306 bp, 26 predicted proteins | sample II_Palsa_E3_3_FD_193524 | JGI IMG/M metagenome (GOLD analysis project Ga0302226, IMG submission 193524) | Peat permafrost microbial communities from Stordalen Mire near Abisko, Sweden - II_Palsa_E3_3 | ecosystem: Environmental > Terrestrial > Soil > Palsa > Peat permafrost | place: Sweden...
GAGCGACATCTCGCGCTCCCACTGCGCCATGTCGCCGTGGATGGCCGTGGCCTTGCCGTCCAGCTGTTGGCGCAGCTGGTTCTCGAGGATATCGGCCTGTTTTTTTTTACATTGAAAAAAAAAAAATTAATAAATATATAAAACATACGGTGCGCTTCATGTTGACAAAGACGAGCACGCGCGAGGGCGGGAACTGGAGGCCGCGAAGGATCTCGACCAGCTTGCCCGTCTTTTCCTTCTCCTCGACATAGAGGACCTGCTGGGTGATGTTTTCGGACGCGGCACCGACACGGCCCACGGTCAGGAAGAGGTAGTCGCGCTTCAAAAAGTCGCGTGCAAGTCGCTGAATGTCGGCAGGGAAGGTCGCACTGAACATGAGGGTCTGTCGGCGATCGGGTCCAGGCATATCTATGAATTTGTCCAGCTTAACCACGTGTACGGTTCTTGGAGTAAGTTACCAGATTGCTGAACGATCCGGCGGATCTGGGGCTCAAAACCCATGTCGAGCATGCGATCAGCCTCGTCCAGGATGAGGTACTTGATCTCGGCCAGACCGATCGTGTTGCGCTCCATGAAATCGACGAGACGGCCAGGCGTGGCCACGAGAAGTTCACAGCCCATCTTGAGCTTTTGCAGCTGGTAGGACTGGTCGGCGCCACCGTAGACGACAACAGGACGAATGGCCGTTCGGTACGCAAACTACGAGTCATTTGCTTTCAGTCGTAAATAAAACAAAAATTTTCATTCTACCTTTTTAGTATCGTCGTAGATCTGGCTAGCAAGCTCACGAGTCGGCGCGAGCACGAGGATCTTGGGGAACACTTTGGAGCGTTCGCCTGGTTTTGCGATGGTGGCAGCGCCTGCGGCCGCCGAGTGGTGCTGGAGGACGCCAGCCACCGACGGCAGGACAAATGCCGCGGTCTTTCCAGAGCCCGTCTGGGCACATGCCATCAGGTCGCGGCCGGCGAGGACGATGGGGATGGCCTGCTTCTGGACGGGTGTGGGCGACTTGTACTTTGCGAGCATGATATTCTGCTGCAGCACGTCGCCAAGGGCCATCTCTTCAAATCGACTCACAGCCGGCGGCCAGTTGACACCCGTCACCTCCACGGGGATATCGGCGTACTTGTCAAAGTTGATTCCCTGTTTGGTAGGATAGCTGAGCAGAGAAAAGGGGGCGTTGAATTACCTGAGTGCCCTGCCCAGTCGAAAACAGGCGCTGCTCGAGGCCGAGATCTCGCCCACTCGCCTCCTGGCCTGCCTGAGGCGCCGCCCAAAGGGTCTCGTCGCCGTGGTAGCGGTGATCCTGGGGTCGGCCGACGGTCTCGTAGAGCTGCTCGGTCTCGGCATAGTAGACGTCGGGTCGATCGGTCATACTCCAGTCCTTTTCTGTATTCATTGTTTATATTTTTTTCAAATAAGGAGGACGGATACCGGGTGCACCATCGCCGTCGTAGGTACCAAACTCGTTTGCCATTGCCTCTGCGAGCTCTGCGACCTCGTCCTCAAAGTCCGATCCGCCGTCCTCGTCATACTCGTCGTACTCAAACTGGGGTGGTGCCGCGTGCTGCGTCGGACGTGGCATCGACACGATCGTGGTGGCAAGAGGCTGCACAACAGGCGTGGCGACGACCGGGGCCGGGGCCGACCAGGGCGCAGACATCGGCTGACCTCGCCCTCTTCCTCGTCCCGCAGCAGCGGCAGGTGCGGCATCCGCGGCACCGCGTCCACGTCCTCGCCCTCTTCCAGCTGCGGCAGCCGATGTCTGGGGAGCGGCAACAGCGGCGATGGGCATGAGTGACGGCCCTTGCGGCGAATCAATGACCTGAGGGAAAAAGAAGCCAACTTCAGTTGCTGTCGCTTTCCTCTTGTCTTTTTCGCTGTACCTGGAAGCCCTTGGCGGCGATCAGCTGCTCCATCCGCACAACCGTCGATGCATCGCCCACGCTCTGCGCCTGCTTGCGCTGTTCCAGCAAGCTCAGCAGGTCCATTTTCCTCAAAGTGGCAAAGTGTGTCTCCCTGAGGATCATCGAGTTCCATGGAGGAGACGTGCTTCAGCGACCCGATGCAGGTTTGACAAGGGCCTTGCTTGCTCGTCGTCTTATGTAGTCTTCTTGTATAGATGCATCTGCTGCTGAATGGGTCCACGGTGCTCGACTACTTTGCCCTGAGCCCGTTCTACGACCGCAACTGCAACAACCAGCAGGTCCAGATGCAGCGGTCCAGGTTTGACACGGACCAGCCCGACACACAGGAGATGCTTCTGCAGATGACCGGGATGGAGTACGAGGTCATCGTGCGCGACGAGCCGCACCTGTTTGTCGTGCAAAAGCAGACGAGGGACGGCCCAAAGTCTGGTCCGTCTTTTTTTTTTTTCCCATCTCGATGAATGATGCCAACCTCGTCAACAGTCACTCCCATGGCCATCTATTACATTATCAACGGGACTGTCTTTCAGGCGCCCTCGCTGAGCAAGCTTTTGTCCACTCGAATCGTAATTTTATTTCATATTCTATTATCCTTCTTGCTTATTTTAAATTGCAGCAAACGGCATCGATGGCACTGGGCAAGGCATTCCATGTGGCCGCTGATCGTGTCCATTTTTCGCCGACGAGCGGGTACAAGTGGAAGGACGCGAGCAAGGCAGACAGGCCAGGTCAGGCCGGCGAGAATGCTGCAGCGCCCGGTGTGATTTCGCAGAGCTACGACGCCCTGTTGCATCTGATGCAGCGAGACGTCTTCATGGCCAAGCACACGACAACGACAGCGGCAGCAGCAGCGGCCGCACCCGCTCTCCTCGAGCCTGTTGCGCCAACACCCATTCCTGCCGCGCCCATTCAACCCGTAGGATTAATACCGTCGACACCAAGGAGTGCTGGCAGCAGCACAGGCCCGGACACGGGCAAGACAAAGGCCGAATCGCAAGCAGGGCCGGCAAGCGCAAAGAAGCTCAAAACGAAAAAATAACCATAGGACTTGCTCTGTTTTTTGATGTCACAATGAAGACAAAGAAGACGGGCGACCAAGAGTCTCGAAAAACGTGCAACCAGCGGCATACTTTTCCATTTGGATGTTGGCAACCGGGTCGGTCAGCTCGAGCTCGTTCTTGATGTTGCCGCGGACGTGAACGGTGGACGAGACCTGGTTGAATTTTTTCGGGTCGGTCGTCATTTTGTACACATGCTGGGCGATCGACAGCCCGCTCGAGGCGTAGCACGTGTGGTAAAAGTCCCGCGATCTAGGGGAGCATTAACGTTTCCGAAAACGAAAACGAAGAAGAGCGTACTTGCCGGGCTTGTCGCGGAATCCGCCGACGCCCATCTCGCAGCAGGCGAGGACGTACTCTTGCAGCGCATCGCGGTCAAACAGGCAAGGGTCTGCCACGCCCTTTCCGATTGTTTTCACTGCAGAAGCCGTTTAATAAGAATTATGCATGTACGGTGTACGGTTGTCGTCCCAAGCAGAGAGGATCGGGAAGATGCCGCCCATCCAAAAAGAGTAGCAGCTGTCCACGAGCTTGTTGGTTCGGCCCTGGAAGCCGCCCTCGACTGCCATTTGGCGTCGTGCGGCCCAGTGCTGGACAAGAGACATTTAGCTTTTTGATGTACAGAACGGAAAGGAAAAATGCATGGTACGGTGAGCCGGGGGAGGTTCAAAAGGGGCACCTGGCCGAGGATGTGGAGGGCCGCGAGCCCACAAAACGTGTAGCCGCCGTGCGCCTCTAGGCCGGGCAGGCTGCTGATCCCGCCCTCGTACGTCTGGCAGCTCGCGATCCACTTGGCCGTGTTGCTCGCGAGCTCGTCCGTGAGGATGTTGCAGATTTTTGCCACGGACATGGCGCAGTAGCACCCGCGCATGTCAATTTCTCCGTCCACGTGCATGTGGAACTCGCCCGTGGGCTCCTTCACGCTGAGCATCCACGTGTACAAGTTGTCCCTGTCGATCCCGCGTAGCCCACGCTCCGAGCCCAGGGTGACGAGCGCATTGACGGCCGCATACGTCGTCGCGAGATGCGACAGCTGGCCCGGCCCGCCGCCAAACCCGCCCGTCCTGCTCTGGCACCTGAGCAGGAAGTCGACCACGCGATCGGTCTCGGCCTCGCCCAGCCGCCCGCCCATCAGCGCGAGCGAGTGCACCATCCAGTAGCACAGCCACGGCCGGTTCGAGTCCAGCGTCTGGAAGCTCGCGGGCATGGCGTTGAACAGGTTGGTCTTGACATAGGCCACATGCAGCGACCGCTTGAGCTTGTACTCGTCAAAGGCCGCCTCGGTCGCAGCCTCCAGGAGCGCCCACACGGCCTCCTCGGTCGCGTTCTAGGCAAGATCGGTCGGTTTCCGGGCAAACGGAGAGACAACAGCAAACCTGCTCGCGCGTCGTCCTTGTGTCCTCAGCCGACGTCATTATGATGCAAACTGATCACTGGGGCGTGCACGTTCGATAATGGCGCCTCAGAAATTTTCGGTTTTTTTTTCCCCACACGCTACGGGCGCTTGCCCCGCTGCGCCCTCCTCCTCCTCCTCCACCAGAGCCATAGCGGGCTGTTTTCGTGCCTCGCTTTCTCTGTTTCTTGCTTTCCCCCGCCAAGACCACGTTTCTGACTTTGACAACAAACGCTTCATGTCATAATGAAAAACCTCAGGCAATGTCGATTCGAAGCGGGCTCAAGAAGAGCTGGTTCAACTCGCAGCGCGGGACAAAGGGCACTGCTGCCATGGCGGCGACCGCTGCCGCCGCTGCTGCTGCTGCTGGCACTACGGGCCTGTGCCATGTGCTTGTCGCGGGGAAAGACGAAGGTGTGTTGTGGTCAAAAGTTTCAATGTTGTTATGAACCCTTCATTTCTCCTATCTGTAAACTATGCGGCGTGCCCCTTTCGTTTGGTTCAAGACTCGGGGAGGGCGGTGCTGTGCAGTCTGTTTATCAAGGACAGGGGGACCAACCCGGAAAAGGACAAGCGGACGGTCAAGCTCGACGGCGATGCAAACGTGGATGTCGTGGTCGAAATGTTCCACACGCAGTACATGGGCCTGATGCAGACCACGCTGCGCTCGTCCGAGGTCTTCCTGTGCGTCTACTCAAAGTACGACCGCACGTCCTTTGCGGAAATCGCCCAGCATTTGCCCATAATGCGCGAGGCAAACGAAAAGGCCAAGGTCATCGTCGTCGCAACAGACCATCTCGAGTCGGAAGGCCGCAAGGTCGAGGTTGAAAAGATTGGTACGCCGACCCGTCCTAGTGCGTACTTGCTAAAACGGTTGTTGCAGTGGGGGAGCAGTTCGCAGAGTCGCACGGCGCGTGGTTCCACGAGGTGTCCCTCAAGGACCAGGCGGCCGTTGATGACGTCTTTGTGTCGTCTGTGAGGAGGACACGCGGCCTTTGCAGCAGGAGTAGTAGCGTCGCCGATCTTGCCACTGCCGAGAAGAAAAAGGACGGCAACGTACGTTTTTTAATATTTATTTTTTATTTTTGTTTTTAAATTTATTCTCGCGTGCAGATACTCAGAAAGGTGTTTGGGAGCATCCGCGGCAAGTTTGCAAGCCCAGGATCAGCGTCCTCTGTCTCGACAGCTTCGTCCGCTGGATCCACTGACACCAACAGCTCGAGCTCACCAGCGACCGCCCCGTCAGTGGCAACACCTGAAATTGTTCCCACACGTACCGCATTTATTTCTTTATTTCTTTGGTTCCTTTGTGCTTAAAAAGTCGCGCACAGGGCACGCAAGACCAAAGCTGACAAACGTGTTTGCGCCGCCTGCACCTGCCAAGGACGCCGATGGTGAGTCTTCGACCCGCGACTCGATGCCGGAAACACCGACCTTTTTCGTGCGCGGCGCAACGGGCGACAACTTGGTCGTCACGCCCATCTTCCCTTACGACCCCGAACCCATCGCCGAAGCAGGGGAAGCCTCTGTCGCGCCCTCGAAAACATCGCCCGGCAGCTCTATCAAAAACATGCCATCGGAGACTTACGAGTCTACTGGCGAAGAGTCGCCCAACCTCGGCGCAAACCACAAACTCATCATCGACACAAACAGCAAAGTCTCGTCCGGTCACAACAGCGGCGATGAGCAGGAGGGCGACAAGGTAAAAAAAAATGTTTTTTACTATTCTACATCTAAAAATAATAAAATAAAATTAAAAAATAGAGCCCACGGGTTAGCAAGCGACCCATGAAGGCTCGCCAACGTCCGCCGATCTCTCCGGCGCCCAACAGCATCAAATCCCTCTCGATTGTCGTGGACGCATAGACTTTTTTTTTTTTTTTTTGCCAACGTAATCAATACCTTTCATTGTTGTGTACACGTATGTCTTCTCGTTGCCATTACCGGTATCCACGGAAGCAAAGATCGCATCCTCATCGGAGGACTTTTCAACAAGCACAGCAAATGGAACCTATCTCTTTCTGACGTTTCCTCAAAGGCTGCTGGACTGGTAATAAAAAAAAAAATTCTCGAAAATACGCGCAACCTAACTATCGATCTCGTTCATGATCGCAAGAAACTCCTCCTCGTTGACTAGGTAGGTGTGTCAGCATGCAATTAAATTAAATAAAGAAACATACTTTGGCCGTCATTGTCCAGGTCAAACTCGTCGATCATTGCCTTGAGCTGCTCCTCGTCGACCTCCTCGCCGAGCTCCTTTGCCACACGCCGAAGGTTCTTGAGGTCGATCTTGCCCTTGTTGTCATCGTCAAACAGCTTGAACGCCTTGCGCATCTCCTCCACCGGGTCCCGCTCGAGGATCTTGACGGCCACTACACCACCAAAAAAAAAAAACAGTTTTCATTTTTAAATTGAATTAAAACAAGGACGGTGCCCACGTACTCACGCTGTAGTAGTCATCATAGTCCATCAACCCGGTCCCCTGTTTGTTGTGCTCGAGCATGATCTTGTGGATCTCTGCCTTTTTGACGTCGAATCCGAGTGCTCTCAGCGCGACCTGTGAATGGAAGGAAATAAAAAAAAAAAGGTTTTAAACCCTACCCGTCCGCTCGTTACCTTGAACTCGTGGTAGTCAATCAGGCCGTCCTTGTCCGTGTCAAACAGCTCAAACGTCTCCTTGATCTCGCGGAGCTCCTCCTCGTTGAGTTCCGTTCGCGGTCTCCTTCGCTGGTGCGCCTTTCCGCCTGATGACGACGACGACGCGGCGGCAGCGGCAGCAGCAGCAGCAGCAGCAGCGGCAGCAGCAGCCGCGGAGGACGACGACGACGACGCCGAGGGCGCGGGGCCCCGAAAACCGTTAAAGACGGGTGCAGACGTGGAGGCAGCCATAATAAAAGTGTGTCCTCCGTACGGAAATAAAAAAAATATTTCTTCGCATTAATTTTGCGCATCACTTTTGCGGCCAGGTGTACCACCGAGTACACTTATAACATTACGAGAGGATCGGTCAATTTCATAAAAAAAAATACGCCTTTTTTGCAGTTCAGTTGTGGAAAGATATGCGGCTGTGCCCAAAGACGTGTGTGGGACGCCCAGAGACGTCGAGGCCCCACACCTCGACGACCGAGACCTCAAAGTCGCTGGTTGAGCTGAGGATGTCGTTGCGGAAAGTGAGCGAGGTGGACGAGTGGCCCTTGGTGAGCGACTCGTGCAGCCAGATGCCGTAGCGGCCGTCGTTGCCACCGCCCATCGCAATGTAGCTGGACTCGGCGCGTTTGGCGTTGAGCGCGAGCATGAAGTAGTCGTTCCTTCGCGACCACTGGTAGACCTGCACGTTGTTGCTTGTGCCGTGTCGGCGCCACAGAAAGCTCTCGCCCGTCCCGTGGTACTGCGCGTCAAACTGCCATGGCCTGGACGCAAATCCTCCAAACACCTGCAACAGAAGATAAGAAAACCAAGGTGACGATGTAGAGCACATACCGCTCCACCGAGGTCGCGGACGACAATCATCGTGGGCGCGTCGTACTCCCGCGTTCGCTCCATCAACGTGTGCATGCTGTAACCGTGGGCAGCCGAGCTAAACACGAGCTCCCAGGCCGGCAAGAGGCGCTGCCGAGCAGGCAGACGGTCACGGAGCTGCGATGCCATCTCGACGGTCAGAGCGGCAATGGCCGACGGCGGCCGCCCGCTCAGGTCCACGCTGGGAAGCCCATAGTCGATGGGCGTGTCCTCCGGGCCGCTGTTCACCTCGGGGGCAAACAGGCCCCCACCACCCAATGCCGTGCCTCCGAGCTGCTTCGAGGTGGATGTCGACAGGGACCGCTTGGAGTCGACCACACCCGATAAGGACGTGCCGTACACCGCCTCTGCTGCCCCCCCGCCAGATTGCAAGGAGGACGAGCCAGAGGCCACGGACAACGACGACGACGACGACGGCGACAGGTGTGCTTGCGATGCCGAAGACGACGCCGAGGACGCCGATGCCGACGGCACGAATGACAGCGCCAGTGCCGTCATCTGGTCCCGCCACGTCTGCGGCAGCGCGCCTGTGATCCACTGCTCGACCATGACGACACCCGGGACCCTCGGCAGCAACGCGCGCTGCTGCTCCTCCCACTCGATTTGGCGCACCGCCCAGTCCGCCATCGGCCGCGCGTCGCGCTGCATCTGCTCCATCCGGCCCACCTCGCTGTCCTGCTGCAGCACCGTGACGACGGGCAGCAGCGTCGACTCGGCAGACGGGATCGCCACCAGCCGCCGTTGCTGCTGACGATGCTGACGATGCAGCGACATCAGGCGGCGCTGCTGCTCGGTCGCGGACAGCACGGGCGGGCCGCACAGGGCAACGACGTCGGATACAACCGACATTTCAATCCGGATCAGATAAATATTGGCTCTGGGACGCACACTGCTGGAAATATGTCGACCGCCGGTATGGGACACACACTCAGGGCCATGTGGCTCGGCATTTTTCGACAAGCACCAGCATGGGCCGCCTGCAGAAGAAGGGCCGCAAGGGAGCGGTGACCAACTACGTGTCGCGCAGCCAGGCGCTTCGTCGTCTGCAGATCAAGCTGCCGGACTTTCGGTTGGGCTTTTTTTTTTCCCCCCCCTGCGTTTTAGACTGACAGCGATTTCATGGTTTCCAGCCGTCTCTGCATCCTCAAGGGCATCTACCCGCGCGAGCCCAAGAACAAGAAGAAGGTGGGCCGTGGCAATGCCGCACCCAACACGTACTACTGGGTTAAAGGTAGTTCCCCATTTTTGCGCCCGTCCAGTCTTACCTTGTGGCCCAACTCTTAAAAGACATTGCCTTCCTCCACCACGAGCCGCTGCTGGCCAAGTTCCGTGAGTACAAGGTCTTTGCCCGCAAGCTGCGCAAGGCCCTGGGCAAGCACCAGACGTCCATTGCCGAGAGCCTGCAGAAGAGCAAGCCCACGTACACGCTCGACCACATCATCAAGGAGCGCTACCCCAGCTTTGTGGACGCCGTGCGCGACCTGGACGACGCGCTGTGCTTGCTGTTCCTCTTTGCTCGCATGCCCCACGGCAACGGCATCAAGGCCGAGACCGTCCAGCGGTGCGAGCGCCTCTGTGCAGAGTTCCAGCACTATGTCATCCTCACCGGGTCCCTCCAAAAGGTGTTTTTGTCCATCAAGGGTAACGATTCGCATTTCGCAGGTGCGTCAACTAAACATGCTTGCAGGCATCTACTACCAGGCCTCCATCCTGGGCCAGACGGTGACCTGGATCGTGCCGTACCCGCTCGGCCAGAGCATCCCCTCGGACGTCGACTTCAAGGTCATGCTGTCGTTCCTCGAGCTGTATGAGACCCTCGTTGGCTTCGTCAACTTTAAGCTGTACCTGGACGAGAACCTCGCCTACCCGCCCAAGATCGACCAGGCCCTGTATGCCAAGGGCGCAGGTCTGGCTGCGTACAACGTCGAGTCCATCGCCAGCCGACAGCAACAGCAGCAACAGCAGCAGGCCCTCACCGACGCCCCCAAGGCGACCGGTGCCAAGCCCGATGCCGAGCAGCAGGTGGAAAAAACTATTATAATGCACGCGTGGTTTGTGACCCTTACCCCACCTTACGCGATTAGAAACGCCTCAAGTCGCTCCAAGGAAAGATTGCACAGATCGTCAAGCACGACAACTCTGTCCAAAAGGACGACGTTGCCCCCGCCGCCACAAACGACGACCTCCTATTGGTACTAAAGAGTATGAAATATATCCAACTCTTATTCGCTTGCAGGACGAGTTCCCTGCCAACAAGGAGGAATCCGCGGCCGACGGTGACTCGAGCGATCCCAACGTTCCCGTCACGTCCAGCTCCAAGCTCTTTGCAGGTCTTGTCTTCTTCCTCAACCGCGAGGTGCCCCGCGACTCGCTCGAGTTTGTGGTCAAGGCGTTTGGCGGCAGGGTCGGCTACCAGGACAGCGAAGTCTCTGGCATCAAGGAGGACAGCCCAGAGGTCACGCACCACATTGTCGACCGACCTGTCGTGAGCAGCAAGCTTGCATCGCGCGACTACATCCAGCCGCAGTGGGTGTATGACTGCATCAACGCCAGACGGTTACTCCCCGTGGATCTGTACGCGATCGGCGCCAAGTTGCCGCCCCATCTCTCGCCCTTCATGTCTGCTCGCGAGGTGGACTATGACCCTTCCGCTGTCGTGCCCCAGGGCGGCGATGCCGAGGAGGAGGAGGAGGAGGAGGAGGACGACGAGGAAGTGGAGGAGCAGAAGCAGGACGACGACAAGATGGACGTCTCAACAAAACAGGACGAGGAGGACGACGACGAAGAGGAGGAGGAGGAGGAGGAAGAACACGACGATGAGGAGGAGGAAGATGACGACGAGGAAGAAGACGAGGAGGAGAAGGAGATCGCAAAGAAGCCCACCGTTCAAAAAGTATACCTTTTTATGTCTGTGCTCTATTCTGAAGGACTTTTTTTTTTTCCCATCCAGAAACCAACGTTTGCATCCTCGGCAGCGACCGAGGAGGAGATCCAGTACCAAGAGGAGCTTGCGGCCGAGGCAGCCGGCCTTTCTTATTCCGAGTACAAGAAGCAGCAGGCCAAGAAGAAGCGCTCTGCCCCCGCCACGCCAACTCTGTCCGTTTCGGAGAAGAAGAAGCACAAGACGCTGAGCGAGGCCGACGAGGAGAAGGAGATGGCCAAGATCATGATGACCAAGCGTGACAAGCACCTCTACTCCAAGATCCAAAAGGGCAAGGAGCTCCGCACCAAGCAAGCCGATCGTCTCCGCACCAAGAAGGCCAAGCTGGACAAGGCTGCCAAGACCGCCGGCAAGGCGTCAAAATAAAGTCTTGAATGGAAAAAAGAAAAGTGTACATGTGAAACAAAAGGGGTAGCAAGGTCCCTTACAAAGCAAAAAAAAAACAACAACATAGAAAACTGAATAAAAACTGATTAATAATAATTTCCTTTTCTTTAACGGCATTTCAATTACAGGTACATCAATTTAGTCGAGAAGAAGCGCAAACAGAGGATCCAAACCCTCGCCCGAGAGCGGTTCGCTTAGCCAATCGGAAGTGTGCCACTCGGGGGTTGCTGGCACGTGGGTTACCAATGGGTTTGCGTGCGACTCGGTGGCCACCGGCGGTGGCTGCTGTGGGGATGCGAGCGATGCGAGTGAGACGGCGGCTGCGGTAGGCGCGCCGTACTCGTTCCATGCGGCCTCGAGAATAGGGACGGCTAAGCGGCAGTAGTCGGAAAAAGCCAGCCGTAACTTGAAGATCCCGAGCAGGATCTGGAACGTGGCCTCGTCGTTGCACGTCATCGGCAACCAGCACGAATGGAACATTAACGATGCCATTTCTGCAAGGGAACAACAAAAGGTCATACAGCTTCAAAAAATGTATATTTGTACGGTTGGGAACGGCTCCAAACACCGACTCGTTGTAGGTGAAGAATAGCGCGAGATGCCTTAGGTCGTTCATGGCCATGTCGTTTCTGTCGAGCAGGCACCACACAAACAGTCGATGGAGCAGGCCGTTGTGGTAGGCCCAAGCGCCCTCGAGACCAAGCTCATCCTGAACATCAAAAAAATAACTAAAATTCCACGAACCAAAAAAGTGTCCTACCTTGTGCTTGTAGACAAGATCGATGGAGAGGGTGAGCTGCTCGATGCGATTGTGAAGGGCCCTCAGTGTCGCCGCATCAGCTGGAGCATTGTCGATGCGCGGGGCCTGCAGCAGATCGGCCGATGGCAGTAGCTTGGAAATGATGACGGCTGTGAGCGACGAACAACGAGCCATCTCGACCTTGGTCAAGAAGAACTCGTACTGGAAGCGTCTGTTGACAGACTGGGCCGAAGAGGGGTCGAGCTCTGGTGGATCGGGGCTATGGAGGGAGTACTCGAGCTCACTCAAGGAGAAGCGCACCCCCGCGCCCTGTAGCCTCATGAGCGTGTACTGCAGCATACTCGTAGCCAGCTTGTACTCTTCCGATCCCAGCTGCACTGCAGGGTTGCTGAGCGCACGCGCCATTGAGCAGGCTGTGCGGCCGACGTGCATGGCCAAGCGAGTGTCGTTAGTAAGCAGCAAGCGGCTGAGCAGATGGAAGCCCAGCACGACATCGGCGTCATCAAGGGTCTCGTACAGCTCTTTGGCAATGGGTCGTGCCGCCTGGAGGAGCATGCCCTCCACCTGCTTGTTGCCAAACATCCTCGCGAGGACGCCGCCACGGACATAGTCGCGGAAGAGGATCTGGGGCTTGAGTGTCGCCCACTCGGACTCGGGGGCCAGTGCCGCTCGCCACACGCCCAGCATCGACACATCCGCGTGCGAGCCTTTAAAGTGCAGTTGCTGCATGAACGAGTTGACGTGGCGCAACAGCATGAACCGCTCCTCCAGCCCTTGTGCCGATGTTGGCACCGCCGATGCCGCAGAGTTTGACGTCGATGAGGATGCAGTGCCGATGGTGCGTTGTCTGGCCTCCTCGTTGACTCGTTTCGCAGTCTCCACGAGTTCCTGTTTGCGTACGGGTTTTACGACAACGTAGTCGGAGAACATACCCTCAGGCTCGGCGAGAGACGCTTCTCCGTGACGCACAGGATGCCCTTCTTGACGCATCGGACGCACGACGCGTAGCCCTCTCTCCTCTCGCATCGAATCTGTACGAAATCGCACGGTCAGAGACCGGGGGGAAACCAAACAAAGCACGCGCACCTTTCGAGCCGCGCACCCTTGACAGCTCATCGTGACGTAATTGGCGGGAACTTTCTGCGCCCCTTCCATGACACTCCGCGAGATTTCCTTCTCGGGCACCGCATCGCGGCGTATAAAACCCGCGAAACGCGGTGGCGGCGCCGTCATTTCCGTCGTGTTTGCCCTCTCTCTCGCTGTGCTTGCTCGCATGTCGTCGTCCCCACCCTCCTCGCCCCCTTCCAGCACTGACGCGGAGACAAGCGCCGAGCTGCCTGGGCCAGTGCCCGTCACCATTGTAGCCGAGGAAAAGCCCGAGGAACCGTCACCACAACACGCACAAGCAGCCCGCGCACTGTCGTCCGCGTCGACCGCCTCTGCTGCTCGCTCCTACGAGCGGTGGATCATCCTCGCGTGCACGTCGACGGGCATCTTCCTGGCGTCGATGCAGTCCTCGTCCCTCGTCATCGCCTTCCCGCAGCTCGTGGCCGGTAAGGACGCGATTGCCTCTCTCTCTCTTTTTTATTTTCTTATTATTTTATTTTTTTCATGCCAGACCTCAACGCCGACATCTACACAATCATGTGGGTCCTCATGTCCTTCCTGCTGGTCACGGGCGCGTTCACCACAACCACAAGCAAACTGGGCGCTATTTTTGGTAGCCCACAAATAAAAATTGCTATCTTATTTATTATTCGTTTCCGTGGGATGATACCAGGACAAACCAACGTCTTCAAGGCTGGCTACGTCGTCTTTGCGATCTCCTCGCTGCTCAGTGGGTTTTCGCAGCCCAATTGCCATGTAAATTGTCATTATTATTTTTTTTTCTTTGTTTTAAATAAAATGACATTTCAGGCTTACGATCTTTTGGCGTATCGCTGCATCATGGGCATCTCGGCCACCTTTCTCTTTACCAACTCATCGACAATTCTTACGGTAAGCAAACTTTTGTAAATTCAATGATTAAAATTTTGTTTTTGTAAAGTCTGCGTTCCTGCCCTACAATCAACTCGGTGTTGCCACAGGCGTCCTCCAGCTCTGCAACAACCTCGGTGCCATCCTCGGCCCCGTCATCGGCGGCGCCTTTGCCGTGACCGACTGGCGATGGATCTTTTGGCTCAACGTGCCCTTGGCCGGCATCGCCAGCATCTTCTCGATCATCTACATCAGGGAACACCGCGGTGCCGACGCCGACAAGACGCGCACGTGGAAGCAGAGCCTCCACGATTTCGATTTCATCGGTGTCGTTTTCGTCTTTGGCTTTGCCGTCTTGGTATCGAAATAGATATTGGTTCACGCCAATGAAATAGTATTTGCAGCTCATGATGGCACTGACGCAAGCCGCGATCCCGACGCCCCCGCTCAACGCACCTCTGGGCATCGCCCTCCTGACCGTCTTCAGCTTCGTCAGCATCGTCCTCTTCTTCCTCAACGAGAAATACCTGGCCAAGGACCCGCTCATGGACACCAGCATCTTCCTCAACATCAAGTACGACATTGCCATCATCGCCACCACGGCCGCCGGCTTCACGCGCAGCAACATCACCTACGGCCTCATCTTCTTCTTCCAGGGCCCGTGCGGCGACGACCCCCTCACGGCTGGCTACAAGCTCATCCCCTATGGCATCGGCGTCATCCTCACAGGCTTTATTTCTGGCTTCATCTCGGACAAGATCGGCGTGCGCAAGCCTGCTGTTGCTGGGCCCATCATCTCCTGCTTTGGGTGCCTCGGTCTCGCCCTCGTCACACGCGATACCAACTTTTGGCTCAACGCTTTCGCCCAATTTGTGGCTGGTCTTGGTCTTGGTACGTTCTTATTTATTCATTCTTTTTTAATTAATAATCCTTGTTTTTTTCGCAGGCATCTTCAACAGCCCCAGTGGCGTTGCCGTCATGCTCACTGTCCCTGCCAAGCACCGCGGCATCGCGCCTGCCATCCGCCAGCTCCTATCGATGCTCTTCATGATGATCGGCATCGTCATCACCTTCTCCCTCATCGTCAACACGCTCGACGAGACCGAGCTCATCACCTTGTTCATCTACGGTGGCTCGCACCTCGAGGACGCGGCCGTGACCTCGCTCACCGACTCTCTTCACGTAATTACTATTAAAAAATTAAAAAAAATTAAAAAATAAATGTAATGTTCGTTATCATAGATCCTCTTTTACATCTGCATCGGGTCCAACCTGGTCGCCTCGGCCGCATCGCTGCTCATCCCCGGCGATCTCGCCCAGATGGCCCGCGACCACGCAGCCGC
>Ga0302226_10001886_pt1 | contig 15296 bp, 9 predicted proteins | sample II_Palsa_E3_3_FD_193524 | JGI IMG/M metagenome (GOLD analysis project Ga0302226, IMG submission 193524) | Peat permafrost microbial communities from Stordalen Mire near Abisko, Sweden - II_Palsa_E3_3 | ecosystem: Environmental > Terrestrial > Soil > Palsa > Peat permafrost | place: Sweden...
CTCACCGGACGACGACTCTACCCAAACCTGGCCACCGCGATCATAGATCGCTTGCGAACCCGCAACGGCATCATTGGCCCGCCCAGCGAATACGATCGCCACCGCGTCACGACCGAAGGCATTCGCCGCCATAGTGAGGCTGGCGTCGATCGACGAGTCTTGTGTCTGATCCGAAGCAATGGCCTGAAGTTCGATCTTGCCGTCCCGGCGCAGCAGCACCTGCTTTCCTGCCGGCACCACCAGCACCTCACCAGGCGCGGCGCGGCCGCCTTGCAAGGCTAGCCGAACCGGCAGCTGGCTATGTGCGGCCAATCGCTCCACCAGTGACACATCCGATTGCTGTTCTCCTAAATGCTGCGTATGCAGAAAGGTCATTCGCGAACTCGCGGGCAAAGCGGCAAGAAATGTGCAAACGGAGTCCACGCCACTGACGGCCGCTCCCAGCAGAACGATCCGGCTCAAGGCGCTGCCCAGCTCGTCAAGCATCATCTCGTGATCAGGCGTATGCACATATGGCTTCGGAGCGATCGCCTCTTCCATCGACACCAGCTCGAGACTCATCACCGGCTCGATCCCAGGCGCAGTCTGTTCGACATCCGGGGCGAGAAAATCGGCAGCACTCAACTTTTCGATGCCGAATGCTCTGGCATCGTTTTTGGCAGGCTCGGCTATCAGTGCATCGTCATCCAGCAAGGCCCAGCCAACCGGCGCACTGACGGATTCAACTGCCCTCTTGGTGGGAATAGGATCGATTGCCGAGGTCGGTATCGTCGCGATCAAAGGATCGTCCGATGACACTAGCTGCAACTGATCGAACTGCACCGCCGCCACATCCGAATGCGCGCTACCCGTCGCGACGGCAGCATGTAATGCACCGTGATCAGCTGGAGAAGCATGCACGTGTGCACCGAAGTTGCCGTCATGCAGCGGGGGGAATTCCGCTTCACTGTCGAAGTTCGGCCCGGAGCCGAATTCGCCCTCATCGTCAGCCGGCAATTCACCAGAAGCCAGCAACGCCTCCAGTTCCGCCGCCAGACTTTCCGATTCGGCGCTGGCGATCATCTCGTGCTGACCTTCGTGGTCATCGTGCAACAGGAAGTCCGGCTCCTGCTGCATGGACTCCGGCTCCACCGGGGACGCGTGTTCCTCAATATTTTCCGCGAAAAGTTTTGCCGGTTCTGCTGCAACTTCCATCGGAGCTTCGGCATAAGCAGCCTCAACGCCAGTTGCTACCTCCGGCTCGATCTGCGGCGCGTCGATAACGCGTGCATCTTCCGGGCGGGGAGGATCGATATCGCCCACAGCCAATACCTTGACTGCCAGATGCCGCGCCCAGCGCGCGCGATCCCAGCCGATCAACTTGCGACTGGCCTGCGCATCATTGAAAACCACCCGCGGGCGGTCACCATCGATCAACTCGTACAGGTGATCAAGCGCGTCGTCGGCGCTGTCGTCCAGATTGACCACCAGCACATCGGCGCCCACCTGGTGCAGCAATTCCCGATTGAGGCTGGAAACCCCTCCCTCATGGACAATCCGCGCGCCGCGCTCATGCAGCGCCTCGCGCAACTGGCCGCCCAGCTCGGTGTCATCGAACAGCAGGGCAACCGCCGGACTCGTCTCACTCATGAACAGGCTCCGCCGCACGCTGCTCCAGCACCTCGTTGATCTGCACCAGCAGCTCAGCCTCCTGATACGGCTTGCCGAGATAACGATCCACGCCAATGTCGAACGCGCGTTGGCGATGCTTGTCACCGCTGCGCGAGGTGATCATGATGATCGGCACGTTGCGCAACCGCGGATCGGCCTTCATGTGGGTCGCCAGCTCGTAGCCGTCCATACGCGGCATCTCGATGTCGAGCAGCATCAGGTCCGGCACGCGCTCGTGCAGTTTCTCCACCGCATCGACACCGTCCTTGGCCGTGCTGACTTCGTATTCGTGACGTTCCAGCACGCGGCTGGTGACCTTGCGCATGGTGATCGAATCGTCCACCACCATCACCAGTGGACGTACCCGCACTTCCTCGATGACCGGTGCCTGTACCGCACTGAGGCCATCGGAAAGGCGCTGTATGCGACGGGTGATGCCATGGCGAACCAGCGGCGCCAGATCCAGAATGATCAGCACCGAACCGTCGCCCATGATGGTTGCACCGAGCAGACCCGGTACGGAACTGATCTGCGGACCCACCGACTTGACCACGATCTCGCGCGAGCCGAGTACGGCATCGATGCGGATCGCCGCACGCAGGTCGCCCGCGCGGGTCAACAGCAACGGCTGCTGTTCGCCTTCGGCCGGCAGCCCCGGCGGCAGGCCCAACAACTCGGCCAGGTCGTGGATGCCGTAGGCCTCGTGGCCATACTGGAACGACGGTTCCTCCTCGGTCAGCAAGGTCGCCAGATCGTCCGGATTGACCCGTGCCACACCCTGCACGGATGTCATCGGAATCGCGAACGTCGCCTCGCCGATGCGCACCAGGATGGCCTGGGTCACAGCGAGCGTGAATGGCAGACGCAACACGAAGGTGCTGCCCTTGCCCTGGTCCGATTCGATCGACAGCGAACCACCGAGCTGCTTGATCTCATTCGCTACCACGTCCATGCCGACACCGCGGCCGGCCAGCTGGGTGACCTTGCTGGCGGTGGAGAAGCCCGGCTGGGTGATCAGCGAAAGCAGCTGGTTGTCGGTGGGCTTGGTGTCGGCACGCAGCAGCCCGCGCTCGATGCCGCGCTTGCGGATCGCCGCACGATCCAGTCCGCGACCATCATCGCTGACCCGGATCACCACCTCGGTGGCTTCACGCGCAACCTGGATATGCACCGAGCCTTCAGCCGGTTTGCCCGCCTTGCGGCGCTCGGCCGGGGTTTCGATACCATGCGCGATCGCGTTGCGCAGCATGTGCTCGAACGGCGCCTTGATCCGGTCGAGCAGGTTGCGGTCCATTTCGCCGTGCGCACCGTCGACGTACAGCTGGGCGCTCTTGCCCTGCTCCTGGGCCGCCTGTCGCAACGTGCGACGCAGGTTCGGCACCATCGTGTCGAACGGCAGCATGCGCGTGCGCAGCAGACCGTCTTGCAGCTCGGTACTGACGCGCGACTGTTGGATCAGCAGGGTTTCGGCCTGGCGGGTCAGTTCATCGAGCATGCTCTGGATCGACACCAGATCGGATACCGACTCGGCCAGTGCACGCGAATACTGCTGCAGTTGTGAATAACGATCGAGCTCGAGCGGATCGAACGCCGCCAGGCCCGCTTCGCGATGCTCGCGCTGGAAGCGCGCGATGATCTGCGCCTCGGTCTCGATCTCAAGCATGCGCAGCTGGCTGCGCAAGCGTGCCACGGTCTGCTCCAGCTCGACCAGGTTGAAGCGATAGCCTGCCACCTGCTGCTCGAGGCGCGAACGATAAATCGCCACCTCACCAGCGTGGTTGACCAAGTTGTCGAGCAGGTCGGCACGGACGCGGATCTGTTCCTGCGAGGAGCGTACTTCCTCTTCCTCCTCCGGCAGCAGTTCGGGCAACTCCAGCCCATCCAGCGCAATCGGCAGCGTCGGCAGTGGGGTCGTCCGCACCGGCTTCGACACCGGCGCCGGCATGACGGCGGCGGCCAGCACCGCGTCGTCGGCCAGCATATGTTCGCCGGCCAGACCAAGCAGGTGATCGATCGTGGCCTGCGGATACTCGGGCGTCTGGCCCTGCGAAACCTGCTGCACTAGCGAGTGCAGCTGATCGAAGCTCGCCTCCAGCGCCGCAATCAGCGGACCGACCTTGGCCTGATCGCGTATCGGCTTTTCGAGCAGCGTTTCAATCGCATGGGTGAGATCGCCTACCGGTATCAACCCGGCAATGCGTGCACCGCCCTTGAGCGTATGCAGGTCGCGCTGCAGTTCGGACACATGTACCAGCTCGGTCGGAGCGTCGTGCCACTGCGCCAGCACGCCATCCGCGTGATCGAGGATTTCGCGCGCCTCGTCGATGAACACTTCAAGCAGATCGGCGTCGATGAAGCCGGACCCCGCCAACGCATAAGCATGCTCTTGCGGCGGCTCGGCGTCGGCCTTGGCTGCCACGTGCTCGGCAGCCAGCTTTTCGGTAGCCACCCGTTCTGCCGCAAGTTTCTCGGCAACTGCAGCCTGGTCCGCCGCCACTTTCTCGGCGGCGACCCGTTCGGCGGCAGCTTTCTCGGAAGCAGCCTGCTCAGTCGCAGCTTGTTCTGCGGCCAGCTTCTCGGCAGCGACTTGTTCGGCTGCCGCTTTCTCAGCCGCAGCTTGTGCGATCGCGGCCTGCTCAGCCGCAGCTTCTTCAGCGGCCAGCTTCTCGGCGGCAGCCTGCTCGGCCGCAAGCTTCTCGGCAGCAACTTGCTCCGCCGCAAATTTCTCGGCAGCGGCCTGTTCCACCGCAAGCTTCTCGGCAGCAGCCTGCTCCGCAGCAAGTTTCTCGGCAGCGGCTTGCTCGGCAGCCTGTTGTTCCGCCGCCGCCTTCTCGGCGGCAGCGCGCTCGGCAGCGGCAACTCCTGGTTCGAATGCACCCAGTGCGGCTACCAGTTCGGCGGCAAGCTCGGCATGGTGTGCATCGTCCGGATGAATTTCCGGCACCGATGGTACCTCGGCACCAGGCTCATCCGGCTGTGCAGCGGTGATCCTGTCCATGCTGGCATCCAGCGAAGCGGCCATGGCCGTTTCGTCGGTGCCGGCATGCTCCGGAGCGGCGACTTCCGCGGCCGGCGCCACTTCGTCCGGACGTGGCTCAAATACCACATGCGCCACCTGCGACTCGGGATAGCGATCACGCATCTCGATGAGCTGCGCGGCAAGCGCATCTGTGCTGGGCAGTTGCGGCTCAGCGACATCGAACTGGCGCATGACGTGGTCGACCACCTCGACCGCTTGGCCGAGCAGGTGAACGCCATCCGCCGGCAACGGCAGATTGGATGCACGCACGCGCTTGAGCAGCCCTTCCAGCGGCGAAAGCAGTTGCGTCAACAACGGGATATCGACCATTGCGATGGCGCCATGCAGTGTGTGCACGGCACGCAGCAGCTCTTCGCCGATCGGCAACTCGTTGCGGCTGCGCTGGATTGCGGCACGAATGGTCTGAAGGTATTGCGCGACCTCACTGCGCAGGATCTCCAGCAATACCGGATCAACCGGCGGCATCACTGATACCGCTACCATCGACGCCGGCTCGACGGCCTCGTGGTCGGCGGCAGCGCTGCGGGCATCGGTCACACCTGCTTCCGGAACAGCCTGCGCTGCCAGATCGAGACGTGGCACGCGCCGGCGCACCACGCGCCGTACTGTTTCGGTCGCAGCCGACGTGTAGTCCTCGACACGCGCTGTCTGATTGCCCGCCGCGACTTGCTCGGCGGCCTGCATGATGGCGCTGAGCGGCACGGCCGGTGCGCCGTCACCCTTGAGCGCTGCCAGCAGCTGGGGCAGCGCATCGATCGCGTGCCGCACCACCGCCTGCACACCCTCGTGCGGCTGGATGGTGTTGTCCAGCACCCGGTTGAGCATGTCTTCCACTTTCCACGCGAATTCGCCGAGCACGCCGGCACCGACCAATCGGCCGGAGCCCTTGAGCGTATGGAACGAACGGCGGATGCTGATCATTGACGAATGCTGGGTCGGATCAGCGAGCCAGACTTTCTCGGCACTGCGCAGACTGTCGATTTCTTCCTGCATTTCCTCCAGGAAGATTTCGCGGATATCGTCATCGATACCTTCCGCGTTGGCATTGAAGTGGGTGTTGGACGCCAATGCGTCGCGAACCGGCACCTGCTCGTAAACCTCTTCCTCGATTTCGGTCCAGTCACCGTCCTGATGATCCGACGCGCTCTCCACCGGGACAGGTGGCGTCGTCGCCTCGGTCTGTGCCAGCCGCAACCCATCCAGATTGTGGACAGGTGCTGCATGCGGCTCAGTTCCGCCAATAAACAGATGCCCCAGGTCATCACCGGGAAGCAAGGTGACAGATTCAGAAAGTTCCGGGTGCTCCTCATCCTCGAGACCGTGACCGGTGTATGCATCCGCCCGCACTTCGGTTACGGCTGCCGCGACCGTGGGCACCGCACGCGCGGCTGGCAACGGCCAGTAACCGAGCAGGCCAAGGCTGTGTTCGGCCACGTCGAGGATATGCTCCAGGCCGCCACGATGTTCACGCGCAGCCTCGAGGTAGTACTCCAGCGCGGCGAGTGCATCGGCCAGATGATCCATCTGCGCCCCACTGGGCACACGCCGGTCACCCAGCAGTTCATAGCCGACGAAGCGGCCCACGCCTTCAGCCAGTTCGGCTGGACGCGTTGCCGACAGCATGCGCATCGCGCCGGCAACCTCGTCCATCAAGGCCGGAGTACCGGTCAGGCGGTCGTGCTCCCAGCCAGATTCGACGAAGGCAACGATCGCGTCCTTCACCTTGCCGGTATTGCTGATCGCTTCCTGCATCAGGGTCGTGACGACACCCAGCGCTTCGCTGCGCGGCAGACCCTGCATGGCGTCGCCGGTAGCCGGCTCGCCCTCGGCGGAGCCCAGACTCTCGATGTGATCGTCCAACGAGGCCTCGACATATAGCAGGGCCCCGGCCACATCAAGCAACGTATCCTCATCAGCCGCACGCAGGCGATTGGCGATCTCGTCCAGCACGCGCCGCTGTTCGTTGATTACCCGGCGCGGTACCGCCAACGCCAACATGCCGAGTGTATCGCCAACGCGTTCGAGCACTTCACCCTGCGCAGCCAGTTGCGCCGGGTCACCGTCTTGTTGACGCAGGAACAGGTCCAGCGCTTCCTTGACGCGCAACAGATCGTCCTTCAATGCGCGCGATACGGAATCGAGCAGCGCGCGGTTGTGCCCTGCCATCGAACCACGGGCGTGTTCCAGCTCCCCGACATCAGGCAGCAGGCTGTCCAACGCATAGGTCGTGCGCAGCAACTCCATCTGCGGGCTGCGCTGCTTGGCCTGGGCCACGATGTAGAGCAGCTTGCAGGCCACCTCGTCGGCTTCGCCGCCGCGCAGGCTGTCTTCACCCTGTTCGATCAGCAGACGGATATTGCGGTCGACCTTGCCGATCAACTGGCGCACTTCGCCCGCATGGCTCTTGAGCGCACCTTGCTCCAGCCCCTCCAGCACGCCGGCAGCAATCCACCACAGGCGCCGGCCATGCACGTGGTGGCAGCGCGCGGTGATCGCCAGCAGGGTCTTGCGCATGCCGATCAGCTGTTGTGCCGCGTTCTGCCCGCGGAACCAGCCCAGCAACTGCTGCTGGAAGCGCAGACGCAGATCCACCAGCTCGCCACGATGAGCTTCGGCATACGCCTCACTCATGGCAGCTGGTGCCTGTTCCGGCAGGAACGCGTCGAGATTGGGGTGGAACATTGCCGATTCGGTCAGCGGCGGTTGCTCACGGCTGGCGCGCAGATCATTGAGCAGTGGCAGCAGTACCACTGGTACGTCGCGATGGCCACTGGACAGGCGTTCGAGGTAGTCCGGCAGCTGCATCAGGCCACGCATCAGCGCGGCATAGGCTTCCTCACGATGAGTGACATGCTCCTCGAGCAGCGCGATGGAGAGCGTCTCCATCTCCGCGGTCACCATCGCCGCGCCATACAGCTCGACCATCCGCAAGGTGCCAAGCACCTGATGCAGGTGATCCGAACACGTGCGCATGAAGTCGCGCTTGCCCGGGTTGTCGACGTAGGACTCCAGCGCCTCGCGGGCGATCGACAAGGTATCGTCGAGCTCCGGCTTGACCCACTGCAGTGTGGTGAAATCGATGTGGTCTTGAAGTCTCATGCGCCTCTCTCAACGGTTGCCCAATGTCGCATTTCGCACGCATCACGCAACCAACGAGACTGCCCCCCGAAAAATGCCAATACCAGCCAGAACGATGTCAACCCGGCAGCTTGAAATGCGCCACTGAGCGCCGCAGATCGCTCGCCAGCTGTGCCAGCGTACCGATCGAGTCGGCAGTCTGGCTCGCGCCCTGCGAGGTCTGCGAAGTAATTTCCTGAATCGCGTTCATCGAATGCGAAATGTCGGTCGCCGCCGCGGACTGCTGACGCGCCGCGCTGGAGATGTTCTGAATCAGCGCCGACAGATCGTGCGACACGCGCTCGATGTCACCCAGTGCACTGCCGGCGTCCTCCGCCTTGCGTGCACCGGCGACCACCTCGGCGGTGGTCTGCTCCATCGAGTTCACTGCTTCGTTGGTATCGGACTGAATCGTCTGTACCAGCGTTTCGATACGCTTGGTCGCACTGGTCGAACGTTCGGCCAGTCGCTGCACTTCGTCCGCCACCACCGCGAAACCTCGGCCCGCCTCGCCGGCCGAAGCCGCCTGGATCGCCGCGTTGAGTGCCAGGATGTTGGTCTGCTCAGCAATGTCGTTGATCAGTTCCACGATCGAGCCGATCTCCTGCGAGGATTCACCCAGGCGCTTGATGCGCTTGGAGGTTTCCTGGATCTGATCGCGAATCGAGTCCATCCCGGAGATCGTCTCGCGCACCACTTCGGCACCATGCGAAGCGATCTTCACCGAGCGCTCGGCCACGTCGGCCGATTCGGCGGAGTCCTTCGACACGATATCCATCGAGCTCACGATCTGGTTGATCGCCGAGGTCGCCGAGCTGATCTGCTGCGCCTGCTGTTCGGCCGCGTCGGCCAGGTGGCGTGCGGTGGTCTGGGTTTCCTGCGCCGACGACGACACCTGCTCGGAGGTCTCGTTGATGGTGGTTACCAGTGAACGCAGCTCATCGATGGCGTAGTTCACAGAGTCGGCGATCGCGCCGGTGATGTCTTCCGACACCGTGGTCTTGACCGTGAGGTCACCTTCGGCGAGCGAACCCATTTCGTCCAGCAGGCGCATGATCGCCTCCTGGTTGCGCTGGTTCAGTTCGGTACTGCTGGCAAACCGGCGACGCTGATCGCTTACCAGGGTGATAACCAGCAACAGGGCGAACGCCACCGCGGCGATCGCGCCGAACAGGCCCCACCAGACGTTCGGGAACAGCCGGCGCAGCGGCAGCTTGCCGATCTGTTCGGACAGGTCGTTGGCGCGCAGCAGCACGGTCTGCGAATCCAGTGAGGCCTGGTTGCCTGCATGCTTCACGTCGGCAAGGTTGCCCGCCGCGGCAACCAGCTTGGCGACTGGATCAGCCAGCGTGGTCCAGCTGGCATCCATGTCAGTGAGGATTTTGTGCGCATTGGCATCGCCGATCGGCTTCACGCCACTGTCGGCATTACCTACCAGCAGGCCTTTCAGCACGCTGCCGTACAACTGCGCATCGCGGGACAGGCCATCGGCTGCCGATTGGGCATTGTCGCCACCCTGCAGCACCTCCTGCACGCGGCGGATGATACGGTCAGCCGACAGCATCTGGCGGGACGTGCCCAGCATCTGTTCAGGACTGCCGTTGCGCTGCTGCAGAATGTTGACCACCTGATCCATGCTCGAGTTGAGCAACGGCATCTGCTGCGACAGTGTGTCGGCGCGTTGTCCGGAATCGAGCACGACCGCCTTGTTGGACAGGATCTTGCCGATGTCGGCGTCAAGCTGCTTCCACGAGGCGTCAAGTGCACTCACGGCGCGCCCGGCGGGCGTGGCGTTATTGTCGCCGTATGCCTGCATGCCGCTGGTCGGATCGCCCTTGTCCAGCCGCTGTACGGCCGAATCGATCGAGTTACGGGTGCCCTCAAGTTCCTTGAAGGAGTCGGTATTGCCACCCGCCGATTCCAACGCGAACTTGGCCGTCTGCTGTGACAGCACCTGGATCTGCGTGGTCAGCGCGATGGCCTGGCGATCCTCATCGTTCTTGATGTTCAGCCGCCAGAAGTCAAACGCTGCCAGACCAATCGCGATCAACAGCAGGACAATGAGTGCGGTGTAACCCCGTTCCCTGCTGACGCCCCCTGTAGTGCTCATGTTCACCTCATCCGTCTAACTTATACGTTGCCGGCTCCGCATCATCGCGCGGGGACTGGCCAGGGAATGTTGTCCCAAGTTTCCGGCCACGATCGGCGCCGGCGCTTCAATAACTACAGCTGCGCCAGATCAGGCCGCGGCTTGCCGGAAATCCGGTGCGCGCACCAGCCGATTCATGCTGAAAATCGCCAGTTGCTGTTCACCCACCCGGTTTTCGACGAAGCGGGCCAGCCGCGGATCATCTTCGCGCTCGGCCTCGCGTCGCTGTTGCTCGTCCACCGTACGCTGACCGAACACCTCGTCGACCAGCAGCGCCACGCTACCGCTGCCCTGGCGCACCACCAGCAAACGGGTGCGCTCGGAATGCTGCGTGCGTTCGCCAAACAGGAAACGGCTGAAATCGACCACCGGCACCAGATTACCGCGCACATTGGCCACCCCGAGCAGCCATGGCTGCGTCCCAGGCACCGGTGTCAACGTGGGTACCGCCAGCAATTCGTTGATCTCGTCGATGCCACTGACCAGCAGCCTCGAGCCAACGCGGAAACCGATGCCACGCCACAATCCGGGCGCCTCCAGCTTGTCCTGCGTGTCGGAGGCATGTGCCAGCGACAGCCGCTCGTAGCGGGCCAGGATTTCGAACGGGGTGCGGTTGACGGATTGGTTCATGTCCCACTCGACAACAGATCGTTGATACAGCCCAGCAGTTCTTTCTCGTTCACCGGCTTGGTAATGAACGCACGGGCGCCCTGACGCAAACCCCACACTCGGTCGGTTTCCATCGACTTGGTGGTGATCATTACGATCGGCACCCCCGAGGTGATCGGATCGCGGGTCAAGGTGCGCGTTGCCTGGAAACCGTTCATGCCGGGCATGATCACGTCCATGATGATCAGGTGGGGCAGTTCGGCGCGTGCGCGCTCGATGCCCTCCTCGGCAGAACCGACAGCGACGACCTGATGGCCGGCACGCTCAAGCAGCGTGGTGAACACGCGCACGTCGGTCGGCGAATCGTCGATGATTAGAATGGTGGCCACAGGTCCCCCTCAGAATCTGCAGTCAGCGGCTCGGCACCGTGCTGACATGGCGATGGATGGCACCAAGCAGTTCGTCTCGCGTGAACGGCTTGGTCAGATACTGTTCGGCACCCACGATGCGCCCGCGTGCCTTGTCGAACAGGCCATCCTTCGAGCTCAGCATGATCACCGGTGTGGCACGGAAAAGCGGGTTGTTCTTGATCAGCGCGCAAGTCTGATAACCATCCAACCGCGGCATCATGATGTCGACGAAGATGATCGCGGGTTTCTGGTCGGAGATCTTGGCTAGCGCCTCGAATCCGTCGACCGCGGTCAATACCTCGCAACCCTCTTTCTTCAGCAGGGTCTCCGCCGTGCGGCGGATGGTCTTGGAGTCATCGATCACCATGACCTTCAGGCCAGCCAAGTCATTTGCACTCACGTTCAAATTCACTACTCCCCCTGCGGCCCGCCCCGAGCTCAGGATAGACACCAAGACATGCAACAGCCATGCCGCGCGGCGTACATGTAAAAATTTTCGAACCAAATCACCCGATACCCGCTCTGCGGCGGTGCATCCGAGGCTTTGTTGTTTACTGCCTGCCCGCCGAGACTGTCAAGCAATAATCACCGGCGCGTCTTTCGAGCTGCCGCAGGTGACCCATAGTGGCACCATCTGGCCACCTGCGACAGCATCGTGCGTGGCAGCCTTTCACTCACCAACTGCCTCGGCGGCCGTCTACCTTTAGTATAGCCGCCAGACGATCCATGCCTGCCCGTACCAAGCCACCAACGGAGAACTCAATGACCCTTTCGGTCGGTGTGCTGATGGATCCCATCGGCGCGATCAAGATTGCCAAGGACACCACCTTCGCGATGCTTCTGGAGACCCAGCGCCGCGGCCACACGTTGCACTATCTCGAACAGGGCGACCTGGCACTTCGCGACGGCGCGCCATGGGCGCGACTCGCGCCGCTCAGCGTGCGTGAGGATCCGCAGCACTGGTACACGCTTGGGCAATCGCAGTGGCGCGACCTGCGTGAGCTCGACGTGGTGCTGATGCGCAAGGATCCGCCGGTCGATGCCCAGTTCATTTACGACACGATGGTGCTGGAAGTCGCCCAGCGCGGTGGTGTCAGCGTCATCAATGACCCCCGTTCACTGCGCGACTGCAACGAGAAGCTGTTCGCACTGGCTTTTCCGCAGTGCATTGCGCCCACCATGGTCTCGCGAGACGCCGGCGAATTGCGCCGCTTCGCTGCCGAACACGGTGAGGTGGTGCTGAAGCCACTGGACGGCATGGGCGGCCGCGGCATCTTCCGGGTCAAGGCCGGCGACAGCAACCTCAACTCGATGCTGGAAACCCTGCTCGGCGGCGGTGCCCATGGCGAAGGACGGCAGCTGACAATCGCGCAGAAATACATCCCGGAAATCACCGCCGGCGACAAGCGCATCCTTATAGTCGATGGCGAACCGGTGCCGTACGCACTGGCGCGCATCCCGCAGGGCAACGAATTTCGCGGCAACCTCGCCGCCGGCGGCCGCGGCGTCGGCGTGCCGCTGTCCGACCGCGACCGCTGGATAGTGGCGCAGGTGGCGCCGGAGCTGCGCCGGCGCGGCCTGCTGTTTGTCGGGCTGGACGTGATCGGCGACTACCTGACCGAGATCAACGTCACATCCCCGACCTGCATGCGTGAACTGGATGCCCAGTTCGGGCTTAACATTGCCGGTCAGTTGTTCGACGTCATCGAGCAGCACGTCATTGGAAAGCGTACCGCGTGAGCACCCCTGCAACTGTCGCCACCACGCCGAATCCCATCGGCGCCACCATGCTGTTTTCGCTGCTTTTGCACGGTGTGCTGTTGCTGGGCATCACGTTCCATTTCGTGAAACCGAGCCCCAGCCTGCCGACGCTGGACGTGACCCTGGTCAATGTGGCCAATCAGGAAGCGCCGGACAAGGCCGATTTCCTGGCCCAGGCCAATAACAGCGGTGGCGGCCAGAACGATCGCGCGGCGCGGCCGTCGCAGTTGTTTTCCGGTGAACTGCCCAAGCCGGACCCGGGTATCGCCGCGCAACCGGTCGAGGCCACCACACCCCAGCCGCGCGAGGCCACGCCGACCCGCATGGTCACCACCAGCGGTGCGGCCGACTTCACTGTCGCCAGCGATACTGCACAGACCCAGGTCGACCCCGAGGAGCAGACCCCGACCGCGGCCGAACTCAAGCGCCAGCAGGCGATTGCCCAGCTGGCCGCCGAGCTGCGCCAGCAGACCGAGGCGCTGGCCAAGCGACCCAAGAAGAAATTCATCTCGGCCAATACCAAGGAATACGTCTACGCGAGTTACATGCGCGGCTGGTCCGATCGGGTGGAGCGTATCGGCAATCTCAATTACCCGGACGAAGCGCGCCAGCGCAAGCTGTACGGCGACCTGCTCCTCACCGTCGGGCTCGGCCGCAACGGCGACATCAAGAACATCACGATCATCAAGAGTTCCGGACAACCCCTGCTGGACGCCGCCGCCGAACGCATCGTGCGGCTGGCCGCGCCGTTTCCACCGTTGCCGAAAGACGCCAGTGTGGACGAGCTCTACATCACCCGTACCTGGCAGTTCCTGCCGGGCGATGTGCTTCGCAACAAATAAGTCCCGCCCTCACCTGCCAAGCGCGCGACTCGCGGCTTGTCGGGCTTACAATGACCGCATGAGTATCACCACGTCGAGCACCCTCACCGGGCACTTCCTGATCGCCATGCCGAACCTGGCCGAGCCGCCGTTCTCGCATGGCGTAGCCCTGCTTTGCCAGCATGACGAGGACGGCGCCATCGGCCTGCTGGTGAACCAGTTGTCCGAATATCGCTTCGGCGATGTGCTGGCGCAGATGCGGCTGGAATGTGCAGACAGCGAACTGGCCGATGCGCCGGTGCTGATCGGCGGCCCGGTGCAGCAGGAGCGCGGCTTTGTGCTGCATCGCGAACCCGGCGACTGGGAGTCCAGTTATCGCGTCAACACCGCATGGTCGGTCACTACCTCGCGCGACATCCTGGTCGCGATGGCCGCTGGCGAAGGCCCGCGCCAGGCCGTCATGGTGCTCGGCTACGCCGGCTGGGATGCTGGCCAGCTGGAACAGGAGCTGATGGCCAACGCGTGGCTCACCGCCGAAGCCTGCGGCCGGGTGGTGTTCGACACGCCACTGGAGGAACGCTGGAGCGCCGCCGCCGGACTGGTCGGGATCGACCCGCGCCAGCTGTCCGGCTATGCGGGCCACGCATGAGTTGTGTACTCGGCTTCGATGTCGGCAGCCGTCTGACCGGCGTGGCCATCGGCAATGCATTTACTGCCAGCGCCCGCGGGTTGACCACGATTCCCGTGCGTGATGGCGAACCGGACTGGCAACAGCTCGATGGCCTGCGCAAGGAATGGTTGCCGGATACCCTCGTCGTCGGGTTGCCGTTGGCACTCGATGGTGGCGAGCAGGCCGCCAGCCGCAATGCCCGTCGTTTTGCTGCCCAACTGCAGCAGCGTTACGGCCTGCCGGTCGTGCTCGTCGATGAGCGGCACAGCTCACAGGAAGCCGCCGAGCGCTTTGCCGCTGCCCGCGCCGCCGGGCTCAAGCGACGACGCGATGCCGCCACGATCGACGCCGAAGCTGCCGCGATCATCGTGGAGCGCTGGCTGGGCGGTGCAGAATCGTTGTCTGCTGACGCCACCGACCACTGCCCCATCCCCTCGCCATCCTCAGACCTGCCGCCATGAGCCCTCGCCTGCGCCACCTGACCACCCTGGAAAACCTCCCGCGCGAAACGATCGAGCGCCTGCTCGACCGCGCCGAGGCGCTGCGCGACGCCTGCGCGCACGGCACCCGCAAGCTCAACGTACTGGCCGGGCGCACCGTGCTGAATCTGTTCTTCGAGCCATCCACGCGCACCCGCACATCGTTCGAACTGGCCGCGCGCCGGCTCGGCGCGGATGTGATCAACTTCGACATCGGCTTTTCCTCCACCAGCAAGGGCGAGGAACTCTTCGACACGCTGCACACGCTCGAAGCGATGCATCTGGATGCGATCATCGTGCGCCACAAGCACTCGGGTACGCCGGACGAGCTGGTTCACCACGCGATGAGTGGCGTGTCTGTGATCAACGCTGGCGACGGCAACCGTGCGCACCCGACCCAGGGCCTGCTCGACGCACTGACGATCCGCCAGCACCGGCCGGATTTCGAGAATCTCACCGTGGTGATCTGCGGCGATATCAAGCATTCGCGCGTGGCGCGTTCGGACATCCACGCATTCTCCGCGCTGGGCGTGAAGCGTATCCGCCTGTGCGGCCCAGCCACCCTGATGCCGGCAGTCGAGGAATTTCCG
>Ga0302226_10001901_pt1 | contig 15210 bp, 13 predicted proteins | sample II_Palsa_E3_3_FD_193524 | JGI IMG/M metagenome (GOLD analysis project Ga0302226, IMG submission 193524) | Peat permafrost microbial communities from Stordalen Mire near Abisko, Sweden - II_Palsa_E3_3 | ecosystem: Environmental > Terrestrial > Soil > Palsa > Peat permafrost | place: Sweden...
AGCCCATTCTTTCTCGTAGGGAGCCAGGTATGTTGGAGACCGTCACCGCCCGTCTTGCGCGGGCCGTCATGCCGCAATTGATGGAAGACTTTCACCGAGATGGCGCGGTTTGTATCCGCCAGATCTTCACGCAGGAAGAGGTTGCGCTGCTGCGCGAGGGTATCGATAGCAATCTGCAGGCGCCTAGTCCGCGCGCGAAGGTCGCAAGCCGCCCCGACGACCCGGGCTGGTTCTTCGAAGACTTCTGTAATTGGCAGGATAACGAAGCATATCGCCAGCTTATTTTTCAATCGGCGGCGCCCGCGGTTGCCGCGGCGTTGTTGGGGAGCGAGACGATCCGGCTTTACCACGATCATCTGCTGGTGAAGGAGCCGAATACCCGGCAGCGTACGCCGTGGCATCAGGACCAGCCTTACTACAACATCACCGGCCGCGACAACGTCAGCATGTGGATTCCGGTCGATCCTGTTTCTCAGGAGTCGAGGCTGGAGTTCGTTGCCGGGTCGCATCTTGGACCTTGGTTGATGCCGCGCACGTTCATGGACAATCAGGCGAAGTGGTTTCCTGAGGGTAGCTTAGCGGATCTGCCGGATATCGAAGCTGACCGGGGGGCGTATCCGATCATCGGATGGGCGCTGGAACCGGGCGATATGGTGTGCTTCAACATGCTGACCCTGCATGCGTCTGGTGGCGTGAGCGGGCAGACACGTCGGCGTGCTTTCTCGATTCGCTTTATTGGCGACGATGTCCGGCATGCGCCGCGTCGCTGGCTTACTTCGCCGGAATTTCCGGGGCTCGTGGAAACGCTGCCGGAAGGCGCGTTGATGGAACACCCGCTTTTTCCTGTTGTCTGGCCTGCGGCTTAGCGGGAGATCTTGTTAACGGCTTTATTAGTAGCCGCAAACCGGTTGCTAAAGAAGCGTCTGGTGGCGCTATGCGCGGCAGCGCACAGAGTCATTTAGTTTCGGGGCCATACTCTGTTCGATACCGCACAAACATCTTCATCTGAGTTCCACGAACAGCAATTCTGCAGATCCTTCACAAGTCCCAGTTCTACGAGCAATCGGGGCTTGATCCCCCCACAACACCGGGTCGACATGGCGGAGTCACTCCGCCCCGCGGATAGCAGCGCTTAGGTACGTTTAAGCGCGTTAAAGCAATCAGGTGCCACCGATGCGTCTCCAAGCCATCAAATATGCCTTGATTCTTGCCTGCGGATGCATGGCTGTCGGCGATGCACTTGCCGCTGATGCTGCCGGTGTCGTCAAGACCCTCAAGGGGACGGTGCAGGTCGAACGGGCGGGAATAAGTTCGGGCGCGGCTATCGGCAGCGAGGTCTACGGCAGAGATCGCATAGTGACCGGACCGGAGTCCTCAGTGGGTATCACGCTGCGTGACGATACCCAACTCTCGGCCGGCGCCAATTCCATCCTCGACCTCAACAAATTCGCGTTCGATACCACGACCCATGCCGGGGTGCTCGATGCCTCAGTCAAACGCGGCTCCCTGGCAGTGATTTCCGGAAAGCTGGCGAAGGCGAATCCGGATGCCGTCCGTTTCAGCACGCCGACTACTACGCTGGGCGTGCGCGGCACTGCATTTATCATCGAAGTCGGTGGTAACGGGGAGAGTGCCCGGTGAAGGCCGTCATCCGACGTCACGGCCAAGCATCTGCAGTGGCATTCGTCCTGCTCGCTTTCCTGTCCGGGTGCAGCACGCCCCCGGACAAAATTATTCTGTTGCCGGATCCGGAGGGCAAGGTCGGAGCAGTCATTGTCCACAGCGCCACCGGACAGCAAACAATCAACAAGGCTTACGCCGGGGTCGACGTCACTAAGGGCGGCGCCATCGAAAAAACGATGGATAGCCAATCCACCGTGGAGACTCGATATGCCGAGCTACTAGCGGCTCGGCCTCCGCGCCCCATGACATTCACGATTTTCTTTCTCTTCGACTCGGCCACCGACCTCGCGCCGGAGTCGCTCGCCACGGTTAAACAGTTAAAAGCGGTCCTGGCTACCTGGCCTGCACCACAGCTCGTGGTAGTCGGTCACACGGATCTGGCGGGCTCGCAGGAATTCGACGACGGCCTGTCCAGGCGGCGCGCGCAGACTGTCGCCGCGTTCCTGGTCAAGCAAGGCATTCCCGCCCAACAGATAGAGACCGCTGCCCGTGGCAAGCGCGAGCCACTGGTCCACACCGCAGATGGTGTTCCCAATCGCATGAACCGACGCGTAGTCATCACCGTCCAATGATCCGCGCCAGTCATCGACGGTGAAGGGCTCTTCCTTTGATGAAACGCTACTACGACCTATGGCTTGCCAGGATCAGGAATCTGCTTAAGGCGGCCCAAGGGCGTCCGGTGGCGCTGGCGATCTTGTTTGGCCTGAGCCTGGTCAACCTGGCCAGCGAATGGCCTAGCGACATAGCGCGTCCGGCTTTTGTGGTCGCGCTGGACGACGCGCTTCCCGATTCCTTTAAAACGGCCCGGCAACTTCTGTTCGACCAGTATCAACGTCGCTTCCCGCGCATTCCGACTGCTCAGCCTGTGACCATTGTCGAGATTGATGACGAGACGCTGGCAACCGTCGGTCAATGGCCGTGGCCGCGAAATCGACTCGCGAGCCTGATCGATGCCATTGCGGCACTCAAACCGCTGGCTATCGGTCTCGACATTTACATGCCGGAGCCGGATCAGACCTCTCCCGACAAGGTGGCCGGCAATCTGCCGAAAACGGCTGACGCTCTCGCCGCGGGCTTGCGGGCGCTTCCCAGTCACGAAGCCATTCTCGCCAGTTCGTTGCGCGCGGCGCCGACCATATTGGGTGCTGCGGCACTCGATCATCCCACCTTCGCCGCCAGCACCGATCTGCGAAGCGCTCCGATGCTAGTGCATGGCACCGACCCGCTGGACCACGTGCAACGGTTCGACTATGTGCTCGCCAGCCTGCCGGAATTGCAGGCGGCGGCCCACGGGCAGGCAATGCTGAGCGTGGCGCTCGAACAAGGCGTGGTCCGGCATATTCCCCTCGTCATGGGATTGGGGGAGAAACTGGTCCCCAGTCTGCCAATGGAAATGCTCCGCCTCGCCACGGGGTCATCGGCGATCGACGTCTATGCCGATGCGTCGGGCGTGCAGGCGGTGGGTGTCGCGGATGTGCAGGTGCCTACGCAACCCGGTGGCGACATCTGGTTGCACTTCGCGTCTATTCGGTCGACGCTGAACCGCTATGTGTCGGCACGCGACATCCTGCAGGGAACCGTCGATCCCGAACGGTTCCGGAACAAATTGGTGCTGGTCGGACTGACGGGTACTGGCGTGACTGACATGCGGACAACCGCGTTGGGGGAGCTGGTGCCGGGCATCGAAATTCAAGCGCAGGTTATTGAGACTATTTTCGAAGGGAGGTTTCTGCGCCGACCTATCTGGCTGAAGTGGGCGGAAAGTACTTTTATCATGATGTTCGGATTACTGATCATTTGGTATGTGCCACGGACTCAATCGCGGTTTGCGGTGTTTCTACGAGCTGTGCCTAAGGGTTCTACCGTTCTGGGTATCTTCCTGCATCTGCTGAATCTTTTATGCTGCTTCTTTATTTTCATGCGTTTCGGACTGCTGGTCGATGCGGCTTCGATTTTCATTATTTTGTCAGCCGTCATGGGGTGTTTTTTTGCACCAGCGTTGCTGCATGCCGGGGAACGGAGCAGGACGGAAGGGATGCGCGCTACGGGGCGTGAAAACGATAGCGAGCACACCGGCAAGGAGACAGGACCTTGAGGTACGGATGGGGTGAATGGTTGTGCAACTTGAAAGCTGTCGTTGTCTCCGGGCCGCATCGAAGGTCCGATGCGGATCGGCAGGACTCGTTCAACTTTCTCGTCACCCGATATTCCACGCCGATTGTCGTAAGCACGCTACCCCGCCAGCACGGGCAGCTGGAGGTAGGACGCGTGGCTGCCGCCGGTGTGGATGATGTGGCTTCCGCTATTGGCAGGGGCGTACTCGCGGGTCCCCGGCATCATGGTGCCCAGGAGGCTTCGGCCGCTGATGATGAGGCGCAGTTGTTCGCCGGGGTAGAACGCGAGTCCGATCGGGAGCAAGTCGATCTCGAGGTCGACGACTTCACCCGCTGAGAGCTTCTCGATCCGGTCAAAGGTGTGGGCGGGCACCGCATCCGTCGCCAGCGCCTGGTCCAGACGTCGCAGCGAGGCGCGCAGGCGTCCGTCAGACCCTTTATAGCGGAGAATCGAGGCGCCGCATTCGGTAATGTCGTGCGCGAGTGCGCCCTGATTGGGCACGGTGAATTGCTGCAGGGGGGTGCCGTAGGCGTCGAGCTTCTGGACGAGGATGAACAGGTCCATGTCGTCGGATCCCTGTGCCTCGACCCAGAGGTGCGCCTTCGGGTAGCCGACAAGCGTAGTCTCGTGCTCGAATCGCATGACGAAGGACACGAGGTCGGGGTTGGATCCGACTTCGTAGGCGGCCGTGGCCTCCTCCGTTGGCGCGAGAGTACCTAACGTGCGCGATCGGCCATCCAGGTAATACTTCGCCGAAGCGACGTCCTTTGGAGGGAACTCGTCGGCAGCGACGGCGACCCGGTCGCCGCCTTGCAGGTCAAGCACTGCGTAGCGTACTCGAGGCGTTTGCTCCCATCCGTTGTCCTCATCCTTCAGGAAATGATCGAAGAACCGACGCAGGTCCTCCCTGTTCGCCTCGTCATAGTAGTCGGGCCATTCCTGGGTGTTGTGGATTCGCAGCCACTTCTGACTGGAGGCTATTCGGCGCCACGCGCGGAACGTCCCCGCAGTGTGCAGGGTGTTCGAGTAGCTGGCCACGACGTACGCCGGGACCGTTATCCGCTCGAAGCGAGGGATCTTGTTCTCCCACAGCTCGTGCACGAGCGGGTAGCGCTCGGCCTCGGTGAGGATGTCCTCTTTCTGGCCGTTGCCCCAGAAGCTGTTGTCCTGGAGCTGCCTGGCGAAGCCGGTGTCGGGCATGCCGCCCCGCATCACCAGGTCGCGATAAACGTCGCTGACGCCCTCCCACGGGTTGATCGCGGCCAGGTGCGGCGGCTGTTCTGCCGCGGTGAACCACTGCGAGACCGCGAGGTAGGAGGTGCCGCTCATCGCGACCTTGCCGCTGCACCACGATTGGTTGGCCAACCACTCAATGAGATCATGGCAGTCCCGCCCTTCTTGGCGATCCCACAAGACGCTATTGCCTTCGCAATTGGCAACCCCGCGGATGTCGGGGTTGCAGATCGCGTAACCATGCGCGCACCAGTAAGCGGGGTCGGGGCCCTCAAACTTCTCCAATCCCGACACTATCCCGTTGTCCAGTCCAACCATGCCGAATATCCCCATCACGCTTTGGGAGGTTCCCTGGCCCTTGCCGTAGGGACTCCATGCCACGATGACGGGAACCTTCTGCGTTCCGGTCGGACGAAGAACGTCGACATAGATCGTTACCCCGTCCCGCAATGTGACCGCCACGTCCTTTTCGAATACGATGTCGACCGGCAGCGAGCAGAATGGCGGCGCAATCCGGGAACCGGCTTTCAGGACGCGGGTGCCAGGCTCGAAGCCACTAAAATGTCCGTACCTTGCACCCGGTTCCAGCGGCTGGGACGGCACAAATACCTTTTGGTTGTCGCTCATGATGCATAGCTCCGTTCTCTAACGCGCGGCGGCGGTGTTTTATCTTGGCGCGTGTAGGTTCGCTTTTCGTTTCAGCAGGGGCCGGTCGTAACAGACGTAGCGTTGCATCTTCCGGTTAGGCCACGGTCGCTCCAGTCGGGCAGGGCACGCACTTCCGCCCGGCATAGTTGTCTAGAATTTTGGTCCTGAGTTTGTATCGACCTTAGTGCAGGCGCCGTCGAAATCCTCGAACCCACTAGCCAGGGTCAGTTGTCCCGTCATTCGATCAATCCGAACCTTAGCCCTGTTGACCGTATTCAGTTTGAGCGTTCCGGTGATCTCCCGCTCCCCGACAAAGACATCATTGAGCGTAAACCATCCGTCACGCGCGCTGCTGATCCCTGGCGTGATCTCGTGCGGCAACCGCATCCTCACGCTATTGCCCGCGATTTCGACGTTCACCGCACCATTGAAAGGTCGACGCCCTGTGGTTGAGCTATTCGTGCTCTTGTTGTAGCTGTGCGTCTTGTTGTCGTATTCCATGCCGTTCGATACTCGCGATTCAAGCACCGATCCGGATCCTTGGCACAGCAGCAGTGCAGTGGTGCTCTGGGCGTAGGCAACAGTGGCCCCGCCGAACACCCAAGCGATCACGACAGCAATCGATCGTCCTACCGTCATCGGATTCTCCTATAAGAGGTATTTCTACTATTCTGACTCAGCGCTTGAACCGGATGCGCGCCTGGAAGATTACATGGTTTTGTAGATAATTTCTGCTGACACAGGCGCCATAGGTGCTTAGACGAAGGCACACTGCGGGGAGCACACGCCATTTTTTCAATATTTCGAGTGGCCGTTAATGGCCGCTAATCGAAGGTCCAGGGTCGTTCGGTTGCATGAGCCGAGTGTGCCTTGTTGGCCGATGGCCCCCGTTCGATGAACGTTCTAAAAAACGGGTGTTGGAATCATACGGACTCCTCCCAATTCCGAGGGAGCGGTTCGGGCCGCGCAGCGCGTCGCAGGGTCTGATCGGAGTGAGCGCGAGGCTTGCAACCTCGCGTGGAAAACGCAACGCGCCAATCTAATTTTTCGCCGATAACAGCTCGATGCGCTTGCGCTGCAGGAACCGGCGCACGGCCGGATCGCGCTCGAGGCCGATCGCGAGATCGTATGCGTCGAGCGCTTCCGCTGTCGCGCCGGCACGTGCGAGCAGATCGGCACGCGCGGCCCAGTACGGCTGGTAGTCAGCCAGCCGCGGATCGTCCGCATACGGGTCGAGCGCGTCGAGCGCCGCCTGCGGGCCGTCCCGTTCCGCTAGCGCGAGCGCGCGGTTCACGGCGACCACCGGCGACGCTGCAATCGCGAACAGCGCATCGTAGAGCTGCACGATCTCGTCCCAGTTCGGGCAATGCGTCCGGCAGCGGTGCACGTGCGCCGACTGCAGCGCGGCCTCGAGCTGAAAGCGTCCGATTGCGTTGCATGCGCTCGCGCGCCGCAGCAGTGCGTTAGCTGCGTCGATCATAGGCATGTTCCATGTCTGCGGATCCTGTGCCGACAGTGGCACGTAGTCGCCGGCCGCATCGCGTCGCGCATCGCGCCGCGCCTGCGCATACAGCATCAGCGCGAGCAGACCAAGCGTCTCTGGCTCCTCGGGCAGCAGCTCGACGAGCAGGTGCGCGAGGAACAGCGACTCGCCGGCGAGATCGCGCCGCACCGTGTCGCTGGCGACCGGGTCGGTCCACCCTTCTGCATACGCCGCATAGACCGCTTCCAGCACCGCAGCGAGCCGGCCGGGCAACTCCTCACGCTCGGGCACGCTGAATGGAATGCCCGCTTCTCGGATCTTGGTCTTCGCCCGCACGAGGCGCTTGCACATCGCGGCGGGCGACATCAGGAATGCAGACGCAATCGTCTTCGCTTCGAGCCCCAGGACCACCTGCAGCATCAGGGGCGTGCGAATTGCGGCCTCTAGCGCGGGGTGCGTGCACGCGAACAGCAGCGCAAGCCGCCGGTCGGGTAACGCGCCTGCTTCACGCTCGTCGATTTCGTCGGCGAGGATCGTGAGCTGGTTCGCCACTTCGTCGCCGACACAGCGATGGCGCGCGCCATCGATCGCCCGGCGGCGCGCAACCGTCATCAGCCACGCTTCGGGATTCGCTGGGCAGCCGCGCACCGGCCAGTCCGCGAGCGCGGTCGCAAACGCGTCGGCCAGCGCGTCCTCGGCCGCGGCGACGTCGCGCGTGCGCATCGCCAGCAGCGCGACGAGCTTGCCATAACTGCGGCGAGCGACCACCTCGGCAATCGAATGCGCGGCGGCGCCAGCGTCATGGCCGCCGCCGGACGGACTCATGCAGATGGCGCGTCGTAGGGGGCGGTCCAGACCGGGCGCACTTCCATGAGGCCGTGCGCCGCGCCGGGACAACGCGACGCCCACGCGATCGCCGCGTCCAGATTGGGCACGTCGATCAGGTAGTAGCCGGCGAGTTGCTCCTTCGAATCGGAATATGGTCCGTCAAGCACCTGGGGCTTACCGTCGACGAGCCGCACCGTGGTGGCCATGTTCGTGTTCTGCAGCCGGTTGGCGCCCACCAGCACCTCCGCCTTATTCAACGATTCGGTGTACGCCTGATAGGCGGCAACCCCTTGTTGCCGCTCGCTGTCGGTCAACTGGTTCCAGCCGTTTTCTTCCGAATAGATCATCAATAGATATTGCATATGAGCCTCCGTCATGGGGTTAAGGCGGGTGAATTACATCGGGCCGCCATCACAATGACGCTCGGCTCACATGCTAACGGACAGGCGGCGTCGAAAAAATTGCGGACGGCGCACCCGCCTTTGTCGTTCTCCTCCGTCGGGGACCTTGCGCACATTCCGCCATTGGCTGCATAGGTAGACAGGCGTCTGAACATTACTGCAGTAATCGACGCGTCAAGAGCATTGACCCCCACAGGTCACATATGTCCAATTTACTGCAAACGAAAGACCAGCGCGAGGGGGCACGCCGGCCGCGTGGTTTATCGGCTCACGCCTCACACGCACATATCCGACACCGACTTGTGAACCATTGCCGAATAAAAGTTCATAAACGGACGCGCCGGATTCACTGCGCTCTCCCTACCCAAGAGGAATGCAAGATCTTGGCTACGCCTTTATCTCCCCGCATCGCCCAGAACGCACCATTCTGAAAGCCTCTCAGATGAAGCGTTTGGAGCGCTCATCGATGAGGCCACACGGCTCGTAGTCCGGTATCTGCAATAGTCGCCGTGGTTGACGAGTGAAGAGCGAGCACCCGCGGGGACTTGGAGTCCGAATAGACGAGTGGTCGGCGGAATAGCGCGATGACGTTGGAGCATGTCCGCCATCGTGCGTGAGCGGATCAGCAGGTGATCGGTCTCACAAGGGGGTCGGGTCACTCTGACGTATATCACTACGACGCCACGTGGACATGCGTATCGATCCATCTCAGGATCCAGTCCGCGACGTCGAGATTATTTCTATCCTGCATCATCATGTGCGTGTTGCCGTGGATGCCCTCGTCGGGTAGCAAGACCAACTGTGCCTTGCCGCCCGCATCATTGGCCGCCGCGACGAATGCCCGGCACGCTTTCAGTCGCGGCGCCCAGCGAGTGGACTGATCGACGTTGTCACCGAACAGGACAAGGATTGGCATCTTCGTATAGGGCGCAAGATCGCCGCTTGCCGATGGGCATTCAGCAGGCTCGATCGCGACTATGCCGGCAATGCCTTGCGTATCGATTGCCGCTGCCTGGAATGGATAAATGCCCGCTTGAGAATGGCTGATCAGTACGGCGGTGCGCAGCTTTATCGCGAGTTGCGAAAGCGCGGGTACGCTTGGATTAGGCGTAGGCAGCGATGCGCTCCAGTCGGGGACCATTTGCTGCCAAAGTGCAGCCTGCGCTTCGATAGGAAACTGCTCGCCTGGGAAGGTCTTCGGGTACTCGGGGCCAAACCGGAAGATGGTCCATGCGGACTCGTGACTCGCGGCAAATACGTTGGGCAACTGCGACGGCGACGTTTTGCCCGCTTTCACGCTGTTTATCGCGCTGATGTCCGTTGCCGAGCGCCCGCGTCCAGACTGGTCGACGATGTACGTGGGATACCCTCGACGCACAAAATACTCATCCCATCCCATGCGGCCGTCGGGCGTAGTTTCCCATGTCATGCCGGTCAAACAACAGCCATGGATCAGCGTAAGAGAAATGGGTTTCGCACTGACAGGAATCTGATAGTGGACATACATCTGGTCGACTGTGACGGTTCCCGATGCCGCATATTTGGGAAGCGTGGAAAGCATGTCGGAGTGAATGTCGTGGCCGCCAACGAAGAAGCTGCCCTGTTGCGCGATGGTGAGAGGACCGGACATGGCGGCGTTGCGATTGCTAAGTGGCGTCGTGCATGCCGCTAGTGCAAAGGTCAAGCCGATGACGCTTAGTTGAAGCGCTTTTGGAATCATGCCAGTCATTCGCTTGTCCTTAGTAGTTCTTCGATTTGTATAGTGTTCGCTACCGATGCTCGCGGTGCGTTGCCTTTCGGCGCGGAATCGCGGCTATGGTTGGAGGCCGTGTGAAAGACGCAAAACTACTTGGTTTTCGGGTACTGCGCTACCTTTTCGTGAAGTCGATTTGGCGCGAACTGAGGGCTCGAATTTTTCCGAACGTCACGTTGAGCGTGTGTTTTCATATGACCTCGGCTAATTTCGGGCATTGGTTATCGAAGCTTAGCTGTTGATACAGCGTGATGGCTCTTATCTGTTTGACGGTTTGAATATCACCTCCGGATCTGGAAAATTCGGATCGGCTGATTTCGCTATGCTGTATTCCTGTACTTCGCGCTTTTGGTTATCTGACCTGTCGGGCGAGTCGTTCGGCATTTTCTGGACCATACGAGCCAGTACTAATGCACCGACGCCAGGCCGTGAGGCAACGTCAGGGCCGCGGTAGTTATCTAGCAGCATCACCGAAAGAAAAGTGCATCCTTCGAGCACGCCACGGACGGCTGCCGCGCGACCATTTTCCCGCCATGATGAAAATGGCCCATCAGGCATGGGTGTTTGCATATGTTGAAATATTCCAGCTGCAGACGCAGGCTTGGGTGTGGACGCTTCCTGTGCAAGCGCCACACCGGAAGTGAGACCATGCAAGATAGCCGCGACTATTCCCATTTGATGCATTCTCATGTCGCGTCTCGTTGGTCCTTGTTGTTCGGCCGCATTGGTGAAGTGCCGATCTTGCTTGTGGAACGGGAAGGGCCGAGTCTCCTTACCACTCCGCTGAAGCGCAACGCCGACTGTAGGCTCTGTTTGTGGATCGAGCAGGACGCGATGCCGTCGCGAGACGATTGAACGAGCGTCCGAGGAAAACGCTCAATTACGAAACACCAGCCGAACGATTCCAGCAAACTATTGCATCCACCGGTTGAATCCGCCGGTACTGGCCGGACTTTCGCCGCTCAACGGCTGCGAACGCCCGCTCCTCCTAAAAGGTGGCAAGATGCGTGGCTAGTTTGCGCGCGTGCCTAGGTGCTCAACAGGTGGGCAAACCGTAGCTGCCGGGGCAACAACCATACTCCTGACGGGATAGTGCAGCATTAGAGTCAACATATCGGAAGGAATTGAGCGGGATGCCCATCGTTAATGGAAAAAAGAACGTCGTCGGAGGAAGTGCAGCCGAACGCGGACTCGATTTTCAGGCCAACGTAAGCGCAATTGTGATGGCTCATCTGCTGGCCGAGCGTCCTCTAGGCTGGTTGGACGGAATCGTGGATGACAGCCCGGTCAAACTGGATGCGGAGACTGGCGGACCTGGTGACGACATTTCCATCGTCACGGAGGCCGGCCTGCTAGTCGAAGTACAAGTCAAACGTGGACTTCATCGAGGTTCTGACCTTTGGGAGGCACTTCTTTCCCTAGCTGACGGAGCTTGCAGCGGGCGAATCACTGCGGGTGTCCTCGCCGTCTGCCCAAACAGCAGTGGCACTATCAGAATGACTCTGGCGGAAGACATAGTTCGTTTGGGTACCGGTAGGGTCGACGGACTGCGAGAGATTGGGGAAGACTTTCGTGCCAGACTCGCGTCGAAATCACTGGACGTCGCCAGCGCTTGCTCCAAGCTTAGAATCGTCTCTGTCAGCGCGGTTGAGGGAAACAGAGACGCTGAGGGCACAGCATGTGAGCGTCTGTCTCGGCTTTCGGTAAACCCATCTTCGGCGTGGCATTCGTTGTATAGACACGCCCGCAAGCTCATTCGGATTCGAGGACGGGCGACGGCAGATTCGCTGTCCCGTGTGCTTTCGCTTGATGGCGTGCAAGTAAAGTTGCATTCGACTGAGACACGGCTGCAATTGCAAGCCGCGATTGCCCAATGGCTGCATAACACGTACGCGCAAATGACGATTCTCGGGGTAACCCAGCCAGTTCAGTTCGCGGATAGCTGGATTCCTTTGAGAGCCAATGTTGTCCGCAACGGGCCGCCTGAGGAGCAGGAAATAGAAGTTGCGCTCGAGCAATATCATAACTATGGCTACCGCACCAATAGGTCCGAGAACTCAGTTGACGCTCACACCATCGGAAGGTTCTTCAAGAAATGTGTTGTACTAGGAGGACCGGGCATCGGGAAGTCGACTCTTCTTAGGAAACTCGCTCTCGAATACTGCAAAGACGGGCGGCTCGTACTGCTCGTGAAGCTTCCGCAAGTGGTAGCAATGATGACGAACGGAGGTCGAAGAATAGAAGACTGTCTGTGGGAAGTCGGTCTCAGTGGCTCAGGTATTCGAGGCTACTCTAGGTCTTTAGACGACGCGGTAGTGCTCTGTGACGGCCTCGACGAGTGTGGGAGTCAACAATCGTTATTGACAACCGCGATGCATGCGCTTGCAGTGGCTCACCCGAGCTCCCGAATCATCGTGACGAGCCGCCCCATTGGATATCAACCTGGCCAACTCGGCGAATGGAGGCACTACGACCTTCTGCTCCTCGATGATGCGGATGCGGAAAGCGCCGTTGCTAAAGTTCTTCAAGCCATACCCTTCGTTGACAAATCTAAACGTGATTTCGCGTCAGATATTGCAAAGGAGCAAATAAAGTCTAGGAATAGCCAGGGCATTGCTGCGCGAAGTCCGCTCATGCTGACACTCATCGCGGCGCTTGCCTCATATGGAATTGAACCGGAAGGCAGTCGCGCAGCACTGTATCGACAACTCTTCCGTCTAATTGAGGCACACCCGCCTGCTCGTCTCACGTCCGCTCCACCAAGCGAGCCTGAGCGGAATAACTTTCTTGATGTGTTGGGTTGGTCGCTACTCGCCTATGAAAACGAGCAGGCAGACAAGACTCTCGAACGATGCGTCCAATGGTGGAGCACAGAGACAGGTACGAGCCCGCTCACTAGCGCGACTCGAGTTCAGGCTTGTCTTGAGTACTGGGAGTGTCTTGGTATCGTTGAGCGAGTTCGCACGCTGACACAGGAGGCAATCACCTTTGTACACAAAACTTTCGGCGAATACGCTGCGGCAAGATTTCTATCCCATAGTCCCACCGCCGAGCAGCGCCGACTTATCGATCAAGCCATTCGTACGCCAGCCTGGAGGGAGGCGCTGTCCTTCGCGAGTTATTTCGGACTCGCAGCGACCATTTTGGATGTGTGGACAGAGCTTGCGCAGGCTAGTGATTCAACAGCAGCGTACAGCCTCGACGACGCCATAACGCTCGTAGTTCTCTCTGGCGTGCCCATGTTGCCTGACGCGTTAGAGGCTGTCGTCACGTGCTGCTGGAGACTAGTCACGGACGCTACATCTAGAAGCAGATATGTCGCCGGTAATGCGCTTTGTATTGTCTCGAAATCGAATTGGCCCGCAGTTCGCAGTGAAGTGCTGGAAAGGCTTGAGGCGCCCGACGAGTGGATCAGGCTCCTTGCTTGGGCCTGCGTGAGTGTCAGCGCAGAAAAAGATATTTCTTACGAGCGCATGATATATCAACTAAATTGTCTTCCAGAGCTATCGCCGACGGAGTCGTATCTTCCTCGTTTCAGATTCGGTGCGGCCACAGAATCAGCCGTCAGAGATAACTTCGTGCTCGGTGCAGTTAGGCGAATTCTTCAGCGGCCAAGGGAGTTCAATGGTATGGAAGCCTTAGACAGACTTCTTGTCCAAACCGACTCCTTTTGCGTCGGTACGTTTTTGCAAATAGCTGAGCTTTACGAAGAAGCAGGATTCCCATTGCCGAAAGAGTGCCAAGCCCGGTGGCAACTGGGGGCCGATCTCATGCCAAAGCCAGAGGCTTGGAGACGAGCGTTAGTAGAATTTCTTGATACGCTAGACGATCCAGACGCAGTCGATGAATCTGGGGCGGTTACCGACCTTTTCGAACTCGGCGCTTTCTTCTGCGCGACCAAATTTTGGCAGATGCCGCCCGGAATCATTCTTGATTTGTCGGCCGAAGGGGACATCAGAATTGAGAGGCGGGTTGTATTGCACGCTATTGCCAGGGCGTCAGGGATTGACATGAACAAGCTCATCGGCCAAGCCCGAGCGCATCGCACATGGATATCAAATGCGGAGGCAAATAAGGTCTCGACGTTCTTTGATTTGGTTCACGTCGACATCGAACCGGACTTTGATGGGCAGCAAATTATTGGCGTTGAATCGGTACCAATTTTGGAGCGAACGATTCTTCGGAGCAGCCAGTTCTTCGGGTATAACGCAGCTCAGATTCTCTATAGTCTACGGCGCAACGCGGTGTATCCACCTGCAGTCGAACGACTCCTGTACCAAGGACGTGGCGCCTCTCTTCGTTTCGCTGCTACGTTGGCCCACGCACTCGGAGAGGTGGTTGGTCAAGAGCTCATCTTGCGCAGGCTCACTGCGAAAAAACTCTCGCCTGGGTGTGAGGACCTATATCACGGGCTAACGACACCGTTCGGCGTGAGACACGAACAGGCTATTCTAAAAGGTTTGCAAAGCACACACCCTAGAGTTGCCGTGGCTGCGGCAGAACTAGCTTCGAAGCTGGTGTTGACTGCGGAATTGATACATCAACTACTAACGTATTTCGATGAGTGGAAAGCGAAAGAAGACCCTTACCCAACGGGCGGTGGCGTTGTTCCCTACACGCCCCGGGACCAATTAGCAAAACTACTCGTATCGGCCTATCCGACAGACCAAGCGATGCTTATGACGATGGCGAAGGACGAAAGGCCCGAAGTCCGTGCTGCCGTGGCGGACGCAGTCTTGAAACTGGCCGCCACGTCGCAAGAGGCACGCGATCAGTTGCTGCGCGAAATCGCTTCTGGCGAACTGGACCCGGAGCTTTTGCGTCGAGCCATACCCCTCGACACGTTTTCTCCTACGGACGTGCCGAATATTGTTCTCTTGCTGGGCAGCACATCATCAAAGATCCGATACGGTGCAATGCCGATATTAGATCTGAGGTATCTATCTGCTGATCAAGTGCGCGCGGAAGCACAGCAACTGCTAGCCGATACGGAAATAGATATCCGGGAAGATGCGAACAAAGCGCTGCGCAAGCTAGTTAGTATGTCTGTGTAGGTCGGCGCGAGG
>Ga0302226_10001905_pt1 | contig 15178 bp, 12 predicted proteins | sample II_Palsa_E3_3_FD_193524 | JGI IMG/M metagenome (GOLD analysis project Ga0302226, IMG submission 193524) | Peat permafrost microbial communities from Stordalen Mire near Abisko, Sweden - II_Palsa_E3_3 | ecosystem: Environmental > Terrestrial > Soil > Palsa > Peat permafrost | place: Sweden...
AATAGCCCATCATGGTCCAGCATCAAGCGATGCCGTTGTTAGAAACCGGATATACGTGTGCAGTCGGCACGGGGCGCCAAAGCAATGGGGGCTTGCAATGGGGAGGAGTCCATATACGGACATTGTGGGCGACCATCTAGGATGGCTTTTTGAGATCTATGGCGAGGGCAAAGCGTGGGGCCATTCGGATATTCACAGGCGACACTCCGCATCTTCGGCGACTCTCTCGTTCCCGAGGATGTCTCCAGGTTGCTGGGCTGCGAACCAACTACTTCTGAGCGCAAGGGCGAACAAATCGTCGGCCCGAATACAGGAACGTCGCGTGTCGCACGTACCGGTCGGTGGAGCCTTCAGGCTGCACGGACGGAGCCCGAAGATTTGTCCGAACAGATCGACGAGCTTCTTGGAAACCTCACCACCGACATGCGCGCGTGGGCCAAGATCAGGGAAACGTGTCGAATCGACCTGTTCCTAGGGCTCTTCATGGATTCGGGAAACAATGGGCTGTCCGTGTCGTCTGCGCAGTTGCTTGCTCTGGGTGAGCGGGGCATTGAGCTCGGCCTCGACGTTTACGATCACTCGGAGTGATTGGTCCGGTAATAGTGGAGTGTCCGCTTCCCGAAATCGACATACTTGGCGCTCGCCTCAGTGAGAGGGCCATGGCACGGATCGAATACCCGATGACCAACCCGCGCGAAATGACCTCACGTTCGGCCAACGTGAGAGCCCGCGGTGCGCGGTGACGCACCGGCGGACGGATGCCGCCGGAGGCCATAAGAATGCCGCGAACCGCGGAATGGTGGCGGTCGAACAGCCGCGCAATCTTCTGAAGGGATTCGCCGCGCTGCCAGCGATCCCACATCTGGGATTTCTGACTTTCCGTATAGTGGATTCTCGTTCGACGCCTCATATGCAACACTCCTGCTGCCTGCGCAGTCTTCAGTGTGTTGCATCGACCGGCTGAAATCGCCACCCGAAGCAGACATCAGACGGCAGGAGCCATCAGGGGGAATTTAGATGGGACATAAGTTTCTGTTTTCGCTGCTTCTGGCGACGATTGTCAGCCCGCTTTCTGCATCAACGACCGCACCGGATGCGTCATTTGATGCGTACTACGATGGCAATAGGTACGAATTTGTCATTCGTCACGACTTGGTAGAACGGGCGCAGTCTTGGAATCCCGACTTGGCACCAAATCCACCGTTGTCAGCCGCCGCCGCACTATTGAAGAGCCGGGCTTGCATAAGCTCCGTAGCCACTTCGCCTGGAACGGAATGGAAGTTTCAAGCGATTGGCCTGGCGAACGAGGCTGGTGGCTGGCTTTGGATTAGCAGATACAAGCTTGAGAGACTTGATGGAGTTATGACTGGCGTTTGGCCCACTATGTTTTGCGCGATTCTTATGGACGGGGCCGTCGTGAAGCCATCAATAACGAAGCAAAAGACATGACGCAAACTTGCTAAGTGACGGCATGCAAGCGTCGGTTTCCGACACGTAGCCGACCTGGGCGCCAACGGAGCATTTTGTGGGGGGATTTGTGAACTATTGGCGAGTAGCGATCTTTTCGCTCGTGGTGCTTTCAGCGTCACTGCTTCCCGCAGTGGCGCTAGCCTGCATGTTGGGCTGGAAACCTCTGCTTTTCGGCCATATCCCGGAACAATCAAGGGCTAACTTTCACCTGGTCGAATATATGGCCACGGGTGTAACGGCGGCGCTTGCTTATGCCTGGCTTCTGTTACCCGTTACGAGGAGGTTGGTCGCCCACGTCCTGATCGTCTTCCTTCTCGTGGAAGTAATCCAATCACTGGCCGGTTTGGTGTTGGGCGATTCACTGGCAGATTCCTTTGTTTGGCAGGCATTCGCCGTAGATGCTCTCTATGCTGCGGTTGGACTGTCGTTGGTGACTGGATGGCGATTTGTGCGTGCAAGGAAAGCCGCGTAACGTCTGCTTCTGGCCGAAGGTCGTCCTTGCACAGCGGACGGCCAGGCGGCAATCTCGGGATGTCCGTTTTCCCCATTCGGAGCGGACATCGCAGAGTGGCTTGCATCGAGCTGCGAACACTCACAGGCAGGCCGGGTCGACCGGCAAACACATCTGACCGCGGTTGGCATTGATGTCGGCTGCAGATCGCCGGCAATCCCTGCTCGAGTTACGGTCGCGGCCGGTCTTCCAGAATGGCGTATAGGGACTGCATATCGTCCCCGCCTGGATTAATTGATGCGCGGCGCGTCGAGCCGGATGAATGATATCTAAATGACTCTCCACGGCCGATGAACCATCGTGCATGGTCGAAGGCACTCACTCCTGGCAGTGCGCATCTCCGCTGCCCAACCGGCCGTTGGGCGGCGCGTCGGCGTGCCCCTCACCCGGGCCACACGTTTCAGGGGGGTGGAGAGGTCCTGGTGTCCCCGACTGAAGCAGGAGACAACCATGAGCGTCAATATTCGAAGGGTGACCCGCGCATCCGCGATTGGGCTCGCGTACCTATTCCTTTTCTCCATCAATATTGCGCAAGCGGCAGATGCGCAAGATGCTTTCCTGCCGCGAAGCATCACGTCGTCGACGATCCCGGCCAATGGCGACTTGAACCCATACGGCGTGGCATTCGTGCCGCAGAACTTCCCTCGTGGCGGATCCATAGCGCCTGGCGACGTGCTGGTGTCGAATTTCAACAACTTCAACAATCTGCAGGGCACCGGAACAACGATCGTCAAGTTGACGCCGACCGGTGATCTGGCGCCAGGTGTCGCGGCGGGTACTCCCGGTAACGCGACGACGTTTTTCCAAAGTCACCTTTCCGGTCTGACAACCGCACTGGGCGTACTTGGCCGCGGTTTCGTCCTCGTTGGAAACGTGCCTACGACAGATGGAACGTTGAGCACGATTTCGCAAGGGGCGCTCCAGGTCGTCGACGGCCATGGCAAGCTGGTGACTACGTTGTCCGATAGCACGTACCTGGATAGCCCGTGGGATCTGGCCGTCAACGATCAAGGCGATCGTGCGCAAATATTTGTCTCCAACGTGCTCAGCGGGACGGTGTCGCGACTAGATGTCAGTATTGGCACCTCAGGATTCGTGGTCACCAGGAAAGTACAGATTGCCATCGGGTATTCCAGTCAACCCAATGCGGCGGCGCTAGTCTTGGGACCAACCGGGCTGGCTTATGACGCCCCATCAGACACGCTCTTCGTCGCGTCTACCGCAGACAATGCGATCTTCGCGGTGCCCAAGGCGGGCGAGCGCAACACGGCCGTGAACAAAGGGCAGGTTGTCTTTGTGGATCCCCATTTGCGCGGTCCCCTGGCGTTGGCATTTGCTCCGAATGGGCACCTGCTGACTGCCAACGGTGATGCGGTCAACGCTGATCCCCTGCATCCTAGTGAAATCGTGGAATTTACGCGCACAGGCCGCTACGTCGTAGAAGTCAATGTCGACGCTTCACAAGGCGGCGCATTCGGCCTGGCTACGGTACTGTCGGCTCAGAATCCGGCATTCAACTACGCGGCAATCGACGATGTCGCAAACGACCTCGTCGTTACTCTCGTCCCGACTGTCGGGCAGTAGAAGCAAATATTTCGCTGCCGCCGCGTCGGGAAGTCAGGTCCGGCGCGGCGGCCTGCTCTTTCACTGCAATTCGGAAAGAGAAGACCGGCTCACCAACAGCGCTGGCTGCGAGGCGTCCTGAGACCGCGACGCGACTAAATCGCGCTGTCAGATTGCCAACTTGCGCGTGTCGTACGCGATCAGCCTTCGGCACATGTTTTCCATCGTCGTATCGCGCCGCGCGGTTGCGGTGGCGCTTAGTCGCCATGCCGAATCTGTCGGCTATTCCCGATAGCAGACATTCAGATGCGGCAGGCCCGCTTGCGACCGAACGTCGACATTACGCATGAGCATGAGGCTGTACGACGATGATCGCCATGCCCAGGAGCGCTACGCATGCTCCGGCGACGTCCCAGCGTGTCAGCGCCACGCCATCGACACATCGCAACCACAGCAAGGCGACCGCAATATAGATTCCGCCATAGGCCGCGTACGTTCGTCCGGCTGCCGCCGGGTGCAGCGTAAGCAACCATGAAAATAGTGCGAGCGACATGCCTGCAGGTACCAAAAGCCATCCTGCTCTTCCTTGCTTCAACACCAGCCAGGGTAAGTAGCAGCCAATGATTTCGGCGAGTGCCGTGATCACAAACAGTGCCGTTTGCCGCAAAAGATCGAGCATTTTTTTTCCAGGTTTGTGTTCGGAGCGACTTGAACGCCCTCACATTGTCACCTGAATCCCTGGAAGAGCTGCCTCTGGCCGTTAGCGCTCATTAACCGACTTGGCTCATAACCGGGATGATCAATCCCCGGTGGCTCCTACGCCTGGGGTTTCTCAACGGTGACGGTCATATGCGCATACGCGCCGCTGTGCGAGAGCGCGGTAATCTGGTGTTCGCCCGATTGTGGCAACGCGATAGGCATTCCGGCGTTTCCCTGACTGCTGCCTTGCAGCCGTCCATCCAGCAGCCATTGCACTTCACCAGTGGCGCCTAGCGCCTGCAAAGTAATGTGCAATGGTTGCTTGCTGTTCGGAGCCTGGCGCAATGTTGCGCCGTTGCTCAAGCCGCCGATGCGAATGGCATTTGCAACATCCAGTGAATCGGCCGGACAACCGGGCATCAGTGGTGGCAGCGCCGAGGCAGTAGCGTCATCCGCCCGCAGCCATGGCGTCGCAAGTGCGGGCCAACGCGCCAGCTCAATCTGGTGTTCGTGCGTGGCGTGACACGTGGCGCTCAGGCGTCGGCCAAGCTGATCCACGCGCAGCGTCAACGAGCCACCAGTCCACGCCGTCAAGTCGCGCTCCGCAAAGGTCGGGGGCAATGCTGCATCCAGGACCCAAGCACTACGCCTCTGACGGCATAGCGGAGTCGGCGTGCTCGCCGATGTCCCACCGAGTGGCCAGCAGATTTCAACGGCACGTACGCTGGCTGGCTGCACCATATGCGAGTGACTGTGCGTCACCGGCAGCATGTCGGCAACGCCGAACATCAGTGGAAGCGCGGTCACCGCGCCGTATTGCCCCGGTGAAGGAGTACCGTCGGGACGACCTATCCACACGCCGAAGGTCCAGTCATCGGTGACGCCGATTGCCCACGCGTCGCGATAGCCATAGCTGGTGCCCGTCTTCCACGCGACCGTCGCACGTGAGTTGATGGTGCCATCGAGCGGTGCGCCTTCGACGTCCGCCGGATTGTTCGCCATGATGTCGCGGATGATCCATGCCGCACCCGGCGAAAGCAGGCGTCGTTGTTGCATCACTTGTTCAGGCGTGTAGCGTGGTGTGCCCGCGACGCCGCCGTTGGCGAATGCGGTATACGCGCCGACCAGGTTTTCCAGTCGTGTCGAGGCGCCACCAAGAATGATCGATAGATTGGGTTGCGCGCCGTCTGGCAATCCAAGATCGATGCCGCCATTGGCCAGCCGCGCGACAAATCGCTTGGGTCCCACGCGATCCAATACATCTACCGCGGGTACATTGAGCGAGCGCTGTAATGCTTCAGCGACACTTACCGGTCCGTTGAATGTTTCATCGAAATTGCCCGGTCGGTAGCCCCCGAAATCCTGCGGCGCATCGACCAGCAGGCTCTGCGATGTGATGAGTCCATCATCGAGCGCCAGGCCGTAGAGAAAGGGCTTCAGCGTGGACCCTGGCGATCGCGGTGCCCGCACCATATCGACGTGTCCCAAGCGCAGCGGGTCGGCGAATTCGGCGGTACCAACATAGACCCTCGTTTCGAGCGTGGCATTGTCGACAATCAGCACGGCGGCGGAAGTGCGCGGGGGCAGGCGGGACAGATATTCGCCGACGCGATCTTCCATCGCGCGTTGCAGGTTCGCGTCGATGGTTGTGACGATTCGACGCGCATTTGGCTGCTGCTGGTGCAGTCGCTCCGCAAGCAAGGCGGCCTCCAGCGGTGCGCGCAAGGAACGCGCGACGACCGGCTCGACTTCAGCGTCGCGGATATCCGCCGCACTCCATAAGCCTTCGTCGCGCATGCGCCGCAAGACCTTGTCGCGCGCGCGTCGCGCTGCCGCAGGGTGGCGATTGGGCCGGAGCAGGCTGGGCGATTGAGGTAGCACGGCAAGTAGGGCCGCTTCGGCATGCGAGAGCTGGCTGGCCGGTTTGCCGAGGTAGGCCCATGACGCCGCCTCGACACCCTCGATTGGCCCACCGAACGGTGCATGGTTGAGATACAGGTCGAGGATCTGCGCCTTGTTCAAATGTGCTTCGAGCTGCAGTGCGCGAAACATCTGCACCAGCTTGCCGACGAAGGTATGCGGGATCGGCGCGATGATGCGCGCCACCTGCATGGTCAAGGTCGAGCCGCCGGAAACCATGTGACCATGACGAATCGCACCAGCGACAGCGCGTACCAGCGCATAAGGGTTAATGCCGGGATGGTGGTAGAACCAACGGTCTTCGTAATTCAGCAGTACATTGAGGTAGAGCGGCGACACCTGTTGTGCGGTGATCGGATAGCGCCACACACCGTCGCTGTCGGCGAACGCACGCAATGGCGTGCCGTCGCGCGCCAGCACCACCGTGCTGCCGGTATCGGGCGCTGGGAGATGCAGCGGAAATATTCGATCAAGCGCGAACGCCATCAGCAGAAGTACACACAGGCCGATCAGCAGCGCGCGTAGCAGTCCGCGCGCGCGCGCCGAAAGCGAGTGGCGTTTCGTGGCCTGCGAACGGGGTGAGTCAGTGTTCATGCGACTTGGCCATCCCCCGTGCCACGCGGAGAGCTTCCGCGTGGCACGGGGTGGATCATGGCTCGCTCACCGTCAGCTGCGCGGTCGGAATAGCGCCGATGCCGCGAACCGCCGGCCGGTACATGTCCTCCACCAAGGGTGGGGGCACCACATACGTACCCGGCGTCACGGCGCGCACCAGATAAAAGACGTGTGCGGCACGCCCTCGCTGCAGCTTCAGTGCGGCGGCGTAGCGGTCATCGCGATACTCCTCGTGCACGATGTCAGCGGCACCGGTGCGTTGTTCGAGGCTAATGCCGTCGACCACGACGCCTTCCCATTGCTGCGCCCCACCCAGGTTGAGGTTCTCAACCTCAAGGCCACCCGGTAGCAAATCGGTGACCAGCGCATCGGGGATGTCCACGCGTGCTTCGATGGTCAGCTCCACGATCAGGCTATCGCCTTCAAGCAGCTTATCGCCATTCCACGGTTTGCCGTCGGTGTTGAAGTAGCTACGCCGAACATCGATTTGAGTTGCATCGGCGGCTGGCGCCTTTTGTGGAATGCCCGCGACATCGAGCGTCGCAAATACAGCTGCCTTGCTAGCTGGTTGCACGCTGACGCCGCCATCCAGTTCGGCCGGCGTAAGCTCCCGCTTCCAGATGAACTTGTCGGTCGGCACCTGCTCCGTCTTGGTCCCGATGCGTAGCGTCGCAGCCAACGGCGCATTGTTCGCGGCGTCGAATGCATGGGCCACGCGGGCGATCGCCACTTGCTCCTGCGTGCTGAGATAAGACCACGACCAATGGTAGTAAGGGATCTTCTCCTGGGTCGCACGAACGTTCGCCGTCGCGTTGCGTGCCCAATCGATCAGCTTGGCGTCGTACTGAGGCTTGCTCAGGCCGTACGTGTGGGTAAGTGCGACCATGACGCCCAAGTCGCGAAGATCGGAGCCGTAATCACCCACGTACCAGGGGCGCTCTTTGCTCCATGCGAACGCCTCCTCGATCGCCTTCTGCGAGCGTTCGTTGTCGCCCATCAACTTCAAGGCGATACCCAGATGTACCAGCGGCAATGGGCCAACCAGTTTTTGCCGGTCATTGTCGAAAATCGCCCGCAAGGTACCCAGCGGTGCGCGATTTACGCGGGCCAGCACGAAGCCGGAATAGGCCTCGTCGGCGATGCGCATATGGTCGTGATGCTCATAGCTGTAGTAGGGATGGCCGCCGGCCAGCAAATCATCGCTCAGCCGTTGCAGTGCTTTCTGCAGCACGTCCTGAGGCACCGCGAAACCAGCGTCACGTGCATCGAGCATGAAGTCGACGACGTAGGGCGTCATGAAGGTTTCGATGGGACTGCTGCCACCCCAGAAACTGAAATGTCCGTTGCTGGCCTGGAAGGAAGCAATGCGCGCGAGCGCGCTCTCCACGGCGGCTTGCCGGGTGGCATCACCCAGTCCTGGCAGGCCAAGTGTCTTCGCCGTTTTCTCATCCATATACAGCGCTGCATACCCCTTGCTCGTGGTCTGCTCGATGCAGCCGTAGGGATACAAAAGAAGAGAGCGCAGTGCGGTGCTGTAGGGCAGTGGCGGCAGTGTGCTCAGCGTGAGCTGGGCGCGAACTGTTGCCGGAACAAGCCCGGCCATCAGCGATCCATCGACGCTTGCCGTCTTGCCGTCTTCGATCGCCATCGGCACTGTTTTAACTTCTTCCGGCCACGCATTGCGCACGGCGAATTCGAAATGCCGGTCAACCTGGTAGTCGTTGAGCTGCGCATGGATGTCGATCTTGGCCACAGCCACACCAGCACTGGCCGTCACGGGCATGATCAACGTCGTGCTCGCGCCGTCCTTCAGCGCCACGCTGCGGGTGGCGTTGTCGACCTTGATCAAGCCGTCGGCCTTCACGCTGATTTTGGCCGTGCCATCTTTGCCCGACAGGTTCTTGAGATCGACACTGATCTGCGCCTTGTCGCCAGCGGCCATCACGCGGGGCGTGCTGGGCTCGACCACTAGCGGCGCGCGCACGGTGACGTTGCCCTCGGCATTGCCGAAACGCCGGTCGGTATAAGCCAGCGCAGCGAGCCGCAGACTGCCGTTGAAATCAGGCACATCGACATGCAGGGTCGCCTTGCCCTGTGCATCGAATGCGACCGGGCCGGCAAACAGATCGACGATTTGCACTTTCGGATTCAGGCGCGTCGCATGTGGCAGCGCCTTGCCACTCAAATCACCGCCGTAGCGAAGCTTGGCCTCGGCCCCATCCATGGCTTCGATGACGCGACTATAAAGATCGTAGGCTTCGACGCTCATGGCGCGCTTGGAGAACATCCATGCCCACGCATCCGGCACGGGGTAGTCGGTGATGTTGAGTACACCCTTGTCCACTGCAGATAGCGTGACGTACGCATGCTGTCCGGATAGACCCTCCGCCTGCACGTTGACGATGAGTGGATTGCCTGGCCGCATCATTGCCGGCCCGGCGATCTTCAGTGCGATGCGTCGATCGTTGCGATCCATCGTCACGTGCTCGATGCCCATGGCGCGCGCCGGGGTCGTTTTCTCGGTGGCATCGCCACCACGAAACACCAGTGCAACGACATGAACGTCGTGGCGTTCCCAATCCTGGGTGACCGGAATCTCAAAGGTGGCGCCCGCTTTTGCATCGATGTTGCGCGTGTACAGCAGGTGGTCGGATTCGACCAGCAGCACACCCGGGCCGTCATGTGGCGGCGTCACCGTGACCTTCATGGTATCGCCGGCACGGTAGCGTGCTTTGTCCAGTGCCAGCTTCACCTTGTCCGGGCGTGCTTCCTTGCCGACGTTCTCGTCTTCCCAGCTGTAACCGGCGAAGAACGGATAGACCGTGGTCAGCTTGGTATCAGGGTCGTAAACCTCCAGTCGGTAGCCACCCCATTCGACCGGAAAGTCCGCCTGCACGCGCTGGCCGACGCCCACGTCGATGTCTTTCTCGTCGATCAGCTGCAGTTGCACATTGGCGTTGGATTTCCAGTCGTCGCCATGCTCGTACAACCAGTAGAAGTCGCGGATTTCCTGTTGCAGCCGCACCTTCAGGTGCGAGCCAGCCACCAGCTTGCCGTCTACGTTCGCCCGCATGATTTCAAACGACGCGCGGCCCTCGCTTTGCGCACCCTGGCTGGGATCGAACAGCGGACGCACCCCAACCAGCGCGGGCGCCGGCCAGTAAACCTCGTTCAACAGGCGAGTCACGGAGCGACCGCCGGTTTCGTACACGCTGCCTGAGAGCGTGACCGTCAGCGGCGCGAGTGGCTTCACGTCATCGGGGAGGGCAACGTCCTGCTCAAGATGACCTTGCGCATCGAGCTTGGTATCAACGACGTCGTTTGCACTCTTGGGCAGGTCGATCAACGGATTGCCGAAGAACGTATCCGGCAGCGAAGGCAGCGGATGCACTTCCGGCTTCACCATCAATTTTGCGGTAAAGCGATTCCCATCGGCAGGCGCGCCATAGAGGTAGCTGGAGGTGACCGCGAGCTTTAGCGGCTCGTCCGGGACGAGGCGTGCCTGCGGGCTCGACAAGTCGACCTTCAATCGCTCCGGAAGAAATTCCTCGACATGAAACGGAAACGCCTGAACCGCTTCCTTGCTACTGGGGTCCAGGCGAAATTCGAGCTGCCACAAACCGGTTGGCGCGTCGCCGGGAATGAGCTGATTGAGTTCGAAATAGTTGAGATCGCGCGGTTCGAGTCGCGTGTCGATCAAGGTGCGCCCGTCGGGTTGCTTCAGCCGAACGAACAACGGCTGCGCCTTCATGGGTTTGCCATCGTAATCACGCAGAAGCGCCGAAGCGCGTAGCGTCTCGCCAGGACGGTACAGATCTCGTCCGGACCATGCGAACACTTCGAAAGGCGCCTGCCGGCGGCCCGTGATGTCGAAGTTGGAAACATCCAGCGCCGGTCGATTGAACGGAAGCACCGACACGTCTTTGCCGTGTCGTGCGATCAGCACATCTGACTGCTCCACCTTGTAGGCAATCAATGCATTGCCATCGCCATCGGTGGTCGCCTTCAACTTTGCGCTGCCGTTCGCGTCGTCGATCTCCACCTCCACGCCGCTGACGGGTGAGCCATCGTGCAGCGAGGCGATATGCAGCAACGCATTGTCGCGGTACACGCGCAGGTGCAGGCCCAGGTCACTGACGAAGAAGATCGCCGTATCATAGCCGCTAGCGAACGTGCCACCCTTTTTCAACACGGCCATGTAGATACCAGGCTGCGCAAGCTGCGGAATATCCTGCACCGGAATATAGGTGATGGTGCGTTCGTTATTCTCGCCACCCAGCGTGTAATGGTTAGCATAGACGGAGTCGCCCAAATCGGTGAGCGGACGCTTGTCGCGATCACCGTGTTCGCATTTGTCCCATGGGCTTATCTGATGTTCGAGTTCGTAGTTTTCCCTGTGCTTGTTCGTCGGATAGGCACAGAACAAATCCGAGAGCGCAGTGTCATTCACGCGGAAAAACTCAATATCGGCGTCGTGCACATTCATCGAAACCAGCGGCAATCCGCGCGAGCCCCGCGCCGGCAGCACACTGCCCATGGAGGCGAAAGCGACTGCCGATGGCAGGTCACCTGAGTAAATGTCGCGCTTGATCTCGTTGCCCAGCGTGCGGCCATCTGCGGCCAGAAGGCCGGCGTGCAGAAGCACGGCATAGTGCTGATTGGGGGATACAAATGGGAACGTCAAAGTCTTGCCGTCATCCTGCAGACCCCAACTGCCGCTGACTGCTTCCCCTTGCGGCCCAGTTACGGCGATCTGCTGGTCAAATGGCTGGGCCGATGCCAGCGGCACGCTGAAATGCAAGGTAATTGCACTGCCAGAATTGATTGTCTGCGAGCTGGCCGTAAGCAGCGAGAATGCCTGGGCGGTAGCGGGATGCGGTGCGGAGCTCTTCGATGCCGGTGCGCCCTGCAAAGCGAGCTTGCCGCTGTCGTGGTGACCGCACGCGCTGAGAACGCAGACCAGTAGGCATAAACCAAAACCAATCATGCCACCGCTAACGCGGTAGCGAACGGACGCACTCGTCATATAACCTCCCCATAGGCTAGCAATAAGTCTCTCATGCATTTATGGCCGCCGGGGGGCAGTGGTGTGGCGCCTCGATTATTAATTGCCCCGCTTTATGCGCGATGCCGGCCGACATCAACGTTTTCTCTCGCCGATAGACGTTCTTTCGGTGCAGACTTCCAGACGGCAATCTTGGAATGCTCGTTTCCTACCCGAAAAGGAAATCATCAAATTCCCCCTAACCTGGTTCAGATGAGGAAGTTATGCATTATTCCCGTCTTTGTGCGTTGCTCATCGATTGCAATACGCCGGATATCGATAAGGCGGCCAGCTTCTGGGCTGAGGCATTGGGGCGGCCGATAGACATGGATCATCCAGGTACCCGCGGCAGTTACCGCATGCTCGACACGCCGGATGACGAGCCCATCGTTCAAATTCAGCGCGTCGCGCATGAGAGCCGGGTTCATCTAGACATTGAGACCGATAACATCCCAGCCGAGGTGGCTCGTCTGGAAAAGTTAGGTGCTCACGTAGTGGATCGCCTTGAGCGTTGGGTCGTGATGCAAGCACCCACAGGACAACGATTCTGTGTAGTCCGAATACAGCGTCCGGGATTCCCCAAGAATGCCAACCGCTGGGAGTGACTTGCGTTGAATCCGATGGGTGGGTTCCAGACTTCTCCATTGGATAGCCATCTTATGGACGCCCATGGCTGACCGTATTGCATGGCACTTCATGCGCCGCGATTAGGTAGTTAGTTAATAAGAGGACACCCAGATGAAGCGCACGTGGACAATCATTGGGGTACGTGATGTGGCTGGCAGCTTCAAATGGTACCAGTCGCTCTTTGGCCTGCCGCAGACGCATCCGGCACATGACGACTTCGGGCAAATCCTCGACTCGGATGGCACGGTTTTGCTCTGCCTTCACCAGTGGGGTGCCCACGGGCATCCCAGCTTGATGAGCCCCGATCACGGGACTCCTGGCAACGGCCTGCTGTTGTTTTTCCGTGTGGACGATTTCGACATGGCCCTGCCAAGGGCACGCGCTCTCGTCACCCGACTCGAAGAGGAGCCCCACGTGAATCCCAGCACAGGAACCATGGAGTTCGCGCTCCGCGATCCTGACGGGTATTACGTGATGGTCAGTGCGCTCTCTGCGGCCTGACCATTCAAGCCGACCTCGGCGAAAAGCGGTGGAGTATGCATGGCAACGTTTTCGCTCGGCGTGACGGCCTGAATGACGGCTACTTCCACTGCACCGACTCCAGCAATTCTGAAACGCCGATCCAGCACAGTTGTACGCCGATACAGAAGATCACAAACGCGAACAGGCGCATGGCGACCTGCGTGCCGACTTTGCCGAGCAATCGCTCGAGCGCGCCGGCAAAGCGCACGCATACGTAGATGCTCGCACACAGAATGATGAGCGCTGCGCCCACACCGGCGAAATGCCCCGCCGAAAGGCCTCCCTTCGGTGAGCCCGTACCCAGCGCGATTGCCACGGAGATGGAGCCGGGACCGACGGTGAGCGGAAGCGTCAACGGATAGAACGCCTGGGAGGCCAGCGATCCAGCACCCTTGGTCGCTTCCAGCGCCTGCGTCTGATCATCGGTTTGATCGTCATCGGGCTTTTGCAGCAGGTTCCATCCGGCCATGCCGATGATCAGGCCTCCGGCTAACCGGAGCACTGGAATGGAGATGCCGAAAAACGAAAGTACATAGGCACCGATCGACAGCGAAGCCAGCAGGATCACGAAGCTGTTCAAAGTGATCCACCGTGCCAGGTCATTGCGCTCCGCTGGCGTCGCGCGCGGAACCACGCTCAATACGATGAGCCCCGCTGCTGGCGGGTCGATGATCGGAAACAATCCGGTGACGAGCAGCAGAACGGTCTGAATGAAGTCATGCAGCATGGCTTGCGACCCTCCGGCGGGAGTTGGAGCTTACCCCTGGCAGTGAACATCTGCGTCCGTCCGGGGCGGTCTGACGGCGCAAATATACGTTGGAGACTTATCAGGTTTTGCTCAGATTGGCGCGTGTACGTCCCTCCGGCTCGCCAAAACGTCGGGTGCACGGCGCACGTAGGACAGCGATTCATCGTTTTCGCGCAGCCACGGTCGATAGCGGAAAACCCCGCCAGGAGTGGCCTTCGCGATGGGGTCCGGGCCCCAGGGAGGACGTTAACCAATGCTTCCGTTCAGGGGAAACTGCCGTTGGCATCCCAGGAAGGCCAAGGACGAACAAACCCAAGGGTGGCCGAGGCACAGCGTTGCTATGGCCGGGAGCCAGGACTTCCCATAGAATGATAAAACTCATCAATAAGCATCGCAGTCATGATCATTGAAAATGGATTGGCACTACGTCCTCTCGATCTGGATGCCGTGCAGGCCTTTGTGCTGGTGGCCGATCTCGCCAGTTTTACGCGGGCTGCCGAGGCCCTGGATACCACCCAGTCGGCGGTAAGTCTCAAGCTGAAGCGACTGGAGGGCCGACTGGGTCGGCGCTTGCTTGAACGTACGCCGCGGCGGGTGCGGTTGTCGGCGGAGGGCGTGACCTTTCTCGACGCCGCACGCGAATTGCTCAGCGCGCATGAGCGCGCATTGAGCAGTCATGTCACCGCGCGCATGAGTTTGCGCATCGGCATTGGTGATCAGGCCGCCGGCACGCAACTGCCGACGCTGCTGGCCAAGGTCGGCGCGTACGACCGCTCGCTGCACTTTGAAGTACGTATTGGTTCGTCCCGTAGCTTGCTCGCCGCTTACGACAGCAACGAACTGGACGCGGTAATCGTCTGTCGCGATACCGAACGACCCGACGGTGAGACGCTTTTCATCGAGCCGCACCACTGGTATGCCGTTGCAGATTGGGAGCAGTGCCCCGGTGAGCCGCTTCGACTGGCCTCGCTGGCGTCACCCTGCACAGTGCGCGGACTTGCGCTCAAGGCGCTGGAAGAAGCCGGCGTTGCATGGAGCGAAGTGTTCGTTGGCGGTGGCATTCCGGCGGTCAGTGCAGCGGTATCGGCCGGTCTCGCCGTGTCTCCGCTCACGCGCCGCACGTGTCCTCCGTCAGCGGTGGATGTGGGTGCGCGGCTGGGCTTGCCGGAGATACCACCGATCGAAATCGCGTTGTATACACGGACGACCGAGCCACGCACGCGGGAGGCCATCCGTATTCTGGTCGCCGCGCTGCGGGCGACCAGTTCGTCTTAGTGGCTGCTGCTTGTTATCGATCCGGCGCGCATGGGGTTTCCCGCATGCCCTTCGACTTCGCTGCGCTACGCTCAGGGCGAACGGTTTTTTGCGGGAAGCTATATGTGGACCGGATCAATAGTGACTGATGCCTGCGGGTCCGTTATTTGCGGGCCAGCTGCTGCGGTGTCCAGCCGCCGCCGAG
>Ga0302226_10001910_pt1 | contig 15149 bp, 15 predicted proteins | sample II_Palsa_E3_3_FD_193524 | JGI IMG/M metagenome (GOLD analysis project Ga0302226, IMG submission 193524) | Peat permafrost microbial communities from Stordalen Mire near Abisko, Sweden - II_Palsa_E3_3 | ecosystem: Environmental > Terrestrial > Soil > Palsa > Peat permafrost | place: Sweden...
GAACTACTGAACAAAGGAACCCAGCGTGCGTGAGGCAGAACTGCGGCACTCGGCCGACATCCGGACACACCGGCCGCAGGCGATCGCGGAGGCCGCGGCGCACCGGCTGCCGGCCCGCTCACTGCTCGGCGAGCACGGCCGCCTGATGATCATCGCCGCCGACCACCCGGCGGGCGGCGCACTGCGCGCGGGCCAGGAACCGCTGGCCATGTCGCACCGCGCCGACCTGCTGGACCGGCTATGCCTGGCGCTGTCCCGGCCGGGTGTCAACGGCGTGCTCGGCACCCCGGATATCCTGGAGGACCTGCTGCTGCTCGGCGCGCTGGACGACAAGGTCGTGATCGGCTCGATGAACCGGGGCGGCCTGGCCGGGACCGCCTTCGAGATCGACGACCGGTTCACCGCGTACGATCCCGCGCGCATCGCCGCGGGCGGCTTCGACGGCGGCAAGATGCTGATCCGGATCGACCCGGAGGACCCGGCTACGGTGGCCACCCTGCAAGCGTGCGCTGGGGCCGTTAGCGACCTGGCCCAGCGCCGCCTGATCGCGATGATCGAGCCCTTCATCTCCCACCGGGTGGACGGGAAGATCCGCAACGACCTCACCCCGGAGGCCATGATCCGCGCCATCACGGTCGCCTCGGGGCTGGGTAACACGTCGGCCTACACCTGGCTGAAGGTGCCCTATGTGGAGGACATGGAACGCGTCATGGCCGCCTCCACGCTGCCCGCGCTCATCCTGGGCGGCGAGGTCTCGCCGGACCAGAACGCGGTCATGGCGGCCTGGCGCAAGACCCTGGAACTGCCAACTGTGAGGGGGTTCGTCATCGGACGCTCGCTGCTCGTCCCGCCGGACGACAACGTCGCCGCCGCCGTCGACGCCGTGGTGGAGATGCTGTGACCGGACTGTCTCCGCTGGTGCGACGGGGCACCACGGCCGCCGGGCCGTACCTGACCGAGATCACCCCCGAGGCGGCAGGCTGGGCCTACAGCGGGCTGCGCATCGCCGAGCTGGACGCCGGCGGCCAGGTCGAGCTGGCCACCGGGCCGGACGAGGTCATCGTCCTGCCGCTGTCCGGAGCGGCCACCGTGGACTGCGACGGCCAGCACTTCGCGCTGCACGGGCGCCGCGACGTCTTCGACCGGGTCAGCGACTTCGGCTACCTGCCGCGCGACGCGGACGCGCTGATCACCTCGGCCGACGGGGGCCGGTTCGCGCTTCCTTCGGCCCGGGCCAGCCGGCGGCTGGCGGCCCGGTACGTCGCCGCCGCGGACGTCCCGGTCGAGCTGCGCGGCAGCGGATCGGCCAGCCGGCAGGTGAACAACTTCTGCGCGCCGGAGGCGTTCGGCGCCGACCGGCTGATCGCCGTGGAGGTGCTGACCCCCGGCGGGAACTGGTCGTCCTATCCCCCACACAAGCACGACGAGCAGACCGCGGACGAGTCCCAGCTGGAGGAGATCTACTACTTCGAGGTGGCCCGGGATGGCCCGGGCTACCAGCGGGTGTACAGCTCCGGCCCGGACCGCCAGATCGACGTGTGCGCCGAGGTCGGCACGGGCGACGTGGTGCTCATCCCGTACGGGTACCACGGCCCGTCGATGGCCGCCCCCGGCTACGACCTGTACTACCTGAACGTGATGGGCGGCCCGGGGGAACGCGTCTGGCGGTTCTGCGACGACCCGGCGCACGCGTGGGTGCGGGCCGCCTGGCCCGGGACCACGATCGACCCGCGGCTGCCAATGACCCAGGCGGGAGGCGCCCAATGAACAGCGCTGCCGGAGGCGGCCCAATGAACAGCGCTGCCGGAGGCGGCCCAATGAACAGCGCTGCCGGAGGCGGCCACATGGATACTGTCCGGCTGACGGTGGCCCAGGCCCTCGTCCGGTTCCTGACCCGGCAGTACAGCGAGCGGGACGGGGAGCGGCAGCGGCTGATCCCCGGCTGCTTCGGCATCTTCGGCCACGGCAACGTCGCCGGGGTCGGCCAGGCCCTGCTGGAGGAACAGCTCAGCGGCCGGGGCGGACTGCCGTACCACCTGGCCCGCAACGAGCAGGCCATGGTGCACGCGGCGACCGGATTCGCCCGGATGCGCAACCGGCTCCAGGCGCTGGCCTGCACCGCCTCGATCGGGCCCGGCTCCACCAACATGATCACCGGGGCGGCGCTGGCCACGATCAACCGGATACCGGTACTACTGCTGCCCAGCGACATCTTCGCCACCCGGGTGGCCAGCCCGGTGCTGCAGGAACTGGAGGACCCGCGCTCCTACGACGTCTCGGTCAATGACGCGTTCCGGCCGGTGTCCCGGTTCTTCGACCGCATCTGGCGCCCCGAGCAGCTGCCGTCCGCGCTGCTGGCCGCGATGCGCGTGCTGATCGACCCGGCCGAGACCGGCGCGGTGACCCTCGCGCTGCCGCAGGACGTCCAGGCGGAGGCCTTCGACTGGCCCGCGGACCTCTTCCGCGTCCGGGTGTGGCCAGTGGCCAGGGCCGTTCCGGAACCAGAAGCGATCGCACGGGCGGTCAGCATCATCCGCGGCGCCCGCCGGCCGCTGATCATCTCCGGCGGCGGGGTGCTGTACTCGGGGGCGCAGGACGCGCTGCGGCGGCTGGCCGAGGAGACCGGCATCCCGGTCGCCGACACCCAGGCCGGCAAGGGGGCGCTGCGCTGGGACCACCCGCAGGCGGTGGGCGGGGTCGGCGCGACCGGCTCCGCGCCGGCCAACGCGCTGGCGGCCGAGGCCGACGCCATCCTCGGGGTGGGCACCCGGTACAGCGACTTCACCACCGCGTCCCGCACGGCGTTCGGCAACCCGGCGGTCCGCTTCGTCAACCTGAACGTCGCCTCCTTCGACGCCGTCAAGGAGGCCGGGACCGCGGTCGTCGCTGACGCGCGCCGCGGGCTGGAGGCCCTGCTCGCCGCCCTCGACGGTTACCACGTCGAGGCCGGCTACACCGCGCGGTTCCAGCGGATGACCGCGGACTGGGCCACGGTCACGATGAGGGCCTATCACCTCGGGCACGAGCCGCTGCCCGCGCAGACCGAGGTCATCGGCGCGGTCAACGAGATCATCGGCCCCAGGGACGTGGTGGTCCAGGCGGCCGGCAGCCTGCCCGGCGACCTGCAGATGCTGTGGCGGGCCACCGACCCGAAGCAGTACCACGTCGAGTACGGCTACTCCTGCATGGGATACGAGATCGCCGGCGCGCTCGGCATCAAGATGGCGGCCCCCGACCGGGAGGTCGTCGCGATGGTCGGCGACGGCTCCTACCTGATGATGTCCCAGGAGATCGTCACCGCCGTGTCCGAGGGCATCAAGCTCGTCATCGTGCTGATCGACAACCGCGGGTTCGCCAGCATCGGCTCGCTGTCGGAGAGCGTCGGCTCACAGCGCTTCGGCACGCGGTACCGGTACCGCGACGCCGGCTCCGGGATGCTGGACGGCGGCTACCTGCCGGTGGACCTGGCCGCCAACGCCGAGAGCCTGGGCGCGGACGTGCTACGGACCCGGACGATCGAGGAGTTCCGGGTGGCGCTGGGCAAGGCCCGGGAGGCGTCCCGGACCACCGTCGTCTACATCGAGACGGACCCGCTCGCGCCGGTCCCGTCCTCGGAAAGCTGGTGGGACGTGCCGGTCGCGGAAACCGCCGCCACCGACAGCACCCGGCTGGCCCGGCAGGCCTACGAGCAGGCCAAGCGCCGCCAGCACCCTTATCTCTAGGCCGGCCCCTGAGACCCGGCCGCGGCCGGAAAGGAATGTTATGAAGACCGTTGAGCACTGGATCGGCGGCGCGAGCACGCCCGGCAGCTCCACCCGGACCGCAGAGGTGTACAACCCGGCCACCGGCCAGGTCCAGGCGCGCGTGCTGCTGGCCGGGACCGCCGACGTCGACCAGGCCGTGCAGACGGCCAAGAAGGCGTACGCGGCCTGGCAGGACGTCTCGCTGACCCGGCGGGCCCGGATCATGTTCGCGTTCCGGAACCTGGTCGAACAGCACGCCGACGACCTGGCCCGGCTGGTATCCGCCGAGCACGGCAAGGTGATCTCGGACGCTAAGGGCGAGGTGATCCGCGGCCTGGAAGTGGTCGAGTTCGCCTGCGGGATCCCGCAACTGCTGAAGGGCGAGTTCTCCGACCAGGTGTCCACCCACGTCGGCGCGTACTCCTTTCGCCAGCCGCTCGGCGTGTGCGCGGGGATCACCCCGTTCAACTTCCCGGCCATGGAGCCGATGTGGATGCACCCGATGGCCGCGATCTCCTTCGTCGGCTCGACCCCGATCGCTTCCTACGTGCACCGGCGCGCCTCCGAGCAGGGCAAGCGGGTCCAGGCGCTCGGCGGGGCGAAGAACCACGCCGTGGTGCTGCCCGACGCCGATCTGGGCCTTCTATTCCTTCGGCGGCTGGAAGGACTCCCTGTTCGGAGACACCCACGTGCACGGCGCGGAAGGCATCCGGTTCTACACCCGGGCCAAGGCCATCACGACTCGCTAGCCAGACCCCCAGGACGCCAGCCACCACCAGGCCCACCTGCACGTCCCCACCGCAGTCTGACCGCGCCCCCGTATCTCCCGCGAAGGTGACGAGACATGAGCACTCCGCATCCCCCGCACCGGCTGCTGCTCGGCAGCTGCCCCGACTCCTGGGGCGTCTGGTTCGCCGACTACCCGCGGCAGACACCCTGGTCCCGCTTCCTCGACGAGCTGGCCGAAGTCGGTTACCGCTACCTCGAGCTGGGGCCGTACGGGTACCTGCCCACCGACCCGGCCCGGCTCCGGGACGAGGTAGGCCGCCGCGGGCTGACCGTGGCGGGCGGCACCGTGGCCGGCCACAGCGGGCTGCACAAGCCCGGGGACTTCGGCGTCATCCTGGCCGAGACGCGGCGGGTGGCCGAGCTCACCGCGGCCCTGGGCGCCCGGCACGTCATCTTCGTCCCGGTGCCCGGTTACCGGGACGACACCACCGGCGGCTACCTCGAGCCGCCCGAACTGGACGCCGAAAGCTGGCGCACGCTGATCAGCGCCACCAATGAGATCGGCCGGCAGATCGCGCAGGATTATGGGGTCCGGCTGCAGTTCCACCCGCACGCCGACAGCCACGTGATGACCCAGCCGCAGGTCGAGCGGTTCCTCACCGACACCGACCCGCAGTACGTGTCGCTGTGCTTGGACACCGGGCACCTGGCCTACGGGCGGGCGGACAGCGTGGAGATCGTCACCAGGTTCCCGTCCCGGATCGGCTATGTGCACATCAAGCAGATGGACCCGGCCATCCTGGCCAAGGCCGAAGCCGAGGACCTGTCCTTCGGGCAGGCGGTCGCGATGGGCGCCAGCTGCGAGCCGCCCTACGGCCTGCCCGACATCCCGCCGGTGCTCGCCGCGCTGGACGGCCTCGGCGCCGAGCTGTTCACCGTGGTCGAGCAGGACATGTACCCCTGCGACTTCGGCAAGCCCAAGCCGATCGCGGCGCGGACCTACGGGTACCTGAACTCCCACGGGCTCGGCGGCCACGACGGAGGTGCGGCATGACGGTCCGGATTGGCGTCATCGGCACCGGCATGATCGGTGCAGACCACATCCGGCGAATCACCACGGTGCTGGCCGGGGCGACCGTCACCGCGGTCACCGACGTGGACGCGGACCGGGCGGCCAAGGTGGCCCAGCGGTACGGCGTGCCCACCGTGCACGCCAGCGGTGCGGACGTCATCGCCGACCCCAGCGTCGACGGCGTGATCGTCGCATCGTGGGGACCGACACACGAGGACTACGTGCTCAGCTCGATCGCCGCCCGCAAACCGGTTTTCTGCGAGAAGCCGCTGGCCACCACGCCCGAGGCGTGCTGGCGGATCGTCCAGGCGGAGACCGGCGCCGGCCGGCGGCTCGTCCAGGTCGGCTTCATGCGCCGCTACGACACGGGCTACCGGGCGCTGAAGGCCACCGCGGGGGGCGGCTCGATCGGCGCGCCGCTGCTGGCCCACATGGCGCACCGGAACCCGTCCGTCCCGTCCACCGTGACCAGCGAGATGGCCATCAACGACTCCGTCGTGCACGAGATCGACGTGACCCGATGGCTGCTGGACGAGGAGATCACCTCGGTGCTGATCCTGTCGCCGAAGCGCAGCCGCTACGCGGCCGAAGGCCTGCAGGACCCGATGGTCGTGATGTTCCGTACCGAGAGCGGCGTGCTGGTCGACGACGAGCTCAGCGTCAACGTCGGGTACGGCTACGACATCCAGGCCGAGGTGGTCGGCGAATTGGGTAACGCGCGGCTGGCCGGCGGCGGTGACATCGTGCTGACCAGCGAGGGCGGCCGCCGGACGGCCGTGCCGGCGGACTGGCGGGAGCGGTTCGCGGGCGCCTACGACGCCGAATTCCGGTTCTGGATCGACGACATCGCCGAGGGCCGAGAAGCGGGCGGGCCCAGCTCGTGGGACGGCTACGCGGCCGCGGTGGTGGCCGACGCATGCGTCACGGCCCTGCACAGTGCCAGCCTCGATGGGGGCGGCGGCTGGACCCCGGTGCCGCTGCGCGAGCGGCCCGACTTCTACCGGATCTAGGAGCCGCGGCATGAAGATCGCACTGGACCCGTTCATGCTCCGGCACGTCCCGCTGACCGAGCTGCCCACGGTGGTGGCCGAGCTGGGCTACGAGTACATCGAGCTGTCCCCGCGTGAGGACGTCACCCCCTTTCTTCCTGCACCCGCGGGCCAACACCGAGCGGGTGCGGGAGTTCCGGGCGGCGCTGGCCGCGGCCGGGGTGCAGGTCGCCTCGCATCTGCCGCTCTACCGCTGGTCCGGGCCGGACGAGGACGAGCGGCAGGCGGCGGCCCGGTACTGGAAACGGGCCATCGAGCTGACCGTCGACCTCGGCTGCGACGTGATGAACTCGGAGTTCAACGGGCGCCCGGAGGCGCCGAGCGCCAGCGAGGGGCAGTTCTGGGGGTCGCTGGAAAAGCTGCTGCCGATCTTCGAGTCGTGTGCCGGCAACCTGGCGAAGGTGCGGCAGTACGTGGCTAAGTACTTCTAGTGCCGCGGCGGGACTGAGACCGCGATCAGGTGCCGTCCGGCGGCGTGCGCAGCAGCCGGGGCGTGCTGGCCCTGCGTGCGAGGACGAGCCGGTACCGCGGGCTGCCGTCCTGGCGCCGGCCAAGAGCCGTCAGGGGGACTGTTGTCACGGTGAATCCGGGTGCGGTCAGGTCGGCGCGGACCGCGGGCAGCGGGCAGGTGCGGTAGTACATGACGAACGGGGGGCGCCACATTGCGTTGCGGACCCGGATGGCGAGGTCGAACCCGAGCAGCGCCCAGTACCAGCCGGAGGTGACGGGCTGCGGCGCACCGATTGGGAAGGCGAAAATCCCGCCGGGCCGCAGCGCGCGGTACACGCCGGCGAACAGCGCGGGCCGTTCGGCGGGCAGGAAGTGCCCGAGCGCTCCGAAGCTGACCGCCAGGTCGAAGGCCCCGGCGAAGGGCAGGGCCCGGACGTCGGCCCGTACCCACCTGGCGCCGGGGTGCGCACTGCGCGCCTGCGCGAGCATGCCAGTGCTGAAGTCGACGCCTGTGACCGGTCCCTGGCACAGGGATCTGAGGACCCGCATGCCCGCGCCGGTGCCGGTGCATACGTCCAGTCCCCGGCCGAACGGGCCGAGCGGGCGCAGCGCGCCGGCGGTCGCGTCGAGCACGCCATCGGGGGTGCGAAAAGGCGTGTGGTCGAACTTCGGGGCCAGCAGGTCGTAGCCGCCCTCGACCGAGGACAGCGCCTGCATCGCCAGTTCACGCAATGACGGGCCTTGAGGCGAGAACACCGGCCTAGGGTACTTCCCCATGCCAGGCAGGCCGTCAGCCCCGGGATCACCCACCGCCTCCAGGGCCAGATGTTGAAACGCCACCGTTCCCGGTGCCGTGGTCCTGCCGCATACTGGTCCGGTGGAACCGGCAGCTGATTCGGTCGCGGGGCAGATCCAGCCCCCCGCGGGCCGCCGCGGGCGGGCACGCCGCCCGCGGTTGGCAGGGCCATCCGACCAGGCCCTGCACCGGCTGGCCGGCTGGTATGCGATCGCCCTGCGCCTCGGCGGCGCGGTCTTGTTCACCGCGGTAGCCGTGCTGGCCGCAACGAAGCAGATCTACGGCTGGTGGCTGGGCGCGCTGATGACTGCGCTGTGCTTATGGTCAGCCTGCTTCATCTGGCGGGTCCGGCGGTCCGGGTTGACGCCGACCGTGGTACTGGCCGACGCCGCGATTATCTCGGTGCTGGCGCTGGCGCAGCAGCACCTGGTCCCGGCCGTGCTGATCGAGGACAGCACGACCTGGATGCTCCCGCTGGCCTGCACGTCGGTGTATATCCTGCAGATCGCGCTGCGGCCGTGGCTCGGGCTGACCGGGACCGCGATCGTGGTCATCGCCTACGGGCTCGGCGCCGGCCAGCCGGCTGATGCGTGGCTGCTGGTGGTGGAGACGATCGTCGCCGCCGGGCTGGTGGCGGTGATCCGCGGCGGCGCCCGGCAAGCGGACGCGATCGTCGCCGCCGGCCTGGAGACCGAGCGGCAGATCCGGGCCGAGGAGGCGCGGCGCGCTGACGAGCGAGAGCAGCACCGCCAGCTGCACGACACCGTCCTGTCGACCCTGACCATGGTCGCGGCCGGCGCCTTTGCCGAACCGTCCCCGGCGCTGACCGCGCAGGCCGACCGGGACCTGCGCGTGCTGCAAGGGCTCGCGGGCGCCCCGGCCGTGCCGGGCGGGCTGGTGCCGCAGACTGACCTGAGACCGAAGCTGGAGCAGGCCGCGGCCAGCACCGATGACCTGACGGTGCGGCTGAAGCTCGTCCCGGTCTCGCTGCCGTCTCCGGTCGCGGATCAGCTCGTCGCCTGCGTCGGCGAGGCGCTGCGCAACGTTGAACGGCACGCCGGAACCGGCGAGGCGGAAGTGACCGTCAGCGGCGCTGCGGGCTGGGCGGTCGTCAAGATCACTGACCGCGGCCGCGGGTTCGACCCGGCCGCTACCCCGCCATACCGCCGGGGCATCCGCGAGTCGATCACCGGGCGGATGCTGGCGGCCGGCGGCCGGGCTGCGATCGCCAGCCGTCCCGGCGCGGGCACGACCGTCACCGTAAGCTGGCCGGCATGACCGCCGTTCAGCCGACGGCGATGATGTCCGGCCGCTATCAGCGGGCCTTCACCATCGCTGTGGTCTTCCTGGTCGCGGGCTGGCATCTCGCCGGAGCGGGCGGGCAGTTGCTGCATAACCGGTCGGCCTACAGCTCGTTCGCCTTCCAGGGCGCCATGTGGCTGGTCATGGCGCTGGCGATCACCGCCGGGTCGGTCCTGGCGCTGCGCGGAACGCCCGGCTGGCGCCCGGCCTGGGCGGTGGCCGTGATCGCGCTGGCCGCCAGCACGGCCGCGGCGGCGGCCAGCCCGGCTGGCCAGATGCTGGCGGTCAACTGGGCGTGGGGGAGTGCCGGCTGGACGGGCGTGCTTGTGCTGCTCCGCCGCCGGTTCGCCGAGCTTGCGTGGTTCCTCGCCGCCGAGGCCCTGGCCATCCTGGGCGTGCAGGTGTGGGACGGGCTGCACCGCACCGACCTGGCCGGGTTCCTCGCCGTGCTGGCCTGGTCGACCGGCGCCCAGGTGGCCGTCGCCGCTGGGGTCAGGGCGCTAGATGCCGCCGCCGGCCAGGCCGCCGCGGCGGCGCAGAGCGAGCACGCCGCGCGCGAGCGGGCCGCCACCGCGCAGATCATCCGGGCCGCCCGGCACGCCCGCTGGCTGGCGCTGCAGGAAAACGCCGTCCCGCTGATCGCCGAGCTGGCGGCGGGGACGGCTGACCCGGGCCACGCGCAGGTGCGCATCAGGTGCGCGGTCCAGGCGGCCCGGCTGCGCCGGCTGCTGGCCGAGGGCGATGAGGTACCTGGATCGCTGGTGCACGAACTGCACGCGAGTGCCGACGTGGCCGAGCGGCGCGGGGTTGCCGTTGAGATCGAGACGGCCGGGCCGCTGCCGCAGGTGCCCGGCCCGGCCCGGCGGGTGATCACCGACGCCGCCATCGCGATCCTGACCGCCGCGCGCAGCCAGGCGCGGATCACCCTGGCGGCGGTGGCCGCCGGAATCGCCGTCAGCTTCGTCGCCGATACCGGCGCGGTCGTCCGGCTGCCCGCAGTCGGCGAGGGGGTCGCCATCGAACAGCAGCAAGACGGCGGCATGCTCTGGGCGGAGGCGCGATGGAACAGCCGGTGACGGCGGCGATCATCGAAGATCATCCGGTCGTCACCGAGGGGGTGGCGTCCTGGATCCGGTCCGATCCCGGCCAGCGGGTGCGGCTGGTGCAGACGGCGCGCGACCTGACCGGGCTCCGCGCCGTGTCGCGGCCGTCGGCCGACGTGGTCATCCTGGACCTGGAGCTGTCCGGCGAGCTGGTCACCACGCAGATCCCCGGGCTGGTGGCAGCCGGATACCGGGTGGTGGCCTTCTCCGGGCACAGCGATCCGGCGATCGTGATGGAGACGCTGGACAACGGCGCGCACGCCTACGTGTCCAAGGAGGAGGGCCGCGAGCATCTGGTCGAGGCGGTGCTGGCGGCTGGCGCCGACCGGCCGTACGTGACCCGGTCGCAGGCCAGGGCGATGCTCGCCGACCAGCGCCCGGCCCGGCCGGCGCTGTCGGAGCAGGAGCGGCAGGCCCTGCTGCTGTGGTTCCAGGGCATGTCGAAAGCATCGGTCGGGCGGCGCATGTCGATCAGCGAGAACACGGTCCGGCAGTACATCAGCCGCGCGCGCGCCAAGTACGCGGCCACCGGGCGGACTGCGCCGAGCAAGGACGCGCTGCTCGTCCGCGCGATCGAGGACGGCGTGATCAAGCCGGGCGACATCATGCCGTACAAGTCATTCGCCCGCGCCGCGGCCGACCGCCCCAGCCTGGGTGCCCCGGGCCGGTGAATGGCCCGGGACACCCAAGCCCCCCCCGGAGCGCCCCCCTCGCGAATCGGCCGCAGGCCGGCGTCGGGCTGCATGGCCGGGCGCCGCGGCGTCATCAGATCCGGGGCTTGCGCACAGTCAGCATTCCCGATCGAGGGCGACGCTGTCATGACGCCCGAACGGGTGACACGACGGCGGGCTGGCTAGCCGGCGGTCGGCGTGGCTCGGATCCCTGGTCTTGCGGCGTTCGAACCGAGCAAACGTTGCCTGCCGCGGAATTAGCGGGCCGAGGCGCGGGCCGCCCGGGTGCGGGCGGCGCGGGTCAGGGCAGGCAGCTGACGCAGCAGGTCGTCCGCCTCGGCCACGTCGCGGTCCTGGACGCTGCCGGTCGTCCGGCGGCCCGCCACGTCCAGCCGGACCGAGGCCAGCCAGAGCCGGCGCTGCACCGGACCCTGCTCCCAGCGGATGCTCTGCACCTTCTCCAGCGGGATCCAGGTCGTCGTGCGGCGGATCCGGCCGCGGTCGGCCACCAGGTAGCGGTCGTCACCGCCCCAGGCCAGGAAGTGATACTGCAGGGGCGCCTTCCAGCGGGCGCACCCGGGTGGTTTCCTGGACGGGACCGGAGCCCCGCTGACCAGCTCGCTGAGCATTTTCTCCGCCTCCGCGCGGGTCCCGACCGGGACGAGCGCGCGCAGCCGCCGGGACTCGGACCGGTTCTCCCGCCGCTGGCGCGGCCCAGCCACGTCCACCTCGAGACGGCACCAGCCGAACGTCCGCCACACCAGCGGCTCGACCAGGCGCACGGCCTGCACTCGTCCCTCCCGGATCGTCTCGGCAGTCCTCTGCACGAGCCCGGATCGCAGCCGCAGCCCGTCCGGAGCAACCGCGATCGTCGTACCGTATTCCCCGTTGAACTGCCGCCAGACCCCGATCAGGACGCCCACCGCGACGGGCAGATAGACGGCGGCGTACGCCGACGAATGGGTCAGCGAGGCCACCAGGGCGACCGCGGCGACCACGACCGCCACGATGACCCCGGTGATGCTCAGGGCCAGGGCCACCGCGAGCCGGACGGCCCGGACCCGGAACACCACCCGCTCCGGCTGGGCGGCCGCCGGGGTGGTCCGAACCGTTGGGGCGCCCGCGCCCGGTGCGGCCGACCGCGACGGGGCGGCTGCGGACGCCAAGGTGGCACCGGATGACGCGGCGGTGGGCGAGGCGCCCCGACTGATGGACAGCAGTTGCTGGCGCAGGGCCTGGGCGTCGCTCAGCCGCAGGGCGACAAGCCGCCCGCCGGAGGAATCCGCGCCCGCCATCCGCAGCCGGATCTCGGCCAGCCCGAGCAGCCGAGCCAGTCCCGTCTGGACCACGTCGATCGCCTGGACCTGGGACAGCGGGAAACGCAGCGACTGCCGGCGGACCAGGCCGGTTTCGATGAGCAGCACGCCGCCGTCGACCCGCCACCGGGTGACCGCCCAGCTGATGACCCCGGCGACCAAGACGACCAGCACGACGGCCAGGTCGCTGACGAAGTCGTGCCCGGCCTGGCGGGCGTTGAGAAAGATGAGGATGACGAGCAGGGTGGCGAAGCTGGTCAGGTGACGGCCGCTGCGGACGAACGGGGAGAACGGGTGCAGCCGGTGCCACACGGCCATGCCCAGCGTTGGGCCCGGCGGACGGGCCGACTCCCGGCCAGAGCCAGCCGGCGGCCCGGGGTAGACGGGCAGTTGGCCAGGGCTCGCAGGTCCCGCGGCGGCGTCCGAGGCAGCGCCGGGCGGGCCCGGCGGGCTGGTCACAGCCCCGCCGCCTGGGCCTCGTCCAGGGCGGCCAGCTGGTCGCGCAGCCGCGCCGCCTCCGGCCGTTCCAGGCCCGGGATCCGCGCATCGCTGGCCGCCGCCGCGGTGTGCATCCGCACCGTGGCCAGGCTCAGGCCGCGCTCGACCGGGCCCGCGGTGACGTCGATGAACTGCATCCGGCCGTAGGGGATGACCGACTGGCGGCGGACGAGGACGCCGCGCCGGACCATCAGATCGTCGTCCCGCTCGGCGTACCCCCAGGCGGCGACCCGGCGAGCCAGGAAACGTTCGGCCAGGAAACCGGCCACGAGGACGGCCACCGCGACGATGAGGCCGGTCGGCAGCGACGCCGCGTGTCCCGCGAAGAAGCCGATCAGCGCGAGCGGGACGGTGACCAGCGCGACCTCGATCCGCCGCGCGCGCAGCAGCCGCGGAGACGGGCGGTGCCAGTTGAGGTCCGCGTCCCCCGTTCCTGGCCGGGCGCCGGGCTCCGCTGCCCTCATCAGGACGGTCCTCTCGTGATGTGCCCCAGCGCCCGCGCCCAGCCCCCGGCGGCCTGAATGAGAATTTATACCGATTAAGCGGTTCCTGGGCCGAAGGCAGGCGCGGAGAGCGGGGCCGGGCCAGAAGGGGGGCCGGACCGAGGAGGCGGGCGCGCCGCGGGGGCGTGGCGGAGGAACGCAGGAACCCGGGCGATCAGGAGCGAGAGCTGAGCTTGATGTCGCCGAACATGACCGCGCGCGTCATGAGGCGCTGCAGGAAGTCGTGCGGGAAACCGACTACGAGGTGCTGGCGCCCGTGCAGAATCCCGGCCACGAACTGATCATCTACCGGGCGGCTGACGCTGCGTCCCAGGCCGCGCTGGACGCCCTGACCGCGCAGAACGTGCCGCGCTACTCCGAATTTCACGCCATCTGAGCGCGGACCGGCACCTTACCCCGGTTCTTACCTGGGTGATGGCGCCATTACCCAGGCAGGAACCGGGGTGATGGCGCCATCACCCAGGGGCCCAGGCGGGCCCGCACAGTCAGGGGACCCGCGCAGTCAGGAGGGGGCCCAGTCCCGGTCGCAGCCGGCCCGGGGAGTCATGGCGGTCAGTGCTGGTCATCGGCGGAGCGGAGATAGGCGAGCACGGCGCGGATCCGGTTGTTGTCGGTATCGGTCTGGCCGAGGCCCAGCTTGCCGAACACGCTGGTCACATGGGCCTCGACGGTACGGGGGCTGAGGAAGAGGTCCTGGGCGATGCCGACGTTGGACCGGCCCTCGGCCATCCGGGCCAGCACGTCCCGCTCCCGGGGGTTGAGGGTGTCTATCTTGCTGGCGCTGCGCGTGCGGGCCAGCAGCCGGCGCACGACGCTCGGATCGAGGACGGTCTCCCCCGCCACGATCCGTTCCAGCTGGCTGATCAGGTTCCCGGCGTCGGTGACGGTGTCCTTCAGCAGGTAGCCGACCCCGGAGCCGACCGCCTCCATGAGCTGGCTCGCGTGGCTGGCCTCCGCGAAGGTGGACAGGACCAGGATCCCGATGTCCGGGTCACGGGCGCGGATCGCGGCGGCGGTGCTGATGCCCTCACCGGTGAATGTCGGCGGCATGCGCAGGTCGAGGATCACCGCGTCCGGCCGCTCCTGGTCAACCGGCCCATGCGCGGCGGCAGGGCCGGCCGGGAAGAGGCAGGCGATCAGCTCGTCACCGGAGGAGGCCTCCGCGGTGACCTTCGCCCCGGACGCCTGCAGGAGAAGGACCACCCCGCTGCGGAACAGGGCGGAGTCGTCGGCGAGGGCTATCCGCACGGAATCCTCGCCCGGATGGCCGTGCCCCGCCCCGGAGGGCTGTCGATGACGGCCTCGCCGTCCGCCGCGCTGATCCGGTCGAGCAGGTTGGCGAGTCCTTTCCCGGACGGGTCCGCGCCGCCCACGCCGTCGTCGGCGATCTCCATTTCCAGGTGCGACGCGGTGACCCGGACGGCCACGCGGACCCGGGTGGCCCGGGCGTGCTTGACCGCGTTGGCCAGCGCCTCGCACGCGGTGAAGTAGGCCGCGGCCTCGACGGTGGGCGGTGCCCGGTCCGGCGCCACGTTCAGGTGGATGGCCAGCGGAAGCCGCTCCGCGACCTCTTCCAAGGCGGCCGCGAGGCCGCTCTGCACGAGCGTTTGGGGGTGGATGCCGTGGGCCAGGTCGCGCAGTTCGGCGAGTACTTCGCCCAGTTCGGCACGGACGTGGCCGAAGGCGGCGGTGGCCTCCGGGTCGCGGGTCCGGGTCATCGCCGCGGTCAGTCGGGCCGCCAGCCCGAGCAGGTGCTGCTGGGCGCCGTCGTGCAGGTCACGCTCGAGGCGGCGCCGTTCGGCCAGGGCGGCTTCCACGATGCGCGCCCGCGACGCGCGCACGCTGTCCAGCTCGGCCCGGGCCGCCTCCGCCTGGAGCTGCGCATTGCGGAGGGCCAGCGCGCTGGTGCGCACCGCC
>Ga0302226_10001913_pt1 | contig 15127 bp, 11 predicted proteins | sample II_Palsa_E3_3_FD_193524 | JGI IMG/M metagenome (GOLD analysis project Ga0302226, IMG submission 193524) | Peat permafrost microbial communities from Stordalen Mire near Abisko, Sweden - II_Palsa_E3_3 | ecosystem: Environmental > Terrestrial > Soil > Palsa > Peat permafrost | place: Sweden...
TTCGCGCAACTCGGACTTCGGGTCTGCATCTCGGATCTGGGCGCGGACCGACTCGCGCGCGCAGCGAAGGAAGTCGCCCTTCTGGCGGACCGTGGAGCGGACGATGTCATGGCCCTCGAGGCGGACGTCAGCCGCGTCGAGGACCTGCGTCGACTGGAGGCAGCAGTTCGCGATCACTTTGGCGGCACGGACATCCTGATGAACAACGCCGGGATTCAACCTGGCAGCGCCATGTTCGGTCCGGCCGCTGACTGGGAACGGGTGCTTGACGTCAACCTGTGGGGAGCCATCCGTGGCACTCAGACTTTCGTGCCTGCAATGATCGCGCGCGGCCGCCCGGGTCTGGTCATCAATACCGGCTCCAAGCAAGGCATCACCACGCCGCCCGGCGATCCGGCCTATAACGTTTCCAAAGCAGGCCTGAAGGCCTTCACTGAAGCGCTGCAACACGAACTGCGTAATACGCCGGATTGCCGGCTCAGCGCGCATTTGCTGATCCCGGGTTTCGTATTCACTGACCTTGCCGCGCATGGCCGCACTGAGAAGCCGGCCGGCGCCTGGACCCCTGAGCAGACCGTCGATTTCATGCTGGAACGCTTGGATGCCGGCGACTTCTATATTCTCTGCCCCGACAACGATGTACCTCGCTCCCTCGATGAGCGGCGCATCCTGTGGGCTGCAGGGGATATTGTCGAGAATCGTCCGCCGCTGTCGCGCTGGCATCCGGATTACAAGCAGGCGTTCGAAGCGTTCAGGCAGAAAACCGACTGACCTGCTGGCAGAGACGCAGTCGCCTGAGCACCTGCCTGAGCACCTGCCTGAGCACCTCGCTCGCGGTGACATTCGGTGGCTTCAGCATCGAAAGACCGTTGGTCATGGGGCGCTCTCCATAGCAGAGCGCCCGATTGCAATAGAACCGTTTCTCCAGGGTGTCCGACAGTACCGGCCTAAGCTTTCAGATGAGGTCCCAGTAACGACAGGTCAGGGCCTCCAAGACGGTCGTGTGCGGTCTGCACCTGGTGCCAGTACGGGTAGAGCAGGGGCGGCGCGCTTACCTTGTCGAGCCGCGCGCGCTGGTCGGCGCTTAGCGTGAGGTTCGCTGCTCCAAGGTTGTCCCGCAGTTGCGCCTCGTTGCGTCCGCCGATGATCACCGAGGCGACGGCGGGCCGCCCAAGCGTCCACGCAAGCGCAACCTGTGCGGCCGAGACCTTGTGCTCGCCTGCGATCTCGACGAGTACGTCGACGATCGACCAGAGTCGTTGCTCGTCGCGGATCGGCGGCTCGGTCCATCCGGCGAGCTGTCGCGTGCCTTCGGGCGTCGCGTCGCGGCGGTGCTTGCCTGACAGCAAGCCGCCTGCCAGCGGACTCCAGACCAGAATGCCAAGTCCCTGATCAAGCGCGATTGGCGCGAGCTCATACTCCGCTTCGCGTGCTTCGAGCGTGTAGTGGATCTGCTGGCTCACAAAGCGCGGCAGATGATCGCGTTCGCTCACGTGCAACGCTTTCATCAGGTGCCAGCCCGAGTAGTTCGAGCAGCCGACGTACCGGATCTTGCCGTGCCGGACCAGCAGGTCGAGCGCCTCGAGCGTTTCTTCGAGCGGCGTGAGCCCATCCCATTGATGAACCTGGTAGAGGTCAATCACATCGGTCTTGAGGCGTCGCAGGCTCGCCTCGCAAGCCTGGATCAAATGGTGCCGCGACAGGCCGCGATCATTCGGGCCGTCGCCCATCGGAAAGCGTGCCTTGGTGGCGATCAGCACGCCGCCCTTGCGTTTTCCGCCGAGCGCCTCGCCGACGATTTCCTCCGACGCGCCATTCGAATAGACATCCGCCGTATCGATCAGGTTGACGCCCGCGTCGATGCACATGTCAATCTGCCGCCGCGCGTCGTCAAGACCGACTTCGCCGACGCTCGCAAATTTGCCCTTGCCGCCCATCGTCATGGTGCCGAGTGTGATGGTCGACACCTTGAGGCCGGACCGGCCGAGTTGACGATATTCCATGATGAAGCAATCTCCTATGAAGGTTGCACAGGGTTCAGGACCGGCGAGCGGTCATTTGTCATCCGCCTGCGCGGGAAAATCATGCCCAATGCGAATATCTGCTTAGATTAAGCGTTTTTCGTGGTTAACGGTTTTTCAAGGCACGAAAACGGCGGCGGATGTCTGAGGCAGTTGGAACGCGCTGTAGCGGTCGCACCGGCAAACGCGGTACGGAACGTGTGCTCGACAAGCCCTCGTTTCATTCATGAGTATTCCTCTTGATACTGCAATTGAGTGACTTGATAGCACTCTTTATAAATCGCCATGTGAACGTCCATTTGTTCGGCTTTGTGAATGACTCAAACGGGTCACACAAGGAGTAAACAAGGAGTAAAAAACTCAAGACAGCGCTAGCGCATCGACTGTTGCGCGCCAAGCAGCGCGTGTTGGGTGCAGATCGAGAGCCCGCGGGGTCAAAGCCCCAGACAAACCGCCCCGGCCGCGACGACCACGCACGCGAGCCAGCGCTTTGCACTGACCGCTTCCCGCAGAAACACCCGCCCGATTAGCACCGCGAACACCACGCTGGTCTCGCGCAACGCCGACACCGCGCCCATCGCGCCCGACTGCAACGCCCAGATCACGATCCCATACGCCGCGATGGACACCAGGCCGCCGACGAGCGACGAGCCGAGCGCCATGGGCGCCGTCCGTGCCGGTGTCCACAGCGCCGCAAGCCCCCGCTTCGCGACGAACAGCACCGGCATGAGCCAGTAGAACAGGAACATCCACGCGGTATAGGCGAGCGCCTGGCCGCCGGATAACCGCACGCCGATGCCGTCGATCACGGTATAGAGCGCGATCGTTGCGCCGGTCGTGAGTGCGGCCAGCACACTCGCGCGCGACACGTGACGCCCCTGCAGCGCGATTGCGATGATGCCGCCCGATATCATCGTGATACCAAGAGCGTGCAAGGGCCCGATCGCCTCATGCGCGAAGAACGCCGCGCCAAGCGTGACGAGCAGCGGCGACGAGCCGCGCGCGATTGGATACGCCTGCGCCAGATCGCTGCGGCGATACGACCGCACGAGGGTCACGTTGTAGACAATATGCACGAGGCCCGATGTGACGATGTACGGCCAGGCCTTGCTGGCCGGCCACGGTGTGAAGAGAATCACGACCGTGGAGACCGCCGCGATGGCGACGCTCATCCACGTCATCGACAGCAAGCGGTCGTGGTTGCCGTGCAGCATCGCGTTCCAGCTTGCGTGGAGCAGGGCGGCAAAGAGGACGAGACCGCCAGTAAAGCTGATCATGCGTTTCGGGGCCGGAAAGGGTGTGGGAGATTGGACATCGCGCCGAGAAGCGCCATTAATCAGCAGGAGGTGTAAGCAAACATCGAGGATGTCATTGAGTCCGCTAGCCCATTGGATGACTGCCAACGCTGGAATCGGAGCTGCTCCAGGCAGCATATCTACCTTATGATTGGCTAACAAACCATATAAATTAGGTAATCGCGTTAGATAAACTCTCTTGAATGAAACGGGTATTGCAGTCAGCTTCCCGGCCTTGCGCTCGGCCGGTCACCCGTTGCCGCGATGCCGCCATGACCGTTTCCGACCAGGCTCGATTTTCTTGAGGTCTCCATGGGCAGTCGCGCCGCATTGAACGCACTAAATCACTTAGGAGGCTCCGCGCCGGGAATTCCCGTTGCGGAGCATCATGACGAATGAAAGGTTGCTATGTTGCATCTATAGGGGGAGACTCAGACCGGGGCCGTTCCTTACAAAAGAGAATAAGAAGCAAGCCCCCATTTCACCGCACCCCGCCATCGCACCGCTACGCAAGTGGCGTTTGCACAACCGCTCCCATCCCATTCCCACGCGAGGCCGCACGGCTCTGCCATGCAATCAACGATTGAAAACTGCGATGCCGAGCCCATTCATGCGCTCGGCCTGATCCAGGCGCATGGCGCATTGGTGGCATTCGATCGAGCGGGACTGACCGTCGCCCGCTCTGCAAACGCAACGTCTTTACTTGGACACGTGCCAGGCCTCGGCATGAAGATGACCGATGCACATTTTGACCAAAGCGCGAGAGATGCAATTGCCCGTGGACTGGAAAATCCCGCGTTACTCGAGGAGGGTGTGCAATGTTTCGGAGCGGGTCACCGTCGTTTCGACCTTGTCATGCATTGGTCCGATGGTGTGCTGCTTGCCGAGTGGGAAGAGAAACCGTTAAACGCCCCGCCGATCACGCATTACGCCAACCTGGTGCAGCAAAGCATCCGGCAACTGCAGCGCAGTGCAAGCTCCTCTTCAGGGCAACTGCTGCAAGTGGCGACTGACGCCATACGGACGCTTACCGGGTTTGATCGTGTCATGGCGTATCAATTCCTGCCCGATGGCAGTGGCAGCGTGAGCGCAGAGTCCAGGCGTGCCCCGTTAGCCCCCTACCTTCATCTGCGTTATCCGGCGGGAGATATTCCTGCACAGGCGCGACGCCTCTACGTCCTCAATGCCATTCGGCACATTGCAAATGTCCAGGAGGCGCCGGTTCCAATCGAACCCGCTATCGTGCCGGCAAACGGTAAGCCGCTCGACCTGACCTATTCGACTTTGCGCAGCGTCTCGCCCATTCACATTGAATACTTGAAGAACATGGGCGTCGCGGCCTCAATGAGCGTTTCCATCGTGGTCGATGGCAACCTGTGGGGCCTGATTGCGTGTCATCACATGGAACCGTTGTCGGTTCCTCATGCGGTTCGCGTGTCCTGTACCGTCCTGGCCCAAGTGCTGTCCATCACCGTCGAGCGCAACGAACTGTCGCAACGAGCAATGGCCGAGCGTCGCATTGAAGATCTGCGTGGTCAGGTTGCCAACGCGCTGGCCGCATCGGAAGACGCAACGGCGGGACTACTGGCCGCGAACGACGCAATGCGTAAGCTGATCGGGTGCGACGCGCTGTCGGTCCTGATGGACCAGCGGGTGGGATCGTTTCCGGCCAACCTCGATCGCGCGGCCGCCATCAAGGTGGCCGACTACATGAGCGATCACCATCAGGACTTGCTGGTGACCGACTCCATTTCGCGAGACGTGCCGGAACTCGACGGGTTACTCACGGAGATCAACCACGCCTCGGGCATTCTCGCGATCCAATTGAGCGGCACGCCCGCGATCACGATCATCTGGTGGCGCGCCGAACTCGTTGAAACGGTCCATTGGGCGGGACAGCCAGACAAGATCACGGCAACCGGCCCGAATGGTCAGCACCTGAGGCCACGAAAATCGTTTGAGGTCTGGAAAGAGACCGTGCGCGGCAGCAGTAGGGCTTGGGACGCGACCGACCGGTTTGCAGCTCGGGAACTGAAAGCGATCTTGCAGGAGGTGGCGCTTGATCACATCCGGGTAGCCGAGCACGAACGAGCTGCTTTACTGGCCATCATGGGGCACGACTTGCGCGATCCCCTTCAGGCCATCGATATGGTTGTCACGCTGATGGGGCGGGGGCTTGTTTCAAACGCGGATGGCGTCAAACGCATTGAATACTCGTCTCAGCGCATGCAGTCATTGATCGCCTACATCCTGGACGTAAGCCGCTTGCGTACGGGTGTGGGCCTGGCTATGGAAATTCGCCAAATAACGCTTGCGCCCCTCTTGTATGCGACATTCGAACGGGCGCAACAAGCCCACCCTGGGGTCGAGATGACCGTGGAGATCGGCGATCTAGGGGAGTGCCTGGTGGATGGAGACCGTCTTGTACAGGCTGTCTCGAACTTGCTGAGCAATGCCCGGCATCACGGCGATATGCGCTTTCCGATCCACGTAAGCGCGAGCCGCCCCGGCGCTCAATGGCGTATCGCGATAACGAATCGAATCCCGGCAGGCGCTTCGTTCACGCCCGGGCCTATGACCAGTCCCTTCAATGTGTCGTCGTCGAGGAACCCTCGGAACAAAACGGGACTTGGCCTCGGGCTATATATCGCAAACGCGATCGCCGTCGGCCTCGGCGGAGCGCTGGAAGTTGATCGCGTCATTGACTATGCCCGCTTCACGATCGTGCTCAACAACAACCCTTCGTCTTACTTGGGAGGGTGCTGAATCTAGTTGCTTTCCCACTGTGTCGCCAAGCGCTCGAGCGTCCACCGCTCTCCTTGGTCGAGCATGCATTACTAGGATGCGCCTCCGCAAAAACATCACACCCGCCGACACTCCTCGAAGGCGATCGTATAAGTCCAAATTTCGATTGAGAAGAACGTTCCAGGTGATCGGTATCGAGTTAGCCGATCACCCGGGAAATCATCTATGGACAACGGTTCGCGCGCGCACCGGGCGTTGCCCGTCGCGCCAGGCACACACGCGCTGTCTGCGAAATGATGATCTTCAATATCGATCGTGATCTTGAAAACTGGTCTTACGTAGCAAAAATTGCGCACTTACGATCCTTCGCAATCCTGCTTATAGGACCTGGTTTTCACGGTGTTTTATCTATTTCACGATATCTTTGGGGTGGGGCGATGAAGAAACAAATCCTGGGAATTGCCGCGTGCATGTCGGTGTACGGCGTTGCACACGCTCAAAGTTCGGTGACTCTCTACGGGCTCCTCGACAATGGCTTCGTGTTCAATTCGAATTCAAAGGGTAGCCGCCAGTACGAATTGGGTTCCGGCAACCTGCAGGGCGATCGTTGGGGCTTGATCGGCTCGGAGGACCTGGGCGGCGGGTTGAAGGCCATCTTCCGCCTGGAAGGCGGCTTCAACATCGACAACGGCACGCTCGGCCAGGGCGGTGCGGAGTTCGGCCGCAAGGCTTACGTGGGGCTGGCGAGTTCCATGGGCACGGTGACGCTCGGGCGCCAATACGACTTGCTCGGCGACTATGTCGGCAGCTTCGAGTCGGGCAACGCCGAAAAGCTGGTGACGCTGAAAGAGTGGGGCAGCATATACGGCTCGCATCCGGGCGACATGGACAACCTCGACAACACCAACCGGATCAACAACTCGATCAAGTACGCCAGCCCCAACTATGGCGGCCTGAGCTTCGGCGGCTTCTACAGCTTCGGTGGCAAGGCGGGTGAATTCACGCAGGACCAGATATATGCCGTTGGCGCGGGCTACGACAATGGTCCGCTGGCGCTCGGCGTGTCATATGAAAACGCGCGCGACCCGAACTTCTCGGTCTTTGGTACGAATCCCAGCGCGAACTCGCCGACGTCGACCTCGGCGCTTAATATGTCCAGCCCGGTGTATAGCGGGTTCGCGTCGGCGCATACATGGCAAGTCGTCTCGGCGGGCGCCGCGTACAAGGTCGGCAATGCGACCATTGGCGGCGTGTACAGCAACGTCCAGTTCAAGGACATCGGCGCTGAAGCAGGCGCGGGCCTCAATCCGCAGAAGCTCACGGGCACCGCGACCTTCAACATCGGTGAAATCAACCTGGCTTATCTGGTGACGCCGGCCTTGCAGGTCGGCACCGCCTACACCTACACACGCGGCAGCTCGATCGGCAGCATTTCCGGTGCCACCTACAGCCAAGTCAATCTCGCGGCAAACTATGCGCTCTCCGTGCGTACGGACCTGTATCTGGTCGGCATCTACCAGCACGCGAGCGGAAAAGATTCGACCGGGAAAACGGCGGTCGCGGCAATCAGCAACCTGAGCAACTCGTCGACCAACGTGCAGACGGCGTTGATCGTCGGTATCCGTCACAAGTTCTGATTGAGCGGCAAATGTGCGCGACACGCCGCGTACCGTCATGCGGTACGCGGCTCAAGGAACCGCACTATCAGTGCACGTAGGAGGCCGCGTTCAGGTCGATGGTCGAGCCGGTGGCGTGGTCGGCAAGACCGCTGAGCAGGAATGCGACGGTCGGCGCAATATCGCCGGGCTCGGTCAGGCGATCAAGAGCGATGTCGCTGGTGGCGTAATCTTCGCCATATTGATCGATGAATGCCTGCGCCATCTCGGTGCGCGTGAATCCGGGCGCGAGCGTGAAGGCCTTGATGCCGGCCTTGCCGAAACCGCGCGCAATAGAGCGGGTCAGCGCGACCACGCCGGCTTTGGAGGCTGCGTACGCGAGGTAGTCGGGCTGGTCGCCGCGAAATGCGGCTCTCGAGGCGATGTTGACGATCCGGCCGCCGCCTCGGGTCTGAAAATGTGCGATGGCGGCGCGGCTCAACAGTCCGGTCGCCGTGAGATTGACTGCCATGGTCTGGTTCCAGTGAGCGAGCCAGTCGCCGGTTGCCAAAGCGAGCGGCGATTCGATCGCGATGCCCGCATTGTCCACCAGCGCGTCGAGCTTGCCAAACTCGGCCTGCACGTCTGTCCAGAGGTTTGCGACGGCAGCGGAGGACGTGAGGTCGGCGCCAAACGTCGCCGCGCCGTGGCCGATTTCCGTGGCGAGCGCTTCGGCGGCGTCCCTGTTCCCGCGATAATGCACGGCAACCCGTGCGCCCGACGCGCCGAGCCTACGGGCGATGGCCGCGCCGATACCGCGGCTTGCGCCGGTCACGAGTACGTGCGTTCCTGATAGATCCACTAGCATGGCAAGAATTCCTTTCCGGTCTTGTGTACAGTAACAATGAATGGAGCGGTGCCAATGTCGCCGCGCCCAAGCCGTGATCGTGTCACGTCTTCGATCATTCGGGCATCCCCCTCGGGAGGGGCTGCCGACAGTCAGTTCAATTTTGCCGCAGCCACAATGGGATTCCCAAATGCAAGCGCAGACCGCTATCCTTGCGCGCGTCATCGGCGCGATCGGCAACCCCGATTTCGCCGCGGTAACGGCACGGTCCGTTCTCGACTGGCTCGGCTTCGAGCTGGCGGCGGTCGTCGTTCACCGGCGGGACGACAATCCAGGCCTCATGTTCGATAACTTCGACGCGGCGCACGGCACACAGGGAATCCGGAACTACGTCGCCGTGACGCATCACCTGAATCCGGTGCTCCAGTCCTTCACCCATCCTGGCGCATTTCGTGCGCGCGACTATGCGATCGGAGCGCAAGGCATCGGTGAAAACGTGCGGCCGTATCTCATCAGGAGCGAGGATGAGGAGCTCGGCTACCGCACGGTGGGATGGCCTGCGCGAATGGAGGAAATCGGGCTTTACTTCGGGGCGTATGGCGGCGTGGTCGAGCTCAGTTTCTACCGCGAACGCGGGACGCGCAGGTTGTCCGCCGCCAAGCTGCACGATCTGGCGGCCCTCGGTGCGCCGATGGCGGCGGCGTTCGGCCGGCAGTCCGAGCTGAGCGGGCCGTCGGCGCACGCTGCGACGGCGCTGATGGCGCTGTTATCGCGGCGGGAGGCAGAAATTGCAGGGATGCTGCTGATCGGTTGCAGCTCTGAGGCGATCGCGCTTCGTCTTGGCATCAGTCGTTATACGGTGAAGGATCATCGCAAGCAGATCTTTCGCAAGCTCGGCGTCGGTTCGCTTGCCGAGTTGTTCGCCCTGAACAGGCAGCTCGGCTGAACGGCTCGCACGCGCCAAGCCGATCCCTCCCTGGAGGGATGGCGGCGCGCTTGACCGGCTGTCACGATAAGCCCTTCATTTACGTGGAGAGAGGCTTATGAAATACGTCCGGATGCCCATCGAAGTCGAGTCTCCCGAGGAGTTCGGGTATGGGCGCATTCAATACAACCTGTCGGAGAGCTCGATTGCCGACCAGACTCTTTCTGGCCTTAATCTGCAGGTGCCCGACCTGAAGCTGCTCTACGGTGAGCATCGGGGCAGCCCGGCCTTGCGTTCGCTGATCGCCGGCGAAAGCTCGGGGCTCGGCGTCAACGATGTCCTGATCACAACGGGCGCGGCAGGGGCGCTCTTTATCATCACCACGGCGCTCCTCGGCGCGGGCGACCATCTGGTCGTGGTCCGCCCAAACTATGCGACGAATCTGGAAACGCCGAAGGCGATCGGCTGCGACATCACGCATATCGATCTTCTTTTCGAGGAGTCCTTCGCAATCGATTTCGACAAGCTCGCCGCGGCGATCACGCCCCGCACGAAGGTGATCAGCGTCACCTGCCCGCACAATCCCACGGGCGTCGTGGTTTCCGAGGCCGAGTTGCACGCACTCGTGGACCTTGCGCGGAGAAGCGGCTGCTACCTGCTGGTGGACGAGACCTATCGCGATCTTTCGTACGGCAAATTATTGCCGCTCGCGGCATCGCTGGGTTCGCACGTCATCAGCGTGTCCTCGTTGTCGAAGGCGTATGGAGCCCCGGGCCTGCGGCTTGGATGGATCGTCGCGAAGGATGCGCGGCTGCTGGAGCTCTTTCTTGCGGCGAAGGAGCAGATCAGCATTTGCGGCAGCGTTATCGACGAATGGGTGGGCGAGCAGATTCTGTCGAACAGGCCGGCCATTCTGGTACCGACGCTCACCGAAATGCGCAAGCGTCTCCAAATCGTGAGCGACTGGATCGCAGGCGAGGATCTGCTTGAATGGGTCGAGCCCGCGGGCGGTGTGGTTTGCTTTCCGCGCATGCGATCCGAACCCATAGGCGGGACCGACGCGTTTTATCGCCGGCTGATCGAAGAGCACGGGACCTACGTGGGTCCGGGTCACTGGTTCGAGATGTCCGACCGGTACTTCAGGCTTGGGTATGGCTGGCCGGCCCGCGCGGAGCTGGAAGCGGGGCTCAAGGGCATCTCCACGGCTTTGCGGGGCTGAGCGGGCGTGAATGTTCGCTCGCCTTCAATGTTGATAGTCGTCTTGTCTATTCGACAACTTCTTCCGACCGCACGCTTGCGCGGTCGGAATGCCTTTGCACGGACTGGGAGCCGCTTGATCGCCCAACGTGGACGTAGCTGGCGGCCTATTGAGGAACCTGCTCCCTCCACCGATAGTTCTGCTGCCAGCCGAGCAGCCTCTTCAGTTTCTCGTTGCTCAACAGGGTCTCGAATTCTCCAAGCTGCTTCTTGACGGGCACATTGGGATAAAACTGTTTCAACAGTTCTGCCGTCGGCTGGTCAGAAGATACGTCGTCAGCTGCGACATTCATGACTTCAAAGCCAAGCCCGTCCTTTTCGATGCCGAGCCGGCACGCTGTCGCCAGATCGCGTCCGTCGATATAACTCCACGCAATCCGCTTACGCAGTCCCGGGTCCTTGAACCACGCCGGAAATTTCTGATAGTCGATGGGATCAAGTACGTTACCAATGCGCAAGCAATAAATATCTGCGCCTGTGCGCGCATGAAACGCCTTGGCGGTGACCTCGTTGATCACTTTCGACATGGCATAGCTGTCCATCGGATCGACTGGATATTGCTCGTCCAGCGGAAAGTATTCAGGGTCTCGGTGCCGGTGGGCAAACACAACACCATAGGTTGTCTCGCTCGAAGCAACGATAACCTTCTTGATACCCAGCTTCGATGCGGCGTCGAGCACGTTGTACGTCGCCATCACGTTGATCCGGAATACCTCGTTGTCGGTGGTGATGAGTATCCTTGGGATGGCCGCAAAATGGACGATCGCGTCAATGGGCTTGGGCTCGAGATCGTCGTCGAACTCTTTTAGCACGGTACTCGATGCCAGCGCGTTGAAAACCTGGCCTGCGTCGGTAAGGTCGGTGATCAAGGTACGAGCGATGGGCTTTGCCATGGGTACGCGGTCGAGATTCAACACTTCATAACCATGCGCGACGAGATCTTCGACTACCCATTTTCCAGCAAGCCCGCTGCCGCCGGTCACTATTACTCTCTTCGTCATACGTTGTACTCCTGGTCTGATTGTCGGGGCTCGACTTTAGAACCTGATGTTACCTCCGGGTAGCCGCTGCATCTGTGACGAACTTCATAGTCATGCATCGACACTCGTCAGGGACAACCCCGACACCAATGTATGACGTTCGTCACAGACACGATGGAGGACGACCACCTACGATCTTCCTCAACGAGAAATAAATCAAGGAGACATCGGTGGCTGCAATATCGTCCAAAGAGGATCCGCAACCCATCCAGACGCGTCTTTCCGACACGCTGCGTGGCTGGCTCAAGATCCGCGAGTTGAATATTTTTTCGGTATTGCTGTTGGTCGGAATCCTGATCAGCGTTTTCTCTCCCTATTTCCTGACGACGAACAACCTGATGGGCGTGTTCAGGTCATTTTCGCTGATTGCCATCATGTCCATAGGCATGATGCTCGTCATCATCACGGGCGGTATCGATCTGTCGGTGGGTTCCGTGATGGGCCTGTCATCGCTCGTGACGGCGCTTGCTTTTCAGCACGGGTCAGGCCCTGTCCCGGCGGTGTTTGCGGGACTATTCGTGGGACTCGCAGTCGGCTGTTTCAATGGATTTCTGGTCACCTGGATCCAGCTGCCGCCCTTCATTGCCACGCTGGGCACTTTGAGCATTGGACGGGGCTTGATGTACATGATCACCAAAGGCGTTCCGGTCACGCCCGACGTACCCGATAGCTTCACGTTCATCGGCCAGGGGTATCTCGGGTTCGTGCCTTTTCCAGTGGTCATCATGATTTTTATGACGATATGTTTTTCCGTATTGATGCGTCAGACCCGTTTTGGCCGGCATGTGTATGCAACCGGAGGCAACGAGATGGCAGCGCGTCTGAGTGGCGTGCGCACCTTTCGCGTCAAATTCATTGTCTATGCACTTTCAGGGCTCATTGCTTCTATCGCCGGCATTGTCAGTTTCTCGCGCTTTGTCTCGGCTGAGCCGGCATCAGGTTTCGGGGCTGAACTCGATGTTATCGCGGCGGCGGCAATTGGCGGCGCAAGTCTTTCCGGAGGAGCCGGCAGCGTGGAGGGCGCGATTATTGGCGCAGCGTTGGCGGGGATCATCGCGAACGGCGTCGTGCTGCTGAACATTGATACCTACGCACAGCAAGCCATCACCGGCTGCGTCATTCTGATTGCGGTCAGTATCGACATCTGGCGTGTCCGCCGAAAGGGACGTTAGGACTCTTATCATCCTGATCTTGTAACACCCACTAAAACAAAACTGGAGACAAAAATGGATATGACATTTCGCACTGCAATGAGCGTCGGCTTGGCCGCTACGGCCCTATGTCTGTGTGCGTCGACACAGGCTAAGGACGTGAAAGATATTTCCGTCGCTGTCATTCCGAAGGTGGCTGTGCCGTTCTTCGACGATTGCAACAAAGGCGCCCAGCAGTCCGCCGACAAGACGGGTGTCAAGTATCAATGGGTGGTACCGCAAAACACGCAGGGTTCGACGCAGGTAAAGATCATTGAAGACCTGATATCGAAGCATGTCGACGGCATTGCTATCTCGGTCAACGAGCCGAAGTCAGTTGAGAGCGTGATGAAGCGCGCTGAACAGAGTGGCATAAAGGTACTGACGTTCGACTCGGACTCGCCCAAGAGCGGCCGGTCGATGTACATCGGTACGAACAACGAGTCGGCCGGCGCGACCATGGCCGAGACGATGGGCAAGGCACTGGGCGGATCCGGTGAAGTCGCGATAGTGACCGGGCAGCTCGGTGCGGTGAATCTCAATGAACGTATCGCCGGTATCAAGAAGGGGCTGTCGAAATATCCGGGTATCAAGATTGTGGAAACACAGGGTACGGACGATGACCTCGCCAGAGGCGTTTCGGTAGTCGAGACAACCCTGCGGGCCCATCCGCAGCTGAAGGGTATTTTCGGGGTGAGTCAGGTCGGCGGGCCTGCCGTGTCAAAGGTGCTCAACACGAAGGAGTTCGGCGCGATGAAAGGCAAGCTCGAGGTGCTCGCGTTTGACGATCTCCCCGACACGCTAAAGGCACTTAAGGATGGCTCGATTCAAGGGATCATGGTTCAGCGTCCGGTCACCATGGGTTCGCTTGCGGTGACAAATTTGGTGGCGCAGATCCAGGGGACGGGAGAGCCTCCTAAAGATATCGATACGGGTGTGACGGTTGTGACTAAAGATAATCTTGGAAGCTACACCAAGTAAGCTCGGTTCGAGCAAGGGAGAGCCATGACAGCGCCATTCCTGGAGATGAGGAACATTTCCAAAACGTTCCCCGGCGTCAAGGCGCTCGACGGCGTCAATCTTCAGATCCGGCAAGGTGAGGTGCTGGCGCTCGCCGGGGAGAATGGGGCTGGCAAGAGCACGCTGATGAAGATATTGACGGGTGTCTATAGCCCGGACCCAGGCGGAAGCATCCTTATCGAGGGCAAGGAAATCGCGCTGCGCGATAGTAATCATGCGCGTGCGTTGGGAATTGGCATCATTTACCAGGAGTTGTCGGTAGTCGAAAATCTTAGCGTGGCGGAAAACTTGTTCCTCGCCAGGGAGCCACGCAATCGCCTTGGTTTGCTCGATCGGGCACGGATGAGCCGCGAGGCTACACAGATGCTTGAAACGATCGAACTTGATCTAGACCCATCCGCGCGGGTGAGCGAGTTGAGTGTCGGACAGAAGCAGATGATCGAGATCGCCAAGGCGCTTGCGTACCAGTCAAAAGTCATCATCATGGATGAACCGACTGCTTCGCTCAGCCATCATGAAACGCGCACGCTGCTGCGATTGATCAAGCGCTTGCGCGAGCGCAACATCGCGGTGGTCTACATCTCGCACAGGCTCGAGGAAATTTTCGAGCTTGCCGACCAGGTGAGCGTGCTTCGCGATGGCCGTACCGTCAATACCTCTGCGATTGCACACGTGACCCGCGACTCGCTGGTTCGCATGATGGTCGATCGTGAGTTAAGCGATCTATATCCCGGATCCACTGTGTCGCATGCAAGCAAGGAGCCCGTACTGGAAGTACGCGACTTGTCGTTGCGTGCGGTGAAGGGGGCGCAAGCGAGGATACGGGACATCAACTTCACGTTGCATCGCGGCGAAATCCTGGGCGTTGCGGGACTGGTCGGTTCAGGGCGCACGGAGATCATGGAGATGATTTTCGGCATGCGCCCCTGCACGGGAAGTATCGCCATCGACGGCAAGCCTGTGACGATCCGCAGTCCCTATGATGCGATTGAACAGGGCATTGGGTTCGTGACCGAAGACCGCAAGGCGCAGGGGCTGGTGCTCGGAATGAGCGTGCGGGAAAACTTCAGCCTGACCCACTTGAAGCGCTATTCACCCTTCCAGTTCCTGCAACGCGCCAAAGAAGAGAATAGCTGTAAGCAATTCGTGCGCAGTCTGGGCATCAAGACGCCTGACAATGAACAGAAGGTCG
>Ga0302226_10001918_pt1 | contig 15105 bp, 9 predicted proteins | sample II_Palsa_E3_3_FD_193524 | JGI IMG/M metagenome (GOLD analysis project Ga0302226, IMG submission 193524) | Peat permafrost microbial communities from Stordalen Mire near Abisko, Sweden - II_Palsa_E3_3 | ecosystem: Environmental > Terrestrial > Soil > Palsa > Peat permafrost | place: Sweden...
GTTCGGGCCAACGGGCTCGTGGTGGGGGTCGCCGGCACCGTGCTCGGCGCCGTCATCGGGCTGGCCGCGTGGCTGGCGTACCGGCCGCACCTCGAGGCCAGCGCCCACCATGTGATCGGCCCGTTCCAGCTGCCGTGGGGAGTGATCGCCGGGGCGATGGTCCTGGCCGTGGTGGCCAGCTATATCGCCGCCGCCCGGCCCGCCCGCGCGGTCACCAGGATTCCCATCGTCACCGCCCTGTCCGGGCGGCCCGCTCCGCCGAAACAGGTCCACCGTTCGGCGCTGCCCGGCGTCATCGCGTTCGTCATCGGCGCGCTCCTGCTGTCGTACACGGGCAAGACCAGCAACGGCGGCGGAGCGCCCGAGCTCGTCCTGGGCCTCGTGGCCCTCGTCGTGGCGGTGATCCTGCTCGCCCCGCTCTGCCTGGCGGGGCTGGCCCGGCTCGCCGGCCCCGCCCCGGTCGCGGTGCGGCTCGCCCTGCGCGATCTGGCCCGCTACCGGGCCCGCTCGGGCTCCGCTCTCGCGGCCATCAGCCTCGGGGTGCTGATCGCCGTCCTGGTCTGTGTCCTTTCCGCGCAGCGGTACCGGAACGTCCTCGACTACGCCGGGCCCAACCTGGCCTCGAATCAGCTCATCGTCTACACGCCGAACGGACCCTACGGGGGCGGCCCGGGCAGTGCTCCCAGTGCGCCGGTGACCGGCAGCAAGCTGACGGGCATGGCGGCCACCGCCCACGGCATGGCCGCCTCGCTCGGCTCCCACGACGTCGTGGAGCTCGAATCGACCAGCGCGTCGCTGCAGCACGCCGCGGCCGGTCGTCAATTCGGCGGGCCCGTCTACGTCGCCACCCCCCAGCTGCTTCAGGCCTTCGGGATCAAGGCGTCCCAGGTCGACTCCTCGGCCGACATCCTCACCATGCGCCCCGGTCTGTCGGGGCTGTCCAAGATGCAGCTCACCTACGGCAACTACGGCAACGGCCAGGGCCACGGTCCCCAGGACGTTGGCAACCAGCCCGCCTACTCCTGCCCAGCGGGCAGTTGCCGCGCCAACCCAAAGATCCAGGAGGTCAGCGCCCTTCCGTCCGGTACGTCGGCGCCCAACACGGTGATCACCGAGCATGCCATCCACCAGCTCGGCCTGCAGGTCACCACGGCCGGCTGGCTCATCCAGACGCCGCGTCCCCCCACCGCCGCGCAGATCAGCAACGCCCGGCTCACGGCCGCTGCCGCGGGCCTGACCATTGAGACCAAATCCAGCGCGCCGTCGTCGCCGGAGATCATCACCTGGGCGACGGTGTTCGGGATCGTTCTGGCCTTGGGCATCCTGGCCATGAGCGTCGGCCTCATCCGGAGTGAAACGGCCGGCGATCTGCGCACCCTGACGGCGACCGGGGCGGGCAGTTCGGCCCGCCGTACGCTCACCGCCGCCACCGCCGGCGCTCTCGCCCTGGCCGGCGCCGTACTCGGCACGGTGGCGGCCTACGTCGGCGCCATCGCCTACTCCTGGGACAATCATCTCGATGGTCTCTCCGAGCTCTCCAATATCCCCGTCCAGAGCCTGCTCTTCATCCTCGTCGGCATGCCGCTGATCGCGGCGGCCGCCGGCTGGCTGCTCGCCGGCCGGGAGCCCGCCGCGCTCGGCCACCAGCCGATGGAGTGAGGCTTCCGGGCAGCGTGGCCCGCGTTATTCCGCGGGTAACGCTGCCCGAACCGGGCCGGCCGGTGTGTGACACCCATGCGGCCGGCGGCGCTCTTACTTACTGGAGCGGGAACATTCGCCGCTGGAACAGTCGCGAGCAGTTAGGTTGTGTAGCAGGTCAACGATGTCCGTCCAAGGGGGTATACCCGGTGAGCCCTGAGATCAGCGTGGTACTGAAGGACAGGGCATTCCTGGAGTGCCCGCGCTGGCACGACGACCGGATCTGGGTCGCGGACTTCTACCGGCACGAGGTTGTGTCCGCGGCCGTGGACGGACAGGATCTGCGGGTCGAAGCCACGGTCCCGCAGCAGCCGTCAGGGCTTGGCTGGCTGCCGGACGGCCGGCTGCTCGTGGTCTCCATGCGCGACCACAAGCTGCTGCGCCGCGAGACGAGCGGTGAACTGGTCGTGCACGCCGACCTCGCTGACCATGTCGACGGATATCCGAACGACATGGTCGTCGACTCTCACGGCCGGGCGTACGTCGGCAACTTCGGCTTCGATCTGATGGGCGGCGCGGACGTCGCGCCGAGCGGCCTGCTTCGGGTCGACCCCGACGGCAGCGTCACCCGCGTGGCTGAGGATCTATGGTTCGCCAACGGCAGCGTCATCACCGACGACGGTGTGCTGATGGTCGACGAGACGTTCGGCAACCGGGTCAGCGCCTTCGACATCGAGCCGGACGGGAGCCTGACCAACCGCAGGAGCTGGGCGACGTTCGGCGAGCTGCCGACCGCGTGGGGGCTGAACGACACGCTGGCTAGCCTCGTCGTGGCTCCGGACGGCTGCGCGCTCGACGCCGAAGGCGCATTGTGGATCGCTGACGCGCTGAACGGCCGGGCGATCCGGGTGCGCGAGGGCGGCGACATCGTGCAGGAGATCACCGTGGGCACGGGCGTATTCGCCTGCGGTCTCGGCGGAGCGGACGGCCGCACCCTGTTCATCTGCGCCGCACCGGACTTCGACGAGCATGCCCGCGCCGCCGCCCGTGCGGGACAGTTGCTGTCGACCCGGGTCGAGGTCCCGCACGCTGGCCGCCCCTGACCGCCCCCGCCCCCGCCGGTCATGCCTCAGCGGCGTCGGGGCACCGGCACCCGGTCCAGGTCGGCAGCGACCATGATCTCGCCGCCGAAGACGGCGCCGGCCTCGTCGGCGAACCGGCGCGGGTCCTGATGCGCGTACCGCTGGGAGAAGTGTGTCAGCACCAGCGTCCGCACCCCGCCCGCCGCGGCGATCTGGCCCGCCTGCCCGGCGGTCAGGTGCCCGTAGGGGTCGGCGAGGTCGGCGTCCTCGGCCAGGAACGTCGACTCGCAGACCATCAGGTCCGCGCCGTCGGCGAGCGCAAACGCTGCCTCGCAGAGCCGGGTGTCCATGATGAACGCGAACCGCTGCCCGCGCCGTGGCTCGCTCACCTCGGCCAGCCCCACCCGCCGGCCGCCGACGTCGAGCCAGCCCTGCCGGGCGAGTTCGCCGACGTCCGGCCCGCTGATCCCGAGCGCGGCGAGGCGTACCGGGAGCATGCGGCGGCCGTCCGGCTCGGCCAGCTGGTAGCCGAGGGCCGGGACACGGTGTGAGAGCGGCAACGCGCTGAGCCGGAAGCCCGCCCTGTCGCCGGCCGCCAGGTCCTCGCCCGCCCGCGCCGCGCTGGCCCCCGCTGTGGCTGCACCCGTCGTGCCTCCGTCCGCCAGGCCCGCGCCGCCAGGGCCCGTTTCGGGCTGGGCCGCGCCGACCGGATGCGCCCGGATGGTGGCCAGGTCATGGACGATCGCGGCGTGCCGCAGCCGCCAGAAGTACTCCTGCCCCTCGGCGGGGTAGTAGCAGGACACCTCGTGCGCCACCCGGTCGAGGGACAGCCGCTGCAGCACGCCGGGTAGGCCGAGGCAGTGGTCGCCGTGGAAGTGGCTGAGGCAGATCCGGGTGATCTCGCTGGCCCGCACCCCAGCCAGCAGCATCTGTCGCTGGGTGCCCTCACCCGGGTCGAACAGCAGCCCTTCGTCGTCCCACCGCAGCAGGTAACCGTTGTGGTTGCGGGTCCGCGTCGGCGCCTGGCTCGCGGTGCCGAGGACCACCAGCTCACGGCTGGCCACAGCCGGCCCTCATGATTTCCAGGGCAGCGGGTCATCGGGGGACGGCGGCCCCTCGCACAGTGGCAGCTGCCACCAGCCGACGTCCCGCCAGGCCCCCAGCTTGTAGCCGACATTGAGGAAGACTCCGACCAGCCGGAAGCCCATTGCCTCGTGCAGGCCGACGCTGGCCACGTTGGGCAGCGCGATCCCGGCGAACAGTGATACGTAGCCAAGGTTGCTGACCTCGGTGATCAGGTGCTCGTACAGCAGCCGGCCGAGTCCGCGCGAACGGTAGCGGGGGTCCAGGTAGACCGAGCAGTCCGCAGACCAGCGGTATACCGGCCGCGCCCGGTGCGCGGACGCGTAGGCGTACCCCGCGACGCGGCCCGCGTCGTCGGCGATCAGCCAGGGTAGCCGGGGAGTGGCCCGCATCCGACGGGCGATCTCGCCCGGTCCCGGGGGTGTCTCCTCGAACGAGATCGCCGTCTTGCCGACCACCGGGGCGTAGATCGCTGCGATGTCCCCGGCGTCGGCGGGGGTCGCATCCCGGACTACGATCCGGCCCGTGCCCACTACCGGTCCCAGCAGATCCCAGCGGCCCGGTGCCTCCGCCGTCCCGGAAGGTTCCGAAGGCTCTGGCGCCTCCGCCGGCTCCGACGCCCCTGCTGCTGTCGAAGGGTCCGGGTAACCGTCCGCTGGGCCCGCCTGTGTCATCCGCCAATTATGTCGATTCGGGTCCCAGGGCGCTCACCCGCTTCCGGGTGGGGCGGACGGCAGCCAGACCCGCATGGCCCGCCCGTCCCGGTTATCCCACTGGAAGTAGGGCACCGCCGTCACCGTCACCTGCTCCTCACGGCTCTCCGCCACCCCAGCGGATCCAGCAACCCCAACGATCCCGGAAGACCCAACGATCCCGGAAGACCCGACTGTCCCGGAAGACCCGACGGTCCCGAAAGCCCCGGCGACCCCGGAAGCCTCAGCGGTCCCGGAAGCCCCAGCCGAGGCCCCAGCGGTCCCGGAAGCCCCGGAAACCACGGTGGCCCCGGAAGGAACGGAGGCCCTAAATCCCTCTGACCCCGGCTCCGGGTACGGAAGGCCGTGCGACATGTATGGAAGGCCCTGCGGCCAGTCCGCTCCCACCGGGACCGCTCGCGCATCCACGAGGACCGTCCGGCCGAATCCGGCCAGCGTGGCTGGGCGCTCGGCCAGCGGCGTTCCGCTCGCCAGGGCGAGCTCGTCCAGTTCTGGGCCGGCCTGCTGGTCGGCCTGCTCCAGGCAGTAGACCAGCGGGCCCCGCTCGATGGCCGCGCACCCGCGTACCGCGTCGATGCGCGGGTGCGGGAGCACCCAGCGCGGCGCGATGTCGAAGGCCCAGGCCAGCACGTCGCCGGGCCGCCAGACCCGGTCTACGACGAGGTAACCTCGGTCGGCCCGTGCGTCCGTGGCCTGCTCGCCGTTGATCCGCAGTCGTGGTGCCTGGCTCCACGAGGGCACCCGGATGGCCAGCCCGCACGCCTGCCCGGGCGCGTGCGTGACCCGCACGGTGGCTTCCCCGGACCACGGGAAGTCGGCGGAGACGGCGACGCCGAGCGTGCCGCCGGCCAGCGGGACACTGAGGCTGGCCCCGGTGAACTGGTGCAGGTACAGCGTGTCGCCCGCCGTGCTGGCCAGGTAGTGCTGCAGCGAGGCGAGCAGCCGCATGATGTTGGGGGGACAGCAGGCACAGGAGAACCACTCGTGCCGCCGGCCGGGATCGTCGCCCTCGACGTGGTCGGTGCGCCGCTGCAGCGGGTTCACGTAGAAGAAGCGCTGCCCGTCGGTGGAGATCGACGCGCCGAACGCGTTGTACAGCACCCGCTCCATCAGGTCGGCGTACCGCACGTCCCCCGTGGCCAGCAGCAGCCGCCAGCTCCACTGGAAGCTGGCGATGGCGGCGCAAGTCTCGTTGTAGGCGCGGTCCGGCGGAAGCTCGAACCGGTCGCCGAACGACTCGTCCGAGTGACGTGACCCGTTGCCCCCGGTCAGGTAGGTCTTGGTCGCGACCATATCCTCCCAGCGGCCGATCGAAGAGGCCAGCAGTTCCTCATCACCGGTCTCGACCGCGACGTCGACAACCCCGGCCTCCAGGTACATGGCCCGGACCGCGTGCCCCTCCAGGGTGACCGTCTCCCGGATCGGCAGGTAGTCCTGCAGGTAGCGGTGCCCGCGGCCGGAATCACCGGCCAGGCCGTGCCCGCGCTGGCCGACGAACTGGGCCGCGAGGGCTAGGTAGTCGCGCTGCCCGGTCTCCCGGTACAGCTCCGCCAGGGCCGTCTCGATGACCGGGTGCCCGTCCAGCCCCGCCTCCCGGTCCCCGAATGTCCGCACGAGATGGTCGGCCAGCCGCCGGGCCACCGCCATCAGCGAGCCGGCCGCCGGGCTGTCCGGAGCGGTGCGCCGCATGGCCACCGCCGCTTGGATCAGGTGGCCCGCGCAGTACATCTCGTGGCTGGAGGCCAGCCTGCTGTACCGGGGCTCGCCGCTCACCTGGATGTAGGAGTCGAGGTAGCCGTCGGGCAGCTGCGCGTTCTCCAGCAGGGTGACGGCATCGACGGCGAAGCGGGCCAGGGTCTCGCCATCCGGGCTGCCCGGATCACGCGCAAGCTCCCAGCCGATCGCCTCCAGCGTCTTGTAGATGTCGGAGTCCATGAAGACGGGGCCGTGATAAACGGGCTGGGCCGGTTCCGCCGCGCCGGACGTGCCCGGTGCGGCGGTCGCGCCGGCCGCCTGCGCCGCGTCGGCTCCCTCGGCCGCGGCGGCCGGATGGACCGCGTCCGGTGCCCGATTTATTCGAACGAAACGAGCCCGACCGGGAGCCAGCCCCGCCTGCGCCGCCTGCCGCATGTTGGCCAGATTGCCCGCGACCTCGAGCTGGCGCAGAGCGAGGGGCAGGCTCGCCTCCCGGTTGCGGCGCTGCCAGTCGTGCAGCAACCCGGAGGTCAGTTCGGTGCCGCCGACAGGCCGGTGCGCGGTCCGGGCCCCGGGGGTCGGGCTCGCCGGGCCAGCGGGGCCGGTCGGCGGCGGGCCCGGTGAACCGGGAGCGCCGTCCTTCGCGAGCGATTGGGAGTCCAGATACGTCACGTCGGCCACTCCGTAGGCTCCTGAGCGCGAGACACGCAGCACGACCTGGCCCCCCGCCCCAAGGAATAGGTTTTCCTAGCGAGGCTAGGGCGCCCCTCCGACCACCGTCAACCCACGGCCCTTCCGGGGCGGCCTAGCCGGGGCGGCGGGCGGCGGCCTGCAGGCGCACGTAGTCGACCGCCGACTCGGGCAGCCGGGCCGCGACCCGGTGCACGGCGGCCGCGCGCTCGGCGGCCGGAACGGCCTCCAGCACCGAGCCCAGCACCACGGTGGCCAGGAACGCTTCCAGCTGCGGGCCGGCCTCCAGTTGGGCCGGGTCGGGCACCAGCGCCACGTCCACGTCGGCAAAGCCGGCCGCGGCCAGCAGGCGCGCGGTGTCCGCGGCGGTCGCGAAGTTGCACGCCGCGTTCAGCGGCGGCAGGCCCACCTCGGCCAAGGCGGTCTCCACGTTTGCGCAGTTACCCGCGCCGCCCCATTCGGCGCGCAGCACGCCGCCCGGCCGCAGAGCGGTGCCCAGTGACCCGAACACCTGCTGGTGGTCGGGCAGCCAGTGCAGCGTCGCCACCGAGAACACCGCATCCACCGGGGCGGCCAGCGGCAGTGGCTCCGTCAGGTTGGCCCGCAGCACGGTCAGCCGGTCTGTCCCGGCACCGGCCAGCCGGGCCCGGAGCCGGGCCAGCATGGCCGCCGATCCGTCCACCGCGATCACGTGCCCGTCCGGCAGGCGCCGGAGCAGCGCCTCGGTGTCCCGGCCGGTGCCCGCGCCCGCGTCCAGTACGGTCTCGTCGCCGCGCAGCGGCAGCGTGGCGAGCAATCGCTGCCCCCACCGCTCGTGCGGCAGCGGCAGTGCATCGTACGAAGCGGCGTCCCATTCCCGGAGCTGGTTAGGTGCCTGATACGGAGCTGCCATAACTGGATGCTAACCATGATCTCGCAACATGAAAACTTGTGTCTCATTATATGGACATAATCGGCCGACGGAGATCCCGCCCTGGGCGGGTTGAGTGATTTGCGGTGCCGGCCGCCGACGTGCGCCGTTCAGCTGGCCGCGGCCACCGCGCTGCGGAGGTCCGGGTACACCGGCACGACCTGGTCGGCGCCGGTCAGGTTCAGGACCCGCGCGACCAGGGGCTGCGGTGCGACCAGGGCCAGCTGGCCGCCCGCGCCCCCGAAGCTGGCCCGCGCCTCCATCAGCTCGTGCATGGCGGCGGAGTCGATGAATTCGAGCTCCGACAGGTCGACGATCAGGTGCCGGGCGGGCTGGGCCGCAGCCTGCGCCAGGGCGTCGCGGAGCGTCTCGCGGGTGTTCATGTCGGACTCGCCGGCCAAGGTGACCAGGCTGTACGCGCCTTCGGCGCTGACGGACACCTTCAGCTGATCCACGCCATTCTTGTACCACCTTCTGGTTGCACTAGCACAGACTGCGTCGTTTTGGGGCTCCGGTGGCCCCGGGCGCATCGCGTGGATCCGGCCTAGTGGTAACGTTCACGCCCGGAGAGAATGCCGCCGTGCGGGGCGCCCGGCGCGTGCCGGAGGCCGTTTCCGGGAACCGCCTCGGCGAAGTCCCGCTCAGCCAATTGCCCCCGGACGGGATGTCCGCGTGAAACCTGGGCAGAGAGCCTCGTGTCGGTTTGGAAGTGACCTCGATGACGGTTCCAGGGTAGGTGGGGGTGTTGACGGACGGCTCGCCGCCGCGCGCTCGCGGAGAGTGGCGTCCCGCGCGGCCAGAGCCGCAGGAGATGGACTTCACGGCCGCCGATCTCCCGCGGGTCCGCCGGTTCACCGTGACCTGGGCCGCCAAGGCGGGCATGTCGGCGGACGCGGCCGATGATTTCGTGATCGCCGTCAACGAGATCGCCACCAACGCGGTCCGGCACGGCTCGCCGCAGGCCTCGCTGCGGCTCTGGGTGAGCGCCGGTGCCGGGATTGCGGAGATCCGCGACAGCGGGCACTGGGCCGCCGCGGTGGCCCCCACGTCACTTCCGCGCCGGCCGGCTGAGCAGGGCGGCATGGGCCTGGAGGTGGCCCGGCTGGTCTGCGACGGCCTGCAGATCAAGGCAACCTCGGCCGGGACCGCCGTGCTGCTGCGGATGACCCTTCGCTGAGGCCGTCTCGGCTGGTCCGGCCCGCCGCTATGACCTGGACTGCCGCTGTAAAGTGGAACATGTCCTGCCGTCGGCTCTCTCCGGGGAGAGATCTTGCCCATGCTGTCCCTGTCGTCGGAGCAACGGGGCCCGTACACCGTGGTCAAAGTGGCGGGCAACCTCGACCTTGTCACCCGCGATCAGTTCGACCAGTTCATGACGAAGGTCCGCCGGGCCAACAAACAGGTCATCGTGGACATGTCCGCCGTCACCTTCATGGACACCGGCTGCCTGGCCGTTATCGTCGGTCACTGGAAGAAGCTGCTGTCCGGATCGGGCAATCTGATCCTCGCGGGGGCTCAGCACCGCCCGGCCAAGGCGCTGTGGATCACCGGCCTGGCCTACCGGCTGCCGCTGTACGACAGTGTGGACGAGGCCATCGCCAGCGCCGACGCTGTCACCCCGCCCGCCGGTACCCAGCACCCCTGACCGGTCCTGTCGGCTCCGCCCTGACCGGTCCCGCCGACGTGGCTGCCGGCGGCTACCGGATCCGGACGGCGACCAGGCAGGCGTCGTCACCCGTGTCGGAGGCAGCGTAGGACAGCGCGTGATCGGCGAGGGCCGCCGCGGACGGCTGCGGGACGGCCGCCCGGCGCGCGAAGTCGTCGAGCGCTTCGGTGATCGGGATGTCCCGGCGCTCGATCATGCCGTCGGTGATCAGCAGCAGCGTGTCCCCGATGGCCAGCGACGCGGTGAACTCCTCGTAGGTAGCGTCCGGATCGGTGCCGAGCAGTACCCCGTGCGGCAGCGGCAGCGTCACCGCGGCCCCGTCCCGGATCACGACCGGCGGCAGGTGCCCGGCGCGCGCCCAGCGCAGTACCCGCCGGCCCGGGTCGTACAGCCCGCAGACCACCGTGCCGACCACTCCGTCGATCAGGTGACAGATCGCGCTGTTGAGATAGGCCAGCAGCTCGGCCGGTCCCGCGCCGGTGATGGCCAGCCCGCGCAGGCAGTTCCGCGCGATGACCATGCCGGTCACCGCGTCGATGCCGTGCCCGGCGATGTCCCCGACCACCAGCAGGACTTCCTGGGTGGGCAGCAGCAGCGTGTCGTACCAGTCCCCGCCGACCAGGTGGCCCGGGCCCACCGGGCGGTAGCGCACCGCCACCTCGATCCCGGCCGCGGCCACCGGTTCGGCCGTGGGCGGCATGATGGCCTGCTGCAGGCGCACGGCGAGCAGGTGCTCCTCGGCGACCCGCTGCTCGGTGTCGACCAGCTGGTCGCGGGTGGCGGCCAGCGCGACCTGCGTTTGGTATTCGGCGGAAACGTCCTGGAAGGCGCCCTGGATCAGCTCGATCGTCCCGGCCGGGCTGAGCACCGGCTCGGCGAACACCCGCATCTGCCGCACGCTGCCGTCGTCGGCTCGCACGATGCGGAACGTCGCGTTCGTCGGCTGCTGCCCGCGCAGCAGTGTTTCCCGGAACTGTTTCACGGCCGGGACGTCCGCCGCGGTCACGTAGCTGTGCAGGTCGGCCAGCGGGATGGCCGCCCCTTCCCGGGTCGGCAGGCCGAAGAGCGCGAACGCGGACTCGGTCCAGTTCACCTCCCCGGTAGCCAGGTTCTCCTCCCAGGCGCCGATCCGGCCGAGCCGCTGGATCTGCCGCAACCGGGCGATCAGCCGGTCGACCTCACCGCCCAGCCGCCAGGTCAGGACGACCCCGTCGAAGAAGGGCGCGATCCGGACCTCGGCGATGGCTCCGGTCGCCTCACCCGCCGGGGCGCTGACGATGGGGCCGGGCAGATATTGGGCCTGGCCGGTGTGCAGCGCACGGATCGCGTGCTCCAGCGCGCCGCCGGCCGCCGCGGCGGTGGGGTAGGCCTCCAGCAGGGTGCGGCCGACCACCTCGCTGGCGTTCCGCCCGGCCGAGTCCGGCAAGGTTTCCCCGGCGTAGTCGATGCGGAAGTCCATGACGCGGCCGTCGCGGTCCCGCACCGCGGACGCGACCAGCAGCGTCTCCAGCAGGCTGTCGAGCAGGCCGCGAACCGCCGGGCGGGAACCCGCGTTGGCCAGGTCGCCGCGCGCGAGCCGCGGGCCGAGCAGCTCCGCGCATGCCTGGGCCAGGTCAGCGGCCTGCTGCCGCACGCTGTGCGGGAAGCCGGCCCGCGGCTGCGGCCAGCAGACCTCCATCACGCCCAGCAGGACCGAGCTCTCGTCCCGGAGGGCGACGGTGGCCCGCGCCCCGCCGGGCCACCGTCCGATCAGTGGCAGGTTGCTCCCGGGCAGGCTGCTCGGCGGGCCGCTGGGCCGCGTGGCGTCTGGCGGCGTATCGCCGGGTGGCCCACTGGGCCACCACAGATCGGGCCCGCCGTGCGCGACGCGCTGCGCCGGGCAGTCCATGTGCGGTGGGATACGGCGCCAGCGGCTCGCCTCGGCCGGCCCGAGCCCGGCCTCGCCGAGCAGGTCGAGGCTGCCGTCCGCGCTGATCAGCCACAGCGCGACGGCGGCCGCCCCGAGCGGGGCCAGCGCCTGGTCCAGCACGGCGGCCGCGATTTCGCCGCCGTCGGCGGCCAGCTCAATGGCCGCCCCGGCCAGCTGGTTGCGCAGCCGAGCGTCCTCCGGCCGGGCCGCCTCACCGTCCGCTCCGGGGCCGGCATCGGCTGAGCCCGTCCCGGCGCCGGGAAGCCCGGGGTCTGCAGGCTCCCCGGGCTGGCCCGCCAGGTCCTCGCTGATGATCGCGGCGGCGATCTCGGCCACCGGGTACCCCGCCTCGTCGGCCAGCGCCGTCAGCTGGCTCGCGGCCTCTGCCGCCGTGCAGCCCAGCCGCTCGATCAGCGCGCCCTTGGCCATGTCGATGACCGACCGGGCCGCCGCGGCCGAGCGCAGCCGGTCCAGTTCCCGGCGCTGGCGGTCGATGACCGCCGCCAGGCGCAGGATCTCCTCGCCGCTGTTCGGCACGCTCACTGACCTTCCTCACCAGACGGCCCTTTAGTAATGTTGCCATGCGGCAAACGTTCTGTGTCGCGGTGGCCGCGCACTTTGTGCGCCACCATCGGGGCGTGCCACTGCGGAAATGCCCCTGCCTTCTCTGGAGAGTCGATGACCAACGTCATACCGGCAGGTCGCAAGCTGGACGAGTCTGGACTGGAGCAGCTCCTGGCGGGCCTGACCGCGGTGCGTGGCGGGGACTTCAGCACCCGGCTGCTGGAGACCGGCGATCCGCTGATGGACCAGATCGCCACCGTGTTCAACGGCATGGCCGACCAGCTCGATCTCTTCACCTCCGAAGTGACCCGGGTGGCCCGCGAGGTTGGCAGTGAGGGGCGCCTCGGCGGCCAGGCCGACGTCAAGGGCGTGTCCGGCACCTGGAAGGACCTGACCGATTCGGTCAACGCCATGGCCGGGAACCTCACCGGCCAGGTGCGGGACATCGCCGAAGTGGCGACGGCCGTGGCCCGGGGTGACCTGACCCAGAAGATCACGGTGGACGCCAAGGGCGAGATGCTCGAGCTGAAGAGCACCCTGAACACGATGGTCGACCAGCTGTCCGGGTTCGCCGATGAGGTGACCCGGGTCGCCCGCGAGGTCGGCACTCAGGGCAACCTCGGCGGTCAGGCCGTCGTCCGCGGGGTCTCCGGCACCTGGAAGGACCTGACCGACAACGTCAACTCAATGGCCAACAACCTGACCAGCCAGGTGCGCAACATCGCCCAGGTCACCACGGCGGTGGCACAGGGTGACCTGTCCCGCAAGATCGACGTGGACGCGCGCGGGGAGATCCTGGAGCTGAAGACCACGATCAACACGATGGTCGACCAGCTGTCCGCATTCGCCGCCGAGGTCACCCGGGTGGCCCGCGAGGTCGGCAGCGAGGGGCGGCTGGGCGGTCAGGCTGAGGTCGAGGGCGTGTCCGGCACCTGGAAGCGGCTGACCGAGAACGTCAACGAGCTGGCCGGGAACCTGACCCGGCAGGTCCGCGCGATCGCCGAGGTGACCAGTGCGGTGGCCGCCGGCGACCTCACCGGGTCGATCTCGGTCGAGGCCCAGGGCGAGGTCGCGGAGCTCAAGGACAACATCAACGCCATGGTCCAGTCGCTGCGCGAGACCATCCGGGCGAACCAGCAGCAGGACTGGCTGAAGTCCAACCTGGCCCGCATCGCCGGCATGATGCAGGGCCACCGAGATCTGGCTGTCGTCGCGGAACTGATCATGGATGCGCTCGCGCCGCTGGTGCGCGCGCAGCACGGCACGTTCTTCCTGTCCGAGATGGCCGACGGGGACACCCGGCTGCGGCTGATCGCCGGCTACGGCCTGCGCGCCGACAAGGAGGCGCCGCTGCAGTACCTGCTGGGCCAGTCGCTGATCGGCCAGGTGGCCAAGAGCAAGCGGTCCATCGTCGTGGCGGACCTACCCGAGGGTTACGTCAAGATCAACTCGGGGCTGGGCGAGGCGTCGCCGTCCAACCTGGCCGTGCTGCCGATCCTGTTCGAGGGCCAGGTGCTGGGCGTCATCGAGCTGGCCTCGTTCACGACGTTCACTCCGGTGCAGACCGACTTCCTGGAGCAGCTCACCGAGACGCTCGGCGTCAACGTCAACACGATCGTGGCCAACGCGCGGACCGACGCCCTGCTGAACGAGTCGCAGCGGCTGACCGCCGAGCTGCAGGCCCGTTCGGTGGAGCTGCAGGCTCAGCAGGAAGAGCTGCAGCGCTCCAACGCGGACCTGGAGGACAAGGCCGAGCAGCTCGCCCGGCAGAACAGCGACATCGAGACGAAGAACGCCGAGATTGAGCAGGCCCGGCAGGAGATCGAGGAACGCGCCCAGCAGCTGGCGCTGGCCTCGAAGTACAAGTCGCAGTTCCTGGCCAACATGTCGCACGAGCTGCGCACCCCGCTGAACAGCCTGCTCATCCTGGCCCGGCTGCTGGCCCAGAACCCGGGCCGGAACCTCACCGCGAAGCAGGTCGAGTACGCCAACGTCATCCACTCGGCCGGGTCGGACCTGCTCCAGCTGATCAACGACATCCTGGACCTGTCCAAGGTCGAGGCGGGCCGGATGGACGTCACCCCCGAGCGGTTCACCTTGCGCGCGCTGCTGGAGGACGTCCGGGCCACTTTCCAGCCGCTGACCGCGGAGAAGGGCCTGACCTTCGCGGTCGAGCCTGCCCCCGAAGCGCCCGGCGAGCTGTTCACCGACCGGCAGCGGCTGCGCCAGGTGCTCGGCAACCTGCTGTCCAACGCGGTCAAGTTCACCCCCCGGGGCCAGGTCCTGCTGCGGGTCGCCCCGAGTGGGGAGGTGGCCCCGGACGGAAGTTCCATGGTGGCGTTCTCGGTCACCGACACCGGCATCGGCATCGCCCCGGAGAACCTGGACGCGATCTTCGGGGCGTTCCAGCAGGGCGACGGCACGCTCAGCCGCCGCTACGGTGGCACCGGGCTGGGGCTGTCGATCGCCCGCGAGGTTGGCGCGCTGCTCGGCGGCGACATTACGGCCGAAAGCGCCCTGGGCCAGGGCAGCACCTTCACCCTGCATATCCCGGGCTCATTGCCCGGCGCGGCAGAGGCCGTCGCGACCCAGGAGCCGCAAGCCCAGGGATCGCGGGATGGCCAGATTCCTCTAGCCCGGAAGTCCCCCCAGGACCATCAGCCCCCCCAGCCCCGTCAGGCTCAGGAGGCCCCAGGCGGTGGCAGTACCGCCGCGGCCGGCCGAGTCGCGGCGGGTGGCCTGCTCGTGCTGGAGAACGCGCGAGGCGGCCTGCTGACGCTGCTCGCCTACAGTGCCGTCTCGGACCTGGCCGACCTGAACGCTCCGGTCCGGATGCAGACGGCCGTCAGCCCGGACGAGGCCATTGACGCGCTGCGGTCGCTCCCGCACCGGTGCGTGGTCCTCGATCTCGGCATGCCCGACGCGGCGGCGTTCGCGTTCCTGGAGCAGCTGCAGGACGAACCTGGCCTGGCTGGCCTGCCCGTACTTGCGCACGCCCGCGACAAGCTGGACAGCGCGCAGGCGCGGTTGGCCCGGCTGCGGTTCGGCAACCGGTCGCTGGAGCTGGTGCCCTCGCTCGACGAGCTGCGCGAGCGGATCACCGTGCACCTGTCCGCCGTGCCCCGCGACCAGATCCGCCCGCTGCCGGTCCGCGC
>Ga0302226_10001926_pt1 | contig 15085 bp, 8 predicted proteins | sample II_Palsa_E3_3_FD_193524 | JGI IMG/M metagenome (GOLD analysis project Ga0302226, IMG submission 193524) | Peat permafrost microbial communities from Stordalen Mire near Abisko, Sweden - II_Palsa_E3_3 | ecosystem: Environmental > Terrestrial > Soil > Palsa > Peat permafrost | place: Sweden...
CCTCCGGCCAGGATATGCGGCGTGAGAACGCCCGCAGCGCGGGCCTTGCCGCGCAGTTCGCGCACCAATTCCTCGCTCGGGCCATGACTCCCGCAACGCGGATCGCGTTCGTATGGAACCACCACCGTGCGCACGAACTCTGCCACACGCTTGGCTATTTCGCTCGCACGCTCTGTCTGTACAACATCCATGCTGCTCATGCAGGGTCTCCTTTTTAGTGCCACACGAGACGCGTGACGCCATATTCGGGTTGATCGGTCAAACGGCGCCGATGCCGGGACGTTGCCTGACGCCGTCCTGATAGCCATGCGCCGGACCGGCGAGTAAAGCGCCGGGCGAGTTTTCTGGGGACAATCATAGCCTTGTTCGAGCGCTCGTTCGCCAGGCACGGTGAGGGCGCCGAATGCCGCCAAAGTTACGCAGTGGTCCGCCAACTTCGCTTTGTGAGCGTTCCCGGACATTGATCCCACCCACACGGTGATAACCTGCCAAAGCGCTAAAACAGCGGAAAAACGGGAGCACACATTGCATGCGCGGATAAACCAGTCTGGCGGTTCTCTACCGGCGTTGACCAGCGTCCGCTTTCTTGCGGCTATCACGGTAGTTGTTTCGCATTACTCAGAACTTGGCCTACTCCGTCTCCCGAAGCAGATCTTCAATTTCGTCGATGGGGGTCGCCCCGCCGTTTCCCTGTTCTTCGTGCTGTCCGGATTTATCCTCACCTTTACCTACCGCGATCAACTGCCATTCAAGGGCCCTCGGCCTTTCTATCAGGCGCGGTTTGCACGTATCTATCCCGGTATATTGCTTGGATTGGCGTTGTGCGTGCCAACCACGTTGTACCTGCTGAACGGCAGCGATCCGTCATTGCTCACGCAGTGGTATGCGTTGAAAAATCACGTGATCCTGTCGCTGGGCGTGAGCCTGGTCTGCCAATTGTTGTTGCTGAATGCATGGTTCCCGTTTGCTGCGGTGAACCAGCCCTGGAACGGACCCTCCGACAGCGTTTCGTGCGAAGCATTTTTCTACCTGATGTTTCCGCTCTTGCTGCGAAAGATGTTGTCCATGCGTTTAGCGCGGCTGACATTCGCGTGCATCGGTTTCTTCCTGATACAGGGGCTCTGGATCGCTTTCCTGCAAGCGTTCCTGCCGCTGTCGCGCAGCGGCTTTCTGGTCGTTGGCCTGCCGCTCACCCGCCTGTTCGAATTTGTCATTGGCATCTACGCCGCCATCCTGTTTCACCAACTGCGCGAACAAGGTGTGAGCCGGCACGCACTGGGCATCAAGCTCGTCAGCATCGCGTTGATTGCCCTGACGGTTCTCGGACTCTGGCGTCCGGTTTCTCCTGCGTTCTACCTCGCCTCGCCGTGGTTCGCGGCGTTGATCCTGGGGCTCGCGCTCCTCGAACGCCCGGTGATCAACGTCCTGAATCGGCGGGCGTTCATCAGGCTGGGCGAGGCAAGTTATTCGCTGTATCTGATTCACGTGCCCATAGCCTATCTCGCCTATATAGCGGGGTTCAGGCAATCGAATGGCTGGATCGCGATGTTGTTCGCCGTGGTGGCCAGCCTGCTGATCTTCACATTTTACGAAGAGCCCCTGCGCAAGCGCATCCGGACACGATTCTCGGCCATTTCAAGGCGGGTTGGTCACAGGGACCCTCTGAGTGCTGCGTTCGCCGCGCCAACTTCCAAAGAAAACCAAGCGTGATCCCGCGTCGGGCGGCCGGCCAACGACGACAGAACTCTTGCCGCTTACCCCGCCACTTTTCCCTATGCAATTAATGACACGCTAGCGCGCTCGCCCGCGCGCGGCGTATAGTTTGCTGCTCATGCAGTATGCAAGCTGGCGCGCCACTCCCGCAGTCCGCGCCCCGGATTCCACTGTCTCAGGAGAGTCGCGATGACGTCGGTGTTGTTTCGCAACGGCGCGCTGCTGGACCCATTGCAGCCAGAACTCATCCCCGGCCACGAGGTGCTGGTCGAAGAGGGCCGAATCAAGGAAGTCTCCGACCGCCCGATCAAAACCACCGGTGCCCGTGTGATCGATTTGAAAGGCAAGACGCTGATGCCCGGCCTGATCGATCTTCACGTTCATGTCATCGCGGTCGAATTCAATCTGCCACGCGTGGCAACCTTGCCCAACGTGCTCGTCACGTTGCGCGCCGTGCCGTTGATGCGCGCGATGCTGCGACGCGGGTTCACCACCATCCGCGATGCCGGCGGCGCGGGCTACCCGTTCAAGCAAGCCGTGGAAGCCGGCCTGGCGGAAGGCCCCCGTATGTTCGTCTCCGGCCGTGCGCTAAGCCAGACCGGCGGTCACGGCGACATGCGCACGCGCGGCGATTACATGCCACCCGACGCACCCTGCGGTTGCTGCGTCCGCGTCGGCGCTCTCACGAGAGTAGCGGACGGCGTGGACGAGGTGCGACGCGCCGTTCGCGAGGAACTCCAGATGGGCGCGGACCAGATCAAGATCATGGCATCCGGCGGTGTTGCCTCGCCGACCGACCCCGTCGGTGCATGGGGATACTCCGAGGACGAGATCCGCGCGATCGTTGCCGAGGCGCGCGGCCGCCAGACCTACGTGCTGGCTCACGCCTACACGCCCGACGCCATCGCACGCGCGGTGCGCTGCGGCGTGCGTACGATCGAGCACGGCAATCTCATCGACGACGCGACTGCACGTCTCGTTGCGGAGCACGATGCCTTCGTGGTTCCCACGCTGGTGACCTACGAAGCGCTCGCCAGCGAGGGCGGCAAATACGGCTTGCCCGAAGCGAGCCTCGCGAAGGTCGCCGACGTACACGAAGCCGGCCTCAGATCCCTGGAGATCATGAAACGCGCGGGCGTGCGCATGGGCTTCGGCACGGACCTGCTGGGTGAATCGCAGCGTCTGCAAAGCGATGAATTCCGGCTGCGCGCCGAGGTTTTATCGCCGGCTGAAGCCATAGCAAGCGCAACGGTAGTAGGCGCCGACGTGCTCGGCATGACGGGCAAACTCGGCCGCCTCGTGCCGGGCGCGTTCGCCGATGTGCTGGTTGTGGACGGCAATCCACTACGATCCATCGATTGCCTGCTCGGTCAGGGCGAACACATTCCGTTCGTGATGAAAGGCGGCCACATCCACTTCGACGAACTCGAGCACGCTTAAACCCGAAGCCGAATCCGTTCATTCCTGACCGCGAGGCGCGTTACCCATGTCAACGATTTCCGCCCGTATCGAACGCATGCCGTTTTCATCCTTTCATCGACGGCTGCTGCTGATGGGCGGTCTCGGCTACACCTTCGACGCCATGGACGCCGCCGTGCTCGCGTTCCTGCTGCCGGTGCTGCGCACGCAGTGGTCGCTCAGCAGCGTGCAGACGGGCGTGCTCGGCAGCGGCACGTTCATCGGCTATTTCCTCGGGGCAATGCTCGCCGGCATTCTCGGCGATCTGATCGGACGGCGGCGCGTGATGATGTATGCGCTGGTGATCTACTGCATCGCATCGCTGGCCAGCGCAACTGCGCACGACTGGCCGTTTTTTCTCGCGACACGCATTGTCGCCGGACTCGGCACGGGCGCCGAAAGCGCGATCGTCGCACCGTTCTTGTCGGAGTTCGTGGCGCGCCGGTATCGCGGTGCGTTCACGGGCAGTCTCGCCGGCTTCTTCTCATTTGGCTTCGTGGCGGCTGCGTTGCTCGGTTACCTCGTGATCCCGCTTGCACCGAACGCGTGGCGCGTGGTGATGGTGATCACCGCTCTGCCGATCGTGATGTTGCTCTGGTGGCGGCGCGCCTTGCCCGAATCACCGCGCTGGCTGGTCGCGCGCGGACGGCACGCCGAGGCCGAGGTAATCGTCGCGCAGGCAGAGGCCGAATTGATGGCGGCGGGCGTGAAACTGGAGCCCCTGCCGGCAAACGATGCGGCCGCCGATGCGGAGGTTCCTGTCGCTGCAGAACGTGCTTCGGTGCTCGCGAACGTGAAGGCGCTCTGGTCACGCAAGCTCGCGCGCATCACCACCATGACGTGGCTCATGTGGCTTTCGATCACCTTCAGTTACTACGCGTTCTTCACGTGGATTCCGAGCCTGCTCGTGCAGAACGGCATGACGATCACGCGCAGCTTTTCGTACTCGCTCGTGATCTATATCGCTCAAATGCCGGGTTATTTCTCAGGCGCGTGGTTGAACGAAAAGATCGGCCGGCAGGCGACCATTGCGTCGTACATGGTGCTGGGAGGCGTCTCGGCATTGGGCTTGGCGCTCACGCGCAGTGACGGGGGCATCATGCTGTCGGGCGTGCTGCTGTCGTTCTTCATGAATGGCACGTATGCGGGTGTCTATGCGTACACGCCCGAGGTTTTTCCAACCGATGTCCGCGCAACAGGCACGGGGCTGGCCTCATCAATCGGTCGGCTGGGTGCAATCGCCGCCCCTATCCTGGTCGGGTACGTCTACCCGCGGCTGGGCTTTCCAGGCGTGTTCGGGGCGACCACATTTGTGCTGCTGATCGGTGCGGCGGCCGTGGTGCTGATGGGCGTGCCCACGCGTGGACGGTCGCTTGAAGACATCGCGGCGCAGCAGTTGCGCAGTTAGCGAGATCGACGGGCTCAAGCGGCACTCATGCGCGGCTCAATAAACGTCGCGCACATAGCGCTTGTCCCTGACCATGCCGCTGACGTATTCCTGAGCCTTGTCGTCGCTCATGCCGGCGTGCTGAGCGACGACGAACTTGAGCGCTGCGTCAACGTCGCGGGCCATGCGACCCGCGTCGCCGCAGACATAAAAATGCGCGCCCGCCTCAAGCCAGGACCATAGTTGCGCGCCGTGCTCACGCATACGATCCTGCACATAGATCTTGTCGGCCTGGTCCCGCGAGAAAGCGAGATCAAGACGGTTCAGCAGACCCTTGCGGTGCATCTCATCGAGTTCATCACCGTAATAATAGTCCGTGGCGGCATGCTGCTCTCCAAAGAACAGCCAGTTGCGGCCGGTGTCGCCGCGCGCGAGGCGTTCATGCAAGAAGCCCCTGAACGGGGCCACGCCGGTGCCGGGGCCGACCATGATCATGGGTGCATCACCGCTATGGGGAAGACGGAAATGCGCCGACTTCTGGACGAACACCGGCACGCTGGCATCGCCCGCACGATCGGCGAGGAAAGTCGAGGACACGCCCTTGCGCTGACGCCGCCCGTTGTTATACCGAACTGCCGAAACAGTCAGGTGTATCTCGTCAGGGTGCGCCCTGGGGCTCGATGCGATCGAATAAAGGCGCGGCTGCATGCGCTTGAGCATGCCGACCAGTTCCGTGGCTGAAAGCTCCACCGGAAATTCATGCAGCACGTCAGCCAGTTGCTGACCCCACAGCCATTTCTTCAAGTCGGCCTTGTTGTCCTCGCGCAGGAGCCTGCTTAATGGACCATCAGCACCCTTTTCACCCTCTGCGCCATTGCGCGTCCGGGCTGCAATGAACGCCAGCGCGTCGTGATTCGGGCGCGCTATTTCATAGTGCTTGGCGAGCGCGTCGGCCAACCGCATCTCGCCCGCGCCCGCCACAGTGACGGCGGCATCGGCGCTAAGACCACTCAGGCCTATGAGTTCATCGACCAGTTCGGGGCAGTTTCTCGGCCACACCCCGAGCGCATCGCCAACCTCATAATCAATAAGCGAGTCAGCAGTGTCGAGCGAGAAATAGCGCGTGTCCTTCGTCGCGCCCGGCTTGTTGAGCCGCACATTCTTCACCAGCCGCGACGCCGCCGGATGGGTCTTCGAAGGCGCGGTGCCGGGCAGCACGGCCGGAATCATGCCGTCGGCCGGGACTGCATGCAGTGCCGCATCATCTTGCTTGATACGCGCGATGATCCGCTCGAGCCACGCGTCGGCCGCGGGCTGGTACTCGGCATCGCAGTCGACCCGCTCGAGCAAACGTATCGCTCCACGTTCGAGCAAGCGAGCATCGAGCTTGCGGCCATGACCGCAAAATGCATCGTAGTTGCGATCGCCAAAGGCCAGCACGGCATAACGCACGCCATCCAGGCGCGGGGCGTTGTCAGCACTGATTCCGGTCCAGAAACTCTCGCCGTTATCGGGGGCATCTCCGTCACCGAACGTGCTTGTCATCAGCAGAATGTACCGCGCCTTCTCCAGGTCTGAAACCGCATAGTCGGCCATGCACATGGTCCGTATTTCGAAGCCGGACTCCATCAACTGGGTTGCGTATCGCTCGGTCAACGATTCGATATTCCCAGTCTGAGACGCCCACAGCAACACGACTTTCGGACGCGCCCGCGCAATGCGCACAGAAGATTCCGCGGACGTTGCTCCAACCGGTAGGGCCAACGTTGGCACGGCCGTTTCTGTCCGGCTGAACAGCCCCGCGAGGACGCCGTCAAGCCAAAGCCGCGTAGCAGGGACAATGGGCGCACTAAGCGGCAACGTTGGTACGCCGCCTGTTGAGCGGCCTTCCGTCGAGCGCAGGCCGCTCATGAAACCGTCGACATAGATGCGTTCGGTCTCGCTAAGTTCAGGCGCCGGCGTTGTCGGAATACCGAGCAACGTGGCAAGGGCATCAATACGGGACATGTCCAGTTCCTGGTTCGGACGGGCGTGATCGGCAACGACCGGCTCGACGTGTTCCGAGCGGGCGTCGTCATTACGCGTCTCAGGATTCGCCGTGTCAGCTTTAGGCGCGACGCGGCTGAGCGCAACAGCGCAGAACTTGAATTCCGGCTGTTGCGATATAGGGTCGACCGCGTCATTCGTCACGGCGTTAATGCAGAGTTCTTCGCCAAAGACATCGTTCCAATGCATGGGGGCAAAGCAATTGCCGGCACGAACCCGATCGGTGACGATCGCCGGCAGCACAGCGCGGCCGCGGCGCGAACGAATCTCGACCGCATCCTTCGCCTTGATACCCAGCGCCGCCGCATCCTCAGGATGAATCTCCACGAACGGTGAGGGGTTCAGCTTGTTCAGCATGGGCACCTTGCCGGTCTTGGTCATGGTGTGCCACTGGTGCTGCAACCGGCCCGTATTCAGCACAATCGGCCGTTCACTGTCAGGCATTTCGGCCGCCGCCACATGCGGGCGAGCGAAGAAAACGGCCTTGCCGGTCGAAGTGGGAAAGACCAGGCGGGGGCGGCTGCCGTCCGGCATCTGCCTGAGCGTCTGGCTCACGCCGTCGTTGATGTAGCGCACCGGATTTCGAGCCGGACTGGGATCGGCAGCAACGTCCGGCGCGCAGGGCCATTGCAACGAAGTCTCGCGCAAGCGCTCATGGCTCGCACCGCGCAAGTCGTAACCCGTCTTGAGATTCGACGTCCGGGTGATCTCAGCGAACACCTCTTGCGCCGATGCGTAGCTGAACGCATCGGCGAAACCCATTTCACATGCCACGCGCGCGATGATCTGCCAGTCCGGCAACGCAGCGCCCGGCGGCTCGATGGCCTTCTGCGTGAGCGTCATGTTGCGCTCGGAGTTGATCATCACACCTTCGGCCTCCGCCCACAGCGCGCCGGGCAGAAGGACATCAGCGTAGCGATTGGTTTCGGTGTCGAGGAAGGCATCCTGCGCAATGACCAGCTCCGCGGCCTGCAACCCCGCAATCACGGTCTGCCGGTTCGCCACGCTTGCAACAGGATTGGTGCAGATGATCCAGCAGGCCTTGATCTCGCCCGTCGCCATGCGCGAGAACATGTCCACGGTGCCTTGGCCAAGCGAAATGTTCAGCGTGCCCTTTGGAATGCTCCACAGGTCTTCGATAAAGTCCCGGTCCTCCGCTACCAGCACCGAACGCTGACCGGGAAGCCCGGGTCCCATGTAACCCATCTCGCGCCCGCCCATGGCATTGGGCTGCCCCGTGAGCGAGAACGGCCCGCTGCCTGGCCGGCAAATCTTGCCCGTAGCGAGATGCAGGTTACAAACGGCGTTAGTGTTCCAGGTGCCATGCGTGCTTTGGTTGAGGCCCATGGTCCAGCAGCTCATCCACTCGGGCGCCTCGCCCATCCATTGCGCCGCGCGGCGAATATCCGCTTCGGGAATGCCGGTGATCTCAGCGACCTTATCAGGCGAATAGTCTTCCAGAAAGGCTGGCATGGCGGCCCAGCCTTCGGTCGATTCGGCAATGAAATCCGCATTGGTATGGCCGTTCTGATGCAGCAGATACAGCAGGCCGTTCAGCAACGCGAGATCGGTGCCCGGCTTGATCTGCATGAAGAGGCTGGCTTTGTCGGCGGTCCCGTTTCGGCGTGGGTCCACCACGATCAGCTTCGCACCGGCCTTCACGCGATCCATCATGCGCAGGAACAGGATCGGGTGGCAGTCGGCCATGTTCGCGCCGATCACAAAAAACAGGTTGGCTCGGTCAATGTCCTCATACGATCCCGGCGGGCCGTCAGCGCCCAGCGACAGCTTGTAGCCGCTGCCGGCGCTCGCCATGCAGAGCCGCGAATTGGACTCTATATTGTTCGTGCCGACAAATCCCTTCGCGAGCTTGTTGACGAGGTACTGCGCCTCGATCGACATCTGCCCCGACACATAGAACGAAAGCGCGTCCGGGCCGTGCTCGTCAAGTAGCCCGCGCAGACGCCGAGCCGTGTCGGAAATCGCTTGCGCCATGGGTAGCGGGATCAGGTCCTGATCCCGCTCGCGGCGAATGAACGCGCATTCCAGACGGCCCGATTTTCGCAAGACCACATGCGCTGACGACCCCTTGGTGCACAGGCGCCCGAAGTTGGCCGGGTGCTCCTTGTCGCCGGACACCTTGACCACTTGCCCCTTCTCGACTTGCAGGACCATGCCGCAGCCTACGCCGCAGTACGGGCACACGGTTTTTACGCTGCCGGAGATCATGAGCGACGCCCGAACACGCTTACCTTGGTCATACCGCGACCCACACGTGGCCGTCCTCCACTCTCGCGGCAAAGGCGTTGACCGAGTTCCCCGGTATCTCGAGGCATTCGCCCGTGCGAAGGTCGTAGTGATGCTTGAAGATCGGCGATGCCACCACAATGCGCTCGCCCAGATTGCCGATCAGTCCGCGTGACAGGACCGATGCCTGTGAGCCCGGATCGAAGTTATCGATTGCGTACACGCTTGGTGTTCCATCGGAAAGATGAAACACGGCGATCTGCTCGCCGTTGATGAGCGCACAGACGCCGGTGTTCGGCACGATGTCGTCGAGCGGGCACACAGGCACCCACGCGCTTGGGATTCGATCTAGGTTCATGATGATGTCCTCGGTGTGGGTCGCGTGCGCGTTGATGTGTCATTCAGGCCGTCTCGACAACCACTGGAATGCCGATTCGCTTCAGTTGCCGTTCAGCCGGCGTCGCGGGACGAATCTGGCCACGCTCTTCGACGAAACTCACATTCGCATCGGCTTCATCGCTGTTGACGAAATGGCGGAAGCGCTTGCGCGTGTCCGGATCGTTGACCGCCTTTTTCCACTCGCATTCGTAGGTGTCGACCACATGCTGCATCTCAGCTTCGAGTTCCGCGGCCAGCTGAAGCTTGTCGCGCACCACGACGTCGATCAGGTACTCGAGCCCGCCTTCCAGGTTGTCGCGCCACACGCTGGTGCGCTGCAGGCGATCCGCGGTACGGATGTAGAACATCAGGAATCGGTCGATGTACTGGATCAGCGTGGCTCGGTCGAGATCGGATGCGAGCAGCTCGGCGTGGCGCGGTTTCATGCCGCCGTTACCGCATACGTAGAGGTTCCAGCCCTTCTCTGTGGCAATCACGCCAATGTCCTTGCCTTGCGCCTCGGCACATTCGCGTGTGCAGCCGGAGACGCCGAACTTGATCTTGTGCGGCGTGCGCAAACCCTTGTAGCGGTTCTCTATATCGATCGCGAGACCGACCGAATCGCCCACGCCATAGCGGCACCATGTCGAACCCACGCATGACTTCACGGTGCGTACCGACTTGCCGTACGCATGACCGGACTCGAAGCCGGCCGCGATCAGCTCTTCCCAGATCAGCGGCAACTGTTCAACCCGCGCGCCGAACAAGTCAACACGCGCCCCGCCCGTGACCTTGGTGTACAGGCCATATTTCTTTGCGACCTGGCCGACGGCGATCAAGCCGTCGGGCGTGACCTCGCCTCCGGGCATCCGGGGAACAACGGAATAGGTGCCGTCGCGCTGGATGTTGGCAAGGTAGTAGTCGTTCGAATCCTGCAAGCTTGCATGCTCTTTCTTCAGCACGAACTCGTTCCAGCACGATGCAAGAATTGCGGCGGCAGCGGGCTTGCAGATATCGCAGCCAAGACCGTGACCATGCTTCGCGAGCAACGCGCCAAACGTCTCGATGCGCTCCACGCGCACCATGTGATAGAGCTCCTGACGCGAGTATGGGAAGTGCTCGCATAGGTGGTTGTTGACCGCGAACCCCTGCTTTTTCATCTCGGCCTTCATTACCTGCGTGACCAGCGCCACGCAACCGCCACACGAACTACCGGCCTTGGTCGCGGACTTCAATGCGCCGATGCTGGTTGCACCCGCGCACACCGCTTCGCATATCTGGCCTTTCGACACGTTGTTGCACGAACAGATCTGCGCGGCTTCGGGTAGCGCCTCCACCCCGAGGCCCGGCTTCTGCTTGCCATCGGAGGAAGGGAGAATCAGGAATTCGGGCGCGTCAGGCAGCTCGATACGATTCAGCATCATCTGCAAGAGCGTGCCGTATTCGGCCGCGTCGCCAACCATCACGCCACCGAGCAAATACTTGCCGCACTCGGACACCACCAGCTTCTTGTAGACCTGCTTGCGTTCGTCGCTGAACTGATACGCGCGGCTACCCGGCGTCTTGCCGTGCGCATCGCCAATACTCGCCACGTCCACGCCCATCAGCTTCAACTTCGTGCTCATGTCGGCGCCGGTGAAACCCGCCAGCTCGCCCAGCAACTGCTTTGCAACAACACGGGCCATGTCATAACCCGGCGCGACCAGACCGAAGACCTGGCCGTTCCAGAGTGCGCATTCGCCGATCGCGTAGATATCGGCATCGCTCGTGCGGCAGCTGTCGTCGATCACAATGCCGCCGCGCGCACCGACTTCAAGGCCACTGATCCGCGCAATCTCGTCGCGCGGGCGGATGCCGGCGGAGAACACGATCATGTCGGTGTCGAGATGGGTTGCATCGGCGAACTCCATGCGATGCGTTCCGTTCTCGCCATCGACTATGGCTACGGTGTTCTTCTGCGTATGAACCGTCACGCCCAGCTCTTCGATCTTGCTGCGTAGGACACGCGCGCCGCTGTCGTCGACCTGCACGGCCATCAGGCGGGGCGCGAACTCGACCACATGCGTCTGCAAGCCCATGTCGCGCAACGCCTTGGCGCATTCAAGCCCCAGCAGTCCACCGCCTACAACTGTGCCCGTCTTCGACCGCGCGCCGCACTCCTTCATTGCTTCGAGGTCTTCAATGGTTCGGTACACGAAGCAATCACGACGCTCATTGCCCGCCACCGGCGGCACGAACGGATAGGAACCGGTAGCAAGCACCAGTTTGTCGTACGCCAGCACCTCGCCGGTCGACACGGTCACGGTACGCTCCGCCCGATCGACCGACACAGCCTTCGCATTGAGCTCGAGCCGCACATTCTCCCGCTCGAAGAATCCCGGCTCGACCAGCGACAGGTCCTGCGCCGTTTTGCCCGAGAAGAATTCCGACAGATGCACGCGGTCGTAAGCCGGTCGCGGCTCTTCGCATAGCACGGTGATATCAAGTCCGTGCGCTGCGTTTTCAGCAAGGCATTCAAGGAGTTTATGGCCGACCATGCCATGGCCGATAACGACGATTTTCATGATCAGGACGCTCTCAATTGGCAATGCTGTTGTTGACACCCAATGCATCTGCACGCAGCGCAGCTTCCTGTGCCTTGTGCTCGGAGCTAAAGCGCACCGCGAGCGCGCACAACGCGGACAACGTGACCAGCATCCCAAGCATGGCCAGCGTCTGCTGGACGCTGCCAAAGCCCTTCATCAGGAAACCTGCGGCGACCGCGCCCACGTTGCCGCCCGCGCCGATAATCCCCGCCACGCCGCCCAGCGCCTTGCGGTCGATGAACGGCACGAGCGCGTAGGTCGCGCCACACGCCATGTGCGTGAACAGGCCGAAGCTCAGCATGGCGATCACGGCGAGCACCACACTGTCCGCATGCGAAAACCATAGCAGCCCGAGGCCTTCACCCGCTATGAGCGCGAACAACAAAGTCGAACGTATTTCCAGACCACGGCATGCAGCGGCCTTGTCCGAGAGCCAGCCGCCGAGCGCACGGGCAAACAGGGCGAGCAGTCCAAAGCTGCCGGCAGCGACACCAGCGGCTTTCAGCGACAGATGAAAGTGATCGACGTAATAGATCGCGGCGATGTTATGGATAAACACTTCGACGCCAAAGCAGGCTGCATACGTGACGAAAAGCATCCACACGCGGTAGTTCGCGCAGGCAGTGCGAAAGCTCGCCCAGCCGCCCTTCTTGCCGCCGTCGATGGTGATGCCGTGCGCGCGCAATTGCGTGAAGTTGCCTTGCGGGCAGTCCTGTGTGAAGCGCCAGTAGAACCAGGCCATGACCGGCATGGCCAGCGCGGGAACCACAAGCGCCAGGCGCCATGCGGACGCATCGGCGGCGCCGAGCGCGAGCATGCCAGCGAGCAGCAACGGCACCAGCATTTGCGCCGCGCCAGCCCCGGCATTGCCCCAACCGGCGCTGGTCGCGTTAGCCGTGCCGACCACGTTCGGCGCGAACATCACCGACGTGTGGTACTGCGTAATAACGAAGCTCGCCCCCACGGCGCCAATGCCCAGGCGGCATAGCAGGAAGCTTTCGTAACCGCCCGAGAGCGCCGCGCCGAATACGGGCAACGCACCCAGGAGCAGCAGTCCCGTATAGACCTTGCGGGGACCGTAGCGGTCGCACATCGGACCAATGATGAGACGCACCAGGATCGTCCCGGCAACCGCGGCGATGTTGATATTGGCGACCTGATCGATAGACAGGCCGAACTCGCGCTTGATCAACGGCATCAAAGGTGCACAGGCGAACCACGCGAAGAAGCAGACGAAAAATGCCATCCACGTGAGGTGGAAAGCACGCATCGGCGCCGTGCGCAGACTGAAGAGATCGATCCGGGTTGCTTTGTCTGCCATTGTCTTTCCACAAAACAAAAAGGCGTCCCGTGAAACCCAGCCGATGACTGAGTTCAGGGGACGCCGTTGTCCAAAAGCCCATCATGGGCCACTGCTGAAGTCTTGCAATGAAACTGGACCGTCGTTGGTCCATGGACGCTCTAAATGCAAGCGCCATGCCATGCGCGACGTCTCTATATTTGGCGTGCGTTAGCGGGCAGCAGCGCGTTTTTTAGCCGATTACGGGCGACGCATTTTGATGCAGCGCCGCACACTCGCGGTGCGACACGGCACTGTCGGCGTGCGGGAGGATCGGCACCCTGCTTGGGGCATGCCGATCTGCTACACACGATCGAAAAGGGCTTCGTTCGTGCGGACACGCATGAGGAGCCTGGCTTCGCGCAGCGGGCGCGTTATTGCCCGCATGGTTCGTTGCTGGACGCGCTAGGGCAATAGTCGTCTGGCCTGGATATTGCCTAAGACTGACTGTGCGCGGCAACGATGTCGGGCACTTGATTCACAGCCTTATCGATTGAATGCTGGTAAAACACCGGCGACTCAGGACAACGGCGTCCCTTCGTGCAAGAGCACGAGTGGATGCCGTTTTTCGTTGGGGCGTCGTGATGTCGCATCGTCCGACGCAGGATATCTGATCTTCGATCTTTCAAGCAGCGCGGCGGTGACTGCGATTTTCTCAAGCGTTATCAACGCCGCCAAAGGACATCACGATGACAACTGGCAAGGTCACCTTGCTTAGCGCCGGTCCCGGCGATCTGGATTTGCTCACGATCAAAGCCGCCAAAGCATTGGCGCTGGCGGATATCGTGTTGCTGGACGATCTCGTCAATCCCGAGATCGTAGCGCTTGCGCCACAAGCTCGCGTGATCCGTGTCGGCAAGCGCGGTGGCTGCAAGTCGACACCGCAAGCCTTCATCCAGCGGCTGATGCAACGCTATGCCCTCAAAGGACTGCACGTGGTCCGCGTGAAGGGTGGCGACGCGCTGCTGTTCGGACGCGCGGGCGAAGAACTCACCGCACTGCGGCACGCGCAGATTCCGGTGGAGATCATCAACGGCATTTCGTCGGGCTTTGCAGCGGCCGCGAGTCTCGGCATATCGCTGACGCATCGGCAGCATTGCCAAGGGGTGACTTTCGTCACGGCCCACAAGCAGGATCACGGCGAACCCAACTGGGCCGCGCTCGCGGCGACCGGCACGACACTCGCAATCTACATGGGCATGACGCGCATCGAAAGCCTCTGCCATGCGCTGCTCTCGGCGTTGCCGGCGTCCACCCCTGCCGCCGTGGTTCAATGGGCCGGGACAGCATCCGAGCGGCACTGGCTTGGACCGCTGGATCGCCTCGCTATCGACGCCGTGAAGGAAGGCCTGGGAAGCCCCGCTGTGATCCTCGTTGGCAATGCGATTGGCGAAGCGGTAGATAGGGTGACTCCCAACGGAACCGGCGCTCTTACCGTGGACGAGCATGCCGCCTTCAACGCATGGCAAGACATCACTGAAGCGGTTCAGCATGCAGCCTGACCGGCGCAAGCCGCATCAAGCAGCGCTAGAAGTCTTCATGGCGCGCGCTGACCGGCCGCCGGCAAGCGTTGCGGCAGGCCTCCCATGCATGAGCTATCCCGGCGCCTGACCCATGCTTCGCGTACTGCTCGTCACCGACACCGACAAACCCATTGGCGATCTTCGCCAGGCACTCGCACGCCTGGGCTACGACATGCTGGCCGAGGTGGCGACCCCTGCGGCATTGCCCAAGGTGGTGGAAGAACAGCGCCCGGATGTGGTCATCATCGACACTGAATCGCCTTCACGCGATACGCTCGAACAACTTGCCGTGATGAACGAGACCGCGCCGCGCCCGGTCCTGATGTTCAGCAACGACGGCGACCAGCAACTGATTCGCGCCGCGGTCGGTGCAGGTGTGAGCGCTTATCTTGTCGAAGGCTTGGAGGCG
>Ga0302226_10001931_pt1 | contig 15058 bp, 14 predicted proteins | sample II_Palsa_E3_3_FD_193524 | JGI IMG/M metagenome (GOLD analysis project Ga0302226, IMG submission 193524) | Peat permafrost microbial communities from Stordalen Mire near Abisko, Sweden - II_Palsa_E3_3 | ecosystem: Environmental > Terrestrial > Soil > Palsa > Peat permafrost | place: Sweden...
AACTGAAGTGCCATTTTCTAATTACTTCTGAGCTATTTGAATCAACAACTTAGGTGGTGTAGTGACCTCCGTAATTGTAAACAGAGGTACACAAAACGAGCCCAAAACGCTTGCTTTGTATACAGGCAATTCGCGTGGAGAATTTCCTGAATAGAAATTCGATTCGCGAATCAACTTACATCATTTTGAACGATCTTCGCCTTGGCAGCCTGGCCGCACGCCCCAGCCCAAATGCGACAAGGGCATTGAAGCGGATTGCTTCAATGCCCTTGTCACTTGAGGAAACGTGCCTCACGCGGAAATCGTACGCGTTGGCCCGTCAGAAGACGCTGTTCGGGACCAGTCTCGGCTTGGTGAAAGTTGACGCAATCTTGGAGAATATGTTCGCCAAACCCGTCTCAGGATTCTGCGCGGAGGTACAGCCGGAGTTGGTGCCCGTCGGATCGTCGACATAAAAAGTCGACGCACTGGTGGCAATATCCGACATTGCGACGCACGGCGCAATCCACGCATTCGGCCCGGAACTGTCTGTCTCGCAGCCAGAATTCTTCGAAGAAGTGGTATTCGGAGAACCATAGGCAACCACGATAATCTTGGTTCCCGCCGTCGAGATCGTGTTCGCAATATTGATTGCCTGCTGGCATTCATTGATCTGCGAAGGATAGGTGTAGGCCGTAGCGCTCACCGCCTTGCCGTTCACGTCCGTGGTTGCCATCTTGGTTGCATTGGCCTGTCCGTCGCTGAGCAGGATGATCGCATTCTGCGAACCGGTCCGGCCCGTCAACGCCTGTTGGGTCACCAGCGTCTCCTGTGCCGCGGCCAGCGCACCCGCGTAATAGGTTCCAAGGCCACCGGGAGTCTGCAATCCCGCGCAGCCGCTCGACTGACCGATGGCTTCGGTGAGATTAGAGCTCGTGTTCAGCGTGGTCGCAGCGTCATTCGTGCGGTAGGTGGATTGATAGGTCGTAACCTGATAATCCGGCTGCGTTCCGGAAGGCGCATAGGTCGTACCCAGTTCGGGATACGAGTAGGTGGAAGTGATCGTAGGGCCGCCGCAGCCGTTGCTGTAGTCATTGGCCATGGTGCTCGCTTGCCCATTGGGGAAGGTGAACAGGCTGATCATGTCCACCGAACTGGTAGCCGTTCCGGGGCATGTCGCCAGGTTCGAGGCGCAGGGTGCAGTGTTCAGAAGCAGGATCTTCGCTCCCACCAGCGCGCAGGCCTCACTTGTGCTGTAGGTCTTGTTGTTGGTCGGGTCGGTGCAGGAGTCCGAATTCCCCTGACCCATGGACGCCGTGGTATCGATGATCAACGCGATGTTGTACGGAGTGGATGGAGCGCCCGTTGAGGCAGCGGTCGCCGTCGCCGTTAGCGTAACGCTCTTGGCCCCAAAGAATTTTGCAAAAGTCATCGGTACTGTAACCGACTGTTGCACCTGGATGAGGTTGTCCGTGCCGCCGCCGCACGGAGCCAGGTAGGCTGCACTTACGCACGCCACGGCGGGAGGCTCGACCATCGTGACCCCGGTAAGATTGCTGTACTGGTTATTGCCACCCGGGTACGCGGGCGCAGGCGGAGCCGCAGCGATGGCGGATTGGGACCCAAAGGTCTCCGCGTCTGTCTGGGCCTGGGTCTTCGAGATAACGAGACCCGCTCCACCCGCGAGAGCAGCTGCATCCGTGGAAGCCTGCAGTTCTTCGTAGGCCAGGAAGAGCCGGCCCGCGTCGATGACAAAGCCGCCCACGCCGAAAAGGGTGATCATCATAAAAAGGACAATCGGAATGATCTGTCCCCGCTCCCTGCGCGACTTCCTGCGAAGCAGAAATCCGTCTCCGCTTGTCGAATCGTTCATCTCACTCATTGCAATATCTCCGTGATTTGAGAGCTGAGTTTACAACTGGCGGCCGGCAGGGGATTGAACATGTAGAGCTTTCCAAAATTGAAGGAAATTGCGCCGACACAAGAGTACGTGACCTGCAGCGTGACCGGATACACCGTCCCACTGGCGGGGTTGACCGCGTTCAGAACCGCGAATTCCGAGGTGCAGGTCGGACTCGTTCCGGCAGCAAATGTCTGCGCCGTACCACCGCTGCCGAAGGTGAAGCTGAACGCAGTATTCGCAGACTTCAGATAGGGGGACGCCGCCAGCACATCTGTGGCAACTTGCGCGCATGGATCGCTGTACGTCCCTCTCGAAAGCGCCAGCTGCTGGCCACCGATATTCGTGGCCTCGGTCACCGAGAGAAACTGATTGAAGAGAAATCCATAGCTGGTAATTCCGAAGACTATGATCATCATGAGTGGCACCACAAGCGCAAATTCAACAAGCGCTGCGCCCTTCTCTCCGTGGGTGCCCCGTCGCGGCGAAGTCCGCCTGCGCCTGCCTAGAGCTACTGCAGCCGTCTCACGTGAAACGACCGTGCGATATCGAACGAACATTATTTCCACCTTAGTTTGACGTCCATCGTCACATCCAATCTAGACGATGTCAATGACACATTTGAGGAATCAAAGGTAATGATTACTGTCTATCTGGCAACCGCCTCCCGCTCGAGGCCACTTAGCCGGGCAGGTAAGGGGAAATGCCTGCCAAATGTAGAGAAAGCCGCACTTCCGGCCACCTCTCCGCTGTCATACAAACGACATACAATCCAGTTCCGCTACTAAGATTCGGTGCTCCTCGCTACCCGTATCCCATCGGGCCATGTGGGCATCGATTCCGCGGTCACGACTTAGCCGTGCCCAACCTGAAGGACACGTCACGCGGATCGGCAACCTGGCGGACGATTGCGTATCCATGTTCCACCTTGAACCCTTCCAGGAACTTTTCCAGCGTTCTTCGATCCACCCCGTCCTCGAGTAGACTCTGACCGCGACGGCGGTCATTCGTGTCCGGCAAAACGAATTCCAATCCGACGCCGTCGTTGCCCCATCGCACGGCCTTCGATTGCACCGAGATAGAGCGGCTCGAACTCTCCTCCGCGTCTCTTTTCTCCTGAAGCGTCATCATGACCAGCGTCCCTGGATACCATCGCTCTTCCGTAACCAGAAATAGTCCGGTCGAACTGATATCCCGGATACCGTGCTCCTTCGGAGCCGCGCCATTCCAGTAATACGCGGCCAGATCAGGCACGGTTTGCCGGTCGGCATGCCGCCGCTCGCGCGAGAAAACTCGATTGAATAAACTCTTGAGTGTCATTGGTTTCCCCCTCTAAGACAGTTTCTTGGCCTGGCTGGCGAGACCCGGGGGTGCCGCGCTCAGTCGATTCTCCATTTCCTCAGCTACACAGATCAGAAGCTGGTCTCCCGGCTGGGTCTGTGACGAATAAATCGTGTGTGTCGGAAGCTCAAGTACGCTTGCCGCGTTTGATATAAGCGGAGAAATGCGAAAAGTCGGAAACGACTCTACAACGTGTAACACTTGATGATTTTCATCCAGATACACCAGGTCGAGCGGGAACAGCACCCCTACTGTATGAATTCCCCTGGACGGCACGATCCAGAGGCCTTCATCAAGTCCGAGGGTGAGCTTTCCAATCAGTCCCTTGAGCCGCGTCAATGTGGTATCTGCAGCCGCAACTCCTAAGCTGAGGAAAGATTCCCGGGTCTGGTTGTATACGCAGTACGTTTGTCTTTGCATTTCTTCTTTCGCTGTGGGCGAGAAGGCGGCAACCAAATCTTGATACTGACTCGGTTGCCGCTTGAACCTGCGTGCGTTGAAATCCCTCTCCGAATTCAACCAGGTAAAAGCTTTCGTTTCCCATGAACCGGGGGAGGCCACTACTTCGGCCGTGATGTTAATTAAGCGCAGTTTCATACCTCCCGAAGTCCAGTCAAGGATTGAAAGGTTCGCCGCCTGAGCGGTGAACCTCCTCCCCCTAAGTACCGCGGAACCCGCAAGTGAGGGCTCGTGTGCTGCCGAGGCCTCACTTGCCTCAGTATGAAATCCATCACTACTTAACGCGAGTGCGACGGCGCTGGATCAAAACGATCAGCACGATCACAGCCAGCACGCCAGCAACTACCTGGATTATCGTGGTACTGTCCATGTCAAATCTCCCTTCTTTTATTTGTGTAGTAAGCTGTTGAACGAGTCCGACATCGTAATCATCGCGGGTCCCAGAACGACCAGAAACAGGGATGGAAAGATGAACAGGACCAGCGGGAACACCAACTTCACAGTCGTCTTCGCGGCCATCTCTTCCACTTTCTGAATGCGTTGTGTTCTCAGCGTGTCGGAATGCACTCGTAAAGTCTTGGCGATGCTCGTTCCAAACTGTTCCGACTGGATCAGGACAGTGACGAGGTTACGCAAACTGTCTACATCGGTGCGCTCTGCCAAATGTTTCCAGCAGTCGGCGCGAGGCCGTCCGGCGCGTTGTTCCAGCACCACGATGTTTAACTCATCGCAAATCGCCGGCTGCGCCTGCATCAATTCTTCGGTGGTCCGCTTGGTCGCCTGGTCCAGGCTGAGTCCGGCCTCGATGCAGATCACCAGCAAGTCGAGCACATCTGGCAAACCGCGCCGTATCTTCGCTTGACGAACCTTGATCTGTCGTCCAAGCCAGAAATCAGGCGCCAGAAATCCCAGACCCAGCGCGCAGACGTACATCACAAATGGGTTGTCTTTCCCAATTCCCGTCGCAAAGACCACGATCGCCAGGGACAGTGGAACCAGCGCCTTGGCGCCGTAAAACACATTGGTCGCATTCTCCGTGCGGTAGCCAGCCCGGATCAGACGCTGCTGCGTCACGCCAATTTCGGCCTGGCTCTTGGGTATCACCTTTTCCAGGTGCTCCATGACGCCGCTCAACGAGAAGCCCGACTCTTGAATCGTCTCCATCAGGTTCTTTTGCTTTTTCTCGGGCGAGATTACAGACGAGAGCCGCTGCACCATCTGTTCGCGGTAGAACAGGATCACCCCACCGCAGCCGACAAGCAGGAACACCGCCAAAAAAGCAAGGATTGCAATTCCCATAATTCCTCTTTAAACGTCCATGTTGACGATTTTCCGAATGATCAATCCACCAATGATGGTCATGGCTCCCGAAGCATAGAGCAGCTTGACTCCGATATCGCGTTTCCACAAAAGGCTCATTGTGTCTGGGCTTACCAGATACAGGAGGAATCCAAGAACGATGGGCAGCAGCGTCAGAATCAATCCAGTCAAACGCCCCTGCGCCGTGTGAGTCATGATCTGCCGCTTCAATCGGAACCGCTCGCGGATGACGTGGCCGGTCTTCTCCAGCACCTCCGCCAGGTTGCCTCCGCTTTCCTTCTGAATCAGAATCGCAGTGGACACAATGCGCAGATCCTGCAATGGAACGCGGGTGGTCAGATTGTCCATCGCCGTTCTAAGTTCCAGGCCGTAGTTCTGTTCATCGAAACAAATGCGGAATTCGGTGCTGACCGGGTCCGGGCATTCCCGTGCAACCAGGCTCAGGGCAGAGTTCAGACTGTGCCCGACCCGAAATGCACTCACCATCAAATCCAGCGCGTCCGGCAACTCCGCTTCGAACTTCTTGAAACGCCGGCTGCGCTTATTCAAGACAAAGAGCAGCGGCGCAGCGCCCAGAACCAAACCGAGAGCCAAAGGAAAGATGGTGTTATCCGTGCGCAGATGGAGCAGGTACGAGGGGATTACAAACGCACCCAGACACATCAGGATCAGGCCCCCGGCGGTCCATCGCAGGTTGGCTTGATAGAGCAGCAGTCGCAGTCGCGGCGCCAGCTCGATCTTCATCAGCCAGCGATTCATCCAGGGAACCGCGCTGAGCAGTTCCTGCTTGCGCAGATCGACGATCTGATCGGTGGAATTGATCCAACTGGTGGCAAGTGCCGAGTCCAGCGTGGCCAATACCTTCTTGGTCTGCTGGGTCGCCCCCGTCCCGGTTGCGATAAGCAGCAGCGCGACAACTGCAAATGCTCCCGCGAATACGATCACAAAGATCAGGTTCATTGCTCTCGGCCCTCTGCCTTAATTCACTTCCGTTGTTGCTTCGAAAAGGCTCGGCGGCAGGAAAATGCCCGAAACGCGCAGCCGCTCGAGGAATTTGGGACGGATATGCGTGGGCTCGAATGCTCCGATCACCTTGCCATCCGGTCCGATCCCCTTCTTCGTAAACTTGAAAATCTCCTGCATGCTGACCACGTTCTCTTCCATGCCGGTGATTTCCGTGACACTCATCATCTTGCGCGAACCATCACTCATGCGCGAGATCTGAACCACGATGCCGATGGCTCCGGCGATCTGCTGGCGCACGGTCTTCTCCGGCAGATTCAAATTGCTCATGGCCACCATCGATTCAAGTCTGGATAGGGCGTCGCGCGGCGTGTTGGCGTGAATCGTGGCCATCGAGCCTTCGTGACCCGTATTCATTGCCTGGAGCATGTCAAATGCTTCCTCGCCACGAACCTCGCCGAGGATGATGCGGTCGGGGCGCATACGGAGGCAGTTGATCAGCAGTTGCCGCTGGCGGATCGCGCCCTGGCCTTCCACGTTGGGTGGCCGGGTTTCCAGGCGTACGATATTCTCCTGCGCCAGCTGCAGTTCCGCGGCGTCCTCAATCGTGATGATACGTTCGCTCTGCGGAATGTACTGCGACAGAATGTTCAGGAAGGTCGTTTTGCCGGCGCCTGTACCGCCAGAGATGAGAATGCTGATGCGCGCCCGCACCGCGGCGGCCAGCACCTCCATCATCTCTGCCGAAATGCTCTTCAAAGCGACAAGCTGATTGGAACCGATGGGGCCCGTGCCGAAGCGGCGAATCGACATCGAAGGGCCGTCCAGGGCCAGCGGAGGAATGATCGCGTTCACACGGGATCCGTCCGGCAGGCGTGCATCCACCATCGGCGAGGACTCATCCACACGGCGCCCTACGCGCGAAACAATGCGGTCGATAATCTGCAGCAGGTGGCGATCGTCGCGGAAGCTGGTATCTACCCTGCGCAGGATGCCGCCTTTTTCAACGAATACGTGATCCTTGTCGTTCACCAGGATGTCGGATATCTTCGGATCCTTCAGCAGCGGTTCCAGCGGCCCTAGTCCAAAGACTTCATCCAGCAGGTCGTTCTGAACCTTCTCCTGCTCCTCGAAGCTCAGCGGAATGCGCTGCTCCGTGACAATCTCGTTGACCAGTCCTGAGACTGCCTGGCGCGCCTGGTTGGAGTTGACGCGCGACAGCTTCTCCAGATCCAGCCGCGAGATCAGGATCCGATGCACATCCGCTTTGAAACTTTCCAAATTGAGCTGTTCCACGTTATACCGTCCCTACCGTCAGTGCAATTAACCGAATAAGCCGAATCGCTTTTTCTTTTCAGGATTTGCGGGCATCCCCGATGCCGTCCTGGCCATCTGCCGGATTACCCGCGAAATGGGTGAATCTTCAAGCGACAGCGGAGTCGCCGTGTTCTGCGTGCGCCGCGCTGTCGCGTAATCGTTTGGTACCCTCCACGTCGCTGGACGGGTCAGAGCTTTGGTGATGTGTTCCTCATCCACTCCAAGCGAGCGCGGCGTATAACGGTTGAGCACAATCTCCAGCTTGTTCGCGGACTTGGCAAAGAACTCGGAGACCAGCCGATTCGAATTCCGCAACTCCGGGATACTCACCTGAGTCACCAGGTAGATCGTCGCTGCCTGATCGAAAAGCTGGCTGTCCGCTATATCAAGCCTCGTGCCGGCGTCGACCACAACGAAGTCGAAGTCTTGCCGCGCGATTGCCAGCAGTTTGTCGATATCGTCATTGGTGGATTTGATCTCCGTAAATTTCCCCGGTGCCGCCAGCACCGAAAGTCCAGAGCTGTGCTTCGTCAGCAGCTTCGAAAGAAAATTCGAATCGAGGCGCGCGGAGTTTTGCAGTGCGTTGACCGTCGAGTACTGGGCGGTAATGCCCAGGTCCAGCGCCGCGTCTCCCAACGGCAGATGGAGATCGATCAACAGTGTGCTCTGACCCGACTCCGCAGCCAGCGATACCGCGAAATTGCACGCCAGGGTTGTAACCCCGGAGCCCCCCTTGGCGCCCAGAAAGACAAAAAGCCGCCCTGCGGCCTTTTTGATCGTCTTGGCCGCTGGACGCCGAACCGAGGCCCGCACCATCGCTTCAGCGATCGTGCCTGTCGAGAACGGCTGCGTCAGGAACTCTCGAGCCCCGGCCCGCATGCAGCGAACCAGCAACTCCGAATCGGTCTGCGCCGAATACACCATTACGGTCGGCGTGCCGGCGCTGCATATCGTCTCGATGAGGTCCAGCGCATATTCCGGATTACTGTCCAGATCTACGATCATTACGTCGTAGTTGTCTTCCATCAACTTCGGTACTTCATCCAAGTCAGGGTAGGTAGAGAATTCTCGAGTCAAACCAGCCTGCAGCCCGGCCAGTGCGATCGCGACCGCGCCGCGTCGCTGTTGATCGGGGCCGATCAGAGCAATCGTCAGAACATTCGCCCCAAGGGCGTCGGGATCCTGTGTCGGTGTTGGCATCACAATGTCGCTACTCCATACGGATTGAAACAATCTTGCTGGTTAACCTTATACCGATTGCCGTTGCTTGAATCTGTTCTGATCGGAATATCGACCCTCAATGGGAAAAGAATGAAAACATCGTTCCAATTGCGATTGCCGGAGCATACGGAATCTTGCGGCTCTTCCAAACCTCGCCCTTGAATCCGCCCACAATCGCGAAACCCAATGCCATTAGCCCCCCAGCCATGGCAGTGAGCAGCAGCGCGATCGCTAATTGCTCCGGCCCTATCCACGCCCCGATTGCCGCTACCAGCTTCACATCCCCCATGCCCATACCGCCGATCAGGGAAAGAAAGCCGTAAATCACTGCCCCCAGCGCGAAACCCTCCAGACTTTGCGCCAGGCCGTGCCAGCCGTGAAGCCATGCCGGTACAATCAACCCGGCCACCATGAACGGAAGCACCAGCCAGTTCGGGATGCGCCGGCTGCGCAAATCCGTGAAGGTAGCGACAACCAGAACCGCAATTGTTGGCCACCAGGCGAATGAGTGCATTCCGGAACTCCCTGCCCAAACTCTGGGCTCGCCGTGGAGTAGTGCAATTCTCCAACCAAACTCCCCACGCCCCTAAATACCTGATTTCACAGAGTTATGAATAGGACACACAGATCGGTGTGCACGGATGTTTACAGCCCTCACTCCCGAGTGAAGCAGTGCATATACACCCCTTGACTGTCCGCAAGGCGGCCCCGGAGCGAGCTCAGATCGACCTCGGAGCAGCTTCAGACCGGCAACGGCTGGCCGACGATCTCGTCCATTGGCGGTACGGCTGTTGCCCCAGCCAAAACCGTACCTCACGCTGGCCGCAAGAAGCCGAAAGGGGTGCACAGCTTAATTACTCATATATAAATTTTTTCGCCGCAATATATACCAAAATATAAATACTCGACGAGTAACGTTTTTGCTCGTAAACCGGTAATTTAAATCGCGTTACTAAAACGGCATTGACACCAATTCCACGAACGTGACAAAACTGACTCAAAAGTGCCATTCACTAAAAGCCTCGCTTAGTCGATAAAGGTGGTGTCTCCCTCCACTACCGCTGCTGCTCTCAAATGCACAGCTCTCGGCGGTTCGAGACGCCCCCGCGCCCCCCAGCGGCGGACGGCAGACGGAGTTCGAACATTGACGATTCGGATTGGACTGTATTCGGAAGACCGAAGTTTGCAACCTCTTCTTTCATCAGCATTGGGCCGGGATTTCCAGATTCTGCTCGAAACGAATGAAGATGGGGTCAATCAATTAATCTCGAGCGGCGACTGCGACGTCATGATTTTGGACCTTAACTCCAATCATGCCTCCATCAAAGAGCGAATCGAGTGCTCCCGCCGCATTATCTCTTCTCAGGTAGCCACGGTAGTCATGGTCGATGACGCCCTGCGCTCCACCGCGGTCGATCTGGTTCGCGTGGGCGCCTACGGGTACACCCGCCGACCTCCCTCGATCCGGGACCTGAAGACCATGCTGCGCCGCGCGCATGAGAATTACTCGCTCAAGCGCCAGCTCGAGTCGGTCCAGCAGCGCGTCGAAGACGACTCCAGCTGCGACCAGATGATTGGCTCCAGCCCTCAGATGCGCAAGGTCTACGATCTGGTCAACTGTGTAGCCGACCTCAACGCCTCGGTTCTCGTGACCGGCGAAAGCGGGACCGGCAAGGAGCTGATCGCCCGCGCCATTCACAATCTCGGTTCCCGTGCCAGTCGCCCGTTTGTGGCTGTTTCCTGCGGCGCCATCCCCGAAACTCTCATCGAAGCGGAGCTTTTCGGACACGAAAAGGGCGCATTCACCGGGACCGTCGGCGCCCGCGAAGGTTTCTTCGAGCAGGCCGGCGACGGCACCATCTTCCTCGACGAAATCGGCGAACTCAGCCTCTACACTCAGGTAAAGCTCCTGCGCGTCCTGCAGCAGCGCGAGTTCAGCCGCCTGGGAAGCAACCGCCTCGTTCCACTGCGCGCCCGCCTGATCTTCGCCACGCACCAGGATCTCGGCGAGATGGTCGCCCAGGGCAAATTCCGCCAGGATCTCTACTACCGCATCAACGTCATGCGAATCGACGCGCCCCCGCTCCAGGATCACCCCGAGGACATTCCCCAGATCGCCGGCCACTTCCTGCAGCACTACGCAACTATGTACCAGAAGCCCCTGCGCGATTTCGAACCAGAAGCCCTTGCGGTCCTTCAGAGCTATGCGTGGCCGGGCAACGTACGAGAGCTCGAAAACGTAGTCCAGCGCGCCATCATCCTCGCTCGCGGCGAGTTCATCCGCGCCGAGGATTTGCCCCTCAACCTGCGCGAAGAGAACGTCGTCGATATCGCCGACTTCCATCCCGCCGGCTCTTTCGAACGCCAGCTTCGCGACTACAAGATCAAGCTCGCAGAGACCGCCGTTCGCGAAAACCATGGCAACAAGACCCTGGCTGCCCGCAGCCTCTGTATCTCGCGCGCATACCTGCATCGCTTGATCCGTCTTGCAGAGCCGGATCAGCTATTTGAAGAGGATGGTCAGGAGATGGGGACCGCTTGAACTCAGCGTCCCCTCTGATCACAGACAGCCTCCCCAATCGCTTCTTGAAAAGATTCTTCTCCTTTCCGGTAGCGATTGCGAGCCTGCTCGCGGTCCTTGCGGTACTGACCGTCCGATCCCGCTTCGACGATCCAGACATGTGGTGGCACCTTCGCATAGGCCAGATTATCTGGACCACCCACACCATCCCCGTAACCGACATCTTCTCCTTCACCACCAACCACCACTCTTGGATCCCCCACGAGTGGCTCGCGCAGACAACGATCTTCGCGGCCTACCATTGGGCTGGCTACTCCGGCCTGATGTTCTGGCTGTGCCTCGTCACGACGGCCGTCTTCATCGCCGGTTATGCGCTTTGCTCCCTCTACTCCGGAAATATCAAAGTCAGCTTCCTCGGAGCGCTGATCATCTTTGTCTTCGCCACAGTCGGCGTCTCAATCCGCCCTCAATTGATCGGCTACCTCTTTCTCATTCTCGAACTGCTCCTCATTCACCTCGGCAGGTCGCGCAATGCGCGCTGGTTCTGGCTTCTACCCCCGCTCTTCGCCCTCTGGGTCAACTGCCACGGTTCATTCTTTCTGGGGATCATCCTCGCCGCCGTCTTCCTTTTCAGCGGGTTCTTTGAATTCCGCATCGGCTCGCTGTCAGCGAAACGCTGGGGCGCCGGTACCAGAAAGATATTCGTCCTTGCCATGCTTCTGTCGATCGCGGCGCTCTTCGCGAACCCCATCGGCCTGAAGTTGATGCTCTATCCTGCGGATACACTCCTGCATCAACCCGTCGGGCTCAGCATCGTTCAGGAGTGGCAGCCCCTGCACTTGAACAGCGCGCGCGGCATTCTGCTGCTCGCCGTGCTGGGCGGCATCTTCCTTCTCGGGCTCATGCAAAAGAGCCAGTTGTATCTCGAAGAGCTTTTGCTGTTGGCGATCGGCGTGTGGCTGGCTGGCAGCCACGACCGCATGCTCTTTGTTTTCGGCATCCTGGCCGCACCCATTCTCTCGAGAATGCTCTCAGGCTCATGGGAAAACTACGACCCCGCAACCGACCGCAAACTTCCCAACGCCATTCTGTTCGCAGCCGTGCTGGCTGTCGTTTATCTGGCGTTTCCAAAGAGCGCAAGCCTCACGCGGCAGGCCGAGCAGACCAGCCCCGCAAGGGCGGTCGACTTTATCAAGTCCCACCATCTCTCCGGCCCCATGTTGAACGACTACACCTATGGCGGCTACCTGATCTGGGCCTTGCCGGAACAACCCGTCTTCGTCGATGGTCGCGGCGACGTCTATGAATGGACCGGAGTCCTCCAGGAATTCGAGCGGTGGGCAACCCTGCAATCCGATACGAATTTACTGCTCGACAAATACAAGATCCAGTTCTGCCTGCTCACCCCCAACGCGCCGGTAACCCATGTTTTGACGCTCATTGGGTGGAAGCCCATCTACTCAGATCCCAACGCGGTAATCTTCGTCCGGCCCGGATCATTCAATTCACTCATTCCAATCAGTCAAAATCCCTGAAAACATCTCTGATCCTCCAACTTCAGCGCCTCCAGGAACCGCTTCCAGCACCCCTGCGTATCCGCAAGTGCGCTGAAGGAAAAGCGCGTCGTTTGCTACACTTCTCGCAGAAAAGATATCGCGTCCGAGTCGACCCATAAACATAGAGCGCCGGGAGACATCATGCCAGTTGTCGAACTCGCAGGCGTAACCAAGGCCTACGAGACCAAGATCGCAGTCAACAACCTAAGCCTCTCCATCGACGCCGGCCAGATGTTCGGATTGCTTGGCCCCAACGGAGCAGGCAAAACCAGCTCCATCCGCATGATGATGGGCATCACCATCCCCGACTCCGGCTCCATCCGCCTTTTCAACGCTCCATTCGATCGCAAGAGCCTGGAGCGCGTCGGTTATTTACCCGAAGAGCGCGGCCTTTACAAGAAAATGAAAGTCCTCGATCAGCTAGTTTTCTTCGGCGAACTGCACGGCCTCACCGCAGTCGAAGCCAAAAAGCGCGCCATCGACTGGGCCAAGCGCATGGAAATCGCCGAATCCCTCCTCAAGAAAACCGAAGAGCTCTCCAAAGGCATGCAGCAGAAGATCCAATTCATCTCGTGCCTGCTCCATGATCCCGGCCTCATCATCATGGACGAACCATTCTCAGGTCTCGATCCCGTCAACGCCGTCCTGCTTGAGAAAACCTTGATCGAATTAAAAGACCAAGGCAAAGCAATCGTCTTCTCCACCCATCGCATGGACCAGGTAGAAAAACTCTGCGATTCCATCTGCCTCATCGACAAAGGCACAGCGGTGCTCGCCGGCAAAGTCCGCGACATCAAATCGAGTTACCCGCGCGATCGCATCGTGGTCGAGTTTGAAGGCAGCTCAGCCTTCCTCCAGAGCCCCGAAATCGCGGAAGCCAACAATTTCTCCGGCCACGCTGAAATCACCCTCAAGCCCGGCGCGGACGCCCAAAAGCTGCTCCATCAGGCCGCAGCCGCGGCTACGATATATCGCTTCGAAATGGTCGAACCGTCCCTCGAAGAAATCTTCATCAAGACCGTGGGAGGCAAAGCCGATGCGTAATATTCTCCTCGTCGCCAAGCGCGAGTACCTGGAACAGATTCGCGGCCGCGCTTTCCGCCTGACCACCATTCTGGTGCCCGCCGCCTTCGCACTGATCATGGGCATCGGATACCTTTCCAGCATCGGCCTCGGCTCTCACAAACACGTCGCCATTGCAGCCGACGACGCACTGCTGGCCAATGACATTCGCAGCCAGATGCTGAGTGAAAAAGAAGCCAAAGCCACCGTCGACGTGATTGCTCCCGCAACCGCGGAAGACCGCGCTTCGCTCCTGAAACAGGTTCAGAGCAAAGCCATCGATGGCTTCGTATCGATTCAAACGCCCCAGGACTCCGCCGACGGCCTGCCCACCGTGACTTACACCTCGCAATCCGCAGGCGACTTCACCACCTCCAGCCGGCTCAAGGATGCCGTAAACCACGCCATCGTCAACGAACGCCTCGCCAAAGGCGGCATGAGCCAGGCCGCGGCCGATGCCGTCAATAAAGGCATCACTCTGGAAACCTTTCAGGTCAAGAAAGACGGCTCCGTAGTCAAGAGCAACGCCATCGCATCCTTCTACAAAGGCTACGTGATGGCCATCCTGCTTTCCATGACCACCATCATGTACGGCCTCAACGTCGCCCGATCCATCATCCAGGAAAAAACCTCCCGCATCTTCGAAGTCATGCTCTCCATCTCCAAACCTGGCGATCTGCTCGCCGGCAAGCTTGTCGGAGTCGGCCTCGTCGGCCTCACCCAGATCCTCATCTGGGTCGTCGCTGCCGTAGCCATCGTGGCCTCTCCCCTCGCCGCCGCAACCATGTCCGGCGACTTCGCCGTCCACTTCTCTTGGGTAGAAGGCGTTCTTTTCCCGGTCTACTTCGTTCTCGGCTACTTCCTCTACAGCTCCCTCTTCGCCGGCCTCGCCGCCACCTGCGAAACCGAGCAGGAACTGCAGATGTACACCCCGCTCGCCGCTGTTCCCATCTGGCTCAGCTTCGCCATGATCATGCTGATCATCAACGACTCCAACTCCTTTTGGTCCGTAGCCGTCTCGTTTTTCCCGCCCTGCACCCCCATCATCATGTTCTTGCGCATGGGCTCAGAGATTCCGCCAACCTGGCAGTTCGCCGTCTCCATCGCTCTCATGCTCCTCAGCATCTGGGGCGTCCTCTGGTTCTCCTCGCGCATGTACCGCGTAGGCATCCTGATGTACGGCAAACGCGCCACCCTGCCCGAGATCCTCCGCTGGATCCGCTACAGCTAAAGACAAGTGTGGAGGGTGGAGTCTGAGTGAATGCGCGTGCCCACCCTCGCCGGGCCTTGGTTTTTCCGGCTAGGGTGGGAACCACAAATCTAAACCTGTCGTTGCTGTTGCAGTTGCTTCTCACACTTCACACTCCACACGATCTCCACTCACTACAATCAAGAGTGTGACGCGAAGACCCAAATCAT
>Ga0302226_10001932_pt1 | contig 15057 bp, 15 predicted proteins | sample II_Palsa_E3_3_FD_193524 | JGI IMG/M metagenome (GOLD analysis project Ga0302226, IMG submission 193524) | Peat permafrost microbial communities from Stordalen Mire near Abisko, Sweden - II_Palsa_E3_3 | ecosystem: Environmental > Terrestrial > Soil > Palsa > Peat permafrost | place: Sweden...
CCTCTTCGAAGCGCAGTGCAATCATCCAGCGCCATTTTTGACGGCCTGCAGGCTGCCCTATAGGCGACCTGATGCCGCATAAGCATGCATTCAGGTGGCCTAGCTGACTGCTGAGCACGGCTTTACCGGCCGGTCCGTACTACCCGGAGCCGCCCCGGGGGCCGCCCCACAGCGCGGCGGTTTGCGCCGATGACACTATTTATCAATGCGCGCGCCAACAGCGGCGAGCGCCCGGGAGAGTTTTATGGCAGGTCATTCAAAATGGGCCAACATCAAGCACAAGAAAGCCGCCACTGATGCCAAACGCGGCAAGATCTGGACCCGTCTGATCAAGGAAATTACCGTGGCGGCCCGCTTGGGCGGCGGCGACATCGATATCAACCCGCGCCTGCGCCTGTCCGTCGAACGAGCCAACGACGCGAACATGCCCAAGGACAATGTCCAGCGCGCGATCCAGCGTGGTGTCGGCGGCATCGATGGCGTCAACTACGAAGAAATCCGCTACGAGGGCTATGGCTTGCAAGGCGCGGCCATTATCGTCGACACCATGACCGACAACCGCACCCGTACTGTCGCTGAAGTACGTCATGCATTTTCGAAAAACGGCGGCAATATGGGGCTGGACGGCTCGGTCGCGTTTATGTTCACCCATCTCGGCCAATTTCTGTTTTCGCCGGAAACCTCCGAAGATGCGCTGATGGAAGCCGCGCTCGAAGCCGGCGCCGACGATGTCACCACACATGACGACGGCAGTTTCGAAGTCACCTGCCCGCCGCACGATTTCAGCAAGGTCAAAACCGCGCTTGAAGCGGCTGGCTTCAAGGCTGAACTGGCCGAAGTCACGATGAAGCCGCAGACCGAAGTGGTGTTTACCGGCGAAGACGCGCTCAAAATGCAGAAACTGCTCGATGCGCTGGAAAACCTCGACGATGTCCAAGAGGTCTACACCAACGCCGTGATCGAAGAATAAAGTTTAATCAGTTCGGGGATAGCAATGAAATTATTAGTCGTCGGTTCGGGTGGACGCGAACACGCTCTCGCATGGAAACTCGCGCAATCGCCGCGAATCCAGGTCGTCTACGTGGCACCCGGCAACGGCGGCACGGCGCTCGATGAACGTCTGCGCAATGTGCCCATCACCGATCTCGAAGCGTTGGCCGATTTCGTCGAAACAGAACAAATTGCCTTTACGCTGGTCGGCCCGGAAACCCCGTTGGCCGGCGGCATCGTCAATCTGTTCCGCGCCCGCGGCTTGAAAATCTTCGGCCCGACCCGCGAAGCCGCTCAGCTCGAAAGCTCGAAAGATTTCGCCAAGGCGTTTATGAAACGCCACAGCATCCCGACCGCCGAATACGAAACCTTCACCGATGCCGCTGCGGCTCACGCGTATATCGCCTTAAAAGGCGCTCCTATCGTGATCAAAGCCGATGGGCTGGCCGCCGGTAAAGGCGTGGTTGTCGCGCAAACCCTGGAAGAGGCACATGGCGCTGTCGACATGATGTTGTCCGACAATAGCTTCGGCGATGCCGGGGCCCGGGTTGTGATCGAAGAATTCCTGAGTGGCGAAGAAGCCAGCTTTATCGTGATGGTCGACGGCATGCATATCCTGCCGCTGGCTTCCAGCCAGGATCATAAACGCCTGTTGGACGGCGACCTCGGCCCGAACACGGGCGGCATGGGTGCTTACTCGCCCGCTCCCATCGTGACGCCGCAATTGCACGCCCGCGTGATGCGCGAAATCATCACGCCGACGGTGCGCGGCATGGAACAAGAAGGCATACGTTTTACCGGCTTCCTGTATGCAGGCCTGATGATCGACGAACACGGCAACCCCAAGACCCTGGAATTCAACTGCCGTATGGGCGACCCGGAAACACAACCGATCATGGCGCGCCTCAAGGGCGATTTCTCGCGCGTGGTCGAAGCTGCCATTGCCGGCACGCTGGACCAAGTCGAACTGACCTGGGATCGGCGCACCGCGCTGGGCGTCGTATTGGCCGCCCACGGCTACCCCGAGTCGCCGCGCAAAGGCGACCTGATTTCGGGTATCCCAGCCGAAACCGAGGAAACCGTGGTGTTCCATGCCGGCACGGCATTGGTCGATGGCAAGCCCGTCAGCACCGGCGGCCGGGTGCTGTGCGCGGTAGGCTTATCCGATTCAGTGCGCGGCGCGCGCTCGGCAGCTTACGAAACAGTGAACCAGATCAATTTCGATGGCATGCAATACAGGCATGATATTGGTCACCGGGCACTGAACCGCAAACACTAAGCGCACGCATGGGCGATGTGTGGCGACATCGCCAGCGGTCCTGCCCGGCCGTGCCACGCAACCGGCCGGCATCCTTGGTAGTGGATCCCGCCCCAAGAGACGCTGTAATACCAAGCCTTGCGTGGCGATTTTTCGCTCAACGTGCCGGAAAGTGACATGACTCAGCAGCTCGACACCCGCTCCGTGCGGGACTATCTATTGGATTTGCAACAACGTATCGTCAACGCGCTGGAAGGCATTGACGGTCAGGTATTTATTACCGACGATTGGCAGAAGGAAGCGAGTGAACCCTTGCGTGGCAACGGACGCTCGCGCATGCTCGAAGGCGGCAATGTATTCGAGCGCGCCGGCATCGGTTTTTCGCATGTGCAAGGCGACCAGCTACCGCCTTCGGCGACCGCGGCGCGGCCCCAACTGGCGGGGCGCGGCTTCGAGGCGCTGGGCCTGTCGCTGGTGTTTCATCCGCGCAATCCGTACTGCCCGACGGTGCATATGAATGTGCGCTTGTTTATCGCCCAGCAGGATGGGGCCGAGCCGGTATTCTGGTTTGGCGGCGGCATGGACCTGACGCCGTATTATGGCTTTGAGGAAGACGCCGTGCATTTCCACCGCGTCTGCCGGGATGCATTGGCGCCGTTCGGCGACACCTTATACCCGCGCTTCAAGAAATGGTGCGACGAGTATTTTTACCTGAAACACCGCAAAGAGCCGCGCGGCATAGGCGGGATTTTTTATGATGATTTTTCGGAGCTGGGCTTTGAACGCGGCTTCGAGATGATGCGCAGCGTCGGCGACGCGTTTTTGCATGCCTACCTGCCACTCGTCGAAAAGCGCCGTGACACGCCCTACGGCGAGCGCGAGCGCGAGTTCCAGACCTACCGGCGCGGGCGCTACGTCGAGTTCAACCTGGTATTCGATCGCGGCACGCTGTTTGGTCTGCAAAGCGGCGGACGTACCGAATCCATCCTATTGTCGATGCCGCCCGTCGTCAATTGGCGCTACAACTGGCAGCCGGAAGACGGCACGCCCGAGGCCAAGCTTTATACTGACTTTTTGAGCGCCCGCGATTGGCTGTGATTTTTTAAGGAATTGGTTCTGAGTCCGTCCACTATTGATACCCGGCAGCCCACTGAGGCTGCGCCCTCACCCGCTTTGGCCGGTACGGCCCAGCCGTGCGCGCGCCGAGTCGGAATACTGGGCGGCACCTTCGATCCGATTCACAACGGCCACCTGGCGCTCGCGCGGCGCGCGGTCGAGCTACTGCAATTGACCGAGCTGATTCTGTTGCCGGCCGGTCAACCGTGGCAAAAAACCGACGTTTCCGCAGCGCATCACCGCCTGACCATGACTCAACTGGCGGCCGAACAATTAAGCTTTGCGACGACCAGAGTCACGGTCGCGCGCGACGAAATCGACCATCAAGGGCCGACCTATACCACCGAAACGCTGCGGCATTGGCGTACCCGCGAAGCCCAGGCCGGGTTGGAGCCGGCCTCGCTGGCCTTGCTGGTGGGCGCCGATCAGTTATTGCGGCTGGATACCTGGCGCGACTGGCGCAGCTTATTCGAATTAGCCCATATTTGCGTAGCAACGCGGCCGGGTTTCGACCCGGCCGATGCCGCGCCCGAGGTTGCAGCCGAGATCGCCATGCGCCGCAGCGATGCGGCAAACATCCTGAGCCGCCCGCACGGGGGTATCCTGATCGACGATGCGCTGGCAATCGACCTTTCCGCTACGGAAATTCGACAACATATGAACCAACGGCTCGCCGGCCGTGATGCAAGCAGCGAACACGTGCCACCGGCGGTTTGGCACTATATTCAACAAAACCACCTCTACAAAACCTGACCAGACCTGAACTCATGGAAATAACAAAACTGCAGCGCGTCATCATCGATGCCCTGGAAGACGTCAAGGCCCAGGATATCCGGGTATTCAGCACCACTCACCTGACGGGTCTGTTCGACCGCGTAGTGGTCGCCTCCGGCACCTCGAACCGGCAAACCAAGGCGCTCGCCAATAGCGTGCGGGAAGGCGTCAAAGAAGCCGGCGGTGAAATCATCAGCACCGAAGGCGAAGAAACCGGCGAATGGGTGCTGGTCGATTGCGGCGATGCGGTAGTCCACATCATGCAACCGGCACTGCGCCAGTATTACAACCTCGAAGAAATCTGGGGTGACAAGCCGGTACGCGTCAAACTGGGCGCAGAAGGCCCACGCTCGGCGCGCCATGCTGAAGAAAGCGTGGACGTGGAACCCGCCGCCCAACCCGCAGCTAAAAAAGCGCCGGCTCGCAAAACAGCAGCCAAGAAAGCCACCGCGCGCAAACCTGCGGCTAAAACGGCAGCCAAACCTGCCGCCAAAGCCGCCGCCAAAAAAGCACCCGCGAGAAAGCCTGGCGCCAATGCCCCGGCTCGCAAGACCCCGGCTCGCAGCAGCTAAAGACCTACGCGGCCGGCTGCCCGATTAAAACGGTGCAGCCGCCAACCCGGCGATTGCGATGAAACTATTGATTTTGGCGGTCGGCCACAAAATGCCAGGCTGGATTGCGTCCGGCTTCGAGGAATACACCAAGCGGATGCCGCCCGAACTGCGCATCGAGCTCAGAGAAATCAAGCCCGAGCAACGTTCGACCGGCCGCTCCGCCGAAAGTGTGATGGCCGCCGAAAAACTGCGCATCGAAGCCGCCCTGCCCCGCCAAGCCACCTTGGTGATGCTCGACGAGCGCGGTCACGACTGGACCACCATGCAGCTCGCGCAAGCGCTACCGCGCTGGCAAGGCGAAGGCCAAGACGTCGCCTTCGTGATCGGTGGCGCCGATGGCCTGGACTCCGCCCTCAAAGCGCGGGCCCATACGCTGCTGCGCTTGTCGAGTCTGACTTTGCCGCATGGCATGGTCAGGGTGCTGCTGGCCGAACAGCTGTACCGCGCATGGACAATCACGCAAAATCACCCCTATCATCGCGTATGACAACGGCTGCGTGAGCACGCTGCCCGATAAGCTTGCCGTGCACGCAGCGCGCCGCCCATCGCATCCGTAGTCTAAGCACAACGCTTGCGGCCCCCAGCTTTAGTGTACGGCCTCAGGAACATTAAAGGACTACCCTTTTATCACCAAGCCCTTGTATGCTGGATCCGGTGACACCGTTTTCCTGACAAAATTACAGCCTTCCCGCATCACGGTCTCCATGCCCATAGAACAACCGTTAAATTCGTCTCCTTTTGAATACCTCTATCTCGCTTCGCAAAGCCCGCGTCGCCAGGAACTACTGCAACAGCTGGGCATAGGCTTTCAATTATTGCCGCCCGAGTCCGACGAAGATGCCGAGGCGCTCGAAGCCGAATTGCCCGGCGAAGCCGCCGCCATGTATGTGCGCCGCGTGTGCTTGGCCAAAGCCGAAGCCGCAGCGCGCAGGCTGGCTCGCGCAGGCAATGCCGCGGCCCCCATTCTGGTAGCCGACACCACGGTGGCGCTCGATCGGGCCATCCTCGGCAAACCGCTCGACGACGACGATGCGATTGCGATGCTCACGCGCTTGTCCGGCCGCACTCACAACGTGCTGACCGCGGTCGCCGTGGTCCCCGCCAGCGGCGCCACCGACGCCACGCCAATCGCCTCGACGCTGTCGGTTTCGACCGTGCGCTTTGTCGCGCTGACCAACGAACAAATCGTCCGTTATGTCGCCAGCGGCGAGCCTTTGGGCAAAGCCGGCGCCTACGGCGTGCAAGGTCGCGCCGCCGAATTTATCGCCCATATCGACGGCAGCTATTCGGGTATCATGGGTCTTCCGCTATTTGAAACTGCTGCGCTGGTACGCGCAGCCGGCGTCGCCTTTTGAGACACAATGAACGAAGAAATCCTGATCAATATCACCCCGCAGGAAACGCGGGTCGCCATTGTCCAACAAGGCGCGGTACAGGAGCTCCACGTCGAACGCACGTTATCGCGCGGACGGGTCGGCAATATCTACCTCGGTAAAGTGGCGCGCGTGCTGCCCGGCATGCAATCCGCGTTTATCGATATCGGACTTGAACGCGCAGCGTTCTTGCACGTCGCCGATATCTGGCAGCCGCGCCTACCCGGCAGCGGACATGGTCATGGCTCGCATAACCAGGCACCCTTGCAGCCGATCGAAAAAACCATCTACGAAGGCCAGACCCTGATGGTGCAGGTCATCAAAGACCCCATCGGCACCAAGGGCGCACGCCTGTCGACGCAAATCAGCATCGCGGGGCGCACCCTCGTTTACCTGCCTCAAGAACCGCATATCGGCATTTCGCAAAAAATCGAAAGCGAAGCCGAGCGCGAAGCCGTGCGCGCCCGCCTGACAGCCGTGATACCGGCCGACGAAAAAGGCGGCTATATCGTGCGCACCATCGCCGAAGACGCCACCAGCGAAGAACTCGCCAACGACGTCACCTATCTGCGTAAAACCTGGACCACGCTCAAGGCGCTGGCGCTACGCTCGCCGCCCACGACCCTGCTGCACCAGGATCTGAATTTGGCGCATCGTGTACTGCGCGATTTCGTCAACGACGAAACCAGCAAAATCCAAGTCGATTCGCGCGAGACCTCGCACATCCTGTCGGAGTTTGCCGCCGAATTCACGCCGGCCGTCAGCGCCCGCCTGCATCACTACAGCGGCGAACGCCCGCTGTTCGACTTGTACAACATCGAAGCCGAGATCCTGCGCGCCCTATCGCGCCGCGTCGACCTGAAATCGGGCGGCTACCTGATGATCGATCAGACGGAAGCGATGACCACCATCGACGTCAACACGGGCGGCTATGTCGGCGCACGCAATTTCGACGACACGATATTCAAGACCAACCTTGAAGCGACCTTGACCATCGCCCGGCAGCTGCGCCTGCGCAATCTGGGCGGCATCATCATTATCGATTTCATCGACATGGAAAGCGCCGAGCATCGCGACGCGGTCCTCAACGAATTGAAGAAAGCCCTGTCTCGCGACCGTACCCGTGTCACGGTCAGCGGCTTCTCGCAGCTGGGCTTGGTCGAGATGACGCGCAAACGCACTCGCGAATCGCTCGCCCATGTGCTGTGCGAGCCCTGCCAGGTGTGCGACGGCAAAGGTCAACTGAAGACCCCGCGAACCGTGTGCTATGACGTGCTGCGGGAAATTTTGCGCGAGTCGCGCCAATTCAATCCGCGTGAATTTCGAGTAGTCGCCTCGCAAGCCGTAATCGATCTGTTTCTTGAAGAAGAATCGACCCATCTGGCCATGCTCTGCGATTTCATCGGCAAGCCCATCTCCTTGCAGGTGGAGTCGAACTTGAGTCAGGAGCAGTACGATATTGTTTTGATGTGAGGATCGAGGTGGATCACCCCACCTCATGCACCTGCTTAAACTCCCTCCCAGCGCCTCACTAGAGATCGCGTCAACAGCTTCATGATTGAGCCCGATATAGCCGCATTCTGCGCGGCATGGAGAAAGTATCATGGCAATTTCTAAAGAAGCGATTGATGCCGCCCGCGCTCGCGTGAAGGAAGATGGCCCCTGCGCGGTCGCCGCGCGCTATCGGCCATCCATCGGGAAGATCGAAATCGAGTTTGATAACGGCGTGACATTGGCCGTACCGACGAGTCTGATTCAGGGGCTTGCCGGCGCCCAAGCAGCAGATCTAAGCAAGATAGAAATAAGCCCGGCGGGCCGGGGTTTGCACTTCCCGCGCCTGGACGCCGACGTGTTCGTACCGGCGCTGTTCGAAGGTATCTATGGATCGAAGGCTTGGATGAAACAATCCGCCAGCACCGCCGGCTCGACACGCTCACCAGCCAAGTCAGCCGCCGCACGTGCGAACGGCAAGAAAGGCGGCCGGCCGCGCAAGGTGCAAGAGGAGGCGCACGCATGATCTTGGACAAGCGTCTCGCGCGCTTTCATGTACTCGCACCAAGAATTCAAGCAGCACGTTTTTGCGCAAAACAAAGACCATACGCAATTAGCGCATCACGCTGATCAAAAACACCAAGCGGATGCGCCCCAAGCACTCCAGCGTGCCGCTCACAAAATAGGGTTGGTTTGGATACCGAATTGATCGGCCTGTAACAACCCTGCTCACTAGCTGAGCTTGTCCAAATAGCAGTCATGTAGACAAGCCAGGTTTCCTTTGACTCTCGGCACCAGTACTAGTATACTTCGCATCGCGGGGTGGAGCAGTCTGGCAGCTCGTCGGGCTCATAACCCGAAGGTCATAGGTTCAAATCCTATCCCCGCAACCAATTTCATTTAGCCCGTCTGGCGCAAGCCGAACGGGCTTTTTGTTTGAGCTCGACAAACGCATCGCCCGGCAAAATTCAAGCATGGCGCTCGCTCTACCGTCCGAAATATCTCCGGCAACGGCACCCCCATCTCCCCCGCTCTACCGGGTCGCAATTACCTGTATCGGCTTGCTTGACGGCATGGCCTTACCGGAAACCTCGCAGGTCTCACTACATAAGGCGAGTACCAGAGCTTAAGAGCCGATATCTCTATGTTTTCACGGTCAGGACACTCCGGCTGCGTTAGACTTTCTCCACTGATGCCGCTTTCGGAGAATGCATGTCACTGTCACGCACCCTAAGACTATCCATCGGCTGGTTAACCACTGCCGGTTTTTTTGCCGCCGGCCCGCAATTGCTGGCGCTCGCCTCATCGTCGGTATGGCTGGCGCTACTCAGCACCGGCTTGTTCGCAGTGATCACGTGGTCGGCCTTCGGCGTCGTCACGGAAGCCGATCATTTGGCGGTCGCGCTGGGTGAGCCGCGCGGCACGCTGGTGCTGACGCTGGCGATTGTCCTGATCGAGGTTGCGCTGATCAGTGCCGCCACACTGAATTCCGCGCAGCCGACGCTGGGGCGCGACACCATGTTCGCGGTGTTGATGATCGTGCTCAATGGCGTGGTCGGCCTGGGCCTGCTGTTGGGCGGTTTGCGACACGGGCAGCAACGCTATAACTGGCAAGGCGCCAGCGCCTATTTGGCGGTGATTATCCCGCTTGCCGTTATTTCCTTTGTGCTGCCGAACTTCACCACATCGACCTCGATCGGCACGCTGCATCCGCTCCAGGCAGTCGTATTCTCGATCATCACCTTATTGCTATACGGCGTGTTCCTGGCGATCCAGACCGGCCGGCATCGCGATTTCTTTACCATCGAGGATGACCCCGGCAACGCCGCCGGACAAACGAAACTTGCCGCGATGGACCGGACCGCATTGATGAAACATGCGATGTGGTTGATTGCCGCCATTTTGCCGGTGGTGCTGCTGTCGAAATTTCTCGCGAAATTTCTCGATATTGGCTTGTTACGCCTCGGCGCGCCGCCGGCATTGGGCGGCTTGTTAATCGCCACCATCGTTTTGGCGCCGGAGGCCATTTCCGCGTTGCGCGCAGTTTCCTCGAATCAGTTGCAGCGCGCGCTCAATCTTTGCCTGGGCGCCTCGGCATCGACCATCGGCTTGACGGTACCGGCCGTGCTCACGATCAGCCTGATCACCGGCCAGCACTTGGTACTGGGACTGTCGTCCGCCAATATGGTGCTACTGGTGTTGACGCTGCTGCTCAGCATGCTGACTTTTTCGGGCACGCGCACCACCCTGCTTGAAGGGGCCATGCATCTGATGGTGTTTTTTGTGTATGTCTCGCTGATTTTCGTCCATTGAGCCCACATGTCCCTCGCCATTACCCGCAGTGATTACGCCGGCTTGCTCGATCAAACCGATCAAGCGGCAATCGCCGACGATTTACGCGCGTACTTCGGCCCCCATGCCGAGGTTTTCCTGGCGACCTACGAGAAAATCCGCCATCGCCGCGGCTTTGGCCGGACGATGCCTGTGACATGGTCCTGGCAAGTGCTATTCACATCCTATGCCTGGCTTTATTATCGCAAGCTCTGGCTCAGCGCAACACTCGCGGCCCTGATCCTGGCGCTGCCGCTCGGCCTTCCCGCACTGGCCGACAATGCATTGTCGCTGACGCTGACCTTGCTGATGTGTGCTTACAGCAAAGCCTGGTACGTACGGGTCGCACTCGGCCAACTGGCGAAAGCCGATCAGCTTGGACTCAGTGGCGACGCCCGCCGTCGCTATCTGCTGCAAACCGGCGGCACCTCGCCGCTGGCCGCGGGAATCGCTTCAGTCGCCATGGCCTTGCTGATGGTCTGGTCGATCTGGCCGATGCTGAGGGATAGCTATGTCTTGCTGAGCGTCATCGGCGCTTGATCAAACCCTGGGCAAGCGCCCCATGGCAAAAAACTCCTGATTAGGCCGCATCGAAATCACATTGGCCATGCGGTTCGACAAACCGAAGAACGCGGTGATTGCCGTGATATCCCAGATATCTTCGTCATTCAAGCCCTGCGCATGCAAGGTGGCGAAATCGCTATCGTCCACTGCGGCGGAATCGCTGCATACTTTCAGCGCAAAGGCGAGCATCGCCTTTTGGCGCAAGCTGATATCGGCCTTGCGGTAATTAACGGCGACTTGATCCGCGATCAAAGGCAGCTTTTCGTATATCCGCAGAAGCGCACCATGCGCGACCACGCAGTACAGGCATTGATTGGCGGCGCTGGTGGCAACCACGATCATTTCGCGTTCGCCCTTGCTTAGGCCACCTTCTTTCAACATGAGTACGTCGTGGTAAGCAAAGAAAGCACGGAATTCGTCGGGGCGATGCGCCAGCGTCAGAAACACATTGGGAACGAAACCGGCTTTTTCCTGGACCGCCAGGATGCGCTCGCGAATATCATCCGGCCAGGCGGACGGGTCCGGCACCGGATAGCGGCTGATGGGGAGCAAATCGGTAGGGGTAAACGGGGGCGTGGCGGCGGCATTCGGGGTGGTGGGCATCGTCGTCTCCTGATAGTCAGTAAGTTATACGATTGCCCCCACGGCCTGTCAATCGAACGCCCGCCCGGCCCCTTGCCGGTTCAAGACGCGGTTTTCTGGAATTGAATCTTATGCAAGTTGGCATACAAGCCGTCATGCTTGAGCAACTCGACATGGCTGCCTTGCTCGACAATCCGGCCGGCTTCCAGGACCAGGATGCGGTCGGCCCGTTCGATGGTCGACAAGCGGTGCGCGATCACGAGCGTGGTGCGCCCTTGCATCAAGACCTCCAGGGCCGCCTGCACATAGCGTTCCGATTCGGAATCGAGCGCCGAAGTGGCTTCGTCGAGAATCAGGATAGGCGCATCTTTATAAATCGCCCGAGCAATCGCCAGGCGCTGGCGTTGGCCGCCCGACAAACGCATGCCGTTGCCGCCGATCAGGGTATCGACACCGTTGGGCATGGCGGCCACCGTGTCGCTCAAGTTGGCTGCACGCAAGGCGGAGGCAACGCGCTCAGGGTCGATCTCCTGACCATAAGCGACGTTGGCCGCAATGCTGTCGTTGAACAACACCACATCCTGGCTGACAAAGGCAATCTGACCACGCAAATCCGCCAGGCGATAATCTTCGATCGGTACGTCGTCGACCAAAATACGGCCGCCCGTCGGATTAAAGAAACGCGGCAACAAGTTCACCAGCGTGGTTTTCCCCGCACCCGACGGCCCCGCCAGCGCAATCATTTCGCCCGGCGTGGCAGTAAAGGAAATGTTGTCCAGGATCGGGCTATCGGCCACGCCATAATTAAAGCTTACTCGCTCGAACTGCACCTTGCCCAGCGCACGTGTCAGCGGTTGGTCTCCACCTTTGTGTTCGATCGGCTCATCGATCAGGCCGAGTATCAGCTCGGCCGCCGTCAAGCCTCGCTGCAGCGGCTGATTGACGTCCATCACGCGTTTTAACGGTGAAATAATCAATAACATCGCCGTTATAAATGCCACAAAACTACCCACCGTGGTCTCATCGCTCGCCGACTGCACTACAGCAATGGCGATTACCACCGCCATGGCCACCGACGCCAGGAACTGCGTCAAAGGTTGCGCCAAGCCGCCCGACACCGTCATGCGCATCTGGTAGCCACGCAAGCGCCGACTCATGCTTTCGAAGCGTCCTTGTTCATAGGACTCGCCGCCATGAACCTTGACCACCTTATAGCCGCCCACAGTCTCTTCGACGATATACGAGAGCTGATTGGTCATCATCTGGCTTTCGCGGTTCAAACGGCGCAAGCGTCGATTGATCTTGCTGACCAATAAGCCTATGCCCGGCAGGATCACGGCCACAATCATGGTCAGCTTCCAGTTCAGGAAGAACAGATAGCCCAGCAAGGCCACCACAGTCAGCGAATCGCGCACCAGGGTGATGAGCACACCGACCAGCACGTTCAGCACCTGATTCACTTCAAACACAATCGCGTTGATGATGGTACTGGCTGTCTCGCGTTGGAAAAATTCGGCCGGCGCATGCAGCATGCGATCGAACATTTTCAGGCGCAATGTCAGCAGCACACGATTCGATACCCAGGACATAAAATAATTGCCCGCGTATTGCCCCACGCCGCGCACCAGGGCCAGCGTCACCACGGCAATCGGCCCGTACCAGCGCCAGATGCCGTGCTCATGCGCGCCGAAACCGTGATCCAGCAACTGCTGCAGCACGTGCGGAATCCCCGCCTCGGTGCCGGCCACCACCGCCATCGCAACAAAAGACAGCAGCAAGACCGAGACATGCGGTTTCACATAGAGCCACAAACGCGCCAATAAATCCTGGTTAGCGGCCTGCTTGGCAACGCTTGGAATGGGGGAGTTTCCTTGTATACTCAAAGCTGTCTCAAAATAGGTAATGCAAGGCCGGCCAGCCGCTTGCAGCGGCGGGTTTCAACATCATAAGATGCCGTATTGTACCGGCTAATGGTCCAGCTATGCCCGCGGCGGTTTTGAGCGCCGCGCTACAGGATATGACTTTGAATATTTCAGTACCAAACCGTCGCCACGGCCCAACTTTTCAAGCATCCCACTCAGCTACCGCGAGCACGTCACGATGAGCGACACCGTCAATCCCAACGCGATCAGCGTGATTGTCATCACCAAAAACGAAGCTCACGATATCCGCGACTGCCTGGAGTCCGTGCGCGGCTGGACCAATGAAATCGTGGTATTCGACTCGGGCAGCAAGGACGGCACGCAAGCCATCTGCCGCGAGCTGGGCGCAGTTGTCACCGAGACTGATTGGCCGGGCTTTGGGCAGCAAAAACAAAGAGCGTTGGACGCGGCCACGGGCCCCTGGATACTGTCGCTGGATGCCGACGAACGGATTTCACCGGCCCTGCGCGACGAAATCCTGGCCACAGTGGCTGCGGCTTCAGCCTCGCTCTACCGGATACCGCGCGAATCGAACTATTGCGGCACTTGGATACATCACTCAGGCTGGTCGCCCGATTACGTACTACGCTTGTTTCACAAGGATACCGCACGGTTTTCGCGCGATCTGGTGCACGAGCGGGTTATCCCGGTTGAAGGGCTGCCGATTGCCACCCTTGGCAATAAATTGATTCATCACACCTATCGCGATTTTTCCGAGGTGTTGGGCAAAATCGATAGCTATTCGACTTATGGCGCGATCCAAGGAGCCGCTCGCGGCAAAAAAGGCGGCTTGCGCAAAGCACTGCTGCACGGCTTCTGGGCTTTTGTCCGTACGTATATTGTGCGGCGCGGTTACCTGGACGGCAAAATGGGGCTGATACTGGCGCTTTCGAACGCCGAAGGCACGTATTACCGCTACCTCAAGTTGATGCTGATCGAGCAACAGCAAGCGGCGGCACACGCCGCCGCAGAGAATAAGCATGACTGACCGTTTAATCTCGGTAATTGTCAGCACCTACAACCGGCCGGACGCACTCGAACGCGTCTTGGCGGGATGTATCGCGCAATACGACCCAAACTACGAGATTATCGTGGCCGACGACGGTTCGACCGAGGAAACGCGAGCCACCATAGCGCGCATAGCCGACACCACGCCGATCCGCATCGAGCATGTATGGCATCCCGATGAAGGTTTCCGCCTTTCTGCGATACGCAACAAAGGCATTGCCCGGGCGCGCGGCAATTATCTGATTTTTCTCGATGGCGATTGCGTGCCGCAGCACGATTTCGTGTTGCAACACCGCCTGCTGGCGCAGGCCGGCTCGATTGTCACCGGCAGCCGTATCCTGCTCGATGAAACGCTGACTCGCGAAGTGCTTGATCAGCAAATAGCACTGCCCGATCAAACCGCGGCGTTTTGGCTCAAGCAGCGCATGGCGGGTAAAGCAAACAAGATTACCCCGCTGCTGATCAAATTCCCCGACAGCGAATGGCGCCGGCTCAAAGGCTTCAAATGGCGCGGCATCAAAGGCTGCAATATGAGTGCATGGCGCAGCGACCTCGAACAAGTCAACGGCTTTGACGAAAGTTTCGTCGGTTGGGGACATGAAGATGCCGACTTGGTGGTGCGGCTCGCGAACCTCGGCGTACATCGCAAGCTTGGCGCCTACGCCACCGAGATTTTCCATTTATGGCACCGCGAACAGGCACGCGATCACGAGAACTCGAACTACGGCCGCGTACAAGCACGCCTGACCGACGGCAGTGTGCGCGCGGAACGCGGTCTGGCCGAAGCGAGCGCGTCGATGGAAGTTAAGCACTCGACCGCTTGAATTCGCCTGCGGTAAGCGATGAGGCACACGTCCAGCGTCCCATGCAAGCATGGCAGGACTCAAGCATTCCCCATACGTCACAAACTAATTCCGTAATGCCCCGGCCTCATTGATTTAGCCCTCCGAAATATAACGTCTTTTGGTCTGTTTTTATTCGTGTCCTGCATCGATCAGCCTCATGACGGCATATAACTTTTTGACATTTCAGCA
>Ga0302226_10001935_pt1 | contig 15049 bp, 23 predicted proteins | sample II_Palsa_E3_3_FD_193524 | JGI IMG/M metagenome (GOLD analysis project Ga0302226, IMG submission 193524) | Peat permafrost microbial communities from Stordalen Mire near Abisko, Sweden - II_Palsa_E3_3 | ecosystem: Environmental > Terrestrial > Soil > Palsa > Peat permafrost | place: Sweden...
GGGCTTGTGCTGGTGGGTGATGGCCAGACGGGGACGGAGAGTTTCGACAGAGGCGGCGCTGCCGAGGTAGAAGAACAGGTGCGGGGTGGTGACCGAGGTGTCATCGAGCGCCTCGCCGACGCCACGGCCGTCGTCCTGCGAGCAGCGGCGGTGGAGCATGAACTCGACCTCGCCGGCCTGGAGGGTTCCGACACCAATGGTGCGGTCGGTGATGGCCAGAAGCTCCTTGACACCGTCCGACAGGTACGCCTGGTAGACCATCGGGTAGTAGTTGGCGGGGATAAAGTTGTTGACCTGCTGGGTGCGCTTGTGCATGAGCAGTCCATTGTTGTCCGAGTACAGGTGCACGTCATTGTTGTTGAACGACAAGGCCGTGAAGCGAGCGATCGCCTCGCGGTCACTCTGAAGCGAACCCAGCGAGATGCCCACGTCCAGCTGCTGCTCGACCTCGAGATTGGCAGAGTGGTACAGTTTGAAGGCCTGCTTATGCGAGTCGTCGTACGTGTGCAGGACTTGCTCAAAGACGGGGCCGACCACCTTGTAAATCTGTTACACTGACCGTTAAGCAACAAACAAGGGCAACGTGTGAATTCGTTACGCTCGCAGTCGACGGCAGCGCGTTGGCAACGCCTTCGGGGCGGAAGATGTACGCGCCCGAGTTTTGTCCTCCAGACGAGTGCGAGTGGTACTCCATGAGCTTTTTTTAAAATAAAAGAAAAGGTTTTAATTTGGGATCCAAAAAGGAAAAATAGTTAAAAAATATATATACCTGCTCGGTGAACGAGATGACGGTGCCGTCAATCAGATTGACCGAATCGACGTTGACGCTGCTGGCAAGGATGGTAATGTTGAGGGAGATAGCCTTGTTGCTCAGATTGATGACTTCTCCCGGGTTAACCTGGGTGAGAACAGCGATGACGGGCGAAGCGGTGACACGGGCAAAGTACGTGCACAGTCCCGCGGCAGGAACGTCGGCCAGGAAGGTGAGGGTGGTCTTGCCAGCAAACGTGGTGGACTGGTACGGGACGACGTTGCCGTTGGCGTCGACAATCTCAATGTCGGTGCGCGTGAGTTCAATATCGACGGGAACCTGGTAGCGCTCCCAGCCGAGGCCGTTTGTAAGGACGATCGGGACAACCTAGAGCAATGCGTGATCAGGAAAATCAAAAAATAATAAACAGTATAGCAAATTACTTGGCCATTGTTGCTAAGCTGGCCGATCAGAGTGGGAAGGTCCGCGAAGGACGAGGACTCGAGGGTGATGGCCGAGAGGGCACTAGACATGAGCAGCTTTGCAGGGGCAGCGCCGTCGTTGAGGTGGTCAATGTACATTTGCATAACATAGTTTTTGGAGGTGCCAGTGACGCCGTCGTGGTGCTGGCTTTCGGCCTGAGCCTGGCGGAGAGGGAGGAGCTGCTTGGGATCGTCCGAGAGGGGGCGGGCGAACGAGGCAGCCTGGCCCAGCAACTCGGTGTTGCGCAGCAAAGTGGCAGTCGTGCGAATGAGCGACTTGACGTTGGCGTACGAAGTGAAGTAGCCAGTCCAGTAGGCCTCGTCGCCGTCGGCATAGGGGAAAAAGTCCTCTTCGTACACGGGCCACTTATGTTCGACCTTGTTGACCGTCTCAAAGTAGTCGGCAAGGGTAGCGTACTTGATCGTGACACCGTACGTGTCCACGTTGGCGTTGATGTGGTCGATCTGCAAAAAGGTAAACTCAATACAGTTGTACGGATGAAAGGAAAAAAAAAAAAACTACCAGCTTGTCCCAGTTGTTGTACTGGACTGCGGCATTTTGCCAGCGGAAATCGTCACCACCAGGGACGAGCAGGTTCTCAGTCGCAAACCATTCAGCTCGTCGCTTGAGCTCATTGCTCAGGTCGACGGCACGACGCTCTAGGTTACGATCTGGGGGGAAAAAAAAAACGAACTTTAGCAATATAAAAAAAATTAATGGCAACAGTACCAACAATAGGGGTGCTCGTCTCAAAGTTAAAGTTGTTGGGGAACGAGTAGTGCGAATCCAGGACGTGGGTAAACACATCTGCCGTATCGCCGAGTGACGTGGAGCCGCTAAAATGTATTAGTTTCTCAGCAAACAAAATAACGGTGCTTTCACACTAAATAAATAAAAAAATACCGCCAGATAAACTCGAGGTGCTTGCTCGACTTCCATTGATCCTTTTGGGTGTGGTGGATACGGTTGATGACATGGCCATTGAAGCCCATGTTTGCAAACAGGACGGGGTAGTAGGACGACAGGCCAAAGGGATCTGAGTGGAAATTGTCAGCATTCTTGCGCGACCACCCATTGCTTCAGTACCAATGTGCCAGCCATAGCGGGGGACCTCACCAAAGGTGTTAAAGATCCACTCGTGGCCTTCGGCCATCTGGTTAATGGAGGCGCCAAAGGTTGGGTCGGCGTCGTCGTTCATGACCCAGCCACCGAGGACAAACTCGATCTAGATGCATGGTAAAGTAAGCCTCAGAGTGTCCGAGGCAACCGGTGTGCTGCACACAGACGTACGCGCTTAGCCTCGACAAACTCGTGCACGCTGGCACGCTGTGCGTCAGTGGCCTCGTTGTACCAGCGCGAAAAGTAGATCATCTCGACGATGATAAACTTGCGGTCGGCGCGCTTGCCCATCTCCTCGATCACAGTATTGTAGATGTACTTGACCTCCTGCAAATATTAAAGAAAGCTGAGAACCACCGGGCGGCGTTTTCGTGTGGAAAAACAACATACGTTCACATAGTACTCGTCGATCGTGCGCAGCCCTACGATAACCAGCGATAGTCAACATGACAAAAAAAAAACAAAGATCGCGCTGTGGTTTGCATACAGCCAGCGTCACAGTGCGAGTGCGGGATCAGGAACGCGTTGACGACGGCCCTCTTGGTGTCCGCGACTTTCTCCACGAGCATCTCCGCGACCTTGTTGACGTGTAAGAACACACGCAGATAAGAACTGAAAACGCAAATACCGGCTGCTTCTCCAGCGACACGGTCGTTTTGCCGGGCTCTGCCACCACCGCAGCCACCGCCAATGCGGCAGCAACCACAGCGAGCAGACTCTTCATCGTCCGTCCGGCGTCACGTGCAAAGTACGGGCCACGTGGTCAGACATGGCCACGTGGGCGGTCGCATTTTCCCGGACAAAAAACAAAAAACCGTTACAGAATGGACGCGCCGCTCGCCGCCCTGCTCGCAGCACAGCAGGCTGCGCAAGCCGCATGGGAGGCGCTGTTGGAGCGTGAGGAGGTCCGCCAGCTGTCACTTCGTCTGGGTGCGCCTCTTTTTATTTTTGCATGCAAGTATTGACTAGTGAGTAAACAGCGTTGGCAGAAGACGAGGTGGTCCGTCTGCAGCAGCAGCGCCGTCGCCAGTCGATACGCTCCAAGGAGACGATGGTGCGTGGCCAGAGAAAAGAGAGAGGGACATGGTGTATAAACTCTTAATAGATCATGTCCAAGGACAACGACGGCAAGCTCGCCGAGCTGGAGAAGACGTTGTTGACGCAGCAATCGCAGTACCAGGTGGAGCGCACTCAGCTCACCAAGCAGATCGACGAACTTCGCGTACAACTACTGTAATTGCTTGCGCGCACGGCCTCAAGCTTTTTTGATTGTTAGGACGAGCTGATGGCCACCAAGGCGACCGCCAGTCGTCCCAAGCCTCGCGAGACGCTGGACCGACTCGCCGTGCTGCAACTGCAACTGCAGCAGCAGCAGACCGCCTACCAGGCAGAGAAGGCGCAGATGGAGGAGCAGATCACGCAGCTTCGCACTGAGCTGCGCAAGACGCAGGGCTCCGCTCCTGCTGCGGCCGCTCAGGTCACCGACGAAAACACGAAGAAGATTGAGGAGCCCAGCAAGAGGCCTGTCAAGCACGCGGCGGCGCCGGCCGACGTGAAATCGTCCGGTCGATCTGTGGTTGCAGAGAAGAAGAAGGCGGTCAATTACAACGAAGTCAGCGACAACGAGGACCAGTCTGACGACGACGATTTCGCTGTTGCCAAGAAGCCTGCCAAGAAGAGTGTCGAGGCTCCCAAAGCGGCAGAGAAGCCCAAGGAGCCCAAGGAGCCCAAGGAGAAGGCCGCAGCAGAGAAGCCCAAGGAGCCCAAGGAAAAGGCCGCAGCAGAGAAGCCCAAGGAGAAGGCCGCACCAGAGAAGCCCAAGGAGAAGGAGCCCAAGGAAAAGGACCAGGACAAGACATCCAAGGAAAAGGTCGTCCAGCCCAAGGACGCAAAGGAGAAGATCCCAGCAACCAAAGATCAAGCCCAACCAAACATTGCATCGCCCAAGAAAGTGGCTCCTCCCAAGCCGGCTGTTGCGGATGTAAGCGGAAAGGGCACCGTTATGTTTCGCTAAAAAAAAAATTATTATTTCTGGCAGTCTCCGTCGCCGATCGTGTCGAGCAAGCGCCCGCGCCGCCGCATAATCGTCGACGACGAGGACAGCGAGGAAGAGGAAGAGGTGGAGAAGCCGGCCAAGAAGGCCAAGGAGGCAACACCCAAGAAGGCCAAGGCACCAAAGCACAAGCAGGTCGAGGAGGCAGACGAAGAGGACGAGGCCAAACTGGATGTCACGATCGTTAAATCGTCTACGTCGCCGTCCAAGCGTGCTCGCAAGGAGGAGGCCCCTGTGACTGCAGCAGCACCAATCGAGACCAAGCCAGCCGAAATTGATGACGATGTGCCCTTGCCACCCAAAGTAAGAACAAACTACTTGAATACTTGAAATAATTGCATTTTTGTAGCCTGCTCTTCCAAAACCGTTGGACGACAAAGTGCCATCTCGCCCTGCTCCCCAGGCGCCCGCATTCTCACGACCCTCTGTCATCAGTAGCGCCCGTCCCTCCTTCGCGCCTGCGGACCCGTCGGCCAATGTTTCGTTCATCTCGATGGGGCCCTCTCGCGCCAGCTTTGGTCTGGGCAACGAGCCGAGCATCCCCAACTTCCACGATCTCTCCAACATCAGCTTTGCGAGCACGACATCGAACGTGCCCGGGGGTGTTGCCAAGCCCCAGAAGCGGAAACTCTTTGACGCGACCAAACAAAAACTCGACGCACCCGCCTTTGCCATGGCCGGTGGTGGATTCGCTGCGTCTGCTCAAACGGGCAACGCCAAGAATGCTCTCAACCATGTCATCTCGGCTTTCAAGGTCCCCAAGCTCAAGTCTAGCCATTGAGTCTCATTTTTTTGTCCGATCGGATGTACAAGAGTATACTCCCCCCCCCAAAAAAGATGCTCAATATACCGTACGTGTGCATGTTTTTCAATTATATTTTAGAATCACTTGTTTTGTCGCTTGTTTGGCGTGTTCGAGCTTGTGTCTTCGCCCGGTCGCTTGGCTCCGAGGTCCGCGGTGACCGGCTGGTAGTAGTAGCCGCTCGCGCCTGGAGGCGGGGGCGGGGGCGGGAGGAACATTGTCCCGCCGGGCAGCTTCAAGCCGGGCGCAGGGAGACCTCGTTGCTGGTTCTGCTGTGAGCCGACTTGCTGCTGGCGGCCCCAGTTGAGACGAAGCTTGAGGCCCTTGACCTCGAGGTTGTCGTAGAGCTGCTGCAGGGCCTTCTCCGCCGACGCTCGGTTTGCAAACGTCACAAACGCGCAGTAGCTCTTGTGGACGACGTGGCAGGACTTGATCTCGCCAAACACGAAAAACTTGTCCCTGCATTAAACGTCAGCGATACGTCCGCAACAATAGGACAATACATACCGAATGTCGGTCTCGGTGATCTCGTCGGTGATGCCACTCATGAAGAGCGTGGTGATGGTCTTGTCCTCGGGCGAGATGGGCACGTTGGGCACGAGGACCTTGTTAATGATCTTTTGTGCCATTGGGTCGTTGGAGCCGTAGAAACGGTCCTTGATGTTTTTGTCGCTGACGACTTCGTGGTGCTGCACGTCCTCGTGGCTGCACACCACGGTTTTTTTTTTAGAAACACATACGCCCCCCACCCGGGAAAAAAAAAAAAGGTCTTTTTACCGGTAGGGGCACTCGTCACCACGGGAGCAGTGGCCCTTGACGAAGAACGAGCAGACATGCTCACGGTTGCGGTTGTAGTTTGGTGTTTGGCGAGCGAGCTTCTTGAGCATCTCGTGGCCGGCAGGGCTGAGCTTGGTATAGTCAAAGTACGTCTGTCCGTCCTCCATCTACACGAACACGCAAACGCAAACGGCATTAGGTAACTCAGTCAGCAGAGAGTGAAGGGTCTGTACGCGCATCTCTGCGTTCTGGGCGAAAAACTCGCGGTTGACGTCGCCGCGAGGGACCGACGACTCTGACAGGCCGAGGGCCGCGTCGCGCACCTGCACGGGCAGGCCATACTGGAGGTCAAAGATGCACGTCTGGCACACGTTCTTGATCTTTGCGCATGTCTGGCAGATTTCCGTGCGCTTGTAACGCCCCTTTGTTCCCGCCTTCCACCTAAAAGGGCAACAAGGGTCAGTTGGTCCTTTCGCGCGGCGCACGCACTGGAACACGGTGAACGGCCGCTGGCAGACCTTGCACGGCGCGCCAAACCTGTCCTTGGTCATACGCACGTACGGGTTTTCGCCGAGGCATATTTCGCACACGATTGGGAACTCCTATTTACAAGTTTGGTCAAGTAACGCGGCCGCCAGCGGGGATGTTACCGCTGTCTCCCAGCCCTGCTTGTTGATGTCCGACTTGGTTCGCGTGGCTTGCGACATAACGCCTACTCAGTCTTACAAAAATCTTTTTTTTCTTCCTTTTTCCTTATCCACGTGGCCTACTTTTCAAACGAACCTGTTTTGCGAGCGGCCTTTTTCCCGTCCGTCCAATCCTTCCCTTGGCATGACGGCCGCTGTGGCCTTGTGCATGAGTCGTGTGTGGCGTGTGGCCTGTGTGTGTGTGTGTGTGTGTGTGTGTGTGTGTGTGATGCGGCGCTTTGTGACGGGGGGGTTGCGTCGTTTTTATTTCCCACTGGTTTTTTTTATTACGAGTGACCACGAGGTGCTTCTGCTGCCGCGCACGTACTAAAAAAGCACACGCCTTTTGCAGACGAGGAGAGATGTCAGACAGCGTGGACCTCGACATCGTGACGCTCGTGCCCACGAAGACCATTGAGGAGGACCCGGAGGAGGTCGCGGCCCGCAACGAGCCGATCAGGGCGACCTGGTCCAACCGCAAGTTCCGGTACCTCGTCTACACGCTCGTTTGCGGCCTGCTCTTCATCATTGTCATTAGTAACGGCGCGTGCTTCCGGCTGTATGCCCACTAAAACCCCTTGTTTGTGCTGTGCAGCCCCCATCGCCGTCGTCATGAACATCAAGCCCGGGCCGGTGCCCTGCAACGCGCTCGAGGCGGCCGGCGCAGGCTGCTCCAAGTTTGCGTCGTGCACCAACGACGACGGCGTGCTCACGTGCGCGTGCCACGCCGGCTTCTCCGGGTCGGGCCAGTACTGCGCGCCCGTGCTGCAGGAGAGCCAGCAGGCCGGCCCCGAGCCCAACGCCGCCGTCGGCTTCTCGGTCTGGCATGCGGGCGACATCAACGGCGATGGCTTTGGCGATGTCATCGTCGGCGCACCCACGGCGGATGGGTGGGTCCACGGCGACAAGGCCGGTGCAGTCTACATCATCTACGGGCAGCCCGGCAATGACCTGCCCAACCTCGACCTGGCCAACCTGCAGCAGTACCAGGGCTTCACCATTCCTGGCATCCAGACGAACGGCAGCCTGGGCTACTACGTCTCTGGCAACTTTGACTTTAACAAGGACGGGCTGTCAGACTTTGTCATCAGCTCGGGCTTCCCGCACTCGCCCACACTCGCACCCGGCAGCGTCTATGTCGTCTACGGCGTCTCAACTTCTGCAAACGGCCTCTACCCGGGCATGTTCAACCTGAGCACGCTCAACGGCACCAACGGCTTTGTCATCCACGGCGAGAGCTCGAGCGACAACTTTGGCATCTCGGTTGCGGGGTTGATCAGCGTCAACGGCGACCAGTATGACGACCTCATCATCGGCGCCTCGGGCTGGAGTAACAACACTGGCGCGGCTTTCATCATCCTCGGCACCAACGCCGCGCTCAACCCCTCGTACACCATCGCAGAGCTGGTCAACCCCACACCCGGAGCGCCCGCTACCCTCCAAGTCACAGCCATCCTGGGAGCGCAGCCTGGGGATAACTTTGGCGCCTCCGTCAACCCCGCTGGCGACTTCAACCTGGACTTTCTGAACGACGTCATCATCGGCGCCAACAATGCCAACAACGGCACCGGCGCGGCCTACGTCATCTACGGTCGCCCCACGGCCATGTGGTACGCGCTCTTTACCGTCGCCACATTCAAGATCACAGACGGGGTCATCTTCCACGGTGCCCAGCAGGGTGATCAGACTGGCTTTTCAGTGGCCGGTGCTGGTACGTGCTCTTGCTTTATTTTACAAAAGTGCTTACATCGCAAACAAATACTAGCCGACATCAACAAGGACGGCTACCCCGACGTCCTCATTGGCTCGCATATGGCCAGCCCCCTCGGCTACCCTTACCAGGGTGCTGTCTACGTCCTGTTTGGCAGCAGCAATGTTTTGCCCCTCGTTGTCAACGTCGCCGCTCTGGATGGTAACAGCACTCTTTTTTTGTTCGTTTTTTTTTAAACGCCTTTTTTTGGGGGGTGCAGGCAACATTGGTCTCATCATTGCTGGTGCCGATTCCAACGACCGCGTCGGTATCGCAGTTTCGCCGGGCAGTGACTTTAACCATGACGGCTATGGAGGTACACCTTTTCTTTTGTTATTGCAATGAAACTCATTTCTGCCCCCTCTTTTTTTTAAAAAAACAACAAAAGACATCCTCATTGGTGCTTACGGTGTATCGCCGCAAGGCAAGGTCAGTGCTGGTGCCGCTTACCTCGTCTTTGGCCAGAAGAACCCGTGGCCCTACATGATCCAGCTCTCCGACTTTGTCGATGGTCTCTCGGGCTACGTTATCTACGGAAGCAACGCCGGCGACGAACTTGGCACGGGTGTGGCTTGCATCGGAGACCTCGGCTACGGCGGCGTCGTCCACGACTTTAACAAGGACGGCATCTCTGATATTGTCATCGGCGCACCTGCAGGCTCCATGCTCGGGCGTGCTCAATCAGGTTACACCGAAATCGTTTTCGGGCGTCTTCTTTGATGATTACCAATTGTTCTTTTTGGTTCGTTTTATACCTCTCTAAAAAAGATTTGCTCTCTTCCGTTTTTCGTTTTCGGTTTGGTTTTTGTTAGGGCTAGAATGTATGATACATGAAATAATTTTTTTTGTTTTGTCATTTAAACACTCTATGTCTGCCAGTAGCGTCGGCTCAGGGTCAAGCTGGAGACGGACAGGAGACGGCGCTGCTCTATGATGCCCAGGAAGCTAACGAGATATACATCCTGGAGTGGGATCTGGTCGATGATGGCGGGGTGGTACGCTGGCCCTTCATCGTCCGAGGAAAGGGAGGACGATCGCAGCACCTGCCATGGCTCGTTTACTGGCGAGGTAAACAGCTGGCGCGTCACGCCGACCGTGGTATCGGTGGCCATAGAGTTGATGCTAACGGGGATGAGCGGCGGGGCAGGCGGCGACCAGTTGGCGCCGACCACTTGGCCCGGTTGGAGTCGCCAGTGGGACGTGGCGATCTCGCCGTCGAGCACGATATCGGCCCTTTTCACCGGCGGCAGCAGCTCGTCGTTGTCAAAGACGATCCGGTACAGCGACGGGTTGACCTGTGCTTGGACCTTGCCGGGCACAAAGAACCTACAAAAAAGTGTCAACAACAAAAAAATTGATGTTGGTTTTACCCTTCAGCTGTGCGGCAAAAGACACGCTGGCCCACGCTGAGCACCGCGAGCATGCCCAGCCGGAGAGTCGAACTGACAATGTCTTTCTCGATGTCCACCGTGAGCTCGAGATGTGGCGTCTGCACGAACCGCACGAGCACTCTCTTGTCCCCCGCGTGTGTCCCCTTTAGCACGCGCGCCTGCCGGAACCTCCCGCCCTCCCCCGCAATCCGTGCCATCAGCAATGTTCCTTCCTTGATCGCCGGCAGAGCGCCCCCCTCGTCATCCACCGTCGTCCTGGTCGGCACGGCCTGCTCGTCTGCAAACTTTCGCGAGGGCGTCCTTGCCGGCGTCCTGTTTCCGCTCGAGCCATTTGTTGATGGCAATGGTGTTGCCGCCGCTGCCGATGTCGACGCAAGTGCCGCTGCCTCTGCCGATGCCGCAGACGCCATGCTCATAGGAAACAAGGGCTTGGGGGCAGTCGTTTTCCTCCCGCGCATCCAGGCGGCACCATAAAAATGCAGTGTCGCACCCGGGGCCACATTCCATTTTCGGCTCTTTCTGATTCCTTGCGCGCCACGAGGCACTCGCCCGCCCGCCCGTCGCCCGTTTTTCTCACGTTTTTTTTGCCTCGCACGCTCGCACGCTCGCACGACTGCATGGCGCTCAGTGTGGCCTCGTTGCTGAGTGCCGCAGCGGCCCGGCTGGTCCAGTTGGAGGAGCAGCAGCAGCAGCAGCAAGGCGACGGTGAGGTAACGGCTGCATCGGTGACGACACCGTGGAGAGGATCACTCCAACTGGCCGTCCAGACGTCACAAGAAGAGGACGTCTTCTATGGCCATGGGTACGCACCGCTTTCTTTTTTCTCCCGGCCCTCGGGAACTAAACACTCGCTGCAATGAATTAAAAAAAACAGGCGACTGGAACGACGCCCGTCGTCCTGGAGCATCTGCTCGAGCGCAAACGAGTCTCCTGTGGCCTCGTGCGCGCCGAGCTGTCCTTCCTCGCCCCGTTGTCACGGATCGAGCGACTGGAGTTCCATGCTGCAACAGCAGCGCACAGCCGTCAACGCCAAGGCGGCCGACGACAACGACGTCGTGCTCGCCTATGTGCGACAGAAACTCGCTGGGCTGAACAAGCACAGGGCTGCGGTGCCAGACATCAACTTGGGCTTGTTCACGATCGCCGATGCCGTCTCCTCGTCCTCGTCGGCGGCGTCCTCGTGGGACGGCTCAACCGCCGGGTCCACGCCAAACACGCCGCTCACTTCGGTCCGTCCCACACGGTGCCTCTTCTTCCGGCCGGTACACGCGACTTTTTTTATTTATTTATTTACTTTCTGTCGTTTGACGCTCTGCGTGTTATCAGTTTGAGGGAAACCCAGAGGCGCCACCAGTAGAGCCTGTAGCTGCAATGCAGCCGTCAGGAGGGATGAAGCGCCGCTGCTCGTCGCAAGATCTGCACGAGATGGACGTCGATGTTCCTGTGCGGCGTCGAGGTGCTATCTGTCTCGAAGGGTACTTGTGTACTGCTTTATTATTATTGACTATCACTTGCCGCAGACCCAACGAGTACATGAAACAGGCAGCACAGTACCACATGGAGCGTCTCAAGCGCCAGCGTGTGGTCCAATGATGATGTGGGTGAGATTGAGTAAAGGGTGATACGCGTGCGTGGGTGGGTTTGCGATGCCGAATGACGGAGTCTAGGATAGCGAGACAAAGATACAAAACTAACTATATATTTAGTTAAAAAAAAAAAAACATTTGTACAGTAATGTTTTGTTCAAAAAAAAAATTTTTTTTAATCATCAGTTTGGATTGTCGAAAAAAGGATTTGCAGTACAGAAAAAAAAAAGCAGAGAGCTGAAGCAGAGAGCTAAAACAGTATCTTTGACGGGGGGACGCGGCACTTACAGGGCTGAGCGTTGATCGGTCAGCTGGATATTTACGAAAATGGACGCCTGGTGGATGCGATTATTGTCCTTGTCGTACAGTGTGACATGGCGATGGCCTTTTGATGAAGAAAGCACATAACTGAGTCAAAGACAACGCATTCAGTGCATATTTACCTAGTCCGACTGCAAAAACAGGAAGGATGAATTCGCCAACGTAATTCTCCGATGTAAAGTCCTTATCCACAACGGCGAAGCGGAGGAGGGCGTGGTCCGGTTCGACAATGTCAAATTCAAACTTTTTGTCGTACGCAGGGTTCCATCCGTTGTCCTGCGTGGTAAAAAAAAAAAACATGTTGCTCATTAGCAACCGTCGAGGAAGCCAAACCGACTTACTTCGACGTGAGCGGTCCTGACCTTTTTCGAGTCCACCTCCGTGCCGATGATTTCAAGCTCCACGTACGGGTCGAGGATGTCACCCTTGCCCTTTTGCTTGGGCAGCTGGTGAGCACTGATCACATGAATCGACAAGCGCTTTGACGAAGACGGTTTGGCCATCAAGCGCAGGTAGTCGGGTTTGAGAACGTAACCCGAGTTGCCATTGTCACGGAAGAATCCGATGTTCATCATCATCGGACGATCGAGCGTCTGATAGTTGAGGGCAATCTAAAAATGGAGCACAAGTATTAATATACACTCTTTGTGCCTTTTGCGTGCGTACCATCTGGCAACCAGCTTGCCAGTGCACGCGCGGATCGTAGTTGGACGAATCGGTGCGAGAGCCGGCGGGGTAGATACGTGCAATATGCGTCTTGGTCAGTCTACGTTGAAAACACATCCGTTTAGAGAAACAGAGAGAGATCACCAAGAATGAAAATTATTAAAAAGAGTATACTGGACATAGTTGCCAAGATTGGACGAGCCAAATTGCACCGACTTGTTTTCCGAAATCGAATACATCTCATCAAAGCTCTTGTTGGCAATCGCCTTGTTCAGATCCTTAAAGTGGGCGGCCTTGGTGTAGATCACGAGCTCCATGAGTTCTGCGGCCCACTGCAGGTTGTTGTCGGGGATTAAGGAAAGAACTGCTACAAGGCGTACTTTACCTTTCCGCGGACCTTTCTGGGCAGGTTGACCGCGCTCCCGACACTGTTGCTCCGAGATGGCTTGTCCAAGCTGACGGCAGATACGGGCCGCTCGCTGGCCTTGACAGCTCCCACGGCAGACAGGTGTTTGTCTTTGGCCGCTTTAGGGAGGCTTGTCGAAGACGAGGACGCCGGTGATGCGGGCGATGTGGGCGACGAGGGCTCATCGTCGTCACTCTCGTCACTCTCGTCGTCGTCGGTCGTGGCGCTGCGTTTGACGTTGGACTTGGCCTTGATCAAGATCTTGAACTTGAGGGCCTCGGGCGAAGGTAGCTGGCTCTCGTTGTTCTTGAGGGGGGCCTTGAGAAGGAGGTCGCCAAAGATCTCGATCATGATGTTTGCCATGGCCAATTGCTGCTTCTTGTTGCAGTGGTTCTCGAGCGAGAGCACAACGGGGTATGGCGACGCCACAAAGGCGTACTTTTTGATGGTCTCGATCACGTCGCGGAACGAGATCTTGGACGTGAGTGTGTGGCCGTGAGTGATGATGGGCTCGTTCCGAGGACCGTCCCAGCAGTCGAGCTCGAGACAACGGCATCTGCGAGGATACATCCAACTCAGTTTACGTGCATTTTTTTTTTCTTTCGCATACCCCATCTGAAGAGCACGGACGTAGGCTTCCACAGACGACTTGCCGCGGAGCTGATGGCCCATCAGGTACGTGTTGTGCGAGCTGTTGATGTAGTAGTTGTGCATGGGCTGAGTCATGTCCTGGAAAACCTTGGTGCGGTGCAGGTTGATCGCGCGATTGGCAGGGCCTTCCATGAACCTGTTACAAGCAAATGAATTTTTTTTAATTATTTAAAAAAAACAGATTTTCCCTTCTTACCGCGAAAAGCCTTCAAGAGGCACCGCATCGGCGCCGTTCGAGTAGGGACGCATGACGTCTTCAAACTAGATTGTGATGCGCTTAGCTTTAAAAAATAATGCTTTTGCGTTTACCTCTTTGTCGGTCTTGAAGATCATGCCCTGTTTCTCTTCGCAGAATCGACGCATGTCATAGTACGAGATCGCGGCCCAGTCAGCCTTGACCATGCCTCGGTATAGGTGTTGGATTTCCGCACGGAAGCGCAAGTTCTTTTTTTTTTTTTTTTTTTTTTTTTGGGTGAGAAAAAGGATGGATATTTTCTCGCCTACCTTGTAGAACACGACAAAGTGGTCGAAATCAAGCCATCCTTTCTTGTCCTTGTCTAGCTTCTTGAAATCTATCTTGATCTGCTTCTTGGGTGCCTTGATGTTGAGCGCTGCAACGACAGTAAGTCAATTCGCGCCATGTTGACAGAGAAATCTGAAAACACACCTTTGAGCATCTTCATTATCTCCTTCAGATCGGCCTTGTTGTCGTTGTTGCGGTCGGCAATCTTCCAGGCCTAATAATGTCAATTTTTTGCCGTCAGTTTCTCCGCATAAAGGGCCAATAGCAAGCAGACACCTGCTTGAGCACAATCTCGAGGGGGTCGCCGTCTCCATTGAGCTTTGCGAGCAGCTTTGTGAGTGTGCCGGCCCAGTTCTCACGCTCCTCCACAGACGAGCACACGAGATCGAGCGTGTCAAAGTGTGCACCGTGGACAACAGAGAATGACAAGTCCTCCTTGCTCGGGTCGTGGTGCTTCAGGAACCTGTGTCGGCGAAAAAACGGTAAACAAAAACGAAAAGGAAAAAAAAAAAAATTATCCAAATGCAAGATACTTTTCCGTCTCCTGCCCACGGCGGACCTCGCGAATGTCGTCCACGCGGATGCGCTTCTTGGTGGCATGGTTCACGTCCGGGCCCCACGTCAGCTCCAGTCTCTCCACGTCCAGTCTAACAAACCTCGTGTGCGGCTTTTGCTTTTCGCAGTACTGTTTTTATTTTAGCGCCAAGTGACAAAAAAGACGAAGAGAGAGCAGCCAGCTTTTACCTTGAGCATCTCCACACCGTCGCGCAGGGCCAACTCGAGCGTGGTCAGTGCGGCTTTGGTGCTGTTTGCGCTGAGGGTTGCCGAGGTGGACGAAACGGGGCGTGCCGTCGTGGCGTCCTGCAACTCCTTTGTTCGGTCCTGTATGAGCTTGGATTTGGACAGGCGTCTCTCCACAGCCTTGGGCGAGCCGCCGGGCGCGGTTGCAGACGCGGCATCCTTGCCCTTGCCCTTTCCCTTGTTGGCTCTGGCGGCCTTCTCCTCCTCATTCTTTTTGTTCTTGGCGTCCCGTTCGGCCTGCTTCTTTGCCTTGTCCTCCTCCTTCTTGCTGGCCTTGGTGGTG
>Ga0302226_10001937_pt1 | contig 15041 bp, 22 predicted proteins | sample II_Palsa_E3_3_FD_193524 | JGI IMG/M metagenome (GOLD analysis project Ga0302226, IMG submission 193524) | Peat permafrost microbial communities from Stordalen Mire near Abisko, Sweden - II_Palsa_E3_3 | ecosystem: Environmental > Terrestrial > Soil > Palsa > Peat permafrost | place: Sweden...
TCCGCCACTTTAACTTTGAAGTCGACCCCAGCCACTCGATCAGGGTACCCTTTCTGACGTTTACTTTATTTTGATCGCTCTCCCTACTAGATGACGACCGCTCGCACGATGCACATGATCGAGCCATTGAGAATGCGTCTTTCTGTTCGCTTCTAAGTGACGCTCGCAGTCCCAAACAATTATTTCAAATATTAACATTTTACATTTTGTCACTTGCATTTTACATGGCCAAAGAGGCTGTTTGTCTGGTTGTTAGTGCGTTGGGGCCAAATCGGGGGAAAATTAAGAGCTATCCCCTTTATTGAACTACGTATTTGCCCTTGGTTCTGTACATTACATTTACACAAATTATTGTTTTGTTAGAAAACGGGCTGAGACGCCTTCTTGACCCTGATGCGCGTCTTGCTATTGGCAAACTCCGCAGCCTTGCGCTGGCGGAGGGCCCGTTTCGCGAGGTTCTTGGCCTGCTTGCGCTTGGCCGACTTTTCGGGGTCGATGACCGCATCAAACGCGCGCTTCTGCTTTCGGTCGGCACGCTTCTGCGACAGATCCGAGCGCACCGACTGGAAGAGCTCGACAAAGACGGGCGTGGTCACGGCACGTTGCAGCACCGTCTGGACTTCCTGCGCGAGTCCCTTGAGCTCAACTAGACGACATAAGATCAGTTTAAAAATTTTTTTTATATAATGATTTTTTGTTATATACCTTTGTTGGCATCGGTCGATGTTTCCTCCGAGGCCAACAGGAGCGGGTGCAGGAACACGGGCAGGATCGCCACGAGCGCCTCCGTGCTGACAAACGTGCTGACACCCGCCATCCACCGAAACACGAGCGATCGCTGCGTGGTCGGGTTGCTTGCCTTGGCCGCTTCGACGCGCGCACGATGGGCCAGTCGCTGGACCAGCCACTGGAAGGCGCTGTTGGCCTTTTCCTCGTCCTCCTCGTCGTCGTGTTCCTGTTCAGGCTCGACGACGCCACCACGTTGCGGGGCGTGCAGACCAGGGTGCAGATACAAGCATCGGGCCACAAACAAAAAGTTCTTTGCAAGCTGGTCGCTGGCAGACACGTCAACGTGCGGCGAGCGCAGTTGGTCCAGCAGGGGGAACAGGATCGTGACGAGGCTCTGTGGGGCGCCCCAAACAAAGCACGGCGCGTCATCAGCCGATGCGGACCCAGCCGTGTTCTGCTTCTTTCGCTTTGGCGGCGTTGCTTGCTGCACCTTTTGCAGCGGACGCAAGGTGGCGGGGTCGGTCTTGCTAAAGAACAGGCCCAGCAGACGGCCCGACGAGCGACGCACCCAGGCGTGCGGGTATGCCAGGGACAAAGTCACGCAGTCAAAGATGGAGGCCAATAGGGTCGATGGGGCCCACGACTGGCTGTCGGTGCTGAGCACGCGATGGACCAGCTGCAGCGAGTAGTACACCACCTCCCACCACGTGGACTGCTTGGAATCACGGGTCGAGGGCGCAGAGGCAAAGGACTCGTCCTCGTCCTGGTCGCCCAGCTGGGCCGCATCGTCAGAGAAGGAGGACACGGCGAGCAGGACAGGCAGCACGTGCTCGAGAGTGTCTTTGGCTAGCGGGGCAAAGCTGGCACCGAGGGCGTCCACAGCCAGTGATGTCAGCTGAGCAGCAGACCGTTGCAGGGTACGCGATCCTTGCCACCATTTGCCCTAAAAACAACGTAGATCAGCCATTTGGAACCGTAACTAAAAAAAACCCAGTACCATTAGCTCAAACGTCTCGCTCCTGCGCTTGTCGTCCATCTTGCCAAAGATTGCCTTGATGACGACGGCGGCCGACTCGCGGCAGACAGACGACTGGTCGTGGGTGAGGGTTGCTGTCAGGGCCATCAGCAGCAACAGGGCCTGCTCCTGGAAGATCTCGCTGGGCAGCTGCTCGACGAGCGAGGCAATGGTCTCCATCACGGCTGTGCGGCCGCCTTCGTACTCGTAGTCGGCCACTTGGCGGATCAAAAAGTCAATGTGGCCCTGCAGACGGTTGGGACCGAGGGGATAGTTGAGGATAAAGCTCACCAGCAACGATCGGGCCGCATTTCGCACCTGAAAAATAAAAACTTACTATCTCCATCACTGGAATTTTTATTGTCTTTTTACTGTGTCGAGCTGCGATCGCACGAGAAGGTCGCTCACAACGGTCATGATGTCGTAGATCGATTCTGACATGAGACGGCGGCCGACGATCGAGCGCAAAAGGGCAAACATGGTCGTGGCTGTCGACGTGGCGCCCACTTCCAGCTCAGGCTTGAGAATCCTGATAAAGATGGGAAAATTACATAAAATCCTTTTTGTATGCATTACTTTAGGAGCGTGGTGAGCTGATCGTTCGACAGGATGTTGATCTTGGCATCGGTGCTGCTCGATCCTTCAGACTTGAGCAGGGCCGTGAGGACCTATTTTTTTATTATTAATTTATTATTGTCGTTTAAACCGGGCAGCCCAGCCCTCCTACCTTGAAAGAGCCCTGGGCAACATCGCTGGCGGCAGAGGACGAACGGCTGAGCAGCTTCATGACGTGCTCAACGATCTTGTGTGTTGATACGAGCTGTACATTCTTCCCCTCGTCCGCAGTGGCCTCTTCCTGCTCCGCTTCTTCGCCATCGTTGTTGGCCTTGCGCTTCTTTTGCGGGGCCGCAGAGCGACGCTGCCACACGGGCGTGGTGAGCAGCTGCGAGAGGGTCTTGAGTGCGAGCACCAGTGTCGCATCGTTGCGCGAGTTGAGACAGTTGACGAGCGGCGCCACGATGGCCAGGACCAGCTGGGCCTGTTCACCGTCCTTGAAGTCAATGGCTGTCTTCTTGAGCGCCGACGACATGAGGCGCAGGGCAAACTCGGCCAGGACCGGCGCAAACACGGCCCACGACTTTGACTGTGCCGCCACACGATCACGGGGCGCCTTGATCTGCACACGATGCAGCTGAGGGACCGTCGTGTCGCCCGAAACCAGCTGGGACTCTTTGACGGCGGGATCGTCCTGTTGCGGCAGCTTGACAAGGGTCGTCTGGCCGCTGACAAAGCCCTGGACGATCAGCAGCGCGTGCGACGCAGTGAGCAGCGGGTTGGACAAAACACCAAGCGAAACACGGCGGAAGGCCTCGCGCAACACGTCCACTTGATCAGGGCGCTCCACGCTGATCACTTGCAGACGATCGACCAGGGGCTGGAGCACCTTGGCCGTGAGGGAGCCAAACGAGACGGAGCGGGAGAGCAGCTCGATGCCGTCGTGCCCGCGGTGGGCCTTGGCCTCCTTGGTCTGCACCGTGATCCCCGAGACCTCCTTCTCCTGGGCAAGATCGCCGAGCAGATCCTCGAGGAAAACGGTCACCGTGATGGAAGCGGCAGAGTCCCATGAGCCAGCGGGGAAGGTCGGTGGGGAGAGAGACAAGAGCATCGCGTGGATGGTGTAGACGAGAACGTGACGACGGTAGCCGTGCTGCAAGAGAGACTCGAGTTCCTTGGCGATAAAGCTGAGGTAACGGGGCCCGAGTTCCTTGGCGATGGAGATCAGGGTCGTGCGAGCAGCCTCGCGGACCTCCTCTGTCCTTGACCGCAAAACACCGACCTATTCAAAAAAAAATTACAAAAGATGCATACTTTTTGGGGGGGGCCTACCATGGTTGTGATGAGCCAGGGGATCTGGGCGTCCTTGACGGCAAGGGGGAGGGCCTGGAGAACGTGGACCATGGCCATCGCAAGCGGTGCACGAACCGAGACCACGGTGGACGCGGCTGCTTTCATCTTTTTGTACAGGTCCTGTTCAGCATTGTCTAAAATAAAAGAAAATTATTTATGTATACAAAAAAAAAAATAAAGTGGCTCGGTTACTTTGGCCAGTCGAGACGGCAAACTCGCCCGCTTTGGAGCTGCGCTCGTTCTCGATCAGGTGCTTGCGGAGATCTGGGAGGAGTGACTGGAGGACCGTCTTGAGGATTCGCTCCGATTTGGCTGCCTCCACGTCTTCCACTTCGGGGACGGTGTCGTCCACGGCCGATTCCTCGACGATGGCGGCAGCTGGCTCGCCCTCTCCTTCAACGACAGCTGGAAGTGCAGCAGCAGCCGCCGCCGCAGGGGTCGTGGTTGCAGTTGCAACAGCGGCGGCCGTCAGGTCAAAGTGGAACGAGTGCAGAACAGCAACAAGGGCTTTGAGCAGGATCTTTTCCGACCCCGACGACTTGACCAGCGATCCAATCAGGCTGCGCACGAGCGAGTAGTAAGCACCCCACTGAAGCAAAGAAGCCAAAGCCTCCAAAGCCTAAAATGAAAACACAGTTATTATTTATTTATTATTTTATTTATTTATTGTTTTATTTATTTATTGTTTTATTGTCTGTGTACCTTCACGGCCTCGTCCAGCAGGTTGGACTGCGATGCCTTGTCGCTCTCGAGGAGGAGACGAACGAGCAGCGGCTGGAATAGACGAGTGAGCAGAGTGGCGGGACCGTTACTGAATGTGCCCGATCGCATGTGCTCCGCCAGACGGTGGACGGCACGAACACGGCGATGCGCTTGCAGGTGGAAGTAGTTTACAAAGAACGAGCCCTCGTCGTCTTCACGCTCGATATTGTCGGTGGAGGACACATGCAAAAGCGGGACCAGGGCCGCAAAGGGCGCCTCGATCTCTGCGCCCGTACTGGGATCGGTGCAGGACGAGATCGACGAGAAGGCACGCACGAGGTCACCGAGCAGCTCGAGGTGCTCGCCACGGACCGTGTCGCTGCTGTGGGGACGACGGAGACCCTGGAGCAAGCCAGGCCACAGGACTCGAACGGCAAGCGGGACCAAGGCCTTGCGATCGACCGTCGAGTGGTAGATGAACTGGCGAAGGATGTGGGTGGCACTGTTGCGCGATGCGAGTTCGTCCTCGTCCCTCAGGGCAAAGAGCATGCTGTGCAGGGCAAGTGAGCTGAGCCACAGAGGCATTGATACTAATAAAACCAACTTAAGTCTCGAGGACAATTGAGGCATCGTACCGATGGCTTTGCCGAGCGTGTTGAAGGCGGTGAGACGGCGCGACCAGTCGGGCTTGACGTCGACCGAGCGGAGGTCCTTGGTCTCTTTGCCGGCGCCCTCGGTCGAGTTGAGGTTTTGCAGCGAGACCATCAGCTCGAGCATGGGCTTGGAGGACAGTGTCTGGGCGATGCTCTCGAGTAATCGCAGCAAAGCTAGATGAGAACAGGATGCGTTTAGTGACATGGGACGTTCTTATTGCGTTACCAAGACGGGCAAGCTGGGTCGTGAAGACGGTCAGGAGAGGCGAGAGGACCTGGATCAGGGACGAGACGTAGATCTGCTCGGGAGACTGTTTGGCCTGTGTCTGCCACACAATCGTGGAGCCAACGATGTCCCCCCAGTTCTCGACCGGGATGAGGGGAGTCACGTCGGCAATCACGTTCATGACGGCGCTGCACACAGGCTCGCCACCCGTAGCTGCCAGTCGACCTGAATCTGACGCCCAAAAATATCTATGAATAATATCCTAACCAAATGGAACTACCTTTGGCGAGGGCAACGAGTGCGGGCAAGAGAAGCGAGACCAGGCGAGAGGCGAGCTCGGGAGAACGCATATACTGGCTGAGGCGAGCGAGCATGTCGAGGATGCGTCGGATGAGGTTCCAGTCTGAGCCACCCGATCGGGACGTGTCCTTTGAGCCGCTGCCACCGGCGCGAAGGAAAGGGGCATCGAGACGTTGCAGAAGCGAGCCAAGGCCGTCGAGCAAAAGGGGCAGGTGGCTCTCGATCAATCGAACACCAAAAGGCTTGTCCTCCATGCTCTCCTTGGCGAGCTCAAAGCTGAGCCAGTCGAAACGGAAATTGTCCTGCAGATCGAGACCAATTAAAGCAATTATTAACCTTTTGTTATTAAAAATTACGGAGGAAGTCATCGTGATGAGCTGATCGACCGTGTCCACGATCAGGTTGACGAGCGGCATCGAGGCCAAGGGGGCACGCAGCAGGCCTAGCAACGAGGGGAGTACCTCGGGTGACCATTTGGAGAGGAAGAGGGCGCTGGTGGCAGGCGATGCGCTCCACGACATGAGCAGCAGGACAAGTGCACTGGGGCTCTGGAGGTGCTCCGTCGTGAGGCGGGCCAGTCGTGGCGTCACGAGCAGGTCAAATATCTGGGGCAGGAAGGGCGTCCAGTCAAACGTGGGGGCAAACTGGAAAGCACTGAGGAGACGGCGCAGAACGAGGGTGCGCAGTTGACGTTCGGCCGACGAGGCGGGCTTTGACGCGGCGGAGGCGGCAACGGCTGCGGTCTCATCGCCGTCATGGTCATTCTCGTTGTCCTCTTCCTTGTCTTGCTCTTCGTCCTCGCTGGTCTCATCGGCGGCGCTGAGGGCCGGGGTGCACTGTTCGAGCACGATGCGCATGATCAAAGGCAAGAATGGACGGATGCGGACACCCAGCGACTTGAAAACATCGGCCAGGACATTGAGGAAGCCCACTTGAACTCGTCGCTATTAAGAATAAATAAATAATTATAATTTTGAATAATTGTAATTTACGGGGACGTCGTAGAGGGGAAGGTCGGCAGTGGTCAGGATGGCCAGGTGGTCGGCCGCCTCGTCCACGAGGGACGCATCTCCGTCACGGGTGGCCGAGAGGAACGGCTCAGCGAGCAGGTGGCAGAAGAAAGCCACGAGCTGCTCGTTCAGGGCACTGACAAACGCAATGATCGTGGTGCGCCGCGAGCCATTGCGCCGCTGCATCTTGCCATAGAGGATTCGCAGGGTCCAAAAGAGCATCGTTGAGGTCTTGACAGCAGCAGAAGCGGCAGCGGTGGTGGCGGCGGCGGGGACAATGTCCATGGCAGAGTCGCCGTCGTCCTCATCGTCCTCGTCGAGGCCACCCATGACCTGATCACGCATCTGGTTCTTCTCCTGGTTGTTGGCGGGCCCGGCCCATGCGTCCTCGCCCGTGGGCGAGTGGATCAGACGGGTCAGCTGGTCGCGGAAGGTCTGCTCGTTCAGCAGCTCCTTGAGGATGTTGACGTGGTCCTCCTGAAGCGACTTGTCCTTCCACATGAGCAGAGCATCCAGGGCACGTGCTTGGACCTTGTCCTCGGGGGAGCTCAGCAGGCGGAGAAGGAGCTGACGGATTTCGCTGGAGCGGTACAGGGCCTTGGGGTTCTTCCACTTGGCAAGCGTAGAGAGGATCGAGACAAAGACGGATTGGGCGGCTTTCCTGTGGATCAGACGATTTCCATCTAAATAAAAACATGTCGATTTAATATTTTTGGGGAGGGAAAAAAAATAAAATAAAATTGTACCGGAGAGTTCCTTGGAGGCGAAATCGAGCATGAGAGGAACAAGCTGGCGGGAAACACGCTCCGCAGCCGGCGACAACTGATCCTGGCTGAGTGCGTCCCACAGACGCGAGTACATTTGACCCTCGTTGTAGCGATCCTGCGGCTCATCGTCGAGGACTGCTTGGGCGAGCTGCAGATTGAGGGCCAGAGCAGGTCGGGCGACCATCGCGACACGTTCTTGCATAAGCTCGTCAAAGTCGTCCATGCTCTTGTCCGTTGTTTGGTACTGTGATAAAATTTTTTAATATTTTGGTAAGAGAACATCCATTTTACGGCAATGCTGCGCTTCCAGTTCTTGGTGGTCGATGTCTCTCGCTCGGATCGCTCAGCTGCGGCAGCAGCCTTGTCCGCCTCCGACAGGGGCAGGAGCTGCTCGCGAGCGGACTCGACAAGATGCTCCAGCTTTTGGAACGCCTGTTCCTCCGCCGACCCCACCAGTTGTTGCTCGTACTTGGCCTGGAGCGACTGTAGCTGCGGGACGACGAGGGACCAGAAGACGGCGGGGCGGGCGTTGGCTTCCTTGCTCAGAAGCTCGATCGCAAGCGACCACACGTGGCTAAAGGGCGTCTTGAGCACGCCCAAAAGGAAGAGGGACGGCAACGGGCTGAAGAGCGAGACGACATTGGGGATGGCATCGTTGGACTTGGAGCCAGTGGACGCGAAGAAGGAGCCAACGCGCTCGTGGAACTGGCCGATGTGGAGGAGCTTGTTGCGGTAGTTGCCCAGGTCGGCGTCACCGTTATCGTCCACCGAGACGGCGAGCTCGAGCATCGTGTCGAGGGTGGAGATCCCAAGGCCTTTGACGAGCCATCGCTCCAGCTGGACGCTGGCCAGCCGCAAGCGACGCTGGTGGGAACTCAGGGCCGCTTGCAGGCTGTAAATGCTAGCCTGGACCAACTGGATTCGTTCCTCGCCACTGAGGATGGAAGAGGCTGCAAAGGTGTCCTGCTCCAGGATCGACAGGAGGGCCTCGAGGGAAGAAGCCTGGAAGAGGTGCGATCCGTCAAATGGCTCGAGGGCTAGAGGTTCAGTCGCGGTTACGGCTGCCGCTTTGGCTTTCTTGGCAGACTTTGGCGTTGTTGCAGTTGCCGCCGCTGTTGTCGAAGGCACGTTGGCAAAGAGCGTGTGGACGACCTCGCGGACGACAGCGACGAGGTCCTTGCTGGAAGACGGGAGGACTTTGGCGAGAACACGGAGAGTGGATGCGAGCAAAGTGTGGGACACGTTCGTGCCCTCGGTCGACATCGTCGCGGACAAGGACGCGACGATGAGCTTGGGCAGCTTGAGAAGCGCTGTCGTGAGTGAGGGCGCGACAGACTCGGCGGGGAGCTTTTGGACAATCTGCAAAATGGCGTAGAGCTTGGCGCACGACGCGGGGAGCAGCTCCTCGGTCGCGGACCATTGTGCTAGTGCAGCCATGAGGGGCGACGCAACAAGGGCGCTAAACTCGGTGCTGAGATCCGCGAGCACCGATGCCGAAACAGTCTTAACAAGAAGAGATAGGAATTAGGTCGTCTTAAATAGATACAAAAAACACACCATGCTAGTAAGGGCGTGGTTTTGTGCGATGACGGCGATCGACGAGAGGGTCGAGAGCTGGTGGTGTGACCAAAAGTTACCCAATCGCCTACTTTGAAATAAGTAAAATTATGGCTTTATTTTTAGTTACTTGTGAAGGATGGGTGCCTCGACGGTCGCAAACGAGTCGCTGAGGCTGAGGGTGGCGATCGCAAGCGGCTCAGGCTTGGACGCAGTCTGGAGTGCAAGACCCAGGAGGCTCCGTCGCTTTTCGGCCGTGGCTGAGGACGGAGCAAATGTGGCGACGACCGCGCCCACTGCGTCGATCAGTGCCCGCTGGGCCAGGAGGGTCTCAGGGGAGGCTACGGGAGCAGGGGCAGGCGCGTGTGTTGCTGCTTTGCCGCCCTTCTTCTTGCCGGGCGTCTGCTTTTGCTCGATCGGTTGCTCGTCCGACTCGGCGGCGGCAAACAGGGCCGATCGCTTGTACGCAGAGGCGACGGCGTCCGTGAGACGGCCGCTGTCAAAGATGAGGGTGCCGCGGTGGGCGAGAACCCACAGGGCGGTGTGACGCAGCGCGAGGGCAAGCCGCCCGCTGTCGACAGCGACGTTCTCCACAAAGCACGCGTCCAGTTGCTTGACGAGCATCTCCTCGATGACCTGGTTGTTTGGCGCTGCACGAGGAACCGTCAGTGCGTTCAACGTACTATGGCTACCTTTGCTCCAGTGGAAGATGCGGATGTAGACTTGCTCGAGCGTGTCCGCCGCCGACGACGACCACGCGACAGACACGAGGTCCGTTCCAGTGATGAGCGTCTCGGTCGACGATTGTTTGAGCACGTGCAGCAAGGCGGCAATGTACTCGCCCACAAACAGGTCCATTCGCGAGTGGAACCCACCCTGGACGCCTTTGACCGTCTCAAAGAGCAGCGCGCTGATGCCGTCGGTCGTGGTCTGCTCCTGTGCGTCGGCAAAGACGAGCCGGAGCGTGGCCGCGAGCTGCTCCGGCTTGGCCTTGCGCATGAGGAAGGCAAAGCTCTCGCTGGCAAACTGGCGAATGTAGGGCTTGTGCTCCTCGTGCAGCAGCACACGGAACGACCTGTGTCCAACGAGGCGCGTCAGTTCAGAGTACTCGGATAGAAAAGGGTCATGTTGTACTGGAACAGCTCGGCCAGGCTGCCAACGAGGATACGGGCCAGGTACTTGAACAGGAACGACAGGCACGAGAACACGCTCTCGAGGCCCTCGACGTCGGCGGGATCGATCAGGTTGACGAGCATGCCAAACAGCTGCGAGAAGCACGGCTGGATCTCTTGCCTCAGGTCTCGTGCCAGGGCCGAAACAAGGCTGGGATGGGTCAGATGGTCAGTGAGCACACGGCAAGGCGGTCAAGTACCTCAACAGCGACGCCTGGGCCAGGCTGCCGGGCTCGGCGAGGTACTTGGCAAACAGTGCCACGACCTGGTCGCGGTTGAAGAGCAGCAGGTTGAGGGACGCCACCAGCGGGGCCACCTCGCGGTCAAACTGCCTGAACGGGCCCGACAGGTCCGTGTCGCGCAGGTCGATCAGCTTCTGGTTGAAGAACGAGCCCACCTCCTCGGGCGGCTGCTCCGCGTCCTGCTCGGCCGTCTTGAACGTGGCCGACACGTCCACCTCGCGCAGACGGTCCGCGAGCGACATGAACTTGAACCGCTTGGCCGTCAGGGGATCCTCGCCCGCACGCGGACGGTACAGGCTCTTGACGACGCCGTTGCTCTGGCTCCCTCCACCAGCACCGCTCTTGCGCTTGCCCCCCGTTGACGGCGGCGGCGCGCCCTTGGCAGACGACGACGCCACGTGGCGGTTGGACGACGCCATTTGTGTCTGGGCAATAAACTGTGCTTTTGGGGTCTAGGGGACACATCGTGCTTGTTTCCTTGGAAGCTCTCGCGCCAGGTCGGTCCTCGTGCGTGCTGCTGTGCTGTGCTGTGCTGCTGTGCTGTGTGTTGCTGCTGTGTTGCTGTGCTGTGTTGGTCGAGAGAAACGAGTGCTGAAGAGGGGGAGAAAAGGGGGGGAGATCCTGTCGTGCACGTTGTTTTTTTTTTTGGTGGTCAGTGGTGGTTCCCTTTTTGGCCTGCACGAGCTCTCCGGACGAGCTCTCCGGACGAGCCGTGTTTTCTGTTAGGACCTCCCTGTGTGCTGGATCTGACCGATCAGTTTGCAGGCTGCCACGGGTCCAATGAGCGCGAGCGGCACTCCTGCGAGCGACGCCACGTTTAAGGGCCGCGGCAGCGCGGACGCAGGCTCGTCGCCCAACGCGCTGCTGATCCCTCCGTCCGCGTCGTCCACGGATAAGGTACCTGGAGTGTCGCCGGTGCCGACTGCACCGGCGGCAGAGCACGTCAACCTCGACAACTCCAAGGCAAAGAAGGACAACCCGCCCTATGAGATCCCCTCGGACGACATGTCGCTGTTCGTGTTCCACCCCAAGAACCTCCTGCGCGTGTGGCTGCACAACCTGCTCAAGCACCCGCGGTTCGTCTTGGCTGACAAGGTGCTGACGTTCATGGTCTGCTTCATCTTTGCCGCCTTCCCCACGCACTGGACTGCGGCCCCCAGCATGTTGAATGTCTACGTGGACGGAGTGTATCCCATTCCGGACTTCCTGAACGAGGACAGCCAGACCTCGTCCTACGGATCCAACAGTGATAACTATGGTAGTCTGGACGATAAATCCACAGTTTCATTTGCTAATATTAACAAAAAAAAAATATTTTTTTTTTAAAATATCGAAGTGAACATCGATGCCAACATTGCGCAGTGGCAGTTTTACAACAACATCAAGTTCAAGATCCTCATCGCCCTATTCTCTCTTATCACGTATGCGTCTGTTTATTTTCTTTTATTTTCGTGCTCTCCTGAATGCTCAGCAACAAAAAAAGGCTGAAAGCATGCGCGACAATCATCGTGCGAGGCCTCATCTTCCACAAGCACGCGTACCTCCGCCGCAATCACTATCACAAGCTTGACGTCATCTCGATTGGTTCCTTCTGGACTGCAGTTGCGTTCTGGATAAAAGGAGTCGAGGTTCTCCCGATTTTCCTTGCGTTTGCGAGCATCTACACAGCCCATTCTCTGTCGATTATTGAGGCGACCAAGAAGTTCATGCACATGCTCAAGAAGGCAACGCCTCTCCTTTTGAACGGTTGTTTTTTTTTTTTTTTTGGGTACTTGTCATTTAAAAAACTAAAAAAAAAAATTTTTTTTTAATAGTGGCATTCTTCTTGTTTTTCTTCTTGGCTCTCTTTGCCATTATCGGACAACGCGCATTCGCTGGATCCATGGAACGTCAGTGCGTTGTCGATGTGACTTCTGACTACACGGGCAGTTATCAGGACAATACCGTCGGCCGTACGTGTTCCAAAATTTTGAATAAATAGTAACCTTCTTTCTCTCTCCAGCGGCCTGGCCTTACCTCGGCTGTGGACAGTACATTGACCCGTTCACAAACCAGACCGTGGGCGCCCTCATTTCGCCGCAGTATCCTTACCAAAGCACGTCCATAAACAACATCACCGGCGACACCTTGTATCACACAATCCCAAAGGGCCTCACCTGTCCCCCAAGCCAATTGTGCGAGGTACTGAAAAAAGATGCCACTTAAAAAGCAAATAACCTCTTTCTGCTACCAGCCCGTGCTCAGCTGGTACAATGGATTCCGTTCGTTCGACGACTTTGGCAGCGCTCTTGTTATCGGCATTGATACCGTCTCCACGTCGGCCTGGTCGCAGACTATGTATACGCTCAAGCAGTCCGAATACCCGACCCTTGTGCCTTTTTACTTTGTCCTCCATATCGGTACGAGATGGACGCACAAAAATACAGCGAAAAAATACTGATGAATGCGCCTGCAGTGTTCATTGCCTTTATCCTCTCGCGTCTTTTCGTCGCCGTATTGGCTGAGATCTTCAGCGAAGCTGATCTGTTCAACTCTGCAGAGGTCTCAAAGCGAGTGTAAGCAAGCAACGAGCACTATGAAAACTAACTTTCTTTCCAAACACAGGGCACATCTCGTGGCCGAGACCGATGATGGCGCTTGGATTATGGACGAGCAAAATCACTTGAATTTGTCCGATACGCAAAAGATGGTGAGGGAAGTTTTCCTCTAATCACTGGCTAAACCTATATTAGGCACGGAGAGTGTTCCGGTCGTGGCAGTACCAAATGACCCTCGCGTTAATTGCGTCTGCCAATATCGTCTGCCAAGCGGCCAAGACGGCTGGAGATTCCTCTGCCAAAAGATCGATGTTGGACAATGCTGAACTTGGGTTTACCCTCTTCTTTCTGGCCGAAGTCATCGTCAAGCTTCTCGTGTTGAAACGTGCCTATTTTCTGTCTGGCCGTATGAGCGAGAAGGATGCAACCTTATTTTGTTCAATCTTTATTATTATCATGTAGGCAACACGCTGGACCTCTTCCTTGCCGTGATCACGAGCATCATTCAGATTCCCCAAATCAAGGCATGGAGTGGCTACCAGTCATTCACTATCTTCCAGCTCATGCGTTTCTACCGTGTCTTGTTTGCCTTCCCCTTCCTCCGTGACCTTGTGGTAAGAAATAAGTCGTTAAGAAAAGACGTTTAAGCTTTCTTTTTTTTTTTTTTAATTCCAGGTTCGTCTCACCCGATCGGCGGTCGCTCTCACATACGTGACCATGTTTTACTTTATCTGGTGCTTTGTGGCGTCTGTGTTTGCAATGCATTACTTTACTGGCCAACTCACTCTCGCAGAGGAGCTCGTAAGAGAATATTTTGTTGTTTATTTTTCTCACCTGTAGAAACCTTTTTTTTTCCCCCTTTAGAACGTCAACGGGAACAATGGTTTCAATGGCAACTACTGGCAGAACAACTACAACCCCATGTACCCTCCTCGCCAAAATTTTGAGACCTTTGTGCAATCGTTCTACGTCATTTTCCGCGTATGCCGTTGTTGTTGTTGTTTTTCACATCATCTTCTAACCTGGAGAAAATAAAGATTACCACTGGAGACAACTGGGAAAACGTCTGGTACGACTCGATGCAATCGCAGTGGTATTTTTTTGAAATTAATGATTTGTCAAAACTAAAACTTTTTTAAAAGGAATATCACAAACAACGACTACCCTGGCTACTCCACCGTTTCACTTCTTGTGGCGGTACTCTTTTTCGGCTGGTGGTGGACGTGGTCGAAACTGGTGCTGTACAATTTGATCGTGGCTGCGCTCCTTGACGGCTTCGATATGGATGACCGCGAAAAGCTCCAGAAGCAACTCAAGAACTACATGAAGAAGGCCGAAAAGAAGCTCACCGGCAACGAGAAATTGACGATGCACAAAAAGTTCTCCAGGATGTTCCAATTCCGTTTCTGGAAAAAGGGCGACGTCGTCAAGGTTAACATTCCAGAGGCAATGGCAGCGGGACTCAGCAAGATGCAGCTCGAAAGCCTCGTAAACACCGTCAATGTTGAGGAGACCCGGAATGCTGCCAACAAAGCAGCAGTCGCCGATGCGTAATAAATTTTATATTAATTTATTTTAAACCTTTTTTTTTTTTCACAATAGAAACGCAAACGCGGATGTTGTTGCCAAGCGAAAAGCGACGATTGCCGAGGATGGCTTTTCCACCGTCGCCATCGAGTTCTTTACCGAGTCTGTTGGATACGTTCGCGCAAAAATCATGACGACGGTCAGTGGTCGTGTTGCGGCCTCAAACATTGGTAACCACAGCTCAACTCTCCCTCTTTCTTCGCTTAAACAAAGTATTTGCAGCCAACGCTGGAACTGAGCTGAACTCGATCGACTCGAGCAAAGTCCCCGAAGATCAACGAGTCGAAGAGCACGAAGACAAGTCGTTCAAGAAGCTCGTTTCGTACAGGGCCCTCGCTTCGGAGAAAGTGCGCATTTACCCGGTGGACGAAGAAAATGTCGAAAAAGTCAAGGAGATGTACTTTTTGGACCACTCCCTGCTCAAGCACGAGAACAAGGTCGAGGAGGTCCAGTCGTACTTTGCCACCGAGCTCGGAGCCCTCGAGACGTTCATCAAGAAGAGCCGAGTCACATGGGGTGGCGATTTTGAGCTGGACGACGAGGTGGGCAACGACCTCGAAAAGGAGGAGGAGATTGCGCCCTACGATTTGTCTTTTGGTACGCTTTTTTGGGGGGGGGGGGAAGGGGGGAGGGACT
>Ga0302226_10001945_pt1 | contig 15009 bp, 17 predicted proteins | sample II_Palsa_E3_3_FD_193524 | JGI IMG/M metagenome (GOLD analysis project Ga0302226, IMG submission 193524) | Peat permafrost microbial communities from Stordalen Mire near Abisko, Sweden - II_Palsa_E3_3 | ecosystem: Environmental > Terrestrial > Soil > Palsa > Peat permafrost | place: Sweden...
AAAAAAAAAAAAACAACCGGAAACGAAACTGAACAGTGTTCGGCAATTGGTCTGCCACGGCGGTGACAGCCTCAGCTTGAAGTCGGGCACGACCACAACGAGGAAGTAGTCGCCGCACGCCGCACACCTTCGGCACACCTTCGGCACACCTTTTTTCATGCGCTCAGCTCCGAGCAACGAATTTCGTCCACGTGGACACAGTTTGTTTGTTCGCTTCAACACGGCTGCCGCGTTGTGTTTTAGCAGTGCATGCTCCTTTTTTGCTTCCCTTGTTGCGCCTGTCTGTGTTGGCACTGGCGCGCGGCGAGCTCTCTGCATGCAGGGACCTGCTCGTTTTTTTTATAATTTTAACTAGGCTATTTTTTATCCTACACGTGGCCGATTAGCAACATGAAAGTGCACACACCTTGCCGTTGGCGCTCGTTTGTCTCTCCTTCCTCACCCAGCTACCACTGAGCTCACTCACACACGCACTTCGTTAGACAGCATGTCGTCCTCGCTGAGTCCAGAGGCCCGTCGCGTGGCCAAGTGGATGCAACGTGTCGTCGGCCTGCTCACCTGGCTCGTGGTTTTTTTGGCCCTGTTCGGCCCCTTTTTCTTCCCCGTGGGCGCACTGTGGGTCTTCTCGGCCTTTGGTCTGTATGCCGCTCTCAACAGCCTCAAGACAGTCGTGTGGGGCCAGGTCAGCCTCCGACGCATAACTCAGTCGCTCAAGACCTCGTTTGAAAGCGAGTACGAGGCCGCCTTGGCAGGACAGCAGCAGAACGGCAACGGTGACCACGGCGCGCTCTTGTCGGACGTATGTGGACTATCATGACTCGCTTCAACTGACTTTTTTTTTTGGGGGGGGGGGGAAACAACAACGACGACCTGGCGCGCTGTTCCCAGCCTGTCACATGGAACGAGGTCGTGCACGCTGTTATCATCCCCAACTACAAGGAGCCCGTGGAGCTCATGCACGAGACGATCACGGCTATCGCGTCGCAAGCGGAGGCACGCCGAACGATTCTCGTGCTGGCAATGGAGGAAAAGGTGTGTCTTTCGTCCAGCACCACTTTTGATTTTATTATAACGTCCTCGATTTGTAGGAGGAAGGTTGCGAGACCAAAGCTGAGGAAATCAAGAGCCACTTCAAGCCGTTCTTTTTGGACATCATGTACACCAAGCATCCCATGGGCCTTGAAAACGAGGTGCAGGGCAAGGCGTCAAATGAGGCATGGGCTGCCAAGCAGCTCTACTCCAAGGTGCAGCAGATGAACATTGACGTCGACCGTGTCATCGTCACCATTGCAGACGCCGACTCGCTGCTCCCCGAAAAGTATTTCGCATGTCTCACATACAAGTTTTGCACAGATCCCGGTCGTCTCCGTCGTTTCTGGCAGGTAGGACGAACGACTGGGTTCGAGTTTTTTGAACTTTTTTTTTTTTTTTGTATTGGAACGCAGGCACACATCACGTTTCTCCGCAACATCTACCGCATCCCTCCGCTCACGCGCATCATCGACATGCTCCTGGCCACGGACCACCTCAGCTGGGTATCGAGCACGGATATTCTTATTCCCATGTCAACCTACTCTGTTTCCCTGCACCTGTTGCACCGTTCTGGGTACTGGGACGTCGATGTGGTACGGAGCAAAAAGTCAATGTTGCAACGTTGTTTTTGCTTTAACAATGTAAACAGACGGACGAGGACTTTCACCTGTTCTGCAAAGCCGTACTCCTCTCGCAGTATGACGACGTCAAGACCATTCCCATCTACCTGCCCATCCAACTCACCTCGTGTGAGTCTGCCACGACGATGAAGACCCTGACAAGTCGGTTTGGACAGGTAAGCACACGCACGCACATTTAACTCTATCGCGCTTAAACCTACGCGAAAAAAACAGGCCCGACGACATGCAATGGGCGCTCGCACGATTGGCTACGTGCTCACATGTGTCTGGACCAATAGTGTCCGCACGAGCCAGTTCCCTCGCGACCTCATCTGGCGGCTGTTTATGATGCACTTTTTCGGTCCCGCGTGCGTCATGTGCCTTGCCATCGGCTGGCCCATCTGGAAGCTTTTCAACTCGAGTGCCGAGCTCTCGAGCAGCTACTCATCCGCATTTTACCTTATCCGCGTGCTCAACGTCGTCGGAGCTGTCCTCGGTGTGTGCTCGATCATTCTCATGGTCAATTTCTTCTGGATGAAACGTCTCTACCTCCGACAGTGGCCTGCAATTGTACGTCTGTTATTTTTATTCTATCCTCTCCGTTAAACTTTGGTTGTTCTCTTCAATTGAAAGGGCGACATCCTGGGCTTCATCTGCGCTCCTATCACTACCATTGTCTACATCTACTTGCCCATCCTCATCGCCCAAACCGACCTCTTCTGGAAGGACAATATCCCCTACACCGTCGCCGACAAGCCGCAGTCCACGGGCTCTCAATCCTTGCGACATCTCCAGGCAAGTCAGGCTGAAATCCACGACGTGTAAAGGTCAACTTATAAATAAGCATTACTTTTTTTTTTTTTTTTTGCAATCTTTTTCTTAAATAATTACGAGTGCACGCCTGGTACAAAAAGGATATACAAAAAAGACAAAGAGTAAGTTAGTGTGGCCGGGACCCTAATAAAAGAGTCTTTTAGGGAGCTCCTCCAAACAAGGCCACTTGAAGCACCAACGATCAAAATAACACTTGTGCTCGTTGTACCTCCTAGCATATGCTTGTTCTTTCTATGCTCGAGCCTGCGCAAACGGGACGGATGCTTCCCACATCCCACGTTCTTTTTTTTTTTTTCCCTTTGGCAGATGTTTTTTTTCCCGTCTCTTTACAACTTAAATCTTTGACTTGCTCTCGAAACGGTAGCGCAGGTACCAAAGTTGGAAGACGCACACGGCCACCAGCATCACTACTTGGAAGATGGAGTACCACTGCACACGCTCGTTGGTGCTCTCGGCAGCTATTGATTTCCCTCTTAGCAGCAACAACAACAACAAAAAAAGTATTGACGTACTGTCGCGATGGAAGCGTTCGCGGACACGGGCATACTGTTGCTCATCCTTGAGTGCACGAATGTTGTTGAGAAGCTCGACAATTTCGGCATCGAGAGCTGCGAAGGGAAAAAGGACAACAACAATGAATTCTTGCTGTTTAATGCATACTGCACCCACCCTTGTCCTCGCCACTCTGGGGTTGCGATGTCGCAGCGGCCTTGTCTTCCTCCGAAATCACGTCAAAGGTGATCGACTTTGGCGAGACAGTGGAAAAGTCGTTGTTGAAGCAGAACTCGTGTTTCCCGCTCACCTCGACGACAAAGGTGTACGTCTCCGCTGTTGTGCGCGAAACCGAAAAGCGAACGCGGTTATGTGGGTCCCGCACCTGTACACGTACATTAGACCCCTCCGCATATGTGCCTCAAGCACGTACCAAAAAGTCGACGTCGCGGTTGCCCCCATCACTCACCTCAAAGGACACTGCAAACTTTTTGGTGGACGTCAAAAAGTCGTAAAAGCACTTGTTCTGCCCGGGCTCCAGGGAAATAGAGTAGGCGGCCGCATGTCTACCGTCGTCGCGCTTATTAGCATGCCCAGGGGGGACAAGTAGCAACTTACGACGCGGTCAGCAGCACCGCGAAAACCAACGCTGCCAAAGCCATCTTTTTTAGAGTGTGGCGCCCTGAACGTTACTTTTTCACGCCTGCCTTTCCGAGGAACCAAACCACCATGTCCAACAACATTGGCAGCGGCAGCGGCACCAGCACCCTGGGCAGCAACAACCTGCCCATGCCTGTGACCGTCAATACTGCTGCTATCTCGTCGTGGTGGAACAAGCTCCAGAACGAGTCGAGTGCGCCTGTGCGGGACGCAATGTCGCGTGCGAGGTAAAAACTGTCAACGTGGCCGTTGTTGAGGACGGCTGTGGCTGCGGGTGGGTGGTGAAGGGCTGAGGTTTTGCGCGGACGACGTGACCCCTGACTGTTACCATATCGTCACTAAACATAAACACGTGTACACCTACCTATTCACAGGGCAATTAGCGAGACAGAGCTGAAGACTCTCCAGCCCTGGACCGGCTTCTTCTCGTACGGCCGCTTCTCGCGCCCGCGCAGTACGCCTTTGTTGAGCAACGTGTCTTCTAATAATATTTGCTTTCAGCACTCGTCGAAGTCCAAACACGCATTGTCAGCAATGTCACCCACTACCGAACCAACTACGCGGTCGTCTTCTTTGGTCTGACGTTTTATGCACTGTAAGATCGACAATTACTGCCACAGTAGCTTTTTTAACGTGAGTTCTTGTTAGTATCTCAAACCTTCTCCTGCTCGCATCGCTTGCCCTCATCGGCGGTGTCTTTTCGTACCTCCGCTCCACTGACTCGCCAATCATCCAGGTCGCCAACTTGCAGTTGTCTCGTCCCCAGTTCAACGTTGGGTTCGGCGTCGGTACGTTGTCTACCTGGAATAATTTGTGTGTTAACGGTATTTACCGTATGCAGTCACTTTGGTGCTACTGTACATTGCCGGTGCTACCAGCACCATCGGCTGGCTTATCGGGGCGGGCAGCGTCATCATCGCGAGCCACGGTACGATTCAGTGCCGATTTCTTTCTTTGCATTCGTTCTCTAACACTCGCCTTTTCTCTCTTAAAAAAAAAAAAAACGTAGCCGCCCTGACAGAGCCAGTGGCTGAGCCTTCCACGTCCGTGGAGGGCGAGTTTATTTAGGGAAAGAAGATTGTTATTTTGGCACGGACGAATGAAGGAAAAAAACCGTGTCACTTTTCTTTTTGCGGGTCAAGCAAAGGTCCCTGACCCCAAATGGACTACTACTCGCTTGACGCGCTTTTGGCAGAACAACAGGTAGCAGAACGAAAACAATAGGCGAGCGGGGTGAGGGTCGGGGCCGCGGCATAGGTGTAGGACGCAAAGGGTCCTAACCGTACAACTGTGTTTTTGCGCGCCAAAAAAAAAAAACCGAACAGAAACTACCGTGCGTGTTCAGGTCGGGACAGGAGGACGCCGGGCACCTGCTCACGGGCAATGAAGAAGCGCGGACAATACCACCAGGCATGAAGATCGAGCTGCCGTTTTGGATGGCGCGCGAACTGTCGACACGCTTCAAAGGCTCTATTGGTATGTTTTGCGTTGCACGCCTGTTGGAATGACTTGCACAACGGCTGCAGAGGCTGAGATCCCAAAGGTGTTTGGCGAAAGGGTACGGCAGAGCCTCATCGCGGATGCCAACGTCGTCAACTTGCAGCGGCACAGCCCCTACTTTTACCAGTTTGGTGAGAAGATCAACGAGCTGTACGTGTGTGTTCTCGAGATTGCCTTTATTTCAACGAGCTTTCTCCCTGTACTACTAGGCAAGCCAGAGACGAACTGATGACAGCACTGCTGGATGCGTTCACAGCACGGCTCGAGACCGTATTTGATCTGTCGCGCAACTCGTATAACAAAGACATGACTGCCCAAACGCAGAAACTAGACAACACCGAGGCCGAACGTATTCTTTGCTCGCGCAGCCAAGTTGGATCCTAATGAAACCTATGCAAAATAGTATTCAACCTCGGTAAGGAGTCTGCTGCCGCATTTCAAAAGTGGAAGGATCGCAAGGCGCACACACTGCAGGCGTCCGATGCCGTCGTCGGGAATCGTCGCAAGCGAGGAGCCAACGAGTAATCAGCAGTCAAAGCCTAGGGTGCACAACACATGCGAAAGTATAACCGGGAGGTGCACAGCCAATGCGAAATCAGTGCACGCAAAAAATTTTGATTTTTCATTTTCATATGCCGCCCCGCCGTAGCGCAGGTGCGGCCGGCGCTGCGCCCGCAGCGGCCGCTCGAACAACCGGAACAAAGACGCCGAACGACATGCAGTGGAGGCGTGCGGTACTGCAGTGGACAGAGATGTCAACGGCGCACGAAACATTTATATCAAGAACCACGCACTCGCGAGCGTGGCACAACAAGCGGGGCTTGCCCTGAGCCGGCCTGGCGGCGTAAAGAGTTTAGTCGCTGACTGAAAAGGAAACCACATTTTCCACGAGTGCTCCCCCCCGAGTGCGTTAGTAAGCTCCGCGCAATGCTTCGCAACCAACAGGCGGCCAAGGGAGGGTACGGCGCGATCAACTCGGCAGACGACCAGGATGTCGAGGACGTAAGCACCTTTCACTGTCGGTCGGTCTGTGAAAATCGTCTCTCATGTGAATGTGCAATCCCCTGAATCCACCCCCAGACGACGGTCAAGCCGTCGCCCGAGGACAAGGCTGGCTGGCTCTCGACGTGGTTCTTCTACTATGTCAGTGGGCTGATCTGGACGGGCTACAAGCGCCCGCTCGAGCACACTGACCTGCCCAACGTGTCTGAACGGGACGATGTCGAGCGGTAACGAGCACGCACTTGACTCTTGTCTGTCAACTAAAAACACCGGCACCACCTCCTCGACTTTGTCCGCCCTGTTTTCAGCGTGTCCAACTTGTTCCAGGAAAAGTGGGATGAGGAGAAGAAGCTGGCGAAGCCGTCGCTCGTGCGCGCGCTCCGAAAGACTTTTGGTGCCAGGTTCCTCCTTGCTGGCATCCCAAAGCTCATGCAGGACCTGCTGGGCTTTATCCCCCCGCTGGTCATGAGTCGCATCATTGGCTGGCTCGAAGATCCCTCCGCCAGCTCCTACGAGGGCACGTTCCTTGCGTGTGTTTTTTAGGGTTTGCTAACGCGTCTTCTCTGGATGGTGCAGGTTACATCTACGCAGTCCTCCTCTTTGTCGCCCCGTTCCTGCAGACTGTCTTTGTGAACCAGTATTTTTACCTCACGTTCAACACGGGCATGCAAGTCCGCGCTGCCATCGTGACTGCTGTCTACAAGAAATCGCTCAGGCTCTCACCCTCGTCACGCAATAAGAAGACCCAAGGAGAGATCGTCAACATGCAGTCCAACGACCCGCAACGCCTCCAAGACCTCTGCCCGAATTTTCACCTTTTGTGGTCGGCTCCGCTGCAGATCATCAGTATTTCCCCCCCTCCCCCTTTTTCCCCCATGCGTCTAATGTCCACACTTAGTATCCCTTGTCCTCCTCATCATGACACTTGGCACGTCGGCCCTTGTCGGTCTTGGAGTGATGATCATCCTCGTCCCCGCCCAGGGCTTTATCGCGTCGCGTTTGGGACGTCTGCGCCACGCTCTGCTCGCTAAAACAGATCAGCGCGTGCGCATCGTCAATGAAATTCTTCAAGGGATTCGTGTCATCAAGTACTATGCTTGGGAGGGTCGTTTCGCGGAGACCGTCGAGGATATCCGCACAAAGGAGGTCAAAATTCTTACGAGCCAGGCCACGTTCCGGTACTTCTTGTCAGTTATTTCCACTATTTTGTGTTTACTCTGTTCTGTACCCAGTGCCATCATGGTGTTTTTCCTCGTCGCATCGCCGGTCTTTGTGTCCATGGCCACGTTTGGTGTCTTTGCCGGCCTCGGAAATGTCCTTACCCCGGAAATCATTTTCCCTGCGCTGGCGTACTTTAACCTCCTCCGTTTTCCCATGACATTTATGCCCATGCTCGTGATCTGTACGTGGCTTGAAGCAGCGCTTTTGGTTTTTTTTAACTCTCGTTTGTATCTCTCCTGCAAAAGCTCTCGTAGAATGCAACATCGCCGTCAAGCGCCTGTGGGATTTCTTGCTCATGGAGGAGCTGGAAAACTGCGATCCGCCACAGAAGATTGGCAAGGTTGGAGTGAAAATCTCAAACGGCACTTTCTGCTGGGACCTCACAAAGCAGACCAACCCAGCGCTCTCGGACGTCAACATGAGCGTGAACGAGGGCCAGTTGTTCATGATCGTAGGCACTGTAGGTTCCGGCAAGACTACTTTGCTCACGTCTATCCTCGGCTCCATTCCGAAAACGACCGGTACGTTCGCCTTTATGGTTTTTTTTTTTCTTTCTCGTTGTTCCGTGTATTCACTTTACTTTTCTTTGAAAACTCGAACTAGGAACGATTGAGATCTCTGGAACGATTGCGTACGCATCCCAGCAAGCGTGGATTGCAAACAAGACTGTGCGCGAAAACATCACCTTCAACAAGTCGTACAACGACGAGCGTTACCGCCGTGCGATCCATGCAGCTTGCCTCAACGACGACCTAACGATGCTCCCGGGTGGCGACAACACGGAAATTGGCGAGAAGGGAATCAATTTGTCTGGTGGACAAAAGCAACGCGTCGCACTGGCTCGCGCCGTCTACTCTGATGCGGACATCATCATCCTGGACGATGTCTTGTCGGCTGTTGGTATGAGCAAACGAAAAAAAAAAAAAATACAACCTAAAAGACGCCTTCTGTAGATTCACATGTGGGCAAGCACATCTTTGAGGAGTGCATCATGGGCGAGATCAAGCACAAGACTCGTATTTTCGTCACGCACCAGCACCAGTTCCTGCCATATGCTGACAGCATTGTCGTCATTCGCGATGGCAAGATTACGCACCAAGGCAGCTACAGCGAGTTGGTCTCTCAGGGCGTGGACTTTGCTTCGTTGACGGCGCAGAAAAAGACCACAAGGAAAGTCAGCAAAGACGGGAGCACCGTCGAAGCAGAGGACAGCGAGGAAGCTGGCGAGGGGGAACAAGAGGATGATGATGATGATGACGAGGCCGCAGTAGCCAAGGCACTCCTTGACAAGTCCAAGACGTCCGAGGATCGACTCAAGGTAACTAGACATCTAAAAGGAGCCACTGACCTCTGTTTTCCCCCCTCTCCCGCCTAAGGAATTCCGCAAGCTGCAGCGGCAGTCGACGCTCGACGGCGTAGAGAAGCGCGTGGACACCAGCAAACTGATCGAAGCCGAAGAGCGCGAGTCTGGCGTGGTCAAGAGCAACGTGTACTGGCGCTATATGCTGGCCTCAGGTGGTTCCACGTTTGTCATCTTGTGAGTTTGCAGGCGCCGTTTTTGGCTCTTTCATCTTATTCACTATCTGCCCACAGCATGTTTTTCGTCTACATCGTTACCGAGGGCACACGCGTGGCCAACGATCTCTGGCTCTCGGTCTGGTCCAGCGACAACACGACCGAGACCTTGTACTACCCGAAAGATCCCCCACCATTTGGAGAGGACGTTCAGGCGTTTTTCTTGTGGATGTACATCATCCTTGGCCTGGCCTACTGCATCATCATGCTCGCCCGCAACGTCCTCGGCAACTGGGCAGGTGTGTTTGCCTCCAAAAAAATGCACCAAACCGCGTTCACCCACGTCATGCACTCGCCCGTTTCCTTCTTTGACACAACCCCCGTCGGCCGTGTTCTCAATCGCTTCACCAAGGATTTGGACAATGTCGACAACCTGCTTCCTCAGGTAAAATTTTCTTTTTTTTTTTTTTTTTTGATCACATATTAATATTGCATTTCCTAGACAATCCAACAATTCCTCGGTACCCTTTTCATCTGCATTTCGACCCTTATCGTCATTGTCGGTGTGACCGTTTGGTTCCTGGTCGCTCTCATCCCTATCAGTATACATTCTTATTTTTTATTTTTATTTTCCTTTTGCGGGAAGGGGGGGGAAGAAGCGTACTAATTTGTTTGCACAACCCAGTGATGGTCTACTACCTCTGCATGCAGTACTATCGTCACACATCGCGAGAGCTTCAACGACTCGATTCGATTTCACGCTCGCCCGTCTTCAGTCACTTTTCTGAAACTCTCTCTGGTGTGGATGTGATCCGTGCCTATGGCGAGTCCGAGACGTTCATCTGTAATGTCATTTTCTCGCGCTCTCTTGTCCCTGACTACTTTCACACACGCAGACGAAAATATCAAACGGATCAACTACAATCAGCGTGCCTACTGGGCTGTTCAAGTGACCAACCGCTGGCTCTCCCTGCGCCTGGAGATCCTTGGATCGTTGATCACGTTCGGTTCAGCGATGTTTGCCGTCCTCAGCAAGGAACAAGGGATCAATGCAGCCCTGGTGGGCCTCAGCATCACCTACGCCATCCAAGTCACCGGCTTCATGAACTTTTGCGTGCGCACGGCGACCATGGCCGAGGCGCAGATGAATGCTGGTATGTTGAAGTATTTCCGTGTTTTATTCAGAAAGAAAACGTCTGTGTTAGTCGAGCGCATCCTAAACTACGAGGATCTCCCCGGAGAGGCTGAGTGGATCCAGCCCGACAATCGCCCCCCGCCCAACTGGCCTCAGAACCCGAGCATCGTGATGGTATGATGTCCACTTTGCCATTGTTATTCTTTACCATTATTTTGATCAGAAAAACGTCTATATGCGCTACCGTCCCGGACTGCCGCCTGTGCTGAAGAACGTCTCGCTGACGATCAACCCGCGCGAGAAGATTGGCATCGTTGGACGCACGGGTGCTGGCAAGTCCTCCATGATGCTCATCCTCTTCCGCATGGTGGAGATCTACGAAGGCGAGGTCATCATCGACGGCCAAAACATCAAGCAGTACGGCCTCCACGACTTGCGTTCGCGTTTGGCCATCATCCCGCAAGACCCAGTGCTCTTTAGTGGCACTGTCCGCTTCAACCTGGACCCCTTCGAAGAGTACACGGACAAGGAGATCTGGGAAGCACTGGCAAAGGTCCACCTGCGAGATGCCGTTCTGTCCCAGAAGGACGATCTCAGTTCACTCGTTGCCGAGAGTACAATCTTTTTTTCTGAATGAATAATATTTTTTTATTTGTCTAAAAAAAATCCATTCTTTTTTTTTTTTTTTTTAAGACGGCTCCAACTGGTCCATCGGACAGCGCCAACTCTTTTGCTTTGCTCGTGCAATTCTGAAAAAGACCAAGGTATTTATTGTAGTTTTCTGCTTCGTCTCAGCAACTGAGTGTGCGTTTCAGGTGCTGGTGATGGATGAGGCAACCTCGTCCGTGGATATGGAAACGGATGCCCTGATTCAGCAGACCATCCGCACCGAGTTCTCGGACCGCACCGTGCTCACGATCGCTCACCGTCTGGCCACAGTGATGGACTCTGATCGCGTCATCGTCATGTCGGAAGGCCAGGTCGTTGAGTTTGCCCCGCCACAACAGCTCATCAACAAAAAGAATGGTGTGTTCTCTTCCATGGTCGACGACACGGGAGCCAAGTCGGCCCGTTTCTTGCGCATGATCGCCGATGGCAGCATTGATATCTTTGGCAACATCAAGAAGAGTGCAAGCACAACGCCCGTGTCCAAGCCGTCCACGCCAGCTCCTCTCGCCGCGGCAGACGAGCCGGTTGTTGATCCTTTTACCGACGAGCATGCTGTCGAAGATGATGCTCAGTAGACAACTGCTTTTAAATGTTTCTTTCCTTTCCTTTCATCAGTATTTTAAACAACATCTTTTGGCTTGCGATCTTGAGAAGCCTTTGGGGAAGTGGAATAGGGCGACTGCCTGGGCGGGCGAGGACCCCTGACGACCTTGTTAAAGTACTGGGACTTTAGGCCTCCACGCTCGCGGACCAAGCGCTTCTGGACCTCGTACGGCAGCAGTGGCTCTCGCTCGGTCACCCGCAGGCCCTTGACCGTGAACGCTTCCAGGGTGGCACTGACATTGTTGGAGACGGTGATGCTTGCCCATCCGAGCCCAGGGAAAATGACGTCGACCATGCTGTTGGTCTCGCGATCTGGCGTGGCATGGATCCCGAGCTGCTCGGGCACTTTCTTGCCGCTCACGCTTAGTTTGGTGGGCACACTCGACATCACCAGTCGTCTTTTTCTTGGTTTCGGCGGCTCCGCGTCTGGTGCACCGACGACGTCTTCGTCCTCTTTTTCTTCGTCCTCTTCCCCTTCGTACAGCTCGCACGGAGGCTCGAGAAGCTTGGTGCCGAGATGCTTTGCAAAAAGATCGGGGACTTTGTGGGTCTTGGTGACGTGGATGGGGATCAACGGAGACACAAACAGTGTCGCGAGGACCTGTGTGCCCTCGGACGTGATGACATCAAGCCTTCCCAGGCCGCCGAGGAGAAGGCTGCGGCCCTCCGTGAGCGTGTACGTTACCGGCTTGAGCTCGCGATGCGGGACCACCATCTTGAGCTCCTGCGGCGTGAGCTGCGGTGCCAGATGGTGTGGGTAGAGGATCCCGGGGGTGTCAAAGAGGAACGCGTCCTTCCCCAGGGGAAAGCGCACGACGTTGATCGTCGTGCCGGGCAGGGGCGATGTCGTGACATCGTTCTTTGCTCTCAACTTCATCCTAGAAGCATCAGAATTATTATTGAAAAACATTTTTTTTTTGTATTTATTTTTTGGTTTACTGGTGGGTGAGGGCGTTGACAAGCTGCGACTTGCCGACATTGGTACATCCGATGACAAAGACATCGCGCTCATTGCGCCACGTCTCGATGCGTCTGATCAGTTCTTCGACGCCTTCGCCCGTGCGCGCACTGCACAGGTGGACACGCCCTTGGAACCCCGGCAGCAATTGGACGATCTGCCTCTTGAGCCATGCTTGCATGCGCAAGCGCGAGGCGTCTTTGGGCAGCATGTCCACCTTTATGCCCCCAAAAAAAAAAAAAAAGAGTTGGCGAAGACAAAAAACAAAAACAAATTATTTTTTCTACCTTGTTGCCCACAAGCAACACGCTATGATGTGTGCCGATGAGCTGGGCGACATCGGTGAGGATGCTGCCGGGGAAGTCAAGCAGGTCGGCCACGAGCACGACGAGCGACGAGGGCTTGTCCTTGAGGTGTTTCGCGAGCAGTTTCACGTACGTCTCGTGGCTCACGCCCACGCTCACGACCTCGCCATAGTGCTCGATGCGGTAGCAGCGCTGGCAGACGAGCAGGCTTGCCTTGTCGGCAGCGCCGTTCTTCCTCCTGTTGATGGACATGGCCTCCTTCATGGTGATGGTGTTGGCAGCCAGGCTGAACTCGCCATCGGCGTTGCGCGTCAACTGGCTGCTCTGCTGTGCCGCCACAGCCGCGGCCGCACTCGCCGCAGCCGCAGCCTTGCTCTCGCTCTTGTGCTGCGCGACAGCGTGCACGTGCTGAAGACGCTTGTTCTCGGGGACGTACCCGGCCGTCCGCTCGTCGTGGCTCTGCAGCGTCGACCCACACCCGCTGCAGCGCGACAACTCGGGCGCCATGAACCGTGGCGCCTTGTGGCTGCTCGCGTACCGGCAGCCCGCCACCACCGACAACTGCTGCGGTTGCAGGGTCCCCAGCAACACAGCCCGGGCACTGGCCGCCTTGGGCAGCAGCAAGGTCGGCACGCGCCGCCCGAGCAAACGGAGCATGTGCGAACAGAAGTGGCAACTATGACGTCATGTAGTGTGACTATACGGGTGCCACACTTTTAAAGCGAGCAATAACAAGAAAAAGATGGGGGTCCTGTTTAGTTGGATTTATTTCTCAGTGTGTATGCAGTCAGTGAAGGCGTATAATATACGGTTGTGCTCCCTGTAACATAGTCAGATGAATTCAGGTTTCGTAGTCTGCTTTAATGACGAAAAATTAGTGCCACTGCCATGATTTCGTTGGGTTTAAGGCAAACATCGACGCCTTCCATGCGCAACGTCGGTGCCAGTCCGAGCAGGCTGCCCGTACACCACTGCATCCCCGTACTCCGTTTCGAGACATTACAAACACCATCTCGTTGCTTACAAACACGTATTAACATAAGTCTGTCTGTAACGGTTTGTCTGTAACCGTCTGGTACCATAGGCCAACGAGTGAACGGACGAGAGGGGTGACAAAGGGGACACCACGCAAAAGCACACTCGTGAAGCAGAAGCGCATGTCAAATCTGCGAAATTCGTCCACCCCCTTCATTGCTTTCCGGTTGCCGAGTATCGGGAACGAGCAGGAGAACGAGCAGGCCAGCGGGCAGGCCCCGGCCCACCGTCACGGTGCCGACGACGAAGCCGAGCAGGAAGCTCACGGATGGCGACGACGACGACAGCGATGAAGATGCTGAGGTGGACTCGGACTCGGACTGTGAGGCAGGTGACAACGCGGCGGAGGACGACATCGGAACGAAAGCGGTCCATAGTTTTTCGTCTTTTCTGGCCGGACAACACGAAGCGAGGAAATATTTAGTGGTGGCTGCATATCACCAGCACGTGAAGGCACTGGAGGCGACTACTTCTGCAACCAGCAATGAGCGGAGGGAAATAAAAATGACTGCGTACGCACGAGCGGCAGAGCTCACTGGGGCTGGTGTCTCGTCGGTACGACGATGGGTCAAGGAGTACACAGACACGGATGGAAAGCTGGCTGTTTCAAAACGTGGTAAGCATTCAAAACGCGCAACTCCGATTACCGATCCGCAATTTTGTGCCATCGTCCGTGCGTTCATCAGAGGGAACGCCATCCAAACCGGCAAACCGAATCTGAGATTGAGTTCCTTTGTACAATGGCTCAATACGGTCATGATACCCGATTTCATCGCTGACGATGGCAAGACAGGCCGCTCCACAGTATCGGAAGAAACTGGTCGCAGGTGGTTGCACAGGCTTGGATTCCGTCAGAAGCGATACCGTAAGGGCATTTTCGTCGACGGGCATGATCGGGAAGATGTCGTGAGCGCCCGCATTGCATTTGTGAAAGATTTAGTGGAAAACATTCTGCCCAGAACTCACAGATACCTGGACAAAAAAGGGAAAACCAGCACGGACGACGTCGAGGACATGGCTGCACGCGACAACATCCCCATGGGCGGTTACGTACATCCTTCTGTCAATCGACCGATCGTTCTGGTTTGGCAAGACGAGTCTACATTCGCTGTCAACGATTCTGAGAATTCCTTTTGGGGGGACGAAACGATGTCTGGTGCGGGACACGCAAAAAAATCAGAAGGTCAGAAAATCATGGTATCAGGCTTTATTACTGAAGAGAAGGGGTTCTTGCGCCTGACGGATGCAGAGTATGCTGGGTATAAAAAGGACAATCCATTGGGAACGATGAAGCAGTCCGGTGTTACGTATTTGGAAATCGGCAAAAACCAAGACGGGTATTGGACAAACGACTCTTTTAAAAAATCGCTCCTCGAGAACATCGAAATTGGCGAGTACATGTTCCCTAACTGTCAACTTGTGTTCATG
>Ga0302226_10001949_pt1 | contig 15000 bp, 13 predicted proteins | sample II_Palsa_E3_3_FD_193524 | JGI IMG/M metagenome (GOLD analysis project Ga0302226, IMG submission 193524) | Peat permafrost microbial communities from Stordalen Mire near Abisko, Sweden - II_Palsa_E3_3 | ecosystem: Environmental > Terrestrial > Soil > Palsa > Peat permafrost | place: Sweden...
AGTATGGGAAGGTGGCGTCGGCATTGGGCGCTCCTTGGCAACGGTAGGAGCAAACTTCTTAGCTGGACCGTGCATCACAGCAAAAGCGGGTTGATCGCAGGCTCATTCGGCTTGGATGAGCCACGCGCTTAACCCGTCACCCGATATATTGTGCGCAGGCCAGGCGCTGCGGTATAAAAGCCGTTCCAGAGGGTTTTCCGGCCATGTCCGCTCCGCTTCTTGATCCTGTAAAAACTGAATCGGCCGACGGCCCGGTGCTGTTCGCCGTCGAGCTGTCCGGCGAGGTCGCGCGTATCACCGGGTCTCATCGCCACGTCCGTGGTCAGATCTTCGGCGCGGTTCGCGGGTTGCTGTCCGTTGGAACTGATGACAGCCAATGGGTCGTTCCTGCTATCCACGCGGTCTGGCTTCCACCCAATCGCGCGCATTCTGTTCGTTCACACGGCGCGTTCTCAGGGTGGGGCGTCTACGTCAGTGAAAGCGCCTGTGCAGATCTTCCGGATGAACCCTGCACGATTCGCACGTCTGGCCTTTTACGCGAGGCCGTGAGCCGCGCGGCAAGCTGGCAGGACGGACTGCTGGACGAGGCGCAGATGCGCGTGGCAGGTGTCATCCTCGATGAAATTCGCTCGTTGCCCCGTGAGGCTTTCGGCTTGCCGATGCCGCGCGATGCGCGCGTGCTGCGGATCGCCCGCGCGCTTGCCGACAATCTCTCCGATAACCGTCGTCTGGAAGAGTGGGCCGACTGGGGCGGCGTTGCGACGCGAACCTTGACTCGACGGTTTATCGACGAGACGGGGTTCAGCTTTTCCGAATGGCGCCAACGAGCGCGTCTGATGCGGGCGCTGGAGATGCTTGCATCGGGCAAGGCCGTCACGACCATTGCGCTCGACCTTGGCTATGAAAACGTCAGCGCGTTCATTGCGATGTTTCGCCGGACCTTTGGCGTGACGCCAACCCAATATTTTGCTTAGTATCCCGGCACTTCGTTCGCGTAGGTACAGCAGGTCGCATATTCGCCGCGGTATTGACAACACACGCGCAGAACCCTGCTTGTCCCCTTATGGTTATCAATGTGCTCTGTCCGAACGGACGCCGGCCAGTGCATCCTGAAGCTTGCCGAGCCCGGTGCGGACATCGCCGCCATCAAACAACAAAGCTTGCAGATGGTTGCTCAACACTTCGGTCACGTCGTGATATTGCGGCGCGGCCGGACTCGGAAACGCCTTGATCCGGTCGCTCTTCGCGAGTTGATCCATCATCGCGATGACGCGATTGCGCTGCAAGACATAGCCGTCTTCCGCGACAGAGTGACGGGCATTGCCGGCGGCGCCATGAAGAACGAAATATTTCATGAGTTCAGGCGATGTCAGCGTTTCAACCGCTTGCCATGCCCACTTTGCGGCGGCTTGCGGGTTTCTCGACGGTATCGCCAGGAGCGCCCCGCCGAGCGGAGAAACCGGCTCTATACCGGGCGCGAAGGTCGGATGCAGTTGCAGCCCGATGCGACCGCCTTTTTGCAATAACGCATGGCTGTCGAGCATGCCGTACCGATTCGACCAGTGATAGCACATTGCTGCCCGCCCGGAGCCAAAAATCTGGGCGTTACGTACCCAGTCGACGCTGCGAAGTGGAAGGGGCGAAAAGGGAATCAGCTCCCGAAGGTATTCGACGACGCGCCTGCCAGCTTCGTTATCGATCTGCAGGACATCTTTATCGGCCGAAAGCGCACCTTGCGCCCCGAGAATCTGCAGGAACGATTCAGCCAGCGGCAAGCCCGGCGCTGCGTTCCATGTGATGCCTGCGCGCTCCTGGGTCCGCCGCTGCAAGCGGCTTGCGCAGCGAACGACGTCCTCGAAACTGACAGGAGGACTGAGACCTTCTGCCTCGAACAGATCCTGGCGGTACCAGAGAAAATCGAGCGTCGGCTGCAGAGGGATCGCATATAGCTGTTCGTTGCACCATCCGGCTCGCCAGACCGCGTCGTAGAAATCCGCGCCGGAAAACCGGCCGCCTGCTTGCAGCGCCTCCAGTTCGAGCAAGTGTCCGTCCAGCGACTTTTCTGCGAGCCACGGGAACGGAATTGCGACGAGTAGCGGCGCCGTCTCTTCGACAAGCGATTCGCTTGCAAGCACGCTATCCAGCGCGCGGCGGAACGTCTCCTGTGGGTAGGTCAGTACTCGCAGGCGAAGGCCGAGGAAACGTTCGATTTCGGTACGGTTTTGCTTGATGATGTCGAAGACCGGATCCTCATACGCGACGAGCGTCAGTTCGATCGCATCGTTGAAACCCGTGAGCGCCGCGCGTGGCCATGCAATGCCCGGTGCAGGCGCGAGGCTGCCTGCGTCGAAGCGATCGAACGAGCGGGTGTCGCTGGCCCCTACGACGAGCCGGATCGTCTGCTCCGTGATGCTGTCCAGGCGTTCGAGCAACGCTGCCGACGGAACCACCATGGCGCGGTTGCCCGTGCCGGAGAGTGGCCGAAACTGTAGCCAGCCTTTGGCCTTCAGCGCGAACAACGCACGGCGCGCACTCGTACGAGGCAGGCCCGAAAGATCCGCCAGCGCGGTGATCGTCGTGTACCGGTCGCTCAGATGACTCTGCAACAGTGCTCCGAGCACCGGCCACATGGCATGCGCATCGTCGCCAAGTTCGCGGCGCAGGATCTCCGATAACTTGTCAATTACCGCCATTGCGGCGCGGCGATCACGTGCGTGCATGGCAGGGTCTCCCGTCACTCCAGTTTTATCCCCAAGCAGGATAACACCCACAAAGCGTTGATTTATCGAGAAATAACCGGAATGGACATTTCGGCGTGCGGGTTCGGCAACGACCCCGGCATACGATGCAGACACGCACCGGCCCCAATGCCGGAGGCGGACAAAAACGAATGGAGACAACGCATGAGACGACTAGCTCGCTTGGCAGCCGCATGGGCGGTGATGGCATTCAGCCTGCACGCAGCGGCGCAGACCCGATTTGTCGTGGTCACACATGCGCCCGATGCGGATCCGTTCTGGAACGTGGTCAAGAGTGGTATCCGCGACGCCCAGAAGGATTTCGGCGTGTCAGCGGACTACCGCAATCCTTCCACCGGTGATCTCGCCGACATGGCCCACCTGCTCGACCAGGCCGGCGCCCGCCGCTACGACGGCGTGGCGACGACGATCGCCGATCTCGACGTGGTCAGGCGCCCGGTACAGGCAATCGTGGCCAGGGGCGTCCCGGTCATCACGTTCAACTCGGGGACGGCGAAGCAAAGCGAGGAGTTGGGCGCGCTGCTGCACGTCGGCCAGCCCGAGTACGAGGCTGGCAAGGAGGCGGGTCAACGGGCGAAGGCGGCGGGAGTCAAGAGCTTCCTGTGCGTGAACAACAACGTGACCAACCCGGACTCGTTCGAGCGTTGCCGGGGATTTGCCGAAGCCATCGGTGCGGACTTCAAGAAGTCGACCATCGATTCCGGCAACGACCCGACCGAAGTCGAGAACAGGGTGTTCGCAACGCTGCACGAACGACCCGGGACGCAGGCTGTGCTGGCGCTCGGCCCGACCTCTGCGGTGCCCGCGTTGCGCGCAGTCCGGAGGCTCGGGCTGACAGGGAAGATCTATTTCGCAACGTTCGACCTGACGCCGGAAATTGATCAGGCGATCGAGGGCGGGACGGTCGCGTTCGCGATCGATCAGCAACCCTATCTGCAGGGTTATATCCCGATTGCGCTGCTGGCAATCATGAAGCGGGACAACTCCCGCGACGTCAGCAAGGCATGTGCAGCGCTCGCCGCCGATCCCAAGTTCAAGGGACGTCTTGAAACCTACGGCCTGAAGCCGCATTTCGGGCCCCGCGGCGTGGATACCGGACCGGGCTTCGTCACGCGTGAAAACGTGGGGCTCGTCGAAAAGTACGCGGGACAGTATCGCTGAACCGGCGTTTCGTCGCGGCGTCATGAAATCCAGCTATGGATGATCAGGAGTATCAAGCATGTTTCAACTCGCTGTATGTGCTGAAATGGTTTTCCGCAAACTGCCTTTCGTGGAGCGCGTCAGAAGGATTGCCGAGATGGGCTTCCAGGTGGAGATCTGGGACTGGACCCGGCATGACATCGATGCGCTGGTCGATACGGGCGCGACGTTTTCGTCGATGACGGGTTACGTCGAAGGCGATCTGACTACGGCAGACGGCGCACAAGCGCTACTGCGCACCGCCGCGCACTCCATCGAGGTGGCGGGGCGGCTGCGCTGCCCGCGTCTGAACCTGCACGGTACGGGACTGGACGCGGCCGGCATGCCCGTGAGACCGGCACCGGTCGTATCAGGCGCGATGTGGCTTGCCGCGCGGCGTACGCTGGCGAGCGTCGCTGACCTCGGGCAGCGCGCGGGCGTTACCTTTTGCCTTGAGAACCTGAACACCGAGGTAGACCATCCCGGCGTGCCGTTTGCACGCGCAGCCGATACGCTCGCGTTGGTTCAAGCGGTTGACAGGCCGCATCTGCGCCTGAATCTGGATCTCTATCACGCGCAAATCGGCGAGGGCAACCTGATCGAACTGCTGCGCCGGGCAATGCCTTTCATTGGTGAGATCCAGGTTGCCGACGTTCCGGGACGCTGCGAGCCCGGCACTGGCGAGATCAACTACCCGGCCATCGCCCGGGCGCTGGCTGAGGCCGGCTATCGGGGCACAGTCGCGATGGAAGCGTGGGCGAGTGGCGACGACGAAACCGCCCTGCAGCGATTCCGCGACGCTTTCTCGACGCACGCCGGGGTCCTCGCCTGAGTTGACAGCTCGACCACCGGTTCACGCATCTATTTTATACATCGGAGTACATATGAATACGAATAAGCCAGTTCGTGTAGGTCTTATCGGCGCCGGCGCCATCGGCTCTTTTCACGGCGAGAGCATTGCCCGCCGGTTGCACAATGCACAGCTCGCGGCTATCGCCGATCCCTCGCCCGACGCGGCCCGGCGGCTCGCGGATAGACTCGATTGCCCCATTGCGGTGACGCAAGCCGAAGAGATCATCGCGAATCCGGATATTGATGCCGTAGTCATCGCGGCGCCAGCCCGCTTTCATGCGAGCCTTGTAGTGTCGGCCGCACGAGCGGGAAAAGCCGTGTTCTGCGAAAAACCGATGGCCTTGACACTCGACGAAGCCGATATGGCTATCGAAGCTGCACGTGCAGCGGGGGTTCCGCTGCAGGTCGGCTTCAACCGGCGTTACGACAAGGCGTGGGCCGAAGCTCGCGAAACGATTGTCTCCGGTGAGCTCGGAACCCCGCAACTGCTGCGTTCGCTCACTCGCGATCCGGGTCTTGCCGATCCCGCGCGCGTGCCGGTGTGGGCGATCTTCTTCGAAACGCTGATCCACGATTTCGACACCTTGCGATTTCTGAATCCTGGCTCCGAAGTCACAGAGGTCTATGCTCTCGCGGACGCACTCGTTCGGCCGGATTTCAAGGAACGCGGCTTGCGCGATACCGCTCTCGTCAGTCTGACATTCGACAACGGGGCGATGGCCACCGCGGAAGCGAATTTCCATGCGGTCTACGGGTACGACGTTCGTGGCGAGGTTTTCGGCTCCGGCGGGATGGTAACGATGGGCGACGTCCGGCGTTCGAGCTTGACCCGCTTCGCGGCGGACGGCGTGTGCAGTGCCAGCACCCGGCTCAACCTCGACCTCTTTCACGATGGGTACACAGCCCAGCTTGCATCTTTCATGGAAGCGGTGCGATCAGGAATGGTCCAGGGGCCAACTGGAGAGGATGCGCGTGCCGCGTTGGCGATCGCGCTCGCATGCGTGCATTCGGTCAACGAAAGACGCCCTGTACGCCTGGCAGAAGTCATCGAATCGCCGCCCGTTTTAGCGCCATACGGCGTCGCGCGCGAGTGAGCGCTGGCATTTCCGGTCGACGACGTGCCTATGACGGCTCCGCTGCAAACAGGAGAGCAAGTCGGTTACTCTGTCGTTTTGATTCCTGCCTGGCATTGCGGTCCATGCCAGACAGGAACCAAAGCCACATCCCACTGCTTCGTACCTGATCGGAAAAAACCATGAACGAACTAACACTGCTGACCGAAGCCGATGATCGGGCACGCCGCTACACCGAGTCCATTCCGGGACGCCGCGTGTTCCCCGATCAAGCGGCGTTGCAGGCATTGGCCGCATTCAACGAGCCGTTGCCGGCAAGCGGGTACGCCGCCGAGGACGTGCTGCGATTACTGGACGATATCGGTTCGCCCGGCACGGTGGTCTCGAACGGGCCTCGTTACTTTGGTTTTGTGATTGGCGCGTCGCTGCCTGCCGCTGCGGCCGCAGAACGGCTGATGCTGGCATGGGACCAATGCGCATCGTCATTCGACAATTCGCCGGTCGCGGCCACGCTTGAACGCGTGGCGGCGGGATGGGTGCTCGAAGCGCTGGATCTGCCTCGCGAAAGCGCCGTGGGGTTCGGAACCAGTGCAACAGCGTGCACGATAAGCTGCCTTGCCGCCGCGCGTCGCATGCTGCTTGCACGTAAGGGCTGGGATTTTGACAACGACGGACTGGCAGGTGCTCCCGAGGTCAAGGTCGTGGTGTCCGAGCTTGTGCATATCACGGTGAAAAAGGCGCTTCGCTTGCTCGGTTTTGGCATGAACAAGATCGTGTTCGCGCCGGTAAATCACCATGGCCAGGTGGACCCGGAACGTTTGCCGCCGCTCGATGACATGACCATCCTTTGTTTGCAGGCGGGTGAGGTCAACACGGGCGAATTCGATCCATTCGACACGATCATTCCCCAGGCCAAGGCCGCGGGTGCGTGGGTTCATGTCGATGCGGCGTTCGGCCTGTGGGCGCGTGCATCCTCACATGCGGAACTGACGAAAGGGATAGAAGGCGCCGATAGCTGGACAACCGACGCCCATAAATGGCTGAACACACCCTACGACTGCGCGATGGCAATCTGCCGTGACAGCGAAGCGCTCGCTGCTGCAATGAACAGCGATGCGGTCTATCTGAGCGGGGCGAGAGACGCGCAGAAAAACCTGACCCTCGAATTTTCGCGAAGGGCTCGCGGTATCCCGGTGTGGGCGGCGTTGCGGTCGCTAGGGCGTGAAGGGGTGGCTTCAATGGTGAACCGACATTGTGCGTTGGCGCGTCGCATTGCACAGGGTCTGGAGCGAGCGGGATTTGAAATACTGAACCGCGTCACGCTGAACCAGATCCTGGTTCGCGCCCATACCGATGAACTCACCGTTGCGGCTCGTGAAGCGGTCCAGGCATCCGGCGAGGCCTGGTTTGGCGCAACCGTCTGGCAAGGGCGGCCGGCATTCAGGATCAGCGTGTCGTCATGGCGGACGACGGAACACGAAGCAGACGCGCTCGTTGAATTGTTGACCGGGATTGCAAAGCGGCGCTAATTGCAAAGCGGCGTTAAGCAAGGCGGCATTCATCGCGTTATTGGGTGCGGTTCGCCCAAGCTAGCGCTGCCGGCCGAGAAGCGTTCGAAGGTTGATCGCAAGGCTGGCCAATATCGCCAGCGCGCCCAGCGTTTCGAGTATTGGCGAGAGCATGGCGTCAGATCTCCCGGAGGGTCGAAGCCGGTGGCATGCTCCCGGCGCTACGCGTGAATCAAATGCCGTAACAGCAGTTGAAGACCGAGCGCCAGCATGCAGATAAAGAACCATCGGCGAAAGGTTGCGGGGCTGATGTGGCCACGTATGCGTTGACCGGCCCACATACCGAGCAAGGCAGGGACGACGGCGAGCAGCGAGCTGGTGAGATCGGTGGTTGTGAACGCGCTTGCACGAGCAAGGCCGATCGCCAATGCCACGGTCGATACCGTAAATGATAGTCCGAGGGCCTGGACGAGATCCTCTTTTCTTAGATCGAGCGCTTGCAGATAGGGGACCGCGGGCACAACAAAAACGCCTGTTCCGCCAGTGACAAGTCCCGTCACCACGCCAATGATGGGCGACAGGCGCCGCTCATGCCGTGGCGGCACGGTGAAGTGCCAGGACAGCAACCCGGAGGCAGCGTAGAGCGTCAGCGCGGCGCCAAGTCCGGTCACGGCCCAGACTCCACCGCTGCCGGCGATGAACGACGCCGCGGCCACGGTGCCGATCACAATGCCCGCCATCATCGGCCAGAAGCGGCTGACAAGCGCGCCGAGACGTGGACCCACGAGAAGCTGCCAGACGTTCGTGACGAGCGACGGCAGGATCAGCAGGGAAGCTGCCTCGGCCGGCAGCATGAGTGTTCCGAGCACACCCATTGCCACGGTCGGCAGGCCCATGCCGGTGACACCTTTTACCGCGCCGGCTAGCAGGAAGGTCAACGTAATGGCAGCGACGCGCACAGTGTCGGGAGAGGTCATGGATGAGGTCATTGATGCTTGGCAGGAAAACTTCGCAGGAAAATAATCTGCTCTCATTTTCTCCAGATTCGCTACGGCCACAATGCGGAAGATACGTACTGTGCCTTAGGGTATAACTAAGGCTGATCAACACAATCCCTTCGGCCATGCGCTTTGATCTGATCGACCTGCGACTATTCCTGTTCATCCTCGAAACCGGCAGCATCACGCACGGCGCGGCTCAGGCGAACATGTCGCTGCCGTCAGCCAGCGCCCGTTTGCGCGGCATGGAGGAAGCACTCGGGCTGCCGCTGCTGGAGCGAGGCCGCCGTGGCGTTGAATCCACGCCGGCAGGGGACACGCTGGCGCATCACGCGCGTCTGGTACTCGGCCAGATCGCACGGATGCAGGGCGAACTGGGGGAGCACTCCGAGGCTCGTAGAACGCGTGTGCGAGTGTGGGCAAATACCGCGGCCGTGACGGAATTCCTGCCTCGTCCTCTTGGCGGATTTCTTCGCCATAACCCGAACGTGCACATCGATTTGAAGGAGCGGCAGAGCACCGAGACCGTCAAGGCCGTCCTTAACGGTTCCGCGGAGATAGGCATTGTTTCTGATGCGGTCGAGCACGGGACATTGCAGACGTTTCCCTTTGCAACCGACAAGCTGGTTCTGATCGTCGCGCGTGACCATCCGCTCGGTGGGCGTCGTCCTGTCACGCTGAAGGACGTGGTCGAGGAGGATTTCATCGGCTTGAGCGCCGGCAGTGCACTACAGGAGTATCTGGGGGAGCAGGCGCTGTTTGCGGGGCAGCAGTTCTACTTTCGCGCGCGGGTGCGGACCTTTGAAAACATATGCTGCATGGTTGAACAGGGGGCCGGTGTGGGGATCGTGCCGGCAACCGCTGCGAAGCGGTATCGAGGGACGCCGGGCGTGCACACGGTCGAGTTGACCGACCGCTGGGCTACGCGCCAGCTCCTGATCTGCGTTCGCAATCTGGAGGCGTTGCAACGACCGGAGCGCGCGCTGGTTGAAGAGCTAGTTGCGGCCTCCGATGCATGAACGTCAGCAGCTCAGATCGAAATATCCCTTGGCGAGGCATACGCCGTTCACCAGAATTTCGACATCGTGCCGTCCGGCGTAATGCACGCGCGTGGTGAAGTCCCGGATGTTCTGCGTGCGTTCTATCGCGACCTTTTGCCCGCCGTCGAGTGTCAACTCCTTCAGCTTGAATACCTTCGCGGCCGTCACGCCCGATTTCTTCACGTAATGCATCCGGTAGTCGATCACTAGCCGCTGGCTTTCCGGGCACTTGGACGCCAGATCGAATGACAAGGTCACACGCTCGCCCAGTGCAACCTGGCGGGGTGTCACGGCGAACTTGCTGACCTTCACATCGGGTACGCCGCCCGCGCCGATCACGGCCAATGCGCGGCCGTTGCCCGCCTTGATCAGCGAGCGCAGGGCGCGCTTCGCAATCCAGGCCGTGTGAGCGTTTTCGATCGGCCACGTCGCTAACCGGTCGAGCACCCACTCAGGATGCGATTTGGTCACATCGTTCAGATGATTGGCGACCGACTTACGGACATAGAGGCTCGGGTCCGAGCGCAGGTTCTCCAGAATCGGCGCGGCCAGCGAGGGATCAGCCAGGATTGCGTCGAGCCTGAACGACCATGGCAAGCGCGGACGGCTCCCTTCACTCGCGAGGCGACGCACGGCGTCGCTGTCATCGCGTGACCATACTTCCATGATGGCGAGCGCTCGCTTCAGATCCTTGCGCAGGAATTCGCGCACCGCGAACTCGGACGAGCCGGAGGCCGTGAAAAACTTGAGCGCGTCCATCGATACGTCGAAGTCGTCCTGGCCGTATTGTCCAACGTAGTCGGGAAGGACTAGCGTTGCAAATCCGTTCTCGATGCGCAGTGCCAGCGCACGAAGAACCTCGAGCGCTTGGCGGTAGTCCGCAGGAAGGGTGGCATGCAGCGCCTGGGTCATGCGGCGCAGACGCTGCATCAACGTCAGGTCGTCGAGCCCGGCTAGCGAGATCTTGAGGAAACGCCGCGTGTCGAACGGCGGATAAACCGCTTTGACGTCGAGCGCCATATCGCGGAATCGGCGCTCGTTGAAGATCTCTTTCAGTGCGGTGGTTTCGGTGTCCGACATCGTTATCGTTTTCTTGTTGGAATTGCACTGGGTTTGCTGGCGGTGTTATCGGCTGCAACGGGTGTGTCGCCTGGTCTGGATCTATCCAAAGGCACAGTCCGGCGCGCTCGATCATACCGCCACGCAGCGGCGAGCTTGTTGATGATCTGTGCCAGAGTTCGTCATGAGGTGGCCCCTCACAACGCCGGAAAAGCAGTGTATCGGCTACCTCTGTCAGATCTTGTCAGGAGCAGCGTTTTTAGGGTCGGTTCAGGAAAAATTCAGAGACTGCCGAGCCCTTTTTCGCAAGCTTAAGTATCCGTAGATGCCGCCGTTAACAAAAGGCCAGCCTGTCAGGTTTCAACGCTGTCTTAGATCACTCGACGATCATCCTGCAATCGCCTTCGATCCGCACCCGTTGACACTTCCGCTCACGTTTTGTGCTGTTGCGTACGGGCGCAGTGGATGGATGCTGCAGAAAGAGTTTTATTGTTTGACACCCTAAGACACGTTGAAGGGCCATATCGAATTCAACGTTACGAAGAGTAGTCAATATGCTTAAAAAAGCGAGTGTCTCCACCAGCCTGCTGGTCGTTCTGGTCGTGTTCTGTCTTTTCCAGGTCGTCACGGAAGGGCTCGGTTTCTGGTCGCTGACCGCCACTCACGACGATGTTGGCAACCTGTCCGACATCGCCCTCAAGCAAGTCAACGAGGTCAATGAAACCACCCAGCGACTGATGGATGCGCGGATCAACCTGTCGCGCGCTGGTACCCGCATGGCGCGCGGCGGCACCGAACCGGTCGACATTGTCCAGCATGCACGTGAGCAGTTGGCGCTGGCGGATAAGTCGTTTACCGCCTTCGTCAATGCGCCCAAAACCGGCGATGAAAACAGAACGCGCACGGCCGCATTGCAGGAAAAGTTCCAGGCGTATCACGGTGCGCTGAGTGAACTGACCCAGAACCTCGACGCTAATAATCTCCAGGCGTTCCTCGATCAGCCGACCCAAGGGTTCCAGGACCGCTACCTCGCCGAGCAACAAAATTTCGCCCGGTTTGGCGATGCCGCGAGCCAGTCGTACCTGGATTCCATCGATGCCCGGCTTAGCCTTTTCCGCGGCGTTGGTCTGGCGATTTTCGCAGCGCTCATTGCGGGTGTCGTGTTCGTACATGTCGCGTTGCGCCGCGGCGTGGTTGAACCACTCGAGGAAGCCGGCCGGCACTTCGAACGGATTGCAGAGGGCAAGCTCGACGAGCACATTGCCGATCGCGGCACCAACGAAATCGGCCGCTTGTTCGCCGGTCTCGCGTCGATGCAGGCGAGCGTCGCGCACACGGTCAAGACGGTGCGCGAGTCGTCGGACTCGATCAATCTTGGCGCCGATGAAATTGCCACCGGCAACGCGGATCTGTCGGCACGCACGGAGAACCAGGCCGCATCGCTGGAGGAGACTGCATCGAGCATGGAGGAGCTGACCGCGACGGTGCGCCAGAACGCCGAGCATGCCCGCGACGCGAACAGCCTTGCAGGCGACGCGCTGACTGCGACATCACGAGGGACAGGGGTCGTCGATCAGGTGGTCGAGAAGATGACCAGCATCGCCCGAAGCTCGGACAAGATCGCGGAGATCATCTCGGTGATCGACGGCATTGCGTTCCAGACCAACATTCTTGCGTTGAATGCGGCCGTCGAGGCGGCGCGTGCGGGTGAGCAAGGTCGCGGGTTCGCGGTCGTGGCCAGCGAAGTGCGCGGGCTTGCACAACGCAGCGCGCAATCGGCCAAGGAGATCAAGGAACTGATCGGCGAATCGGTCTCGCAGGTGAACGATGGATCGGCACTCGCGGAACGCGCCGGTCAGGCAATGCGCGAGGTATCGACGTCAATCTCGCGCCTCACGCAGATGATGGCCGAGATCAGCGCATCGTCGCTCGAGCAAAGCACCGGCATTGAGCAGGTCAATCAGGCCGTCGTGCAGATGGATGAAATGACGCAACAGAACGCGGCGCTGGTGGAGCAAGCGGCGTCGGCGGCCGCGTCGCTGCATGAGCAGACGCGTCACCTGAAGGCGGCGGTATCCGTATTCAAGATTCCGGATGAGGGAAGGGTAACGCGGTACTGAGGACTGAAGCGGGTACAACGGAACTTCGTAGCGGGCGTTCGCGGCGGCTTCACGCTGGCTAAAGCAGGGCTGATAAAGCTCGTCCGGGGGCTGGCCGCGATTGGGCCGCCCCGGGATCACGCTGACAGCCTAAGCGGTCAGCGCGTCTAAGAGGTATGCAGTCTTGGCGTGCCCATCTTGAACCACGCCTTGGCTATTTTCCCATTCTCGACTTCGTAAATAGCGACGACATCGATCTCACCGGGACCGTCCGGAAAGGTGCGAGTGACGACCTCCTGGTCGACCACCATGTTGCCAACCGATATCCGCTTGACAAGCGTGCCGTGAAGATTGGCTTCGCTGAACCGGGCGACGTGCCGTTCGCGGATCTCGTTTGCGCCGCTAGCCAGCAAACGTGATGGGAACTCATAGTATTCACAGTCGTGGGCCCACCACTGCATGAAGTCTTCTATATTCCGGGCGTTATAAGCCTCGAGTTGTTTTTGCACCGGGAATTCGACGTCGCTCAGCCCGCTTTCGTTCATTTCGTGATGTTCCTTGTGCGTAGTAAATGACCTCGGCTACGCGCTGCATCGTGAGCGCGCATGCCGGGTGTCAATGACAAGTATTGCAGCGGGGTATTGCCGCTGTCTATAGCCGCAGCATGCCCGACCTAGGACACATTGACATGATAGCGGCGAGCATGAAGAGGGTTCATGCTTCGTAGCCTGTACGCGCCATCGGGAAGCAGATCTCGTGGTGAAGAGCGTGAAGGGCGAATTTATTGCCCGGCGGTTTCGCTGGCGGGTCGATCGAAAGAGTCTTTGAAGGCTTTCCAGCCGAGGTTGAAGCCCATCCGCGCAATCATGATGCCGATGACCGCAGCGGCCAGCCGATCCGATATCGCCAGTCCGGCCATGCTCCCCAGAATACCAACCGCCGCTATCAGCGCCGAGATTGCGTCCGAGCGCGCGTGCCAGGCGCTCGCAACGAGAACGGTGGAACGGGTGCGTCTAGCGACCGACATGATGTAGCGAAACAGCGCTTCCTTGGCGACGAGCACAAACACTACGACGACCAGCGCGCTTGCGTGAACGCTGGAGGGATTAACCGCATTGGCCACGTGCCCGAGGCTGCTCCAGAGGGTTTCCATTCCCGTCGCGATCAAGAGGCACGAAATCAGTAGTGATCCTATGGTTTCGTAGCGATCGTATTGATCGTTGATGCTCCGGTGCGCCGCTGTAGCACTCAGGCGCAAGACCGCCAGCACCATTCCGTCCGCTGCGAGGTCCGCCAGCGTGTGAACGCCGTCAGCCAGCAAACCGTCCGAGTAAGCGAGCCAGCCGATGACAATCTGCATGGACATCAAAGCCGCGTTCAACAGAACGCTCACCTGGGCCGCCTTGAAGGCGGCATTATGCTTCTCGCGGCCGTGCTTGGACGTCGACGACATCGTGGAGGGGAATTATTAGTGTGGGTACAGCACCGTAACCGCCCTTCGTGGCGAAGATATGACACGGATCGAGGAAGAGAGGCGGCCTTGGTCAGAGCGACCGTCCTTGCGGCGCTTGCAACGCCATGATGGTGCCGGGAACGGCCCAGAAGCTGCCTGTCGCTTCCATTGGCGGCGCCCTGCGAGCAGGCAATATTGCCGATTACTCGTCCCAGCCTCTGCCTGAGCGCCAGGAGATTCGGCTAATTTCCTCAAGTGCAATCGGCTCTTGCCGTAAAGTCATATACCAGTCTAGAACCAGCTTGATACTTTGAGGTCGTACAGTGGCAAAACAGCATTCGCTCACGTTCCGGATGACTGCGTTTATCGTCGTTGTCTGCGCCTTGCTCGTGGGTACGGATATCTGGCGCAGTCTGGCTGCCCGACAAGTGCAGTTGAAGGAAATGACGTCGGCCACCGCGAATCTCGCCCGCGCGATGGCGCAACACGCGAACGATACGATCAAAGAGTCTGACATAGCACTCAGTGGCGTTGCCGAGCGCGTTGAACACGACGGCACCGGCCCGGTTTCCCTGGAACGGCTTCGTCAATTATTTTCGTCACGGTTGAGCCAGCTTCCGCAACTTAACGGCTTGTTCGTTTTTGATCGGAACGGTCAGCTGATCGTGAGCGGAGACCCGGGGAAACCGCGCAGCTATAACAACGCTGACAGGGATTATTTTGTCTTTCACCGGACCCACGCTGATCGCGCTACCCGCGTCGGTATGCCGTTGCTCAGCCGTGCGACTGGAAAGTGGGTCGTTCCGGTGTCGCGGCGCATTGTTGATGCCGACGGTAACTTCGCCGGCGTCGTCGTGGCGACAATCGACATCAACTTCTTTCTACGATTTTATGACAGCCTGGATATCGGGCATGGTGGCGCCGCGGCGCTGATCCTCGATAGCGGGCGCATGGTCGTGCGCAGACCGTTCGAGAGCCGC
>Ga0302226_10001953_pt1 | contig 14973 bp, 18 predicted proteins | sample II_Palsa_E3_3_FD_193524 | JGI IMG/M metagenome (GOLD analysis project Ga0302226, IMG submission 193524) | Peat permafrost microbial communities from Stordalen Mire near Abisko, Sweden - II_Palsa_E3_3 | ecosystem: Environmental > Terrestrial > Soil > Palsa > Peat permafrost | place: Sweden...
TTACTTTCTAAATCGTCTCCCTTCTTCCAATAGAAAAAAAGACGCTGTATGTTTTTTGTAAGAATCAATTTTTTTTTTCTTTTTTGAGATGTTGCTGACAATGACGAATTTTCTTCGCTCCACTTGAGGGCTCACTTTCCCTTCTTCTCTTTCCGGTGCGGGGGTTTCAGAGGGCGGGGAGTGAACTAAACAGGCGGCTGGCCGCAGGCATCTTGACGCTCATTGGCGTTTTTCTTACCTCTCAATTACAGAACAGTCCAATTTAATTCCACCACCCGAAAAAAAAGTAATAATGCTGTCAGCCGTATCGCGATTGGCGGCGTTCCCCAAGTCTGCCTCGGCAGCTGCGGCTCGTCGTGCGTTTATCCTCGCTCCCTCGGCGACCCTTCGCACTCACCATCATCACCAGCAGCAAGCCGACGGCATCAAGGTAGGCTCAATTAGAATTTTTTTTTTCCCCTCAAAATTTTCCTTTGTTAAAATAGAAGCCCTTCGATCCCGCAATGGTCGAGGAGCACAACATTGAAAACGACGTGTACGCGTCTGCCAAGGATCAGGTACGAGGAAAAAAGAGAATATTTATTTTTTGTTTTAAAACATTTTATTTTTTATTAGATCGTGGCCCAAACAGACGACGTTGACATCGCCTCTGCTGGCACTCACATGCACGTTCTGTCCGAGCCCGAGGCTGCCGTGTACTCGCTCGCCAAGGACGAGATCACGCCGTTCACCGACGACGTCGTCCAGGTCAAGAGCGCCCTCTTCCGAGTGGCCGAGGACGAGCCCTTCAAGATCGACGAGCGATTCATCCCTAAGCCCGCCGTAGGATTCCCCTACACGCCCGACACATCGGGTCCGAGCAAGGACAAGGCCGTGAGACGCGATGACGCCGTGGCTCTGTCCGCTGCCTCCAAGGTTACTTATTTCTCTCTATTTCTCTCTTTTTTTTTTTATTAATTTTTTTAATTTTTTTTGCAGATCAAGACGTCGATGCTCCACCCCGAACGCCCCTCCACGGACAAGATCTACGACACCTATCGGCGCATGAAGAAACTGAGCGAACTGAGCGAGTTGGAGCGCGAAGAGTACAAGGCGGCGGGCATCAACCCAGACTCGGTCGATCCTGCGGCCGAGTTTGGCAAGGATCGCCCGTTCCACGAGCACGCCGATTACCCGTACGTCCAACAGGACATTGCCGAGCCCAAGGACGACTACTACTCGGCCACCAAGGGCACGTACGAGGCCACCGAAAAGTACGCGTCGACGGCCTTTGACACGGACGCAGAGTGCGTCGGCCAGGTCTCCAAGCTCAATCAGGCGCGTCACCAGCAGCAGTTGAAGCAGGATGTTTGATGATGATTTTGATGAGGGGAAAAAAAAAAAGAGTAAAAGTTTAAATAGTTTCCAAGTTTGTAAATGAATGAAAAACTAGTTACAATTTTAGTTAAAGCATCATTGAATCGTCATCCGAAAGAGATGAAGGGGCTGTGGACGACAGGAGGTTCGGGTCCCACACGGGCGGCTGGTAGAGTGTGAGCTGCATGTTGGCGTAGTCGTACTTTGGCAGGACTGGCTCCTCCTCTTCACTGCATTGCATCGGTTCTTCGTCAGTACCCTCCTTTGCTTCGCGAGTGTCTTCTACGTACGCCGCGTCCTTGTCCGTGGGCAGCACAAACGAGAGCATGCGGGAAATCGCCGAGGCGACGACCTCCACGGGCAATTCGTGGACGCTGCTGGTCTTGAACGTGTTTGCGATCGGCTGGCCGCTGAACGGCACGACTGCCATCGTCTCTTCTGGCGCTGGCCCCCTCCGCCTGGCCTGCTTGAATGGCCTCGGCGAGACGGCCTCCTCCTCCTTCTGCAGCAGCGGCAGCAGCTGCTCGTCTTCCCCGTCAAAGCGGCACCGTTTAGCACACGACGGCAGCCTCAGCGGCGCTTCCGTTGCCTCCTCCGCCGCCGCCGTCATTCTTCGTCGCTTGGGCGGGCTCGACAGCAGACCACCGCCCACACGCTCCTCTTCGATCATAACGGCGGGCAATGCGTCCGCGTTTAGCCTTCTCTTGTTGGTGCTGTTGTCCTCGGTGCTGAAGACAGCCTGTTGTTGCTGACCCAGTTGAATGGGCCCCAGAGGCATCACGGGCTGAAGCACGGGCTGCTGCCGCGGCGGCTCCGGCTGCGGCAGCCACCAATGCGGCAAAAAAGCCATGATGAAGGAACGAGAACAAAAAGCACCTCCATTTTAGCACTGTGCTGCCCCCATAGCCGACGTCATAGCTCATGGTGCCACCATTGGCTGTTGGTGCTGCTGCAGCCGCCGTCGCCGCCGCCGCCGCCAGTGCCAGTGGCGCTGCGGGTGCCCCGTTGGCGTCGGACGTCGCAGCAGGAGCAGCGGGAGGGGGAGAAGAGGTGAAGAACAAGCAACGGTTCTGGCAGGCAACACGGCGATCAGCGGCCGCGTACAATGCGTGGACGTCTGCAGGAGGGACCGCGCCGCCGACGACGATGGTGTCGCCGACACTGAGGCTGTGGTCGATGCTGCGGACACGGCCGATGGGCGCGACGGTGTTGGCGGTGGCGGCCACGGGTGCGGTGGCGACCGTGTGCGTGCCCAGCTGGCGGCAGAACGTGGTCGTGGCGGGCATGGGCGCGGTGCGACTGGGCAGGGTGTTTTACACGTCGGCCCGCATCATGATCGACTTTAAGCTGCTGGACTGGAGGTACGACAAGGACCACGAGGACTACCGCAGGCTGCACTCGGAGCTGTTGTCGACGTCGGCGCACCGCATGCTCGATCTGTGCAAGGCAAACGGGGGCGTGTTCATCAAGCTGGCGCAGCACATATCGGCCTTTGGGTCGGCGCCACGCGAGATCGTCGACGTCCTCTCGGTCCTGCAGGACAAGGCGCCGTTCCGCTCGTACGAGACCGTCGAGCGCCTCTTCCTCAAGGACACTGGCAAGGTATCATCCAGGAAAGCAGGCCTTTTTCCTAAACTAGGTCACAACAGAGGCCACACGAGCTGTTCGAGTCGTTCGAGCAGACGCCCATTGCCGCGGCATCGCTCGCCCAAGTCCACCGCGCAAAGACAAAGGATGGACAGGTCGTCGCGGTCAAGGTGCAGTACCCGGACGTCAGCGAGCTCTACGAGGTCGACCTGTGGGGCATCGAGACGATGGCCTCCCTTGCTTCGCGCTGGTTTGACGCCTTTGACATGACGTGGCTTGTGCGCGAGTTCCGCACCTATGTAAAAAAAACAGGGGGGTTTGTCTGCTCTTTATTGACACGTCCGCTTTCTAGCTCATGAAAGAAGTCGATTTCGTCCTCGAGGCACTCAATGCTGAGCGTGCTGCCACGCTCTTTGCCGACCAGCACGAGCAGCTCAAGATCCCCACCGTCCGCTGGGACCTTACCGCGCCCAGGATTTTGACGATGGAGTTTTGCGAGGTGCGTGAAAAACTTCTTTTTCGCTATTTTTTTTTTTTTTCAACAGTCGGTTTTATTAACAAACAGGGCGTCAAAATAAACGACGTCGAAGCGATCAAGAAGCAAGGGCTGAACCCGGTCGACGTGGCCAACATTGTCGTCAGTGTGTTTAGCGACATGATCTTCACATTTGGATGGCTGCATGCCGACCCGCACCCAGGCAACCTGCTTGTGCGCAAGAACGAGCATGGCAAGCCACAGGTCGTCCTCCTCGACCATGGCCTCTACCGAGATCTCGGAGAGACCGTCCGCGTGGAGCACTGCAAGTTTTGGAAGGCGATGGTATTGTTTTTTGTTATTGTTATTGTTTTTAATGGATGTCTGCCAGATTGTTATGGATGGCGACGAGATGGAAAAGTCGGCAGAGGCCCTGGGCGCGGGCAAGTTTGCGTGGATCTTCCCTGTCATGTTTAGCTTCCAGCCGATGACGGGCCAGATCGCCAAGAAAAAGGGCACGCGCGAGGAGATGCGGCGCGTGCGCGAGATGATGGAAACGACGACGATGGAGGACATGACGGCGCTCTTTGACGAGCTCCCGCGCGAGCTCATCCTCCTGCTGCGCTCGATGGGCCTCATCCACGCCCTCAACCAGACGCTCGGCGGCTCGCAGTACACGCGGCTCACGCGCATGGCAGACTCGGCCATCCACGGCCTCTATGTCGAGCCCGGGCTCAACGACCGCCACCGTCTCAAGAACTCGCTAGGTTACTACTACGACCTCTCACAACTGCACTGGCGCCTCTGGGTTGCCTGGGCCGCCACGTCCGCGGTCACAGCCGTTCGCTATCTCCTCGGCTACAAAGAGGCGCCCGACATGTTTTCGCAGGATTATGGCCGCCATGCGCACGACCGTGGGTTCGAGGGCGGGTTTGAAGGCGACCCCGAGTTCCTCGACGAGGAGTTCCGCAACCACCGCCACAGACGCCCCAGCCGGCTATAAACTTGTGAAAGAGAGTAATTTGTCCAAGTAGTGCCTGGCAAAAATGACGACTCCACGTGGATGGTACCCGGGTAACGCGTTTTTGTGCGTTTTTTTTTCCTGGCCCCAACGTGTTTGTGCGTACACTGCTATGGTCGGTCACGTCGGTTTGGGGCGTGGCCGGTGCCATAAAACGCAGGAAATTCAGGCCGTTCGAACGAACCCTGGGGTATTCCTGTTGTGTTGGTGGAATGACGGGAAGGACAAGGCGCGAGTGCCCTTGGTTCGCAACCCCCAAAAACGAACCAAACTGTTTGACCAAAGGGCAAGTGCCTTGGTTGTGTGGAAACAGTCGCCTTTCTAGGTACCGTTGGAGAGCCCTTGTATAGGGCTTTCCGGCGGCGTCGCCTTTGCGGTGATTTGTCCTAGTGGTTTGGACCGTGAAAATTTTTTTTCGTTCAAGAAGACTGATTCATGCTTCTTCTTCCCTCTTTTTGGGGCGCACCCTTCTATGCTGAAAAATGGGCTGGTTGCCTCGTTCGCTTGTGCTTCTTGCACTCTGTCCCGTTGTGCGTTCTTTCACCACGACTTACCGGCAAACGGCCGAACAGGCCAAGGGGTGATGACGCTGAGCCGTTATTTTTTCCCTTCCTTCTGTGGCGAATATTTTCTGTGGACCTGGTTTGGTGTTCATTGCCATGTTTCGACGGCGCCGGTGTGTCGGCCACCTGCCAATTACTCTGCACCATTTTTTTTTTCCTTCCTTTGCTACCCTCGCTAACCGACTTGTTCCTTTTCCCTTTTTTTTTTTCCGTCTCTTGCAGGGTTAACCGGGCCCCGACACCCAATGACCCCGTACCTGCCCGCAACAACCGTGTACAGTTCAGCGTCGTCCACTTTGGAACCGTCCCCGTTTGTTGTCGTCAGTGCCGGAGCCGTTGGCGTTCTGTCCCAGTTACCGCAGCACATCAACTTGTCGTCGTTGGCGTCCACAAACACAGTGGCCACGGCGGCAGCTGTCGCGGCGGCGACCGTTGTGGCCTCGTCAGCCATGGTAGCGGCAGCACCGCAACAGCCAGCAGCAACCTCAGCACCCCTCCAACTACCAGCAGAAAAGTCTTCCAGTATGCCGCCTCAAACAGTACGTTCATTCGCGTCTCCTCCTCCGCTAACCTCGCCTTTTCTCCGTGCAGACGTCCGCCAGTTCCCAAGCAGCAGTACAACAGCCACAACAATTGCATCTGCCACAACAGCAGCAAAATTTCGTCGCAGTTGCGGTGCCACACTCGTCCGTGGGCGAACAACCTGCGATGGATGCCCTCGTCAACGCAGCTCTTGCGGCCTTGCCGCTCCCCATGATCAGCAAACCTGTTGCTGCGACGGTATCTGTCTCGCCTCCAGTGCCAAGGCCCGTGGCAGCTCTGACCGTGGAACAAGATGTGCCCCCAAAGGCGATGGTCTCCGTTCCAAAGCCTGTACCGATTGCACCAGCAAAGCCTCCAGCAGCAGCAGCAGCAGCAGCAGCAGTACCGCCAAAGCCCATCGTGACAGTACAGCCAAAGCCCGCCCCGGCGACGGACAGCAACAAAAGGAGACGATCGCTCGAAGAGAGCGAGCCCATCGTCGACGACGACGACGACTTGGCGCCCGACGGAAACGACAATGGCGAAATCCAATGCATCTGCGGCTACAGTATGGAAAAAAGCAAGTAATATACGTTTTTTAGTAATAAAAAAAATTTATTCGCAGGCGATGACGACGGATTCACAATCCAGTGTGACAAATGCGGCGTGTGGCAGCACGCGGTGTGCATGCAAATTGCCCCCAGCAACGTCCCAGACCAGTACTACTGCCAAAAGTGCTCGCCCAGGCCAGTCGACAAGCTTGCCGCCCAAAACGCCCAGCGCTCCCGTAAAACCAAGGAGCGCGCGCGCGACCGGAGACGAGAGCGGCGGCAACAGCAAGCCAAGGAGGCGGCGGCAGCCAAGCATTCGGGCAGCAGTCATCGTCCGACTGTGGCCAGCGTCGACTCGGAAAACTCGATGGAGTCGGATGCACCCACGTTCTCCGCGGCCCTGGCTACGGCGACGACGTTGAATCCGGCCCACGCGGCACCAGCACCTCTGAGCCACAGCGCAGCCCAGCTAGCAGTGCCGTCGTCTCGGTTATCGAGCTCGTCCAACCTGCAGCAACAGCAACAGCAGCAGCAGCAGCCGCCGCCGCCGCAGCAGCAGCAGCACTTTGGCCAATCGCCAGCGGCGTCGTCGCGCACGGCATCGGCCAACCGAACAGTCAGCTTTTCCGACGATGCTGCGGCGAAAAAGGCGCTGACCCGAGAGGAGCTCAAGCTTCAGCAGACCATGCACTTGTTCCAAAAGATGGAGAAGCAAGAGATTCGCAGGAAAAAGGCTGCCGAGGCCACGGTCACCGAGCACTCGCCCTCTGTCCCGTCCACGCCTATCCTGTCGGCCACAGACAAGACTGGTTCTTTGTCGTTCACGACCACCACCACGACCACGACCTATGCTAGCCATCAACATCAGCACCATTCGTCGACCTCGACCTCCTTCAACAGCACCAAGGAGCACCATCACCACCACGGCAGCCACAGCCACAACCACAGAGCTAGCAGCAGCAGCAACAACAGCAGGCGTCGGCTCCCCGAGGTTGCTCCCGAGGAAGAGTCTGGCAAGCGCTCTCGTTCCCCTTCGCCACTGCCCGGTTTGTCGACGTCGTCTTCATCCGCGGCCAAGCGCAGCCGCGGCGGCAGCCTTTCCTCATCAACTCCTCGCTCGTCCCTGCCGTCCTCGCCTGTTCCCCGCGACCGCTCCAGGGCCATTGTGCGCAAGCCTAGTGTGCCCCACCTGGCGATTCAAAACAGGCCCACCGACATGCCGTCTCTCTTCTCACCACTCTCGAGGAGGACGTCCGCGTCAAGATCACCCAGCCCGATGAACAGCCCGTCCGACGCCAACGCGTGCTTTGCGGACGACGATCGTGGGACACCGATCAAAGGCAAGAAGGCGTGGATACTCAAGGCGTTTATGGACAGCAGCAACACCAATGGAAACGACAAGGTACCTTTGTTTTCTTTCTTTTTCTTTTTTGGAATAAACATATTAACTGGGGATCTCTTGTTCTTCATAGATGGACGGAATTTCGGTCAAGGCAGAGCCCTCCGGATCCACTGCCGTTGTGGCCGATGCCGTCGGGCTCTCGCCGGCGCTGCCCGCCAAGTTTTTGATGAAGAAAAAGTTCCTCGAACCGGCACGCTTGGGCTTTGAGGGCATGGCCGTGTCCGCCAACGGTGTCTCGCCTACGCTCAACGGCTCCTCGTCGCTTGGCAGTGATGCAGACGCCATGCACGGCATCAGCAGCAGCAACGGCTCGGTTGCGGATGCAACAGGATCGGCTGCCTCGGCGACAACCGCAGTACCGGCTCCGATCGTTCCTCGGCCGCTGCCCCCTCTGCCGAAATCCAAGGTCGAGTACGACGTCCTCGAGATGGTGGCCCTGATCACGGACGAGATGCTCGAGGCCGATGCTCCTGCGGTTCCGACCCCTGCGCCCGCACTCGTGACGCCCGCCCCTTCTGCTTCTCAAGATCCAGCGCCGAGTCCTTTTGTGCCGCCAATGTCGAACGTGCCGTTTTCGCCTCCACCGCGGTTCATGCCAGCGCCCTTTGAGCACCAGCAGCCACATTCCGCGCTGCCGTCCTTTGACTCGCCACCGAGCAAGCCTACGCAGCTGACGATCCCGTTGCCCGACCCGTTCTCGCTCCTCCCCACGACGACGGCGATAACGCCTCCATCGGTGCCCGGGTTCAACGTGTCGTTTTCAACCTCTACGACGGCGACGACGAGTGTGGCTCCTGCTGCCTTCGAGACCTCTGCGGCACCCGTTACTGCACCAGCCCCGATCCCGGCTGAGCCTGCTCCGGCATCGGCGCCGGCACCCGTGCCCATGGTGGAGGTCAGCAAGACCAAGTTGTCCCTCAGTGACTACCGCAAGATGCGAGCCACGACAACGACGTCCTCTGCCACTGCCGCGGACGCCCCAAATAGCAATCCTCCTCCCCCCACCCCTACTGCGACCCCCCAAGCCACTGCGTGAGCCCCCTAAATCCACTGTGTAAATACAAAACCAGCAACCCTCTCAAAAAAAAAAAACTGCTTATTTTTTTCTTCTTCTTCTTCTTCAAATATGACTATTTTTTACTATCCTTTTTGTCTTCCTCTCTTCTCCCCCTCCTCCTCATCCCCCTCGCTGTGATGTGCTGTATGTATTTCTTGTACGATGTGCGATGCCATTCGATGCTTATCAACAATCTTTTTTGAGACTCAGAACGAGCTGGTGGGCTCGAAGAAGGCAGAGAAGAAGGCTCCCATCAATCACGTTCGCCCGTCGCCGATCCTTGAAACTCGTGTCACCGACGTTACTGATGCAAGAGGATCGCGCCGAAAGCGGTCATCGCACGGAAATTTTCGTTTGACTGTGAAAACGGCAAAAACTACTCCACCGCCGTGCGCTTTTCTCCTCTCCCCTTACTCAGTAGACCCTACCTGCGCAGTATCGCCTACTGTACTTGCCACCTCTCTGTGTACTGCCTGCTGGGGAGGAGGGGGAGGTGAACAATCTAACCAGACACACGTTGGCATGATTGCGCCATCAAACAGCCCTTTCCCATTTGTCAACAAACGCAGACGGAGCAGCACCAACTGGATGGACAACGCTGCCGGGCTGATCATCTACCGAGTCCAGAACCCGCCCGAGTTTTTGCTTCTGCACGATACGTATTCTAATAACAAGCACTGGTCTCCGCCCAAAGGGTAAACGCCCACTTCCCCCGCCTTCCCTTTCCTTCCCTCGTTAAAACCCTGGTGGCTCAACTAGACATGTCCTGCCCAAGGAAGACGATCTAAAGTGTGCTCTGCGTGAGACCCAGGAGCTAATAGGACTGTCCTCGCGCGACCTGCACGTCGAGCCCAACTTCCAGCGCGAAATCCGCTACATTGCCACCGACACCGACCGTCCCAAGCGTGTCGTGTACTACCTCGCGCAGATCAGCGACCATGGACGCATTGTGCCCTCGAGCGAGGGGCTGCGACACGACTGGCTGCCGCTGCAGCTGGCGTGCGACAAGGTCATCTACCGATCCATGCAGGAGACCCTCAAGGCTGCCCTCGAGGCCGTGGAGAAGAGCCTCCAGCAGGCCAGACACCGTCTCGGCACGGTGGCCGTGTCAAACAACATCCCCATTGGACAGATGGACCCGCACCACCAGAGCCACAGCCACGGAGGACACGGACACAGCCACAACCACAACCAGCCGCAACAGCAGCCTGCCTCGCCACGCATGGGTATCCCTCTTTCTCTCTTCCTCTCTGATGCAACAGACTGACAACCACCTGGACCACATTAGACCGTCCCTTTCGATCGAGCTCGCGCGATGGCACCACTAGCGGCGGCGGCGGCGGCGGCGGCGGCGGCGCCATCACCAGTGCACCCACCGTCTCCCTCAGTGCAAACGCTGGTATGAACCCCTCTGCCTCTAGCGGACAACGGCGAGAGCCCCGTGAAGACCGCTTCGGCAGCGGAAACAACAGTTCCTCGGTGTCATCCTCTTCTCTCAACGAGCTCTTTGCTGTTGGCGGCAGTGGCTCTGCCAAAGCCCCGCGTGTAGGCAAAGAGCGTGCGATCGCTGCAGAGGGTCCCTCATCGCTGGCGCCACGCAATGCGCTCGACAACCCACTCTACAAGACCAAGCTTTGCGAAGTATTCCACCCCACCCTTTCTTTTTCAGTATTGATAAACTTGCCATTTTCCTTTAGACCTTCCTAAAGGAGGGGTCGTGCACATACGGCAGCAAGTGCATCTTTGCCCATGGTGACGGTGAACTACGCCTCCGCCCCGCCGCGCCCTCGCAGTCCCAAACGTCGACAGCCACTCCCTTGCCTCCGATGCTGCACAGCGCCACTGATGACTACCCTGCGTTCCCCGCCCAGTCTGCTGCGCCAGCGGTGGCGGTGCTACCGGCGACGCCAGCAGGATCGCCTGCTTTGGCCGCTGACCCAACCCTCCATCCAAAGTACAAGACGATCATGTGCGAGCGTCTCAAGGAGACGGGCCAGTGCAGGGTAATATTTTAAGTACAGGAAGGTTGACAAATTTTACTGAATGCGAAAGCAGTTTGGTGAAAAATGCCATTTTGCTCACAGTGAAGAGGAGCTTCGCAAGCTCCCGCCAAGGAGCAGCAACATCAACATCGAGCGGGAGGCCCGCGAGCCACCTCGCGGAGAGCCTCGGGGCGAACCACGAGAATCGTACAAGAGCTGGAACCGCGGCGGATCTACGGCCGACACGTGGCGAAGCCCCTCGACTATCCCGCCCTTTGAGGGCAGTGGCAGCGGCAGCGCGTCGTCGTCTCCCCCTGGCCCTCGTTACGAACACAGTGAAGCAACGCAGAACCTCATGCCGTCCTATGTGCGCAACAAGCCACCGCAACCCCCCTCGCAGCCTCAACAGGCCCCCCAGGGCGGCGACGATCGCTTCAAGGAAACAGGTGAAGCCGTGCGCAAACCCAACGCGTACAAGCCGCCGCACGTAAAACGTGCCGAGGAGTCTGTTTCTTTGAGCGAAATCCGCGAAGTATTGTCCAAGCCGATCATGTACGTTTATTTTATCTTTTTTGTTTCTTAAAAAAAAAAAAAAACTTTTTTTCCAGACCGGGCGTGTCTGGCGTGCGCAACAGTGCGAGTGAGTCAGATTCCAACAAGCCCTCCAAACTGGACCTGATTGAGCAGGACCTCGCCAAGATCTTTGCGACCTCGCAAGACGAGACCACCGAAACCAAAGCTGTAATTTTTATTTTCTTTTTTTCATTGCTATTTTCTTCACTCACAGTGATGCCAATACCAGCTCATCCAATTCGAGATCAAGAGCAACCTGCCCAAGAACCAGGTCTTCCTCGTGGTCGTGCCCGCCCTCTTCCAGGGCGACGACATCATCGGCAAGCTCAAGAAGCGTGGCAAGCTGGTCAAAAAGCTCATTGACAACCGCAACGACCAGCTGCTGCTGCTCCGCTCGTGGGAGACCTACTACAACCGCCGCTCGTCGACGTCGCCGGCCCTTCCCTCGCAGGTCCTGCACGTCGTCAAGGAGCTGTACGAGCAGGACCTGGTGGAGGAGGACGTGTTCCTTGCGTGGTGGAGCGATCTCTCGCTGGCAGCCTCGCCCTCGTCCCCTTTCCGAGCCAAGATCCAACCGTTCATCAAGTGGCTCGAGACCGCCGACGAGGACGACTGATCGATACAGTAGCAGTAGGACGACAAAAAGAAGCCAACGCCTGTACAGAAAAGAGGACTGTTTTTCAATGTTCCAAACGCAGGTCCTTCTGACGTTGCTTGCGGCGACTGCTGTGGCCACGTTGGCCCTCAGCAGCGGCAACGTGGCCTCGCCCCACCCCGGAGGCGGCACCGCTGCCGTGATCCGCCCCGCTGCCGAGCTGCTGCGCGACATGTTTGCCGACCCCAAGTACATGATGCTCTTTGTGGACGCACCAAAGAAGCAGAGCGACGTCGATGCCGACAAGGCGACCGTGGTATGAAGAACGTGAGGCTAAGGTTTTGGGGGGAGCTGACGAGACACCCACAAAACAGCCAGAAGAGCGGAGGATGCAGCTGACGGCGCCCACGGGGGAGAGCTACGTGTGCGACCTGCCACTGATCGACAACAGCGGCAGTGGCTCGCACGCTGATGGCCAAGGTGCTGATTCAACAAAGGTACAAGGGGCTAGCTGTTTCTTGTGCTCTAAGATCGTCCACAGCAATCCCCGGTGATCAAGGTGGCGGACCTGCTCGAGCCCATGCGCGCCCAGTGTCTGTACAAGTTTGCGGGTTGGTGGATCTACGAGTTTTGCTTTGGTCAGCATATCCGCCAGTTCCACGAAGTGCGTGTCTCCCTTGGTCCTTCCCCTTTGTACCTAATCCCCGCGTTCCACCACAGGAACCGGACAAGAACGTCCCGCGCGTCCAGTACATGCTCGGTCACTACCAATCGCTGACGGCGCAGAGCGACGACGAGCGCAACAGGCAGCAGCAGCAGCAGCAGAGCGATGGCTCCCAGCTGTACTTTTCGCAAGAGTACCGGGATGGGACCGTGTGCGACGTGACCGGCGAGGCGCGTTCGACCGAGGTGCGCTTCCAGTGCAGCCCCAACACGCAGGACCAGATCCTGTTTCTCAAGGAGACGACCACGTGCAAGTACCTGATGGTGATCAGCACGCCACGGCTCTGCCACCATCCAGACTTTAAGACGGCCGAGACGGCCGCGTACCCGATCCAGTGCTATCAGCTTCTCGTACGAGTCTCTTTTAAATTTTCTACACGTTTGCTGATATTCACTGCAAAGGATGACGACGCATGGCAAAAGCACGACGAAGAGAGGAAGGCCAGTGCAGCCAGTGCACCCAAGCAGCAACAGCAACACTCCCCGCAAATCTTTGGCCTCCATTTGGACGAGCACGACATTCCTGCCGCCCACGCACAGCAGCAGCAGCAACAGCAACAGCCGCAAGGGGGAATCCCGATCGAATTATTGCAGCAACTCCAACAACAGCTTCCTCAGATCATCGAACAGCAACAGCAACAGCAGCAACAGCAACAGCAACAGCAGGAAAAGCAGCAGCCGCAACAGGAACTGTCGAGAAAGAAAAAGGTGGAGAGCGCCGCAAAGGCCAAGGAGCCGGTTGATTCCGAAAAGTACATCATTTATCATCATTTGTCTTATTAAATACTATTGTTTTCAAGGGACGAGAAGCTGCTCAAAATCCTCAAAAAGGTGCAAAAGCAACTCGAGGAGGAAATCGATGCAGCGTTCATGGACGACGAACAGGGCCCCGCCGTGGAGGGGATCGAAATTTTCATTACGGACGAGGACGGTGAACTAGTCATCGTCGAAGAACACGACGAAGAGGAACAAGAGGGGGAGACGACGACGGCGTCACCGCCCTCACAGCCCCTCGGCGCCAAGGACGAACTCTGAAAGAAAGAAAAAAAAGGATTGTCTTTTTGTACATGCTCGCGAACGTAGTAGTTTTATCCGGTTGTTTCTCATCATTACACAGAGTAACAAACAAACACTATTAGCCCTTCACTGCTGCTGCTTGGGATGTTTGGGCAAGCCAAGTGCCTGGCACGTAGCGCCGCATTTGTGAGTCTCGAAGAACGTGTCGATGCCGTTGGCGCCGAGATCGGTGGGGCCAAATGCAGAGTCGACCGAGTGGAACGAAGGACGTGTGAAGGCAAAGTGCTGGTTAGCAAGGGTGCCCTGGACGTCGACGAGGATGATGCGCTTGCTAAAGTACTCGTACGAGAAGTGGGACAGGGCCTGGGCAAAGTCGTTGTGCGGGGAAGTGGACACACTGCCGGCGTTGTCGTTGTACTTGTCCCATGCGCCCTCGAGAAGCGGCTCGATCGTCCAGTAGCGCCAGTCGGACGTGGTGTTGTCGCGTACCACCTCGATGTCGATGTACTCGCACGAAAGCCCACCACCACCTAGGACGCCTGTGGATCGAACCTTGTTCATGAACCCGATGGCGGCTTGCTTGGCGAGGAGCTGGATGCGGACCAAGTCCCTGGCGATGGCCTTGAGCGCCTCGTCGCGGTTCTTGTACGGCAGGTTTGCATCGACAAGCTTCCTGAGGACGTACTTTTTCATGTCGCTCTTCACGAGGCAATAGAAGACGAGAGAACGACCACCGCGGGCAAAGGGATCGCTCTTGAGCTTGACCTCCTTGACGACGGCGTCGGCGAACGCAACGTCGGCCTCAGGACCTCGGGCGATTGCTGTCAAAGGGTTGGCCAAGGAGACGCTGATGTGCTCGAGCTTGGTCCAGGCCTTCCAGCCTCTGGTGCCCGTCCAGTCCGGCGGGCTCAGATCAATCGACACCAACTGGTCCTGGGGGCTGAGAAAGCCGACGGTCTCCTCGCGTTCGGCCTCCTCGTTGTCCTCCTCCTTGGATTCAGACCAGCCAGCCGAAAGAGAGGCAGCCGAAAGAGAGGCAGCAAGTCCATCGAAGGCCGACGATGACCGTTCACTGTACCTGGCAATGTTTGAAGATGACGCCGTGGGTTTCCCGCCCGCTGGCATGGGTGGAATTTGAAACGGTGGCGAGCCTCGCGGAGGCGGCTGTTGAGCTTGCTGCTGCTGAGATGGTGGTGGAGGCGGTGGAGGTGGTGATGGCTGAGAAAACGATTGCGCCGGTCGGGGTGGGGCGGGCGCCGCCGCTGATGGGGCCGCTGATGGGGCCATTGGAGGAACCACTGGGGCGGCTTGTTCTTTCTTCCTCTTGCTCTCCTCCTCAGGAGGGTTGATGGGCTGGGCTTGAATTATCACAGGCGGGGCGTCTTCCTTTTTCTTGTCCTTTCTTGCTGCTAGTGCTGCCGAAGCTGGTGCCGGGGCTGGTGCCGATGCTGCCAGTGCTCGTGCCCGCGCGGGTGATGACGGTGCTGGTGCAGAGGCCTTTTTCTTCTTGCTTTTCTCATTGCTGGCTCTGCGATCGAACAGATTGCTT
>Ga0302226_10001954_pt1 | contig 14971 bp, 11 predicted proteins | sample II_Palsa_E3_3_FD_193524 | JGI IMG/M metagenome (GOLD analysis project Ga0302226, IMG submission 193524) | Peat permafrost microbial communities from Stordalen Mire near Abisko, Sweden - II_Palsa_E3_3 | ecosystem: Environmental > Terrestrial > Soil > Palsa > Peat permafrost | place: Sweden...
GAAGACGGTGAAACTTTTCAGATGGTCGTTTTGACGGACTGCAAGGACATGGACCGGCATTCAATACCGACGCCCGCGCCACCTAAGGCACGTGGCGCTGCAAGCGGAAGCGGGATCAATGCGGGGTAGCGGAGGCGCTTATCGGGAGAAAAAGCTTAGGCCCGCACCCAGGACACCGGCCGCGGAGACTGCCGCGGCAATGCTGCACACAAGCCATAGGTAGGCGCCGCGGGGCCGGTGCTGAGGCGGCAGCGCGGTCACGCTGAGCGCGATCAGCAAACCCACCACCAGCGGCAGCATCAGCGCGTTGACGACCTGCGCGGCGACGTTCAGCGAAATGAGGTTGGGCGCCAGCCACACGATGGTCGCGCTGCCAACGACCGAAGCCACATACACCCCATAGAACCATGGCGCACTCCCGGGCCGGTCTTCAAGTGAGCGCTTGTATCCCGCCACTTCACCCAGCCCCCACGCCAGCGACAGCGAGCAGACAATGGCCGCGACCATCGATGCCCCGAGCACACCCGCGCTGAACAGCAAACGTCCGGCGCGCGGTCCTACGGCCATGGTGAGGACATCGCTGATTTCACCTACGCTTTGAAAAGAGTGTTGCTGACCGTCTCTCGACAGCGTTGCCGCAACCGCGACAAGCACCGCTGCCGTGAGCAACTGGGTGAGAAGCGCACCGGCCGCGGTTTCGATCCGGGCTGCGCAATAGTCTTGGGGGCCCAGCTTTTTATCGGCGACCGCGGCCTGCTGGTAGAAGATCATCCAGGGATTGAAGGTCGCACCAATCAATGCAGCCGCGAGATAACCGTAATGATGGTCGGAGAGCGGAAGCGGAGTCATCTGGCGGAACATGCCGGGAATGTCCGGGTGGGCATGCCAGGCGAGCGCGAAGAAGGACAGTTCGAAAGCGCCAATGACGATGGCGAACTTGTCCACGCGTTTATGCGAGCCGGTGAACACAATGCCCACCAGGAACGCGGCGGCGAGCGGCAACGTGACGGACCGCGAGACGCCGAACATTTCTCCTATGCCGGCCACTCCAGTGAACTCGGTCACCAGCGAGCCGAGCACGGCGACGCCTAACCCGACTGCCGAGACCCACGCCCATGCGGGACCGAAGTTCGAGCGAACGAGCTCGCCATGACCTTGCCCGGTGAAAATACCCAGGCGCACGGTGAGTTCCTGAACCATATACAGCAGGGGGATGAGCGCAAGCAGAACCAGCAGTAGTTGCGCTCCCCATTGCGCGCCGCTCTGAGCCGCTGTCACCACGTTACCGGCGTCGCAGTCGGCGAGCATGACGAGCAGGCCCGGTCCCCACAGGGTGAGCCAACGCAGACTGGGTGAAACCTTTGGTTTGAGCAGCGAGGAACCAGTCATGCAATTTGAAAGGAAGCGAAGGGTGGTTGGGGGTGACCGATTGTATCGATATTTTGGTCTTCCCAAGTCGGCGCGTCGCGTCCTTCAGCGCTCCTGGTTCGTGCCCGAGCTTCGGGTACTCCTGACGCGCCAGACGAATGCCCCGATGGCGGCATCGAGCACGGCGGGGCACTGGCGGTGTGGAGAATGTCCGCATGCTGGCAGCTTGGCGAGCTGTGCGTGCGGCAGGTGCGACGCAATGGCGTCGATCTGCGCCATCGTTCCGTACTCGTCGTCATGGCCTTGCACGGCGAGCAGAGGGCAGCGGATGGAAGACAACAGATCCGTGATGTTCCAGTGCCTGAATTCCGAACTCAACCAGATATCGTTCCACCCGTAGAAAGCTGAATCGACATCGGCGTGATAACGCGACAGCCTGGCCCGCAAATCGCCTTGCTTGTATAAAGCGGTTGCCGCCGAGATCGCCTTGACGGACACATCTTCAACGAATACATGCGGCGCAATCGTAATCACACCACCCAGCGCATCCGGGAAAGCCGCCGCATAAAGCAACGCGATAGAACCGCCGTCGCTATGGCCGATGACCCACATCCGCGCTCGTTCTGCGCTGTCGATGCCAAGGACGTCGAGCAATGCCGGCAGAACGTCGTGAGCCTGCCGTTGCATGAAATCGACCGGCCATTTCACGTCAGCTGCACGCGGGGTCGAGCCGCCATAACCCGGTCGAGAAAAGACGAGGCCACGGAACCCCAGTTGTTCGCAGAGCTTATGCGGCCAATCCTTCCACATGGCAATGGAGCCGAGCCCTTCGTGCAAGAACACGGCGACCGGCGCATCGGGCTGGTCGGCATTCAACCATTGATACTCGAGACGAAGCGATTCCCGGTCGCGCGTTGCGGGCAGATCAGCCAGGCGGATTGCAGGGGTGTGCTGGTCTAATCGGTCCATGACTCGCAGCCAGGCAATGGAGGGGAACGTTCAGGCATCGAGAGCTGGTTCGCGTAATTTAAACCTTTGGATTTTACCAGTCGCGGTTTTCGGCAGGTCGTCAGCGAACAGGATCTCGCGCGGGTATTTGTGAGGCGCCATCCTGGCCTTGACGAACGCCTTGAGTTCCGCGGCGAGTTCGTCCGTTGCCGCTACACCTGGTTTGACCACCACGAACGCACGCGTTTTGACGAGGCCGTCGCGGGTAATACCGACAACTGCAGCTTCGAGAACGTCGTGGTGCTGCAGCAGGACCATCTCGACTTCGACAGGCGACACAAACTGGCCGCTTACCTTCAGCATGTCGTCGCCGCGGCCCTCGTAGACGTAGTTCCCATCGGTTAATCGACGATATTTGTCGCCGCTCCTGAGCCAGTCGCCAAGAAACGTTGCCCGGGATTTCTCGCGGTTGCACCAGTACATGAGGGCGGCGCTTGGGCCCCTGATGTACAGGTCGCCGATCTCGCCGTCCGGCACCGGATGGCCGTTCTCGTCGCGCAGTTCGACTTCATACCCGGGCACGGCCGTGCCGGTCGTCCCATACGCGACATGACCCGCCCGATTCGACAAGAAGATGTGCAGCATTTCTGTAGAGCCGATACCGTCGAGAATCTCGCAGCCCGCATGGGCCGCAAAATGCTCGCCGATCTCGCGCGGCAGCGCTTCTCCCGCTGACGTGCACATCCGCAAGCGGAGATCGGCGCGTGCCGGCATGGCGGGCGAAGCAAGCATGTTCGCGTAGAGCGTAGGCACGCCGCAGAAAATGGTCGGCTTGTATTGCGTGAGGCGTGCGAAGACGGCAGCTGGCGTGGGCCGCTCTGCCATGAGCACCGTTGTCGCGCCGACCGAAAGCGGGAAGGTCAGTGCATTGCCCAATCCATATGCGAAGAACAGCTTGGCCGCTGAAAAGACGATATCGTCTTCGCGGATCCCCAGCACTTGCTTCGCATAGAGTTCCGCGGTCCAGTACAAGTTCGCGTGCGTATGGACGGCACCTTTAGGCTTGCCCGTCGAGCCCGATGAATACAACCAGAACGCGATTCCATCTGCATTGCTTACGAAGGGCATGCGCTGTGGTTCTGCATCGGCCAACAGACGCCTGAAGACGCGTTCGCCCGGGAGATTGTCGTCTTGCGCGTGAGAAACAATCAACGCGCAACCTTCATTGGACGTATCGGCGAGTGCTTGCGCGATAGTCGGCAGTAGCGGCCCCGACGCAATGACCGCGCGGGCCCGGCTGTGATCGAGCATGTACGCGTAGTCCGCCGGCGTCAGCAAGGTGTTCGCGACAACGGGCACGACGCCCGCATATAACGCACCGAGGAACGCGGCAGGCAGGTCCACGCTATCCAGCATGACCAGCAGGATGCGCTCCTCGGGATGAACGCCCAGCGCGTTCAGCACCGCAGCAAACCGGCGCGCCCGATCCGCTAATTCGCCATACGTGGTGGGTCCGTCATCGTCTATGTACGCAACTTTTTGCGCCCGCACTTCGTTCAATGCGAACAGATGCGCTGCGAAGTTGAGTTTGACCGGCGGCGCGTCTGCGGCCGGTTGTCCGGCGGTCGCGGGCGGCGCAATGATGGCGTCCATGGTGTCTCCTTCCTGATAATGGGGCGACGCCTATGCGCCGGCCGGGTGCCGTGCGCCATGCGTTCGGTTTTGTTCGATGCACAGATCATCTCGAGCCGGTGAAGCGGTGAACGCCGGCCACTGTATGTATCGGCGCGTTGCTTCAAATTTCGACCTTGCCAGTCGATTCCGTAAGCGCTTCGATAGAAGCGGCGGGTCCCTGGATTGCCGCGCGTCGATGATAAAAATTCAGGGCGCGAACTCCGCCGAGTTCCTCACCCCCTCCGGCGCGTCCGGGACCGCCGTGCAGTGACATCGGCATGACGTTGCCGTGACCCGTCTGACTCTGCGCGACCGAGGGCGAGATGGCATGGACGCGACCGTGCGTATCGGCGAGTTCCAGCGCAATGCGAGCAAGGCGCGCGTCGTCGTTCGAATACACCGAAGCGACCAGCGAGCCCTGGCCGCGCCGCGCGAGTTCAACTGCCTGAGATTCTTCGAGCAGCGCGTCACCTGCCGTGACTTCATAACCACATAGTGTTGCCACGGGACCGAACACTTCGACATCGTGGACACGTACCGCGCCGCTTGCGTCGTCGATCACGAAAAGATGCGGCGCGATACAGGCCGCAATAGCCGGATCGGCATCGACTAGCTGAACCTGCGAACCGTCGAACGCGAGGCGCGCTTCTTCGCGCAAAGATGCGATGCCGGCACGAACCGCATCGTATTGTTCGCGGCTGACAAGCGAACCCATGCGCACGGACTCGTTGCGCGGGTTGCCCACGCTCACGCCTGAGAGCTTCGCGCTCAGCGCGTCGGCCGCCGCGCCCAGATGCTGTTTCGGCACGAACGCGCGCCGGATGGCCGTGCATTTCTGGCCTGACTTGACGGTCATCTCGCGCACGACTTCCTTGATGAACAAGTCGAACGCGGCGGTGCCGGGAGCCGCATCGGCTGCGAGGATGGCGCTGTTGAGGCTGTCAGCTTCCACGTTGAGCCGGGCGCCGCGCGCGACGAACGCGGGGTGGGCGCGCAGCATCGCGGCGGTCGCGGCGGAGCCGGTGAACGACACGACATCGAACGTTTCGATCTGGTCGAGCAGGCCCGCCGAACTGCCGCAGATCACGGATAACGCGCCGGCGGGCAAGATGCCCGCATCGACGACATCGGCCACCATGCGTTGCGTCAGCCACGCTGTCGCGGTAGCGGGCTTGGCGATGACCGGCACCCCCGAGAGCAGCGCGGGCGCAGCTTTCTCCCACAGACCCCAGGACGGAAAGTTGAACGCGTTGATAAAGAGCGCGACGCCTCGCGTGGGCGTGAGCACATGTTGCGACTGGAAACTCCGGTCTTTGCCAAGACTCGCGGGTGTGCCGTCGCGTAACGCGTGCACGTCGCCCAGCGTGGCGCCCAGTTTCGCGTAATAAGAAAGCGTGAAAATGCCGCCGTCGATGTCGACGGCCGAATCGTTCTTCGTTGTTCCCGAATTCGCAAGCGAAATGGCGTAGTAGTCATCGCGTCGTGCTTGCAGCAGCTTCGCGACTTCCGAAAGCAGCGCGGAACGAGCGGCGTAGGTCAAGCCGCGCAATGCCGCGCCGCCGGTGGTGCGCGCGTAGTCAAAGGCCGCGCGCAGATTGAGGCCATCGCTGCAAACGCGGACCAGCGCTTCTCCCGTGACCGGGTCGGTGAGCGTCGTTGCGCCGCCGTTGCCCGCGACCCATTCGCCCGCGACGTAGTTTCTTAATAGTTCGGCCATTCAAAAGCCCTTCGTGGTCGTTGCTTGATTTGATCTGATGAGTCGATGGGATGATCCAATGTGAATCGACGCATCCGCTCAACCCGCGTGCTTCGTGAATTCGATCGCCCCCTCGGGCAACAGATAAAGCACGAGCGCGTCACCTCCAGCGACTGTCGGCCGATGCGCGCTGCCGGGACCGTACACGCACCAGCCGGCGGCATGGCCGTCGAACGTCGCGCCTTCAGTCAGCGGCACGATCAGGTCGATCTCGCCGTTCGGATGCACATGGTGGGGCCCGGCGATATTGTTCATCTGCACGACATCGACGGAGAAACCGTGGGTGTCGGGCAAAGCCTTGAAGATGCGCCCATAACGGATCCCTGCCGCTTCGCGCTCGGCAAGCCAGCCCTCCTGGGCGCCCGTGCGGCACGCGCTCGCGAGTTCGGTATATCCCGTACTGCCTGCCGCATACTCGGCGTTCAGCCAAGATTCAAGCTCTGCATCGAGTGGCCGGGACGCAATCCTTGCCGTCACGCGCGCAATCAGGCCTTGGAACTCGTTGGGGGACATGCGTATCTCCGTCGCGCTAAAGCGCTGTTCGCCGTTGGCCGCGCCGATCTCCGAGATATTCGCGGCGACGGGTCAGCTTCTTCGTACTGGGTGCATTAAACTTAGCTTGCAACACGTTGCATGTCAAGCACTATAGTACATTTATGTACCTTACTGAGAGTTATGGATATGAAGCAAACCGCCGTTTTGCAGCCAATTGAGGGCGGAAATAGTAGTGCGGACGTCGAAAAAGGGCGCGAGACCCGCGATCCTTTCCTGGTCGGAATGGGGGAGCGCGTTCGTTTGATGCGTGCGCGTCGCGGACTGACGAGAAAAGCGTTGGCGAAAGAGGCTGACGTCTCCGAGCGATATCTGGCGAATCTGGAATCGGGCGTCGGCAATGCTTCCGTGCTGTTCCTGCGGCAGTTGATGAAAGCATTAAATTGCACCTTGGCGGAAATCGTGGGGGACGAAACCACGTTGACGCCCGACTGGCTTCGCATCCGGGAGTTGCTGAGCGGCCGCGATCACGACACCCTCAAGCGCGCGCGGATAGCGCTGGAAGAGATGCTTGCCACCGCTCCGCAGGACCCTCACCGGCTGGAAAGAATTGCGTTGATCGGCTTGCGCGGCGCGGGTAAATCGACGCTCGGCCGCATGCTTGCCGACGAATTGAAAGTGCCGTTTGTCGAGATCAACCGCGTGATCGCGCAACTGGCCGGCTGCCCGCCGTCGGAGATTCATGCGCTATATGGAGCAACGGCTTACCGTCGATATGAGCATCGCGCTCTGGAGGCGGTGATCCAGGAGCATCCGCGCGCGGTGATTGCATCGCCGGGTGGCCTGGTGTCCGAGCCGGCCACCTTGAACGCGTTGCTCACGCACTGTTTTACTGTATGGCTCCAGGCCACGCCCGAGGATCACATGCGTCGTGTGGTAGCCCAGGGGGATCTGCGGCCGATGTCGGGTAACAAGGAGTCCATGGATGACCTGAAACGCATCCTGGCCGGGCGCAGCGAGCTGTACGGCCGCGCGGACATGACCTTCGATACCAGCGGAAAGTCGCTGGCTGAATGTTATTTATCGCTGCGAGACCGGTTGGCGGCACGACTCGCGTCGGAATAGCAAGCATCTGGCCTCCGCATTAACCCGATAAGAGCATTAAAATGCTTGCCGTGACCCGTTAGATGCACTATGGTACACAAATCATATTCAGTGTACGAAGGAGACATCCATGGCAGTCGCGCAATCAGCGGAGCAGGCAGGCATCAATGGCACGCCCCCCGCAGGCCCACCGGCCGTAACCGCAGTACAGGCAGAAACCGTCGCAGCGCCGGCCGGCAAGCGCGTCGATTACCGCACGGAGCCCGCCCGTTACAAACACTGGTCGCTGATGTTCGACGGCGCAGTGGCGACGCTCGGCATCAATATTGCCGAAGACGGCGGTATTCGTGATGGTTATAAGCTGAAACTCAACTCGTACGATCTGGGTGTCGATATCGAATTGCACGACGCTTTGCAGCGCGTGCGCTTCGAGCACCCGGAAGTGCGCACGGTCGTGGTGACGAGTCTCAAGGATCGTGTGTTCTGCTCGGGCGCCAATATTTTCATGCTCGGCCTTTCATCGCATGCGTGGAAAGTCAACTTCTGCAAGTTCACCAACGAGACGCGCAACGGCATAGAAGATACGTCGCGCCACTCGGGTATCAAATTCCTCGCAGCCGTCAACGGCGCTTGCGCTGGCGGTGGATATGAAATGGCGCTCGCGTGCGACGAAATCTATCTGGTCGACGACCGTTCTTCGTCTGTCGCGTTGCCTGAAGTACCGCTGCTCGGCGTGCTGCCCGGCACCGGCGGCCTCACCCGCGTGACCGACAAACGCAAGGTTCGCCACGACCGCGCCGATATCTTCTGCACCATTGTTGAAGGGGTGCGTGGCGAGCGCGCGAAGCAGTGGCGTCTGGTCGATGAAGTCGTGAAGCCGAACGTATTCAAGGAAACGATTCAGGCGCGTGCGCTGGAACTGGCCGCGCAAAGCGACCGGCCGGCCACAGCGCAAGGCATTGCCTTGACGCGTATAGAACGCACGGACCGCGCCGATGGCCTGAGCTATGCGACCGTCGATATCAGCATCGACCGTGCTCGCCGTACCGCAACCTTCACCGCGAAAGCGCCGTCGACGAACCCGCAGTCGGACTTAAGCGAAATCGTCGCGGCCGGCGCTAACTGGTGGCCCCTGCAGTTCGCCCGCGAACTCGACGACGCCATCCTGTGCATGCGCACGAATGAACTCGACATTGGCACCTGGATCTTCAAGACCGAAGGCGACGCACGCACGCTGCTCGCCGCGGACGCTACGCTTCTCGAGCATCGCGACCACTGGTTCGTTCGCGAAACCATCGGCATGTTGCGCCGTACGCTGGCACGTATCGACGTCTCGTCGCGCACGCTGTTCGCGCTGATCGAGCCGGGTTCATGTTTCGCCGGCACCTTCGCCGAACTCGCGTTTGCCTGCGACCGCAGCTACATGGCCGCATTGCCGAGCAATGAGGAAGAGGAACCGGTGCTGACGCTCTCGGAAGCGAACTTTGGCCTCTATCCGATGATCACGGGCCAGTCGCGCCTTGGCCGCCGTTTCTACGACGAAACGGAGCCAATGAACGCGGTACGCGAGCAGATCGGACAGCCGGTTAAGCCAGTCGAAGCGGAGCGTCTCGGACTGGTTACCGCGTCGCCGGACGATATCGATTGGGCCGACGAGATCCGGATTGCTATTGAAGAACGTGCAGCCATGTCGCCGGATGCGCTCACGGGCCTTGAGGCCAACCTGCGCTTTAACGGCGTCGAGACGATGGAGACGCGCATCTTCGGGCGTTTGTCGGCCTGGCAGAACTGGATCTTCAACCGGCCGAACGCGGTGGGGGAGAAAGGTGCCCTCAAGGTGTACGGCAAAGGCAGCAAGGCGCAATTCGACCTCAATCGCGTCTGACGCTTATGACCGCCCGGCTCGCTCATTCAGCGATCAAATCAAGCGCTCGTCAACGTCACGGCTATAAGGAAATAACCATGTCTACGATCAACTACAGCGAAAAGATCCCGAACAACGTCAATCTCGCCGACGACCGCACGCTGCAGCGCGCGCTCGAACAATGGCAGCCCAACTTCCTGTCATGGTGGGGCGACATGGGGCCGGAAGGCTCGCCGAACTACGATGTGTATCTGCGCACGGCCGTGAGCGTGGACGCCGGCGGCTGGGCTCATTTCGATCACGTGAAGATGCCGGACTACAGGTGGGGCATTTTCCTCACGCCCGGCGTCGCGGACCGGCAAATCAGCTTTGGCGAGCATAAGGGCGAAGCGGCGTGGCAGGAGGTGCCGGGCGAACATCGCGCGAACCTGCGGCGAATCATTGTGACGCAAGGAGATACCGAGCCTGCATCGGTCGAACAGCAACGGCACCTGGGACTCACGGCGCCGTCCATGTATGACTTGCGCAACCTGTTCCAGGTCAACGTGGAGGAAGGGCGTCATTTGTGGGCGATGGTATACCTGCTGCATCGTTACTTCGGCCGTGACGGTCGTGAGGAAGCCGAAGCATTGCTGGACCGTCGTTCCGGCGACGAAAACAATCCGCGCATTCTCGGTGCGTTTAACGAACGCACGCCGGACTGGCTGGCGTTTTTCATGTTCACCTACTTCACGGATCGCGACGGCAAGTTCCAGTTGTCCGCACTCGCCGAGTCCGGCTTCGACCCGCTCGCGCGCACGACGAAGTTCATGCTGACGGAAGAAGCGCATCACATGTTCGTGGGCGAATCGGGCGTCTCGCGGGTGATCCAGCGGACCTCCCAGGTCATGAACGAACTGAAGACCGACGATGTCAACAAGATCCGCGCGGCCGGCGTGATCGACCTTGAAACGATCCAGCGCTATCTGAATTTCCACTACTCGGTGACCATCGATCTGTTCGGTGCGGATCATTCGTCGAACGCGGCGACCTTCTATAGCTCGGGCCTCAAGGGCCGTTACGAAGAAAGCAAGCGAGACGACGATCATCAGTTGAACGGCCAGAGCTACAAGCTGCTCGACGTTCAGGACGGCAAGCTGGTCGAGCGCGAGGTGCCCATGCTCAACGCCATGAACGAGGTGCTGCGTGATGACTACATCAGGGATTCCGTGGCAGGTGTCGGGCGCTGGAACAAGGTGCTGGAAAAGGCGGGTATCGACGTTCGCCTGAGCGTGCCGCACAAGGCGTTCAACCGTCAGATCGGCACCTTTGCCGGCGTGCGCGTGGCACCCGACGGGCGCTTGGTCAATGAAAACGAATGGAAAGCGAACGAGGCGAAATGGCTGCCGACGCCGGAGGATCGTGCGTATGTCGCCTCGCTGATGGGCCGCGTCGTCGAGCCGGGCAAGTTCGCCAACTGGATCGCACCGCCGGCGATGGGCATCAATCGCCAGCCCGTCGATTTCGACTACGTGCGCTTCAACTAAGCAATTCAGCAGGCGCGTCGGGACCGCTAGCGCAATGTCGTTGCGGTCCCGGTGCAGATGGAGACAACAATGAACGGTCCAGCCCCCATGGAAGTCCTCAAGCAGCATCTGATCGACCCGGAGATCTGCATTCGCTGCAACACATGCGAAGAGACCTGTCCTGTCGACGCCATTACACACGACGCCAACAACTACGTCGTCAAGGCTGAGGTCTGCAACGGCTGCATGGCGTGCATCTCACCGTGCCCTACCGGCTCTATCGACAACTGGCGCACGGTGCTGAAATCGCAGGCCTACAGCATTGAAGAGCAGTTCACCTGGGACGAACTGCCGGCGCAGAACACCACGGCAAGCGCGGCGCTGGATAACCATGCTCCAGCCAGCGCCGATGCCGGCGCCAGCGCAGCGGATAACCTCGACGAAAGCCCGGCAGGCATCGACGTGGATACGGCGCGCGGCTCGACTTTGCCGCCTTGGTCGGCGGCCAAGCCGTACGTGAACTTGTACACGCACAAGCTGCCGATCGTGGCGACGGTGGTGGGCAACTACCGGCTTACCGGCGAGTCCACCGCAAGCGATATTCATCACATCATGCTGGATTTCGGCACCACGCCATTTCCGGTGGTCGAGGGTCAGTCGATCGGCATCTTGCCGCCGGGCGCAACGCAAGACGGCAAGATGCACCACGCTCGCCAGTACTCCATCGCGAGCCCGCGCGACGGCGAACGCGAGGGGTATAACAACCTGTCGCTGACGGTCAAACGCGTCACGCAGGATCATCGCGGTAAGGAAGCGGACGGCGTCTGCTCGAACTATCTGTGTGACTTGAAGAAGGGCGACAAGGTCAATGTGATCGGTCCGTTCGGCAGCACGTTCCTGATGCCGAACCATCCCAACTCGCATTTGCTCATGATCTGCACGGGCACGGGGTCGGCCCCGATGCGCGCGATGACGGAATACCGGCGACGCAGGCGGTTGAAGGGCGCGACCGGCAAACTGATGCTGTTTTTCGGCGCGCGGACCAAGGAGGAGTTGCCTTACTTCGGACCGCTCGTGAATCTGCCGAAGGATTTCATCGATACAACCCTGGCGTTTTCACGCACTGCAGGGCAGCCGAAGCGCTACGTCCAGGACGCGATGCGCGAACGTGCGGCAGATGTCGGGCAGATGCTGCGCGATGACAACACATTCATCTATGTGTGCGGGCTCAAGGGGATGGAGGACGGCGTGCTGCAAGCGCTGCGGGATATTGCCGTGCAGAACGGCATTGAATGGGACCCGTTATGGCGGGCGCTCAAACGGGAAGGTCGGTTGCATCTCGAGACCTATTAACCGCTTTCCAGAACACTTTGATTTGCCGAACATTCGACGCCCGCTCACGCGGGCGTTTTGCATCGGGTCTCTCGTTTCCCGTTACCAAAGTCGTCAAGATCACTTATTGATTCGGTTCGCAAATCAATAACGTTAATTGAAAGAATAAATCAAAACTGTTTGCCGGGCGATACTGTCTCAACCCAAAAACAAGAGACGGAGACAAGATGAACGGACGCTCCTTGGCCGGCAGTATTAGCGCAGCAAGCCGGTCGCCCAAGCAGGGCGCGCTACGCATCGGCGCCACCCGATCTGCCCGACGAACGTTTGCCCGCGTTTGGCGCTCGGCTTGACCCGCGGCGAGCCGCACGCGGTACCTGAAAAACCCGGCATTCGCTGCCACGCGACTACGGGCTTCGCCTGTTCAACACTCCTCGGTTGATTCACGCGTTCGAGTCATACCGTTTGAGTCGTACCGTTTGAGTCGTACCGAGATCCTTTAGCCGTCGTCATTGCACGCCCGACATCCCCTCGACGAAGGGGCGGGGAACCGCTTTGCATAAAAAAACCTGATGGAGACAACGCGATGAAGAAGAGATGGATTTGCAGCGCCGCAGCATTGGCAATATCGGCGATGTCCACCCCTTGCGCTTACGCGCAAAGCAGCGTCACGCTGTACGGCATTATCGACGCCGGCATCACGTACTTCAGCAATCTGAACGGGCACGGAACCTTTGTGGCGAACGACGGCTCGATCCAGTCGAATCGCTGGGGGTTGCTAGGCAGCGAAGATCTTGGCGGCGGTGCCAAGGCTATTTTCCAGTTGGAGAATGGCTTTAATCTATATAACGGCACCATGGTCCAGTCCGGCGTGTTGTTCAGCCGCCAGGCATGGGTGGGCCTCACCGACACCAGTCATGGCACGCTCACGCTCGGCAAGCAATACGACTTCTTCTGGGACAATCTCACGCAGTTCGCGATGGGGCAGTACGCCGGGCAATACTCCTGGCATCCGGGCGACTTCGACCATCTGGCCGGCACCTTGCACATCAACAACGCGCTCAAGTACAAGTCGCCAACCTATTATGGTTTTTCATTCGGCGCCCTCTATGCGTTCCCTTCGCAATCCGTCTCGGCCGGGACCGGACGCGTGATCGCGTTCGGCGCTCGATACGACGGCGGCCCGTTCCAGGCTGGCGTCGCCTACACCGATACCCATGATCTCGGTCTCAACGCGCCGACCCAGGCGGGTACCACGCTGTTTCCGAACTTGTCGGGGGCGCCGGTCCTGGCCACGAGCGTCAGCACGATCGGCGCAGGTGCGAGCTACCGGTACGGACGCAGCCTCACGCGGCTGCTTTTCACCGATACCCACTTTCGCGTCGCCAACGACAGCGGTTCGATGCCGACCTACGAGATCAACGAGGTGTTTCAGTTGACCCCGGCGACGACCTTGATGGGCGGCTATTGGTGCAGCAAACTTGGCGAGCAGAAGTTTCAGAACGGGACGGTGCTGCTTGACTATGCGCTGTCCAAGCGCACGGACGTCTACACCAGCGCCACCTACTTGCGGGTATCGGGCGGCGCTGCGCCGGTGTTTCTCGGCGGTGGCTCGGCACCCGTGTTTTCCAATGGCGTGTATGTCGGCTCGGGGGATTCGTCAACGGCAATCCGGATCGGGATGCGCACGAGATTCTGAAGCCGGCGCAGTAAAGCCGACGCAGCAAAGCGCTTCAAGGCAGGGGGCTTTCGTCGAATCGATGACTCTCATCAAGGAAGGCCCCTGATTTTGCCGGGTCAGTCGGCCGGCCGTTTATCGGCGAGCGCGCGCTTGCATTCATCGAGCACGCGCAACACCAGCTCCGATTGATAGTTGAGGTCGTCGCTGTCCAGGATCTCTTCCACGGCATCGCGGGCCCAATCGGCATCCACTAGTTCCGAATGGCGTTGGGCGAGGTCGGCTGCAATCGCTGCGAGCTTTGCGATGGCGAGCCATTCAGCTTGGCGCTTATGCCTGTCCAGCCACTTGTGAGCCGCTTGTACGTGAAAAGCCGCAGTGGGCCAGGAGCCGTTCAGATAGTAGGCGCCGAGGCTTCCGCACGTAAGCCAGCAGAGCAATTCCACGCGGTCGGTCGGGGTGAGATTGTGGCGTACATCGTTCATGGCGGAGCTCACGAAGATGATTGACGTGTGCCGGACGTTCTGATTCCGGCATGAAAACGATAGCACGCTACGGTGCAATGCGGAATCATCCAATTTCCGCCGCGTGTTCGCGGACGAACAGGCGCTGCTGCAAGCTCGGCGGCCGCTGGTGAAAAACGCCGGGCCGCGTTTCCCTGCGCCGGCTTTTGCGCTGCGGTGCCGGACGGGGCGCTTGAACGGTCCGTCTTCGTCGACGCAGAAAGGGGGCCGCCTTCATTCACCGGTACTCACCGGTCACATGCCTGTTCCTGCCGATGTAACGCCCGCAACGTAACGCAGCGCAACACGCGCGTCCACCGGCGTCGCGCCGCGACGCGTCACGATGCCATCGCCGCAGTGATTTCTCCATAAGACGACTGCAGCCGGTCGATCTTTTCCCGCAGATCATCGAGCCGGTTCGTGGCTTTATTGGCCAGTTCCCGCACGCTTTCCAGTAAATGCTCGCATAACGCAGAGTGTTGAGCGACCAATGAATCGAACATCAAGGCTTCCGGATCTCCTGATTGACTCGCTGCCGCCTCGACGTGAACCGGAAGCGCTCCTTTCTGAGCCGTCCTCAACCGTTCGGTTACTGCAGCGAATTTCTCGACAGGGCCAATGGCCGTGCGAATGGAGGCATCGACTTCATCAAGCGCCGCTTTAAGGTCGAGCGCGTTCTCTTCGATCGACAGGGTTAGTACTTCCACCTTTTGCGGTGTCATGTAACCTCGCCTGGCGAGCGTTACA
>Ga0302226_10001957_pt1 | contig 14963 bp, 20 predicted proteins | sample II_Palsa_E3_3_FD_193524 | JGI IMG/M metagenome (GOLD analysis project Ga0302226, IMG submission 193524) | Peat permafrost microbial communities from Stordalen Mire near Abisko, Sweden - II_Palsa_E3_3 | ecosystem: Environmental > Terrestrial > Soil > Palsa > Peat permafrost | place: Sweden...
CAAGGCGGCCGATGTCGAGGTGTTCAAGAACGCGATCAAGAACAACTACTGGTACCAGCTCTTCATCGGTGCGTTTTGCAATTCCGTGCTGCTGTTTTTAGTACTAACGAGGGAAAAAAAAAAAAAACACAGACGACCTGCCGGCCTGGGGTTTCATCGGCTTTGTCGGCGAGACGAGCGGCATCAAGAACACCAACGAGCCCGTGTACCTGTACACCCACCGCGACTTTGCCATCAGCTTCAACGGAGACCAGATCATCGAAGTCAATCTGACCACGACCGAGCCCGTGCGTCTGCCTCAAGTGGGCTCGCTCAAGAACATTCGCTTCTCGTGGTCTATCACGTGGTTGCCCGTGTCCACGCCGTTCAACGAGCGCTTTGAAAAGTACCTGGATCAGGACTTTTTTGAGCACAAGGTGCGTCGCGTTCCTGTTTTGCAAAGTACTTTTTTTAATTTAAGAAGCAAAACACAAAAACAGATCCACTGGTTCTCAATTTTCAACTCGTTCATGATGGTTATTTTCCTCGTCGGCCTCGTCATAGTCATCCTCATGCGCACGCTCAATAAGGACTTTGCCCGCTACGACCGCAAGGATGCGCTCGCCGACCTCGACCGCGACCTCGGCGACGAGTACGGCTGGAAGCAAGTTCACGCCGACGTCTTCCGTGCACCCAAGCACCTCGGCGCCCTCGCCGCCTTCATCGGCACTGGCTGGCAGCTCGGCGTGCTCACTTTTATTATCATCCTCTACACCATCATCGGCGATCTCTACACCGAGTATGCGAAAAATACCGATCTATTCATTCTGATAGCAAAATACTAGGCGTTCGACAATTCTCACGGCGTCTGTGTTTTGCTACGCTCTCACCTCGTTCATCGCAGGCTATTTCAGCGGCAGCTTCCACAGCAAATATGACGGTAAACCAGAAAACGCAACCAAGTTTCTGAGAAAGTATTTTTTTTTTATTTTTATTTTTTTTTTTTGGCAGGGCAAGGATGGATTCGCATCATGTTCCTCACGACAGCACTCTGGCCTGGTGTTGCCTCTATTGTGACGCTGCTGAACAACTTTGTCGCCATGTACTACGAATCGTCGCGTGCCATCCACTTTGGCACGCTTGTCGCAATCATCAGCATTTGGTTCTTCCTCATTTTCCCGCTCACGCTCCTGGGTACGGTCGTCGGTCGCAACTGGTCAGGCAAGCCCGACTTCCCATGCCGCGTCAATCCAATCCCCCGTGCCATCCCCGAGAAGAAGTGGTACTTGGAATCGTGGGTCATCGTCATTCTCGGCGGCATCCTTCCCTTTGGATCCATCTTTATCGAGATGTACTTTGTGTTTACGTCGTTCTGGGCGTACAAGGTATGCACATTGGTGGAATCTCGTATTTTGAACTCCTTTGTTTATTAGATTTATTACGTTTACGGTTTCCTGCTCCTCGTCTTCTTTATCCTGTTGATCGTGACCGCATGCGTCACCATCGTGGCAACATACTTTTTGCTCAACTCTGAGGACCACCGATGGTGCGAATTGAGCAAGAAATTGTTAAAATAATCCGTTTTCTTATTTTATTTTTGTATTTTACCCCAGGCACTGGACCAGCTTCCTCACGAGTGGCTCAACGGCCCTTTATGTTATGCTCTATGCTGTCTATTATTTCCACGCACGCACAAAGTATGCAATGAAAAAAAAAATTTTTTTTTTCAGAAAAAAAGGACATGAGCTGAACCTATTTCGCAATCAATAGGATGACCGGCTTCTTCCAGACATTCTTTTACTTTTCGTTCACCTCGGTCATCTGCTTTGGTCTGTTCCTCACCCTGGGCACAATCGGACTCGTCTCAGCAGAGATCTTCATCCGAAGAATCTACCAAAATGTGAAGATCGACTGATGCGAAAACTCTCTCCTCTTTCTCTCTACCAGGTATTGTTCTTTTTCTTTTCTTTCTTTTTATAGTTCCGACGTATACGTATAAAAAAAAAAAGAAATCGCATGTTTGATGCGAGGATCTTAGCAACAACAACAACAAAACAACAAACAACGGAACGACAGAGGGGAGAGATAAAACTTTTCTTTTTGAAATATTCTTTTACGTCTTCTAAAACTAGAGTTCCATCTTGTCCGCGTCGTCAGTCGCAGCTGCCTCATCAGCAGCTGGGGCGGTGACAGGTACAGGGGCAGGCGAAGCAAAGGAGCGGACGTTTATTCCATGCACAAACGAGGAGGATGCGACGGTCCCAGACTGCGAGTGAAGCCATGTCCGTTAGACTTTTTTTTTTTTTCTTTCTTTGAATATTTTCAGGCTTACGCTTGCATCGCCGAGCAGAAGGGCCTCGACGTCCTTTGTAAGAGCCTGTTTGTCAGCTCCACCTCGTGTCCATCCCGTGGGGCCTTCGAGCCATCTGTGGAACTTGGCCGACCTAGAAACAGCCGTGTCGAGTGAAAAGGCCTTTGTCTTGAGTTGGCGAAAGTAGTCCTCGGTGTTTTCGACATAAAACAGCTTGTAGGTGTTGACACAGATTTTGCACTCGAGGTTGCTGAGAACCTCGGCGGTCTCGAGGATATTGTCCCCCTGGACGTGGTTGCTAGATGAAGTACATTAAAAAAAAGGTTGACAAAAAAAAAAAGTCTTTGCACAAACCGCTTCAAAAAGACCTTGGCGAGAGGCTTGAGCTCGGGGGCAGTGTACTCTCTGTTGACGTACTGGTCAACGTAGGCCGACCAGTCTTCCTCCACAGAGGACGCCTCGACACGTCCTGTGGGTGCACGCGCAAACAGACGAATCTTTAGCACCTTGTCGTCTGTCAGCTGTTGGAGGAGGGCGGCCGGCATTAGAAGAAAGTAAAAAGTAAAAAAAACAACACATACGTATTCCACGAGGTAGCAGTTTTCTGTGGGGCCGATGACCTGGTCGCTGCGCTCGCGGTAACTGAGATGCTCGTTGCCGGCGGCAATCGTTGACCTGGAGCTGGTGCCGTTGCTGCTCTGCTGCTGTTCTTGTTTCGATGAGGACGAAGAGGATTTGGACGACTCTTTTTGCTTTGGCTGCTTGTGCTGCTGCTTCTGGTCTTCTTCGTCTTCCTCCTCCTCCCCCTCGTTGTCTTCCTCCTCTGCATTGTCGGCGTTCTCAAACTTGATTGTGAAGCCCTTTTCCTTGGCAAACATCTCCAGGAGGTTGACGCTCTGCTCTTCGGTCACGATCGCTTGGATCTGTTTGGCGATGGCACTGATGACCTTGTCGATCGTGAACGTGATAAACGCGTTTGTATTGTACATGTCTCGGATGGCATCTGGCCAATATTTTTAGCACACAACACTAAAAAAAAAGCTCTTTTTTTTTTTTTTTTTTTTTTGGTACCTTCAAACTGGTTCGGGTCGAGCTTGTTGTCCATAAAGTTTTCGATAAAGTCGAGGAGCTGCGCGTAGAAACCGGGCTTGCTGTTGTCCGAGGGGGGTTGCGGCTGCAGGCTCAGGTTGACGGCAATGTTGTTGGCGACCTTTGGGTGCTCTGCGTCGTGCGAGATCTGCTTCATCTTTTGCAGACGCGAGTAGGCGATCTGAAAGGAGAATGAATGAACCAGAACCAAAAACCAGAACCAAAACCAAAACCAAAACCAAAAACATACCTGCAAGAAACGGACAAAGACGTAGATAGTGTTGTTTGCGTAGAGGAACACGAGCGAGCTGGGCGCACCATTGACTTGCGGCTTGGTGTCCGACTCGCCCACGCCAACATTGAACAAGTGCGGGAAGACCTCCTTGCAAAAGCGGCCCACCTTTTCGCGGTCGGCAATGGTCATTGAAAACTTGTCGAGGTTTGCGACGACGAGACGGACGATGTCGTTGAGAATGCCGTGGTCGCTGAAGACAATTATTGTTAAAAACTTGTCAACGAAGTGTTTTTTTCATTTTGCTCACCTGAGGACAAACTCAAACTGATGCGCGGGCTTGTTGGAGACCATGTCGCCGATGCGCTCGAGCTGCTCGTTCAGCAGACTTTCTGCCTCCTGGATGAGCTGGCGACCGGTGATGGCTTTCTTGTCGTTGAGCTTGAAGTTGTTGGCCTGGTAATCGAGCGCCTTGTAGTAGTTTTTGTTGTAGAGCTCGCGCCAGATCTTGTTCCACTCACGCTGGCTCTTGCGCCACTCTTCGTCCTTGAGCTTGAGGCGGTTGAGGACGATGGGGACAATCGCAAAGGGATGTCGTCTCAGGCTGTCGATAACCTCGGTCGTGCTGTCGCCATACACGCGCTTGATGGCTAGGTAATAGATCACCTCTGAGGTTCCTCCGAGGTTGTCGCCAAGGCGGTAGCGCTGCGCTTCGTCGGGGGTCATTTTTTGCATTCGCTCGTGCACGGCGTCAAAGTTGCGGATGGTGGCACGGTTGAGCTCGAGCATGTGGTCTAGTTCGTAGCGCTCGTCCTCGGCCTTGTAGATGGCCTCTTCGTGGATGTTTTTGCGAGAGGCCAGGAACGGCGAGTCCTCGCTCCAGCAAGGGAAGGAGACCCACGAGTCATTCAGGACCTCGTTGCAGAGCTCGTTTCGTCCAGAGCTCTGCGGGCGCTGGAAGGCTTTGGGCATTGCGCGGTAGGAAGGGCCATATCGCTTGCACAGGTTGTAATCAATCTGCGGGAAGTGGCTCGACGCGGGCTTGCGATCGGGAATGAGCAGTTCTGTTGTTGTTTTTGTTTAAAAAAAATTTTTTTTTCTTTCAATACTAAATCTTTACGGTACCAGGGGACTCTTTGTAGCCGATAAACTCTTTGAACCATTCAAACAGCTTGGGAGCTTTGGCCAGAAAATTGGACACCAAGTTGACAAGCTCTTGCCTTTTTTTTTTTTTTTTTTTTTGCAGTATTAGTTGTTTTTGCAAAGGGTGTTTTTGGCAACCTACTTTGTCACGATTTCTTGCGAAAAGAGGTTCAGGCACTTTAGAAACTCGCTGTAGACGGTCTTGTCATTGAGCGTGCGCTTGACGCTGTCAAAGAACTCGAGCTCCTCGTTCGTGCCGGGGCCAAAACCACCACCGAGAGGGAGAAGCTGGCTTGCACGACCGTAATTGAGGTCCTTGGTCTGGCCGACATTGTCGATCTGTGCTCCGGTGGGTCCCTGGGGCGAAAATACACCGCCGTGACGAACCTTGGATTTCTGGACAAGCGAAATGGGCAAAACAAACAAATAAACAAAACAAACAAAACTAGGAACCAACCTTGGGGACATTGCCCACGGGCAGTTGGCTCAGGCCGGCCTTCTCACTGGTGCGCTTGTACTGACGGCTGGAAGACGACTTGGAGCCCTTCTTGGAGCCGTGTGAGCCAAAGTGTTCAGCAGTAGCCGGGGCTGACGGCGGCGGTGCTAGGCGATCTAAGTGAAGAAAAATAAGATAAAAATTAAAACCCTTGTGCACCTCAAAAACAACAACAACAACAACAACAGAAATACTTTGAAAGGCAGCCGCGGCAGCGTTGGCAGCTTGCTGATGGGGGACAGCCTCAGGGAGGAACTGCGAAAACTCTTGCAAAAGGTCATTGTGGCTCTGGAAAAGGATGGCCACTTGGTCGTAGACCTCTTTGATGGACTTTTGCTCCTTCTGGTAGGTGTGGAGAATTTCCAAAAAGCTCTTGTACGTCTCTGGCTGTGCGTTGAACCGAGTCTACAGGAGATTTGTAAGCAAAGGGTTGCAACGTAATTTCAAACAAACTACCTTGATCTTGTTGACGTAGTTGATGGCATGGTTGAATTCCACAGGCTGCTTGCGTTGCTGCTGCTGCTGTTGGTTGGCCTGCATGGCAGCGAGCGTGTTGGGCGACGGGGGCTGCTGCTGTTGCTGGTAGGAGGGCGGGGAGACTGGCTGCTGTTGGATGAAAGCAGTCTGTTGGCGATGGTGCAAGTGTTGCAAGACTATTTATTGATTCCGGTTGGTTATATGCCACACACACAGTACAGTTTTTAAATCAAAACGTTACTCGTTGGCTGCTGGAGCTGGTACGAGTTGATGACACCATTCTCAGCGGTGTGCGTAACGACCGGGGGCAGCGACTCGTCCGCAGGGAGGTCAATCTTAAAGCCCGGCGGGAGGAATGTGTTGAAACCCTGGATGAGGTTACGATGGCCTTGGAAGAGGTTGGAGACGCGCTGAATGACGCCAGGTGTGTCGATACTGTTGCCAAAAAAAAAAAAAAAGAAAAATTATCAACACAAGAAGACGAGCAGGCAGCAAGCAGAAACCGACCTCTGCGACTTGAAGTCTTTCATGATGTCGAGGAACTGATTGTAAACTTCGGGCTGGTCGTTGAACTGGATCTTGACTTGGTCGAGGTACGACAGGGCGTCCTTGACATTGAGAGGGCGAATGGCGTTCGCAGGAACCGGAACTGGACCCTGGCTACTGCCGACCCTGCAAACACAGTTCATTATAACGTCTTTTTCTTCTTCCTAATCATTGTACCACTCCTGCGACAGCGCGACCGAGTTGGGAGTCCCTGGGAGCTGCTGCTGCTGCTGCTGTTGCGTAATCAGGGCACTTGGCTGTTGGCCAGCCGGCGTGAGTGAAGGCATGCCAAAGCGACCATCCTGCACAAGACCACAATAAAGGGGGACACGTTGAATAACTATGCCAAGCCTGGAAAGAAAGGAAAAAAAAAAAATACCAATGATCCAACCGGAGGCTGCTGGATAGGAACCTGTGCCTGCACGCTGGGGCTCAAGGGCTGCTGCTGCTGAGTTGGCAGAACGTTCTATTTCGTGTGTGCGCGCCACAAATCAGAAGAAGAAGAAGACGGGAAAAAAAAAAGACAAACTTGTGATCCTGGGGCAGGCGAGGCCACTGGTGGTGTCAAGATGGTGGTTGTTGGTGGCGAGGTCAGAGGGGCCGTTGCGGGGAGCTGCGGGGATGCAGCGTTGAATTGTTGCGCTTGCTGCTGCTGCTGCTGCTGCTGCTGTGCACTCGGCTGCTGAAGCGGCGCGGACCCCGCTCCTGGGAGTTGCGGGAGGACCAGCATGGCCGCGCCGAGTGACGAGGGTGACAGCGGCTGCGGTGGTGCAGGCGACTGCTGCTGCTGCGGTAGCTGGAACGGCGCAGCTGGGGGCTGCTGCTGCGGCTGTTGCTGAGGCTGCGGCTGTTGCTGCGGCTGAGACGCCAAAGGCTTGTCTCCCGCAGGAGTTTCCGCATCTGCCATATCCTGCAGCAAAAAAGGAGAGTGACGCTTTGTTCAGTGAAAAAAAAAAAAAGGATAAAGCCGACGACGACAACAATTAAAACAGCCGGAGGGAGGGCGCGAGAGTGAGGGAGCGAGATCACGGCCTCTACAGAGGCAAAAAAAACCCCTGCCTCCTCCGGGCGAGTTCTTTCGGTCAGCGCAAAAAGCGCGTGGAAAAAAAAAGGATGGGCACCACACTCTTACAAAATGATGGCGTTTCGTCATTTTTTGGTCATCGACTCGATCGTGTTTGCGGAAGGTGCGCGAAGGTGAGCGCTCGTTCTCTGTGGGAGCGGGTTCTTAGGCACTGCAATTTGCAGTTTGCATTGCTACTCGTTCCTTCAGAAGGAGGCTGTGCTTTTCGCGTCCCTGCGTTGGACGTTTTCGGGTGCGCAGTTCTGACAGCGTTGTCATACTACTTTTTGCAGACACTCCACAAAAACCGTGATGCCCAAGGACTACTACAAGATTCTCGGCGTCGCCAAGGACGCAGACGAGGACGTCATCAAGTCGGCGTACAAGAAGATGGCCCTCAAGTACCACCCCGACCGACATCCCGCTGACAAGAAGGAGGTACGTACTCGCATTTTTTTTTTTTTTTTTTTTGACACCTGGCATGCCATAATGACGTCTTGGTTCCACCGTAGGAAGCAGAGAAAAAGTTTAAAGAGGTTGCCGAGGCGTACGAAGTCCTTACGGACAAGCAGAAGCGCACCATCTACGACCAGTTGGGCGAGGAGGGCCTCAAGGGCGGTCCTGGTGCCGGCGGTGCGGGCTTCAGCGGCTTCCCTGGCGGCGGCGGCTTCCCTGGCGGCGGCGGCAAGTTCCACTTTGCGTCGTCTGATCCGCATGGTGCGGAGGACATCTTCAACCAGTTCTTCCGCGCTCAAGGCATGGACCCATTCGCAGCCCTCTTTGGTGATGCTGGCGCTGGTGGCGGTCGTCGTCGTGCTGGCGGAGCTGGCGGAGCTGGCGGAATGCCCGGCGGAATGCCCGGTGGATTTGCAGGCTTTGGCGGCGGTGGCATGCCAAGTGCCAGTGGCTTTGGCGGTGGCATGCCGGGTGGCTTTGGTGGCAGCGACTACATGGTATACAGTTGAACTCTGCTGTTAATGATTAAAACATCACACACACACACACACACGCCAAACAAAAGGATGTTGACGAGCAGCAGGTACCACCGGAAAACCTCGTTGTCAAGCGCAAACTGGCAGTGAGCCTCGAGGATCTGTACACAGGGGTGACGAAAAAGCTGAGGGTGACGCGCAAGCGGACAGACGGATCGCCTTCCGAGAAGATTTTGGAGATCAATGTCAAGGCGGGCTGGAAGGCCGGGACCAAGCTCACGTTCAAGGACGAGGGCGACGAGATCATGCCCGGTCGGTTCCAGAGCATCGAGTTCTCCATTGAGGAGAAGCCTCACGCCACGTTCACGCGCGAGGGCGACAACCTGATCTACACACAGACAATCACGCTCGCCGAGGCCCTCACCGGGTTCAACAAGACGATCACCACCCTCGACCACCGACAGATCCCCCTCGCCTCGTCCTCGGACGCCATCGTCGACCCCAACACCACCCGCAGGATACCCAATGAGGGCATGCCCATCTCAAAGCAACCTGGCCGAAAGGGCGACCTCATCGTCAAATTCAACGTCAAGTTCCCCACCTCTCTCTCCTCTCGGCAGAAGGAGGCCATCAAGTCTGCACTCGTCTAGGCCAATTTTTGTATTTTTTTGTTTTTGTCACACAAACGATGTTCCGTTTCAAAAGCTTTCTCCGAACGCCTTCACGCGAAATGGCGCAAGCAACCGACGTGCTGGCGCAGCAGCTGGCACAGTCGCTGACGCTGGAAGAGCGTCTGACTGGTAACGGCGGGGGCTCTCGAGGCGCAGCTAACCATTTGAACGCAGGCTATGTGTACGACGAAGTGATGCTTGGACACAAAGAGGAAGGCCATCCTGAACAGGTGCGTGCCAAAGGGAAAGGTCTCTGTTGTCTTACGCGTTTCTTGTCTTTGGTGCGGCAGCCGTTGCGCATCGTGTCAATCCACAAAAAGCTCGAGGCGGACGGCCTCCTCGCCAAAATGACCAGGATCCCCGCTCGCAAGGCCACCGAGGAGGAGCTGCTCTCCGTCCACTCGAAAAAGCACGTCGACGAAATGTACTCGATGGCGACAATGACCAGTCCGGACCTCCACGCGCTCGCAGACGGGTTCAACTCGATGTACGTGTCAAGGACCTGTGCTTGCGTGCTTTCGTTGTGTGTGTCACTGACCTCGTTCCTGGCATGCGATGCCTGCCGCACGGCGAACAAAACAGCTACTTCAACGAAAAATCGCTCGAGAGCTCCCTGTACAGCGCTGGCGGAGCGATCGCGCTCATCGAGGCCATCGCCGAGGGAACGATCCACAACGGCATCGCCAACGTCCGCCCTCCCGGCCACCACGCCGAAGAGAATGAGGCCATGGGCTTTTGCACGTACAACAATGTCGCTGTGGCCGCGGCGCTCGCTCGCAAGAACTGGGGTGTCGGAAAGTACGTCCCCGCTGATCGTAGTGCGTTGTTGGCTGACGGACCCTTTTCTGTCGATGTCCAGGATCGCCATCATCGACTGGGACGTCCACTGGGGCAACGGCACCTACCACATGTTTAAGGACGATCCGAGCATTCTGTATGTCTCCACTCACCGTTTCAACCACGGCCGCTTTTACCCTGGAGACGAGGATGCCGGACCCACCATCGTCGGCGAGGGAGAGGGCACGGGCTTTTCGGTGCACGTCGGATGGAACCAGTCCTCTATCGGCGATGGAGGCTACCTCAGCGCCTTTGAGACTGTGATCATGCCCATCTGCCGAGAGGTAAGGATGAGCATTACAAGGCCATTTCTGACAGCGAAAAAAAAAAAATTAAAAAAAAATCAAAAAAATCGAAAACCAGTTCAACCCAGACATGGTGATTGTGTCCGCCGGTTTCGATGCCGCTCGTGGAGATCCCCTCGGCTGGTGCGATATTACGCCCGCTGGGTATGCCCACATGACCCACATGCTGATGTCGCTCGCGAATGGCAAGGTCGGCATCGTCCTTGAAGGTGAGTGAAAAGAAGAAGGAATATGTTGTTTTTACGGGTAACAACAGGCGGCTACAACCTAAAGTCGATCTCCGATTCGATGGCTGCATGCGCCTCTATCCTCGTCGGCGATCTGCCGCCGAACAAAGCAAAGGCTCCACTGGAAGAAGGCGCCTACGAAGCCATCATTGCCACCGTCAACGCGCACCGGCCCTACTGGCCGAGTCTGAAAGGTGGCAAAGTTTCTGATCATCACTATTTTGTACTCAACAAAAAAAAAAACCGCCCCGTTGCCACGATGGCAGGTGTCACCGAACCCATAGTGTTTGCCGGTTACAAGCGCTCTGCCTCCGATGCCACACCCGTTCCCTCGCCCCAGAAAAAGAGCTCTGCTGCCCTGACGCCGAACGTGTCGCCTGTCAAGACAGCTTCCTCGCCCACGCCGTCAAAAGGCAAAGCGCCAGCCGAGGCTCCTTTCCCTGGGAGCATTAATATGCTTCTCTCATCCTCGTCGTCGTCGTCCTCCTCCAGCTCTGCTCCCCCAAACGCGGGCGGTGGAGGCTCAGATGGTGTTGGTGATGGTAACTGGTTATAATTGGTATCGTTACCGGATCAGAGAGATATAACGCACAAACTGACAGACAAGGGCTTTGCCGTGGAGCCGCTTCCTTGGTGCCCCCATCTGGACTCGATCGCGTCCGAGGATCACGTGCACCAGATCGTCTACAGCGCGCCGTGCGAGCTCTGTGGCGACACGTCCGAGAACTGGGTGTGCCTGCATTGCTTCATGGTCGGTTGCTCGCGATACGTGCGCGAACACATGGCCTACCATTACGAGAACGAGCCGACGCACGCGATGGCGCTCTCGTACTCGGACATTTCCGTTTGGTGCTACGCCTGCGATGCCTACGTCCACAACCCCAAACTCACTCCGTTCAAGACTGCCGCCTACCAGCAGAAATTTGGCAAGGACTGATCTGTGAATTTGGCTATTTTTTTTTTTTTTTTTGTAACTTTTGGAGACTTTTTTGGAGTCTCGCGACAAGCACAAGCTTAATTTACATCAATGCCGCATACAATAGCTCAGGACATCCTCCCAGCCGCCACCAACACGGACAACAACGTTGTCCCACAGGATGCGCACAAAGATCTTGCGGCGCCCGCCTCCCGCGAGCTTGAGCCAGTATGTGCCGCGTGAGATGCGAGTGAAGCGACCGGCCATCTCGGGACAGGCAGCTATGAGCTTTTCCAGATGGTTGTCGATGTCGTCGTCAGGTACGGCACGGTACTTTTCCATGGTCTCCTCCACCATCGGCAGAGCATCGTCCTCGGAAACGTGGCTGTCTTCTGCAATCGCTCGATCGACCTCGGCCTCCACTTGCACCACCTCTGGAGGGGCAAACCCACGCTTTGCGCCCTCACGGCTAAGCGCCATCAGACATCTGATTACGGCATTGCGATTCTTCTCCTCAACGAGATCGCCCACCTTTTTGAAACGAACGTTATATAATTGCAAGAGCAAAGTCCTGGTCACCTCAAACATGTCGGTGGAACGGGTCATGCCCTGAAAGCCCTTGATAAACATTGCAACATTGTCCCGAGCGTGGAAGGACCTCGAAGTGGCCGATTGCTTGACGCTTTTAACAGCCTGCTGCGTCGAAGGCTCGATCGTGGCCAGTAAGCTGCACAGGACGACACCCGTCCCGAGCTGATCAAACAAGTCACGATTGGCATGGAACGTTGGCACGAGCGAGCCGATCCAGCGGCCGACATCTGCCTCGATCTGTGCGCTATTTAATGTAATAAAAGAAAATAGTGCCGTACGGCATCCATGAGCTGCTGGTTCAGAGTTCTTCGGCGAAGGGTCATCGGGGAGCCCTGTTTGATGGCCACTCGTCTTGCCGCGGGACGGGTTGGCGAGGTGGCCGGTGGGGGCGCGACTTTCGTTGGCGTGGCCACTGGTGCTAGCGATGGCTTTGCGGGTGTGTTCGCGATGGAATGCCTTTTGGGGGATTGGCCAATTGGTGCCGTCCTTGGAGACGGAAGCGTAGCCGAAAACGACGTCATGTGCGGGACCACCTTTTTCTTTCCAGCAACGGCGGGCGACGCGACTTTTGCGGGCGGCATTGGGGACCGCGGCGTTTGTGCGTTCACTGCTGGCCGGGGAGACGGCTGCTTTTTGTTGAGCAGAGATTTCGTTTCTTGCTTGGCAGAGGCAGAGCCAGCGGCAGAACCAGCGGCAGAACCAGCGGCAGGACCAGCGGCAGAACTTGGCTTTGGGGCAGCGACGGAGGAGGCAGACTTTGGCGACGCGGTCGTGAACACACGGGCCGTGAACACACGGGCAGTCTTTTTACCGGCCAAGGCAGCACTGATGGGCGAGAGCTTGGTGGGCGTATTGAAGGCGGCTGCCTTGCTGACCAGTGCTTTCCCAGGTGTTGTTGGCTTCGGTGTCCTGCTTTCGTCTGCCTTCAACGAGAACTTGGAGCGTAACACGGGCAGAGGCACGCGACTGCGCCGTGGGCTGCTTAGCGTCTCCGTTCGCTTGGTTGGCGTCTTCTCCAGTAGTGTGGAAGAGTTCCACTCTGGGCGCTGCGCGAGTGGAACTGGTGGCATCTTTTAAATACGCCATATTTGGGGTGTGTGACTGCCCTATTCACCCATCCGTTCAGGAACGATACTCCTAAAATGACGACCACGTGGAGTGGCGTTTTCAGTTCAATTCTCTGGTCGACGATGTTGCGAGCACCAGCAGCTCTGGCGATGCGGCGAGGGGTGCTTGTGGTACGTGTTACTTTGACGGGATGCATTCTCCATTTTGATTGTTTTTCGTTCGCGTATGGGGGCCTTTTTTCTAGCCCAACGCACCCGCAAAGTCTATTGCCTTGCGGCCACTTGCATCGTCACTGTCATCTGCATCGGGCGCAGCTGCTTTGCCGGCATCGGGAGTGGCCCAACTGGACAACAGCACGAAACTGACGACATTGAGCAATGGCCTGCGCGTGTGCTCGGAGAACTCGTATGGGCAAATCGCGACTGTGGGCATGCTTGTGAACGCAGGTTCGCGGCACCAAAACATCCACAGCGCCGGCGTTGCGCACCTGGTCGATCGCATGGCGTTCAAGAGCACAAAGCACCGCAGCATGCAAACCATGCTGGATGAGCTCATCCTGATGGGAGGGAACATCACGGCCTCGGCCTCGCGCGAATCCATAAACGTACGTTTGCCTGCCCCGCTTTTCGGGTTACTCAAAACGTGAACGAGGACAGTACACGGGCACCGTGTTCAGGCACCACATCCCGCAGCTGGTCGAACTCATCGCCGACACGGTCTTGTATCCCAACCTCTTGCCCGAAGAACTCGAGGCACAGAAAGTCAATGCTGCGGTAAGCATTCTGTTACTTTTCGTTGCTTTATTTCTAATGCGATGCTGCGGTAACCAGTACGAGTTTGACTCGATGGACAAGCAGATCGATCTTGTCATGGGCGAGCTTGTCCATGTCGCCGCCTACCACCAAAACACCCTGGGCCTGCCGCTGCTCTGTCCCGATGTACATTGGAATCGCTTGTGCACAATTAAGTTTTGCTCTTGCGTGAACAGGATATCATCTGCAATACGTCTGTTCAAACGCTGAAAGATTTCCGGGCCAGCTATTTCCGCCCCGAGAACCTTATTTTCACGGGTGCTGGCGTCGATCACGACGAATTGGTATTTGGTCTGCGTGCTGAAAGGACTGTTGCTTATCGATGACTTAGGTGGACTTGGCCGAAACCCACTTTGGCGGCAAATGGAACATTCCTGGAAGTGACCTGCCCGTGCCTGCCCATGAGGCGTCCAAGTACACTGGTGGTGAAATCTACGTAGAAAAGCCCGACTTGCCCCTGCTCAACATGTCGATCGCGTTTGAAGGCGTCTCTGTGGGCGACCCGGACCTCTTTGCCATTGCCACGCTCAACATGATGATGGGAGGAGGTGGCTCGTTCTCTGTCGGTGGTCCGGGCAAGGTATCGGCTTTTTTCGGGGGGGAAAAAAAAAAGTTTATCTTTAGTCATGTTCTGTTTGAATGCAGGGCATGTACTCGCGCTTCTACACACGAGTGCTCAACATATACCACCGCGTCGAGTCTGCCCAGTGCGTCACTGCCAGCTACACTGACTCGGGCCTGTTCATGATCAACTGCTCGTCTCTTCCCGAGGACGCCCACTTTTTGCTGGCTGTGATTACGAAAGAGCTTCGCGCGATGTCGCGCCACATCTCTGAGGAAGAGCTTTCGCGAGCAAAGAACCAGCTGCGGTCGTCGCTGCTCATGAATCTCGAGACAAAAGGAATCCAGTACGAGGACATTTCTCGCCAGGTGCAAGCCATCGGCTACCGCATGCCCGTCGAGCAGGTCTGTGCCAGTGTCGACGCGGTCACCGTGCAGGACATTGTTCGTGTGGCCAAGGTAAAGCATTTGCTTCGGAACACGTTAAAATAAATAAAAATATTTTCTCAGCGCATCTTGAGCTCCAACCCTACGCTAGCGATCGCTGGCGACCTCAGCAAGAACCCCCCGACGCTCAGCGATGTCGTCAACCGTCTCAAGGCATGAAAACGAAAAAACGACCAAAAAAAAAAGCTGTACAAAAAAATTTTCTAGTTCTGGCTCTTTGCCCACATCTCTAGTGCCAAGTCCACGACGTTGTGCATTTC
>Ga0302226_10001961_pt1 | contig 14947 bp, 14 predicted proteins | sample II_Palsa_E3_3_FD_193524 | JGI IMG/M metagenome (GOLD analysis project Ga0302226, IMG submission 193524) | Peat permafrost microbial communities from Stordalen Mire near Abisko, Sweden - II_Palsa_E3_3 | ecosystem: Environmental > Terrestrial > Soil > Palsa > Peat permafrost | place: Sweden...
ACACCCGCGCGCTTCAAAGCCAGAAAGTACTCCACGGCATTCTCCACATGCGCTGTATCGTCGTCCTCCGCCTGCACCAGAAACGTAGGCGGCGTCTCCTTCGTCATCGGAATATCCGGGTTGAACTCCATCCCCTTATCCGCAAGCGCCAGATACCCTGGATACGCCACCACCGCAAAATCAGGTCTGCAACTCACATCGTCCGCGGCATCCACCTTCGGATAAAGTCGCGTCGCATAGTGCGTACTCACCGCCGCCGCCAGATGCCCACCCGCCGAAAACCCCAGCACCCCAATCTTCTTCGGATCAACCTTCCACTCCGCTGCCCGAGCCCTTACCAACCCCACCGCTCTCTGCGCATCCTGCAACGCCTCGTCCGACTTCGGATAAGGCCCCGTCCCCGGCACCCGATACTTCAGCAGAAAACATGTCACGCCGCGCGAGTTCAGCCAATCACAAACCTCCGTGCCCTCCAGATCCATCGCCAGAATGCTGTACCCGCCCCCAGGAAACACCACAACCCCAGCCCCATTGCCCGTCCCCGTCGGCTTATACACCGTCAGCGTAGGCACCGACACATTCCCCACCCGCGCCACCCACTTCCCCGCAACCAGTGGACTGGCCGCCGTTGAAGTCTCCGCCTCCGGCCCCGTCGTCGTATTCGGCCCAGGCGCCCCCTGCGGCCAAAGCGTCACCACCGCATGCTCAGCCCCCGCAGGCCAACTCGTAGACTGCGCCGAAGCCAAAGCACAACCAGCAACAACCAAAAATCCCGCCACCACTCGCCGCATCCGCAAACCTCCCCGAACCACGCAGCCATCATCACCGGATACCTCTCTTCAGGCAAGCCACCGCCAGAAGCGAAGCATCAGGATTGCGCGCGTAAAAGGAATTTTTTCAACGAGACGAATCTGGCCAATCAAACCACAGTCAATGCTTACCTGAGATTCGTGTAGGTAATAGTTTAAGAAGCTTTAAGAGCGAAACCGCGCGCTCCATCGCCACGTTAACTGTAGGAGCCGATACGACCTGAGGCTCGCCACTATCACGAGGCGTCTCAGGCTTCGGCTGGTCTCGCGGATTCTCTGGGTCTGCAGGCTCCTCGTTCCGCTTTCTCATCCGCGAATCAAGGCTTCCCGCCAACACAACCAGCGACCCCACCAGCGCGAACCCCGACTTGAAATCGATCCACGCCATCTCAGTCCGCCGTCCTTATTACGGCCGCGCATCCCAGAATCAGGACAGCAACCCCGTAATACCAGCTATGCATCGGAATCCGGCCGTCGGGAATCATCGCCTTCGTCATCTCCCTATGGAGCATCGTGCTGATAACCCCAAACTCGAACGAAACCATGACGGTGTACGCGATCACAAAACCAACCGACAATACGTCCCAGTTCGTCTTCTTGCTGATCATCACGTATCGTCCCAAACTATCCCCAACCAGGGCCACACAGATCAGGTAAACATCTCCTCGTCCGATCGCTTCTCTGAACCCGGAGGCCGTCTTGTCCAGGTCATCCCCCGTCAGGGCAAAGGCGAGCGGAATCATCGCAAACGCAAAACCAAAGATCCCCCACACCAGCAGTCCCCTCCACGGCAGCGTCCTCAGTGTGAGTGTTCTCATGCACGTCATTGTGCTCCCACTTTCACCCAAAGTAGGATCTTTTTTTGCGCCTCTCTTCCCACTGACAGCATGGTTTTCTTTCGTTTACTCCAAACTAACCAGCATGAGCAGTTAGACTGAAAGCCTTCCAACATGAAAACAATCTTCCTACTGCTTGCGCTCTCAGCAACAAGCTTCGGACAGCAATCACCATGCGGTCTCACCTCGATCAAAGAAACCGCACCGCTGGTCTATCCACCGATCGCGAAGGCCGCGCACGTGACTGGAACGGTGATCTTCCTGGTCTCTTTCGAGCGAAGCGGCGAAGTCGAAAATGTCAAAGTCCTCAGCGGCCCCAAGTTGCTCCAGGCTCCAGCCTCTCTCTATGTAAATGGCCTTCGAGTAAATGAGTACGGTGGGCCACGAACGTGTCCCATGATCGTTCGTTATGTCATTCAACAAGATGATGCAGATCTTCGCCCCGTGGAGCGGACAGATTTTCAGCACATCGTAATTTACGAAAAGCCGCTCGTAATCAGCGACCCCGTGATGTATGACGAAAAAGTGAGGAAGGGTTTTTGGCCATTCAGTACGCATAAGCCGAAACAGTTAGACTAATAACCGTCAATCATGAACATCATCACTCCGTGGCTCCGCACCTACGTTCCCAACATTCCGGTCGATGATCACCAACTCGCCGAAGACCTCACCCTCCGCGGCATCGCGGTAGAAGGCATTCACGATCTCGGCACCTCCGCCGATGGAAAGTCCAACGGCCACCTCTTTGAGATGGACATCACCACCAACCGCGTCGACGCCATGAACCACTACGGTATCGCCCGCGAAGCCGCCACCATCTACAACCTGCCCCTCGCTCCCTTCAACACCAAACTCCCCATCGGCTCGCTCGTCGACGAGCCCTTCTCCGTCAGCATTGCCCCCGAAGCCAAAGGCCTCTGCGGCCGCTTCACCGCCCAGGTCATCCGCAACGTCACCATCGCGCCCAGCACCGGCGCAGTCGCCGAATACTTCACCCTCCTCAACCAGAAACAGATCTCCAACGCCGTCGATGCCTCCAACTTCGTCCTCCTCGGCATGGGCCATCCCACCCACGCCTTTGACCTCGACAAGATCGAAGGCGGCATCGTCGTCCGCCTCGCCCACAAAGGCGAAAAGCTCAAGCTCCTCGACGGCACCGAACGCACCCTCGAGGCCGACGACCTCGTCGTAGCCGACGAAAAGAAGGCCCTCGGCTTAGCCGGAGTCATGGGCGGCTGGGACTCCATGATCACCCCCGAGACAAAAAACATCCTCGTCGAAGCCGCATGGTTCGACCCCGCCACCGTTCGCCGCAGTGGGCGCCGCCACGGCCTCCACACCGACGCCTCCCACCGCTTCGAGCGCGGCGCAGACTTCAACGCCGCCCCCATCGCCAACGCCTTGGTCGCACAAATCATCCTGCAATACAGCGGCGCCGAAGGCCAATGGAATGGAAAGCTCGAAGGCGAACTCATTGATCTCATCGACCCCGAAGTAGCCGCCCGCACTGCAACCCGCCCCCCAATCGACCTCTCCGTCGCTCAGGTCAAGCGCCACCTTGGCACCACCATCGACCCACACGGCATCACCTCCGAGATCGTCGCCCAGTACCTCACCTCCCTCGGCTGCGAACTCCTCCTCCACGGCCTGCGTGACGATCAAGCCGTCTACTCCACCAAACTCCCCTCCTGGCGCCTCGACCTCGAACGCGAGATCGACCTCATCGAAGAGGTCGCCCGCGTCTACGGCTACAACCGCTTCGCCAACACTCTCCCCGCCCCGGGCGTCGTCATCACGCAACCTACGCAAGCGAAAGAAGCCGCCGTCCGCACCCGCCTCCTCGCCCTCGGCTTCAGCGAGTCCGTCTCCAGCACCTTCGCCGGCCAGTCCGACACCGACCTCTTCTACCCGCAGACCAACGAAACAAAACAGCAGGGGAAGAGAACCGTCCCCATGGAGAACCCCCTCTCCGAAGAGGCCTCTCTCCTGCGCCCCTCGCTTGTCCCCGGCATGGTCACCATGCTCGCCCACAATCTCAACCGCGACGTCAAAGAAGTTCGTCTCTTCGAGCAGGGCCAGATCTTCACCGGCACCGTCCCCGCCGACGGCACCTTCCTCTCCGAGGTTCACGAGTCCGCACAGCTCTCCCTCGGCCTCACCACCGCCACGCCCCAACCCACCGCTCCCCTCCAGATCGCAGCCGACGCCCCCTTCTTCGAACTCAAAGGCGCCCTAGAATCCCTCCTCTCCCTCTTCACGCTTCCCGGTGGCCCCAGCGGAATCAGCTTCACGCCCGAAGCACCCGCGTGGCTGCAACCCGGCCGGGCCGCAACGGTCCTGTTGAACAACCACCCCATCGCCTGCTTCGGCGAACTCGCCCACACGCAACGCGAAGCACGCAAGCTCCGCCAGCCCCTCTACCTCGCGCAATTAGACCTCGCCGCACTCTACGAACTCCCCCTCAAAAAGATCACCGCCCACGACCTCTCCCGCTACCAGGCCGTCGAGCGCGACTTCTCCTTCGTCTTCCCCGACTCCACCCAATGGGAAGCCGTCTCCTCCGCGATCCACGCTCTCGCTATCCCAGAACTGCAAAGCCTCAAGCCCATCGAAGTCTGGCGCGACGCAAAGAAGTTCCCCGGCGTCTACTCGCTCCTCCTCCGCACCGTCTTCCAATCCAATGACCGCACCCTCCGCGAAGAAGAGCTCACCGACTTTTGGACCCGCATCATCGCCACTCTCACCGCACTAGGCGGCACCATCCGCGACGGCGCAAACGAAACCTCAAAATAAATCCCAAAACCCTGTCACATTTTTCGTCGCCGAAAACATGACGGCGAAGAACCACACTCAGCCACACAAGTCACCACAACCACACCACAAATTCACCACATCAAAACCGCAAAACCCCCTTGAAAAACAGCCACTCCACCACAGCAAATATTTAATCCGCAAAAAACACGCACCCAAATAGATTCCACCCTACTTTTCCCCAGCAAATATCCTCGTCTCTGACGTCTATACTGAAATCAATATGAGTTCTTCCACCATCAGCTCCACTATTAGCGTCGATGAGTTCCAGGCCCTCGAACAAAAAGTCCTCCGTGCCGTCGAAGTCGTCAAGCGCGAGCGCGAAGCCCGCGCCGCAGCCGAAGCCGAAGTAGCCACCCTCCGCGCTCAGCTCACTGAGCAGCAAACCCTCTCCACCATGGTCGAATCCGAGCTCACCACCCTCACCAAAGAGCGTGAAACCGTCCGCCAGCGCGTCGAAAAGATGCTCCAGCAGATGGACGAACTCCTCTAACATCAATCGCAAAGGAGACCCGATGGACCAAACTCTCGAAGCCCCAAAGGCCACGCAACAGCCCGCCGCCGAGCCCACGCAGAGCCAGTCCATCGCCGTCGACATCTACGATCAGGTCTATCACCTCCGCGGCACCGACCCCGCCTACATCGAGCGCCTCGCCTCCATCGTCGACGCCAAGATGCGCGCCGTCTCCGCCCACGGCAACACCGTCGACAGCCTTCGCGTAGCCGTCCTCGCCGCTCTCAACATCGCCGACGAACTCTGCTGCGCCCGCGATCGCAGCGACAACCTCGCCGGCACCCTCCAAAACTCGCAGCAATCCGTCCGCTCCCGCGCTGGCGACCTATCCCACCTCCTCGACGAACTCCTCGAAGACCGCAAAGTCGGCTAGCCAGCCAAGCCAGCCATCATTTCAAACAGCGGGCCTCAGCCATTGAAAATAAAAGCCGAGGCATGGGCTTCATCGGCCGCGAGTTGCGAATCTCATCACATCCCGATAGCATCCAAACTAAGAAACCGGCCTGCAAAGCAGGTACGCGACCCACGCTGGTTGAACCAATATTCATTGAACAGGGGCCTGGCTCGTATACATGGTTCGGTGTGCTGTCCTCCAGTCAGGAACGCCTAAAGAACCACGGCAGGGTCCCGCCGTCTTAGACGGGTTCACCAGCGACTCGACGTACGGCCCAGTGGGTCGGTCTTCTTTTTCTTTTGCCATGTTTCAGGACAATGCTCCTGAGCCGGGCATGCAAATATTGAAATCATTGGGTCGCGAAGATGCTCTGTCACTCTGAGCGTAGCGAAGAATCCCTGCATTTCGTCTTTGCTCTTGCACTTTGTTCAAAACCGGCTCTGAAGTCACGCGATTCAAATCCTCGAACGTGCACCCCTACCTCCTCCACTCCGGCCATCTCCTCCTTCCCACCTTCGGAGTTCTCGCAGCACTTGGCCTGATGGCCGCTCTCACCCTCAGCCTCCGCACCGCCAAAACAGTCGGCCTCAATCCCGACCGCCTCTGGGACGCGAGCCTCTTCACCCTCCTCTTCGCCTTCGTTCTCTCTCGCCTCCTACTCATTGCCACCAATCTCCACAACTTCCTTGCCTACCCCATCCTTCTCCTCACGGTGCCGTCTCTCACCGCTACCGGAATCCTCCTTACCCTTCTAGCCGCTCTAATTTATCTCCGCATCCGCCACCTCCCACTCCTCGATACCCTCGACGCCTGGAGTCCCTGCGCCTCTCTCATCTGGGCCTTCCTCGCTCTAGGTCACTTCGCCGAAGGCAGTGACGCTGGTCTCCCCACCACGCTTCCGTGGGGTATACCCATCCCACCTGACCGCACCCATCTCCATCCAGTGGCCCTATACGCCGCAATTGCCGCCGCGATCCTCACCGCCATCCTTCTTCGCCAACTCAAACACCGCAGTCAAACCGGCAGCACCGTCGCGATCGCACTCGCCGCCGCAGGCACCATCCAGTTCCTCCTCACCTTCTTTCGCCAGCCCTATCCCTACACCAGCACCGCCACCTATGTTCTCCTCGACCCCATCCAGTGGGTAGCCCTCGGTATGATCGTTATAGCGGCCGTCATCCTGCTGCTACCCAGAAAGCTGGTCACCCATGCCGTCTAAGAACATGCTCCCCAAGGGCCAGCGCCGCCGCACCGTAAAGCACGAGTACCGTGCCACCCGCGGAGTCGAAGAGACCACCCCACCCCCAGTTCCCGTCCTCGAGTTCGACGAAGTCGAAGAAGAGTCCGACGCCCCTGCTCTCCGCACCTTCACTGCCGACCCTGCCGCCGCCAACCTTCGCCTTGACCTCTACCTCGCGCAGGCTCTCCCCGACATCTCCCGCGCCCGCGTCCAGCTCCTCATCGAAGCTGGCCAGGTTCGAGTAGACGGCAACCCCGCCAAAACCAAACAAAAACTCCACGGCGGCGAATCCATCGAGATCGAAGGCTCACCTCAACCCCCGCCACTCCACGCCATCCCCGAGGACATTCCCCTCCACATCCTCCACGAAGACAAGTACCTCGCCGTCATCAACAAACCCGCCGGCATGATGGTTCACGCCGGAGCCGGAACCACCGACGACGCCCGCAACCGCGGTACCCTCGTCAACGCGCTCCTCTTCCACTTCGCCAACCTCTCCGACGTCAGCGGCGACCTCCGCCCCGGCATCGTCCACCGCCTCGACAAGCTCACCAGCGGCCTCATCCTCGTCGCCAAAGACGACAGCACCCACCGCAAACTCGGCGACATGTTCTCCCGCCGCCAGGTCACAAAGACCTACATCGCCCTCCTCCACGGCCACGTCAAAAAAGACGACACCACCGTCACCCTTCCCATCGCCCGCGACCTCATCCGCCGCACCCGCATGACCACCCGCCGAGCCGATGGACGCACCGCCGTCTCCCACTTCCACGTCCTCGAACGTCTAACTACTCCGTACGGCCCTTTCACCCTCGTCGAGGTCCGCATCGAAACCGGCCGCACCCATCAGATCCGCGTCCATGCCCAATCCCTCGGCCATCCCGTTGTCGGCGACACGCTCTACGGCGCCCCGCACGCCATCCCCGGCCTCGATCCTGCTCTCAACCTCGAGCGAAACTTCCTCCACGCCGCGCATCTCTCCTTCACCCATCCACAGACCAGCAAGCCGATGGATCTCGAAGCTCCGCTCCCTGTCGAACTCGACACGTTTTTGCAAGCAATTCGCACCAATTCGTCCACAATTGAGTAGAATCATCCGAGTGACCGCACCCAACCGAATGAACCACGTCTCAGGCCTTAAAGTCCCCGCATTTTTCCTCCTTCTAATCCTCGCCGCACCGTCTCTCCGCGCCCAATCTGCTACGACGCCTGCAACGACACCCGCACCAGCGCCTCAAACCAGCGCTGCACCTGCCGCGCAGCAACCGGCAACAGCTACACAGACTCCCGCCCAGCCCGGCCAGGCCAACCCTCAGGTCGACGAGCCCGTCACCACCCTTCAGGTCCAGGTCAACGAAGTCAATCTCATCTTCACCGTCACCGACAAGCACGGTAAGTTCATCACCGGCCTCAGGCGCGAAAACTTCGGCCTCCTCGACGACGGCCGCCCCCCCACCGCCGTCCTCCGCTTCACCCAGCAGACCAACCTCCCCCTGCGCGTCGGCATCATGCTCGACACCTCCAGCTCCATTCGCCAACGCTTCCAGTTCGAGCAGGACTCCGCCATTGAGTTCCTCCTCCAGATCCTCCACCGCGACGACCGCGCCTTCGTCGAAGGCTTCGACATCGAAACCGACGTCGCCCAGGACTTCACCAACAACGTCGACTTCCTCAATCAGGGCATCCGCAAGCTCCGTCCCGGTGGCGGCACCGCCCTCTTCGACGCCCTCTACAAAACCTGCAAAGACCAGATGCTCCCCCTCCAGGAGACCGGTGCCGTCCGCCGCGCCCTCATCCTCGTCTCCGACGGCGACGACAACTACTCCCGCGTCCAGGAGTCCGACGCCATCAAGATGTGTCAGCGCGCCGACACCATCGTCTACACCATCAGCACCAACATCAGCCCCAGCAAAGACAAGGGCGACGACGTCCTCAAAGCCATCTCCGACGCCACCGGTGGCCAGGCCTTCTACCCTGTCAAGCTCGAAGATGTAGCCATCGGCTTCCGCAACATCGAAGAGGAGCTCCGCAGCCAGTACCACCTCGTCTACCGCCCCGCCAACCTCCTCATGGACGGCTCCTTCCGCACCATCTACCTCCAGGCCAACGATCCCCGCTACAAGGTCCGCGCCCAAAAAGGCTACTTCTCCCCGCGCCCACCCCAGTAGAGAGACCGACCAGCGGGAGGCAGGGTACACAAGTCACGAAGTGACCGCGCGCCGCGCAGGCGGCCCGTCCGGCAGGACGTTTTCGGCACCAGGTGAACTTGCCACCTCGCGCGGCTAAGGCGAATAATGCAGCGAGGGGAGAACTCCCCAGCAATACCCGGGTCTAATCAAGCAGGGAGACATCCATGAAACTGCGTCCCGTCCTTTTAGCCCTCACCTTATCCGCCGCTGCAGCCATCGCCCAGCCACCCGGTCCGCCCCCACCGCCCCCACCGCTTGATCTTCAGGGCGCGCTCATGAACCTCGCCGATCAGCCCGCCACTCACACCTCCTTCAGCTTCGATCGCAGCATGATCCAGATCGCCCAGAATCTCCTCGAGTCCAACGGCATGGACGCCAACCGCGCTCCTGCCGCCCTCACCGGCATCTCGGTCGACAACTACCGCTATCCCCGCCCCGCCTTCTACACCCCGGAAGCCATGGACGCCCTCATCGCCTCCTACAACTCAGCCGGCTGGAAGCATCTCGTCAACGCCAACCAGAACTCCGCCAACACCGCGCAACCTCGCAACACCGTCACCGACCTCTGGCTGCACTTCGCTGGCGCCAATATCACCGGCGTCACTGTCCTCAATCGTTCCGCCCGCGACATGAGCGTCATCCAGATCGCCTGCGAGCTCCGCCCCCTCGACCTCGTCCATCTCAGTGGCCACTTCGGCATCCCCAAGGTCGACCCCAGCGCAGTCATGGTCCCCGCGCCACCAGGCCGCTAGCCCACTCGTGGGATGTGTACCGGCTTCGCCAACGGCCTCCCGATGGTCGGCACAAGAAACCATCGCGACCAACGGGAGCGCCAACCGAAGGCGTACACAAGTCACGAAGTGACCGCACCGCGCGCAGCGGTCCTTGCCGGAAGGCAGTAGGTTATCTTGAACTAGCTGATTGCCTATGCCTACCCGTCCCCATCTGGCCACACTGCTTGAGGATTTCCGTCGCTTCGGCCACCAGACAGCCATCGTCCAGTACACCGGCAACCGCCGCAAAGCCACCACCTACGAAGAAGTCGCAACTCTAGCTGGACGGTTCGCCGCGCTCCTGGTCAGCCGCAACCTCCAGCCCGGTGACCGCCTCATCCTCTGGGCACAAAACAGCGCCGAGTGGGTCGCCGCCTTTCACGCCTGCATTCTTCGCGGAGTCATCGTCGTCCCACTCGATGCCTACGGCACCCCGGACTTCGCAGCCCGCGTAGCGGCAGACGTAAAGCCAGAACTCATCACCGGCGACTCCACCCTCCTCCAAACCCTCCCAAACGACTTCCCAAAACTAGCCTTCGAAGACTGGCCCGCCACCTTACCGAACGCACAAGCCGGCCCCATCCCCACCCTCACGCAAGACACGCCCCTCCAGATCCTCTTCACCTCCGGCACCACCGGCGACCCCAAAGGCATCGTCCACACCCACGGCAACATCCTCTCCAGCTTCGAGCCCATCCGCAACGCAGCCCAGCCCTACATGCGTTACGAGCGCATCGTCCACCCCTTGCGCTTCCTCCACACCCTCCCCCTCAGCCACGTCTTCGGCCAGATGATGGGCCTCTGGGTCCCCTCCATCTTCGCCGCCGAAGTTCACTTCGGGCCCCGCCTCAGCGCCCCGCGCCTCATCGAAACCATCCGCCGCGAGCGCATCTCAGTCCTCGCCGGAGTCCCCCGCGTCCTCGCACTCCTCAAAACCCACCTCGAAGCCGAACACCCAGACCTCACCGCACGCCTCGAAGCCGCCAAAGGCATCTCCGCCGCCAAACGCTGGTGGCGCTTCCGCGACATCCACTCCGCTTTCGGCTTCAAGTTCTGGGCCTTCGTCACCGGCGGCGGCGCGCTCCCGGCACCCATTGAGCAGTTCTGGAACTCCCTCGGTTTCGTCCTCGTTCAGGGTTACGGCATGACCGAAACCTCCGCCCTCATCACCCTCAACCACCCCTTCAAGGTAGCTCGCGGCACCATGGGCAAGCCCCTCCCCGGCCGCGAGGTCAAGATCCAGCCTGACGGCGAGGTCCTGGTCCGCGGCCCCATGATCTCCCCCGCAACCTGGTCCGGAGGAGCCTTGCAACAACGAACAGACGAGTGGCTCGCCACCGGCGACCTCGCCGAAGCCCAGCCCACCGGCGAGCTCCGCTTCCTCGGCCGCAAAAGCGAGACCATCGTCACCGCCACTGGCGTCAACCTCCACCCCGAAGATCTCGAAGCCGCCTTCGAACCAGAGCCCGAAGTAGCAGCCTGCGCCGTCGTACCCATCGAAGCCCCCACCGGTCCCGAACCCTGCGCCGTTCTCGCTCTTCGCACCACACCCGGCCGCGCACCCGCCATCCTGCAACGTGCCAACACCCGCCTCGCCGAGTTCCAACGAATCCGTCGCTGGGCCGTCTGGCCCGAGCCCGACCTCCCGCGCACCTCCACCGGCAAGATCAAACGAGCGGCAGTCGCCACGTGGCTGGCAAGCAGGGAAACGAACAACGAAAGAACAACCGCAGCAGCAGGCACAGACTGGCTTCTTGCACTCATCGCCCGCATCACCGGCGAAGGCATCCCCTCCGAAAGCGAAACCCAAAGTAAAGATCTCCGCCTCACCGAAGACCTCCGCCTCACCGAAGACCTCCGCCTCGACAGCCTCGGCCGCGTTCAACTCCAGGACGCGCTCGAAGAAAAACTCGGCATCGCCTTCCCACAGGACCAATACGACAAAACAGAGACGCTCGCCGAGCTACGCCAACTCATCGCAAACTCCGGCAACAAAGGAGTCTCGGATGATCAATCAGCCCCACATCCCGAAGACACACTATCTTCCGAAAGCATCGCTCTCGCACCACAAACAAAAAAACACCAACCCGAATTAAAGCTCCCGGCAGAAACGACACAATATCTCTACCCCCACTGGCCGTGGTCGCTGCCCATCCGCTGGATTCGCGCTGCCTTCATCGAGTGCGTAGAGCAACCCCTGGTCTGGCTATTAGCCGCGCCTCGCATCCTCAGAACATCTCCAGACCCAACAGCCGCAATTATGACCACTGGCCCGCTCCTCATCATCGCCAACCACGTCACCGCCTACGACCTGCCGCTCCTCCTCTACGCCCTGCCGCGACACATCCGCCTCCACGCCGCCGCCGCGATGTCCGGCGAGATGCTCGAAGACTTCCGCCACGCCCGCAACCAGCACCCCCGCTGGCTCAACCCGCTCGGACCCCCCACCTGGCTCCTCCTCACAGCCTTATTCAACGTCTTTCCCCTCCCGCGTCGGCGCGACTTCCAACGCAGCTTCGCCCACGCAGGCGAAGCACTCGACCACGGCTTCCACGTCTTCGTCTTCCCAGAAGGAACCCGCTCTCCCGACGGCACTCTGGCCAACTTCCGCCCCGGAATTGGCCTGTTGGTAAAGCAATCCTCCGCGACGGTCCTGCCCATGGCACTCCAGGGCTTAGGCGAACTCAAAACTCGTCGCCGCCGCTGGTTCCGCTCGGGCAATCTTCAGGTTCGCGTAGGCCAACCCATCCGCTTCGCCCCCGACGCCACCGAATCCGCCATCACCGCCCGTCTCCACGCCGAAGTAGAGAAACTCCTCGCAACCAATCAAGCCGAACTCACCGAGTTTCCAGAACACCATCGATAAAAGTCGACGCGGCCAACTCCTGAAATCAAAAGCTGCGCAAGAGAAGGTCTCTAGCACTCTCCAGCACTTTCTCTCGCATCACAGGCTCTGGCAGCATCCGAGCGATCTCAACTGCTCCGACCATCGTTGAAAAGATCGAAAAGAAAGCACGCTCTTTGTCGGCAGTCCGCTGTCCAGGCATAAACGGAAGCATGCGACTCTTGTACTTCTTCAACTCCTCAAATATCCGTGGCTTCATCGCCTCATCTGCCCTCGCCAACTCCGGCCCAAGAGCCGTCAACGGGCATCCGTAATCCACACGATCGCAATACTCAAGGCTCAGGTAGGTCTTCACGATCGCCTTCCACGCCGCCTCCGATTTAGACTTCTCGCCGACATAAACAAGGTGGTCAACTACCTCCTTGAAAGCCTCGCTTAGCGACTCCTTGAGCAATTCGTCCTTGCTTCCGAAATGCTTGTAAAACCCTCCGTGGGTCAAGCCGGCGTCCCGCATAACGGCTGAAACTGCCGCCCCGGTGATCCCTTCGTTGCGAATGCGCCGCGAGGCATCTTTCACAATCTTCTGATGGACTTCGGCTTTGTGTTCGGGGCTGTAGCGCATAGATCCTTATAGGATGCTGGCAATCATCTCACGGTGCCATCTGTCCTCTGATGAGAAAAAATCTGAATCCATAAGATGATGCGCGTAATCCCATACGCACAGGAGGCTTAAATGTCGCCACAAATTCTATTCCCAATACATCTCGTTTTAGGTTATGTCGCGTGCCTGCTTTGCTTCGGCGTGTATTTTCTGCCCAGGCTCAGGTCGATGGAACGGATCGAAGCGCAACGCATCATCGCTACACTGCATAGCTTCCGATTCTTCGGGCTGGTCTTTATTCTTCCAGGCGTCGTCGGCCCCAATCTTCCAGCTGGCTTCGCCAACTTCGCCGCTTACGGCGACTTTGCAGCCGGAGTCCTCGCCATCTTGGCCCTGCTTACGGTGAGAGTACGTCCCCTGTTTTGGTTGTTCGTTGTCGCCTTCAACGTCGTCGGAACGGTCGACATCCTCCTCGACTACTATCACGCGGTTAGGCTTGGTCTTCCTGAAATGGCGGGGCAGTTGGGTGCCGCATACGCGATCCCGATTCTCTATGTGCCAATGCTCATGATCACGCACTTCGTTGCTCTCTATTGGCTGGTGCGTCCCCACCGCAAGGCAACCCCTGTTCTCATCGAACAGCCAACCGGACTCTAACTCAAATCAACCCCGCGTCATAAGAAACCTCATGACCACGTTTCATCAAGAAGTGCAACGAAGGAGAAGAACGATGTCTGAACCCATACTCGTCACAGGTGCAGCTGGCGGATCGCAAGGCTCCACAGGACGCCGAATAACAACCCTTTTACGAGAAAGGGGCATTCCGGTTCGTGCCTTCGTCCATAAGCTGGATGCAAGGTCAGATGCTCTCCGGGAACTCGGTGCCGAAGTTGTGCAAGGCGATCTGTTAGATCGCGACTCCGTCCGCGCCGCTCTCAAAGGCATGAAGCGCGCTTACTTTACCTACCCCGTGGCTGATGGACTGCTAGAGGCGACGACGATCTTTGCTATGGCCGCACGCGAAGCGGCGACCGAGCTTGTCGTCAACAACTCGCAACTCCAGGGCGCGCGCAAAGCGCCAAGCTTTCGCAATATGCAACATGGACTCGCAGACCACATCTTCGATTGGGCTGAGGTGGGAGCAGTTCATCTGCATGCGCCGCCGTACTATGAAAACGTGCGCGCACTGGTAAGAAAGAGTGTCGCCGAACAAAGCACAGTGTTCCTGCCATGGGGGGACGGGAGCGCCCCAATTTCGCTGGTAGGCGGAGAGGACGTCTCTAGGGTGGCGGCCTCGCTGCTGGCTAATTTCGAGACGCCTTCCGTAACCTCGTATGATCTGGTCGCCGCAACGCCTACAGTCAAGGAGATCATCGACACACTGAGCGCCGCACTTCAGCGTCCGATACGGTATGTCAGCATCACGGATGATCAATGGGCCGATGCCATGAGAGGTCACGTTAATCCTCACGCACTCGATCATCTGTCGCACCTTTGGCGATACTTTCGATCACATGAAGGACGGAGCGAAGAGGCCCGTAGCGTTACCGATACAATTCGCGCCATCACAGGAAGCCGCGCGCAAACTCTGGAGGAGTTTTTCAGAGTCAACGCGACAGAATTCGGAAGTGTTGTGGCTACAATCTGAATAGCGGCCCGTCGCCGATAGCCTGACGTGCTACGGGGCGAATCGCATTAGCGCCAACCACGGCTCCCGTTCTTCCAGCACAAAAAACTTGTCAAGCCCCAAAGCCCCAAAACCCGCGCCAATCCAGCACATTCGCGTGGCGTATGAGTTATCACCAAACCTCTATAATTAAAGGAAGCAAACAAAAGCCCCGACAACGTCGGGGCTTCATCATTTTTAGAAGGAGGCATTTTTAGAAGGAGGCAGTATTAGAGGAGGCATTAAAATCTCGCAAGTCTTTTATTTGT
>Ga0302226_10001967_pt1 | contig 14923 bp, 11 predicted proteins | sample II_Palsa_E3_3_FD_193524 | JGI IMG/M metagenome (GOLD analysis project Ga0302226, IMG submission 193524) | Peat permafrost microbial communities from Stordalen Mire near Abisko, Sweden - II_Palsa_E3_3 | ecosystem: Environmental > Terrestrial > Soil > Palsa > Peat permafrost | place: Sweden...
GACCACCAGGAGGTCGACGTCATCGGCGCCGAGCCCGTAGTTGCGCAGCGCCGCGTCGACGCCGTCAACGTCGTCGATCGACAGGTACACGCCGTCCGGGCGCTGGAACTCGTGGCTGTAGCGCTCGATCGCCTGCGCGACAACCGGGTCGTACACGACCGGGAGCATCTCTGTCAGATGGTCGCCGAGCAGCTTGTAGTAGAGGACCTCGTTGCGATCGTGCAGTGCGGCCAGGAAATCGTTCTTGGCCAGGTCGGTCGGCTGGACCTGGTACTGCGCGTAGGCCCGGCTGGCCTGCTCGTCGAGCGACAGCACGGCCGCCGGAAGGAGACCCTGCAGGCCGAGGGCGGCCCGCTCCTCGGTGGTGAACGCGGTGCCACGGTTCCAACGGGGATCACGCAGCAGCTCCCGTCCGTGGGGGACGGCGGCATAGTCAGTGGTAAGTGCCATCAGTACTACTTGTCAATGCGGCGTTGTGTGTCGGTGTCAGTCCGGGGTCCCTTACCGTCCGGCGATCTCTTGGAGGATCCAGCCGTTGCCGTCCGGATCGCTGAACGAGGCCAGTGAGCGCTTGGCCCGGCGATCCGGATCCGCCCCGGCCACGCGGTCCTTGCTCCCGACGTGATGGAACACGCCACCGGCGTCGTGGAACACCTCGCTGACCTCGACGCCGCGGGCGACGAGTTCCTCGCGGGCGGTCTCGACGTCGTCGACGACCAGCACCAGGCTGTCGGTCGAGCCTGGCGTGGCCGCCGTCACGCCGGTGCCGATGATGACCGAGCACGCTGAACCGGCAGGCGTCAGCTGGACGATCCGAAAGTCGTCGCCGCCGACGTAGTCGGCGTCGACATGCCAGCCCAATGACTCATAGAAGCACTTGGCCCGGTCGACGTCGGAGACCGGGACGACGACAACCTCAAGCCTCATGTTCATGGACTCGGCGTCGGAACCGAGGGCCGGCGTTTCACTGCGCACATCGATGCTGCTCATGGTGACCTCCGTGGGTATGGTTTTTGGTGTGGACATCAAGCGTTGTGGGGGGTGCGCCACGGGGCGGGGTGCCCCGCGACCGCTAGGCCGCCGCCACCTGCGGCTCGGGCTCGACCATCCGCATCTCGATGCCGGCGGCGGCATACGCGTCGCTGGCGTCGAGCGTCTCCGCGGCGAGGAGGGCGTGAGCGAGGCTTTCGAGCTGATCGCGGTGTTCCGAGAGCAGCTGGGTGACGTTGGCGTGCGCCTGTTGCACCAGCAGTTCGACCTCCTGGTCGACGAGCCACTGGGTCTGCGGCGAGGTTTCCGAGGCGCCGGGCAGCAGGGGTCCCTGCCTTTCGGTCGGCAGCAGAGTGACCGGTCCGAGCTTGTCGCTCATCCCCCAGCGCCCGACCATCTGGCGGGCGATGTTCGTCAGCTGCTGGATATCGGACTCGGCGCCGGTGGTGATCTGGCCGTAGACGACCTCCTCGGCGACGCGGCCGCCGAGGGACACATCGATCTTGGCCTCCAGGTCTTCGCGGCTGTAGGAGACGCGATCGGAGTCGGGGGTCGACAAGGTCACCCCGAGCGCCTGGCCCCGGGGAATGATCGAGACCTTGCGGACCGGGTCGGCACCCGGGGTGAGCATTCCCACCAACGCGTGCCCGGACTCGTGGAAGGCAGTTCGCTCGCGGTCCTGCGCTGAGAGGATGATGCCGCGGGGCGCGCCGAGCAAGATCTTCTCCAGGGAGTCGGTGAAGTCGGCCATCGTGACCGTGTCGTGCTCTTGCCGCGCCGCCCGTAGCGCCGCCTCGTTGGCGAGGTTGGCCAGATCGGCGCCGACCATCCCCGGCGTCGAGGACGCCAGCGCGCCGAGATCGACATCGCCGGCCAGCGGCATTGCCCGCGTGTGCGCCTCCAGGATCTTCATCCGGCCCACGCGGTCCGGCGGCTGGACGGCGACGCGCCGGTCAAACCGGCCGGGGCGCAGCAGTGCCGCGTCGAGGATCTCGGGGCGATTGGTCGCGCCGAGCACGACGACCGCGTCGTTGCCCTCAAACCCGTCCATCTCGGTGAGGATCTGATCCAGCGTCTGCTCGCGCTCGTCGTTGGCGCCGGTGATCCCGCCCGATCCCTGCCGGGAGCGGCCGATGGCGTCGAGCTCGTCGATGAAGATGATCGCCGGCGCCGCCTGCTTGGCCTTGGCGAACAGGTCCCGGACACGGGCCGCCCCGACCCCGACGATCGCCTCGATGAACTCGGACGCGGCAATCGAGAAGAACGCCGCCTGCGCCTCGCCGGCCACCGCCCGTGCCAGCAGCGTCTTGCCGGTCCCGGGAGGACCGAACAGCAGGACACCGTGGGGCATCCGGCCGCCGAGCTTCTGGTAGCGCTCGGGATTCTTGAGGAAGTCGACGATCTCGGTCAGCTCCGCCTTGGCCTCGTCGATCCCGGCGACGTCCTCGAACGTGACCCGGATCTTGTCCGGGTCGACCCGCCGCGCCTGGGAGCGTCCGAACTTGCCCAGGCCGCCGAGCCCGCCGGCGCCGCCCTGCGCGCGCCGGGCGAGCAACACGAACAAGCCGACCAGCAGCAGCGTGGGACCGAACCCGAGGAGCAGCTCGGCCAGCAGCGATGTGCCCGGATTGGGGTTCGTGGCGTTGACCTGGACGCCCTTGGACACCAGCAGCTGGGTCAGCGCGGTGTTGTTCCAGAACGACGGCACCTGCGTGGAGAACAACGTCGTCGGCGTCGCCCGCCGGTCGCTCGCCGGATAGCGCACGGCGGACGCGAACGTCCCCTGGATCGTGTCCTCCTTCGACGCGATCGACGTGATCCTGCCGGCCTGCAGCTGGCGCAGGAAGTATGGGTTGAACGGCACCTTGACTCGTGGCTGCGCCGATGGTTGTGACACCAGCACGGAGGCCCAGTTGAGGGCCAGCAGCACCAGGACGAAGATCCAGAAGCCACGCAGGCGGTGCGGTGGCGTGCGCGGGGGCTGCTCCGGCGCGCCCCGGCCGTCGGGCGCCGGCGCCACCCGCCAGCCCTGCTTGTCACGCGGCAACGGCGACGGCGGCACTGCTTTCTGAGTGTCGCCGGACTCCTGCAACGGGAAGTAGGTCCCGAACACGTCGCGGAGACGATGAGAAATATTCATGACTGTTCCTCTCTCTGTGCCCGACGGTTAGTCGCGTCCGCCGCCGAACAGCTGCAGCGCGAACAGGAACACGTTGAGGATGTCCAGGAAGATGCTCGTGGCGATCGGGACCGCGCTCTGCTTGCCGGCGCGACGCAGCCGGTTGAAGTCAAAGATCGTGAACCCGCCGAAGATCACCAGCCCGGCGACCGACCAGATCACGTTCGCGTGTGGGATGGAGACCAGCAGTGCGACGATCCCGAACACGATCAACCCCACCAGCGCCCAGGACAGGGTGCGCCCCCAGGCCGACAGGTCACGCCGGGTGCCGTAGCCGTAGGCCCCGAGACCGGCGACGAACGCCGCGGTGGTCCCGGCGGCGTCCCACAGCGCCGACGGGTCAGCCTGTGCGTAGGCGTTCAGGACCGGACCGAGCGCCAGTCCGAGCAGCAGCCCCAAGCCGAACAGCAGCGTGGTCGACAGTTGCTGGTGTCCGCGAGCGGACGCGACGTTGAGGCCGAACACGCAGGCCAAGCCGCCGACGAAGAACGCGATCCCGATCCCGCCGCTGAGATCGCGGCCGATGTACGCCCCGAGCGCGAGGCAGCCGAGCGTCAGGGCGACGAGGCCCATGACCTGACCGAACACTGCCCGCGTACGATCGGTACTGATGACAGCCGGGCGACCGGCGACCCCTTCGCCCGACCCCTGGTTCACGGTGTGGATACTCATGATGCCGTCCCTTGTGGTTGTGTTGTGGCTGCGTTGTCGTGTCGATTGCCGAGCCGCCGGACACATCCCAGGTGCAGGTGACGGGTCGGCTCGTGGGGCGAGTGTCAACCGCTGCGGCCCCGCTCGCATCGGCCGTAGGACAGTTCGACAGGGCAGTCATGACCCGGAGATCCCGGGGGATGGTTGCCCTCCTGCGCTACATCCGGAGACCCGTCGGCCGAATGGAATCGGTTCACTGAAGAGGTTCGGATGAAGCTGGAAGCCGGCATCCTTTCTCGCCTCGCCGCCGAGTCCTTCGGCGGCGACGCAGCGGTGGAGTGCCACGGCCGGACGCTCAGCTTCAACGAACTGAACGCGGCCGGATCGGCGCTTCTTGGCGCCGGGCTACAGCGCGGTGACCGGGTCGGCGTGCTCGGCTACAACTGCCCGGAGCTGGCCGAAACGTGGCTCGGTCTCGAGAAACGCAATCTCGTGCACGCGGTCCTGCACACCCACATTGACGCCGACGCGCACGTCCGGTCGATGAATCACATCGAGGCGACGGCGCTGATCTTCGACACGCGCGTGACGCATCCGATCGACGCGCATCGCGACGAGCTGAAGATGCCAGCTCGCGGGATGCTTCTTACAAAGACGCCGACCAGCCAGTGTGGACTGGCCGGTCTGCCCTGTCCCCGTCCTGACCGTCCACGTCCAACTCGCTGGAGCTCAGCGAGCAGGTTTTAGACGGTCGAGTGGTCGGACCGAAGGTCCAACGGTCCTCGGCGATGAGCATGCGGAGCAAGTCGACGGTTTCGTCGTCGTTCCGGCGGCTCTTCCATTGCTCAGTCTCCAGAGGGGAGTCGTGCATCAGCACCACCGGAGATTCTCCGGCCTCGCTGGCGGCTTCGAGCTCAAGGTCTTCGGAAAACTCGGGATCCGCCCTCGTCACGAGTTGAGCGATGCGATCGTGAACTCAACCCTGCACGCGACCGGTCTCTAACAACTGTCTGCGTGGCAGAGTGTCTCGCCTACCGGACGACCTCGCTGACGGCCGCCGGAGGCTCTGAGCGCTGAGCGCTGAGCGAGGAAGGGGTCATCCGCGGGGCGGGGCACGATCCAGCTCGCCAGGACCTGACAGTTGGGTCACCCGCGCGGCATCTGTTCGTGCGGAGCCTGTCAAGCCCGGCGAGACGCCCTGCGTTCGAAATTAGTGAGCGGCGGCGACCTCTTTTGGCTTGTTGATCCACGCTGCGGTAGGTAGCGCGGGCGGGGCGGGCGGCTTGCGGACGAACCGCTCAGGGTGTCGCTGGTAGGCCGCGTTGAGCACATCGACGCGGGCGGCGTGTAGCTGTGCGGCGTGGCCGTGGTGGAATGCGGCCGGGGTCATCAGCCCGATCCCGGAATGACGGTGGGCGTGGTTGTACCAGTCGACGAACGCTCGGCAGTGACTGCGGGCGTGGTCGATGTCGTCAAACCGGGCGGGGAACTCGGGTCGGTACTTCAGGGTCTTGAAGTTCGACTCCGAGTAGGGGTTATCGCTGGAGGTGTACGGCCGGCTGTGCGTTTTCGTGATGCCGAGATCCGCGAGCAGGAACGCGACCGGCTTGGCGCGCTGCGGCGCGCGGCGGTCGGCGTGCAGCGTCAGGATCTTGGGGGTGATCTGCTGCTGCTCGGCGGCCTGCTCGATCAGCGCCGTGGCCAGCTGCGCGTTCTCGCGGTACTGGACCGTCCAGCCGACGATGTAGCGGCTGAACACGTCGAGAATCACGTAGAGGTAGTAGTAGGTCCACTTCGCCGGGCCCTTCAGCTTGCTCACGTCCCAGGACCACAGCTCGTTGGGCCGCTCGGCGAGCGGCTCGGGCTTCGCATACGGCGGGTGGGTGAGCTGAGCGCGCCGCTCTCTGACGCCGCCGTGATGGGCGCCGAGGATCCGGTACATCGTGCGGGTCGAGCACAGGTAGGTGCCCTCGTCCAGCAGCGTCGCCCACGTCTCCTCCGGCGAGACGTCCACGAACCGCTCGCTGTGCAGCACCTCGAGCACAGCGTCGCGTTCGGGCTCAGACAGCGCCCGCTCAGGCGTCGCCCGCGGCTTGGGCGCCCTGCGCTCGGGCGGGCGACGACGACGGTAGATCGTCGCCGGGGAGGCGCCCAGCGCCCGGCACGCCGGGCGGGTGCCGATCAACGGCGTCAGCTCCTCGACCGTGGCGGCGATCATCGCTCGGTGCTCCTCGGCGCGCTCTCGGAACCGAGCATCTCCTCCAACAGCGCTGAGACGTTTCCCTGAATCTCCACGACCCGCTTCATCTTCGCCAGCTCCGCCTCGGAGCGCTCCAGCTTCCGCGTTAGCTTCGCGATCTCCTCCTCGCGCCGATCGACCGGCTTGCGCCCGCGCGGGCGGCCGAGCTCCTTCAACGCGCCGTCGCGCTGCTGCTTGCGCCAGTACGTCAGATGCGACGTGTAAAGCCCCTCACGGCGCAGCAGCTCGCCGATCTCCCCCGGCCTGGTGCACGCATCGGCCTTCTCGAGGATCTCCAGCTTGTACCTCGCGGTGAACTTACGGCGCTTGGCCTGCCCGACCAACTCGGGGTCAGGCACCCCCGCCGGCGCGGCGCGCCCGCCGGCCACGAATCCCAGCTCGGCTACGCCTCCCTGCTCTTCGCGGCCGGCGGCAGCATCATCCGCATGCCTGGCTCCATTCGTGCTCGACTCCAACATCCTGGCGTTGCTCCGTTCTCGCCCTCAAGGTTCATTGATTCCTCGATGGTGAGCGTCTCACCGGACGTTGACAGAGAGGGGTGCCGCGCGCGTCGCGCGCTCGCGCGCGTAAGAGCCGCTGGCACCGCTGTTTGTGGCGTTCGGTCTCGTTCGATAAGCCCGGCCGCGTCGTCGGACTGTCGCGTTGACGCTCGGCGGCTTCGCCGTCGCTAGTGATCCTGCTGGTCTCTGCCCGTGTTGGTGGCGACTTAACAACGACTGGCCACTGCAACTATCCCTCGGCCGATGCGAGTCGGCGTGCCCATGCCCAGACTTAGCGCATCGCAGGGATCACTCCGGACAGCATGGGCAGACGATGGAGGGCAGCATGAGTGGCATCGGCATAGGCAATGCCCGGGCGACCGCAAACCGCAGGGCGAGATCTAACGGGCGCGGGGCGCTCCGTTGCCGTCGTCCTGCCGACCTAAGGCGCCGGCGATGAGCATCGCCTCCTCGGCTCTGCACCTACGCTTCATGGCGGACCGATCGCGTCGCCAGCGTCGAGCGCGAGGCGAGCGCGTCCTGGTTGGTAGGCGAGTCGGCACCGATCACCTCCGCGGGCAAGAACTTCAGGTCGTTGTCCCGTGTTTGACGAGCATTGACGAAGCAAGCATCAGCGATCTTCTAGAGGACGACCGCTTCTTCTGGCTCGACCTGACGGCCCCGAGTCACGACGATCTTGCCCAGTTGCGCGAACTGTTCGGGTTTCACCCTCTTGCACTTGAGGACACCGAGCAGTTCGGCCAGCGCCCTAAGCTCGACGACTACGGCAGCTACATATTCCTAGTCTTCTACGGCGCGTGGCGTCGTGAGGCCGCAGACCCGGAGCCGCTGCGGGAGGTGCACGTCTTTATCTCGGGCCAATACACAATCACAATCCATAGCGAACCCTCGCCGCCGCTTGAGATGCAACGCGACCAGCTCGATGGGCGCGCGTTGCACAGCGAGCAGTTTCTCCTGTATCGGATACTCGATGCCCTGACCGACAGCTTCTTCCCAGTGTTGGCCGAGATCGACGACGAGATCGATCAGCTCGAAGCAGCCATTCTTGTTAGCCCCACCGACGCGCAACTCAAGCGGCTGTTCTCACTCAAGCGCCAGTTGTTCTCGATGCGCAAGGTTGTCACGGCCCAGCGTGATCTGTTCGCACGGTCGGTGGACCAGATCGCGGAACTTCCGGGTCTTCAGCTGGATGAGCAAGACTACTTCCGAGACATCTATGACCACCTGATTCGGATTGGCGAAGTAATCGATTCCTACCGCGATCTGCTTTCCGGGGCGACCGACCTCTATCTCTCGACCGTTAGCAACCGGCAGAATGCCGTCATGAAGCAGCTCACCGCCATTGCGACGATCTTCCTGCCGCTGTCTTTTATCACTGGGTTCTTCGGCCAGAACTTTCGGTTCCTGACAGCCCAGCTGATTAGCGATCCGTGGACCTTTTGGGCGTTCGGGATTGGGAGCATAATCGCTACCTGCGCCGGCTTGCTCGTGTATTTCCGGCGCAAGGGCTGGGTCTGAGTACGCGGCTACAGCGCGAACGACCCGTTCGGCGGCTGCTCCAATCGTCCAAGCCGGACGTGCGGGTCTGGTGAGGCCAAGCAGTAGCGCGTGACCCCGACGGCCGCCGCTTTGCTTGCGCGCAACTCGACCCGCGCAGGGACCGGAACTCGAAGGAGACTGAGAGGGGAAACCATCCCAGGCTCGGCCGTCGAGGTTTGCGCCCGGAAAGCGGGGGCCCTTGTTGCGCCTGGGCCGCGTGCATCGACTCGTCGTTGCGAGCGCGCGTGCGGTAGGTTACTGGGTCACGATGCTGCGAGGGCGCCTGAGCGAATGCGAGGTGCTCGACCGAGTGCTCGAGGATGTCCGGGGTGGGCATAGCGCAACCTTGGTGGTGCGGGGCGAGGCGGGGGTTGGAAAGTCGGCGTTGCTGGAGTACGCGGTCGCAGCGGCTTCCGATCTGCGGGTGGTGCGGGTCGCTGGGGTGGAGTCGGATATGGAGCTGGCCTATGCGGGTGTGCATCAGTTGTGCGCGCCGTTGCTTGACCGGCTCGGGAGGTTGCCCGGGCCGCAGCAGCAGGCGCTTGAGGTCGTGTTCGGGGTGAGCACCGGGGCGGCCCCGGATCGGTTCCTCGTCGGCTTGGCGCTCTTGAGCTTGCTCTCGGAGGTGGCGGATGACGGGCCGCTGCTGTGTGTCGTGGATGACGCGCAGTGGCTGGATCAGGCCTCGGCGCTGACGTTGGCGTTTGTCGCTCGTCGGCTGTTGGCGGAGCCGGTCGCGATCGTGTTTGCCGCACGGGAGCCGGGGGAGGAGCTTCGGCATTTCTCTGAGTTGGAGGTGCTTGGCTTGCGCAATGGGGACGCCCGCGCGTTGCTGAGCTCGGCCGTGCGGTTCGTTTTGGATGAGCGGGTGCGTGACCGGATCATCGCGGAGATGCGCGGCAATCCGCTGGCGTTGCTCGAGCTGCCGCGTGGCTTGACGGCGACCCAGCTGGCGGGTGGCTTTGGTCTGCTTGGGGCTCAGGCGCTGTCGGGACGGATTGAGGAGAGCTTCGTGGCGCGACTGAAGGAGCTTTCGGAGGACGCGCGGGTGCTGTTGCTGGTGGCGGCGGCTGACCCGGTCGGCGATCCGCTGTTGTTGTGGCGTGCGGGTGCGCGGCTTGGGATCAGCCCGGTGGCCGCGGAGGGCCCGGTGGCGGACGGGTTGCTCGTGATCGGTGAGAGGGTGACGTTTCGCCATCCGTTGGTGCGCTCGGCGATCTACCGGTCGGCGGCGCCAGACCAGCGCCGGGCAGCGCATCTGGCGTTGGCGGAGGCGACCGATCGGGAGGTCGACCCGGACCGGCGTGCCTGGCACCTGGCCGCGGCGGCGCCGGGCCCAGATGAGGAGGTTGCCGTGGAGCTCGAGCGCTCCGCGGGGCGGGCGCAGGCCCGTGGCGGGCTCGCTGCCGCCGCGGCGTTCTTGCAACGCGCGGTCGCGCTGACCCCGGAGCCGGCCAAGCGTTCCGAGCGCGCGCTGGCCGCGGCGCAAGTCAGCGTGCAGGCTGGAGCGTTCGATGCGGCGCTCAGGCTGCTGGCCACCGCGGAGGACGGGGCGCTGGATGAGCTTCAGCGTGCCCGGATCGACCTACTGCGCGGGCAGGTCGCGTTTGTCTCTAGTTTCGGGAGTGACGCGGCGTCGCTGCTGCTGGCGGCGGCCAAGCGGCTCGAGCGACTCGACCTCGAGTTGGCTCGCGAGACCTATCTGGAGGCGTGGGGCGCCGCGATGTTCGCCGGCCGTCTGGCAAGCGGTGCCAGTGTCGTGGATGTCTCGCGGGCCGCCAGCGCGGCCGCCCGGCGGGCGGATCCGCCGCGTCCGTTGGATCTGTTGCTGGATGGTCTTTCGCTTCTGATCACCGAGGGACGGACCGCAGCAGGACCGACACTGGAGGCGACAGTCGACGCCTTTGCCCACGATACGATCTCAACAGAGGCAGGGCTCCGGTGGGGTTGGCTGGCCACGGTCGCCGCCATCGTGATGTGGGACTTCGACGGTTGGCTTGCGATCGTCGCCAGGGAAGTCCAGCTCGCCCGCGACGCGGGCGCGCTCGCGGTCCTCCCGATATTTGTGCAAAGCCAGGGCATGTCCGCGGCCTTGGGGGGGGAGCTTCTGTTGGCCGCGGCGATGATCGCCGAGGCGGATGCGATCGCGGAGGCGACCGAGACTCGTTTCGCACCGTACGTCGCACTGGTGTCCGGCGCCCTCCGGGGCCGGGAGGCCGAGGTCTCCGAGTTGATCACGTCGACCAACACGAGTGCTATGGCCGAGGGGCAGGGGCTCGGGGGCCAAGTGGCGCAATGGGCCGCCGCGATCCTCTACAACGGCCTCGGCCGCTACGACGAGGCGCTCGCCGCGGCCCAACAGGCGAGCGAGATCATCCCCGAGCTGTACATCTCTACCTGGGCCCTGCCCGAGCTGATCGAGGCGGCCACGAGGACCGACCGGATGGCTCGCGCCACTGAAGCTCTGGAGCGGCTGGTGGCCGTGACCAGCGCGAGTGACAGCGACTGGGGGTTGGGGATCCAGGCGCGGGCGCGCGCCCTGTTGAGCGAGGGTGACGACGCCGAACGGTGCTACCGGGAGGCGATCGAGCGGTTGGGCCGCACGCGCCTGCGGCCGGAGCTCGCGCGTGCGCACCTGCTCTACGGAGAGTGGCTGCGCCGCGAAGGTCGCCGCGTCGACGCGCGAGCGCAGCTGCGGACGGCGCACGAGCAGTTCACGGCGATCGGGATGGAAGCGTTCGGCGAGCGCGCACGCACCGAGCTCCTCGCGACCGGCGAGAAGGTACGCAAACGGAGCATCGAGACGCGTGACGACCTGACCGTCCAGGAACGCCAAGTCGCGATCGCCGCCGCTGACGGCGCCACCAACCGCGAAATCGCCGCCATCATGTTCCTCAGCGAAGCGACCGTGGCCTACCACCTCCGCAAGGTCTTCCAAAAGCGCGACGTTACCTCCCGGCGTCAACTCCGACAAATCGACCTCAGCTGATAGCTCGTCGGCCACCCGGCTAACGACTATCACGTCGGCCACCCGGCTCACGACTATCAGCTTCTGAGGAGGCGAGGGAGGGTCCAAGGGAGCACGATCTGGCCGTCCCGTCCGCCCGCTGATGAGGAGCCGCCTTGAGTGACAACGGTGATCGTGTTGTGCCCGACCGGGAGCTGTCGGAAGCCCGCTCAGATCAGAGGACGCCATCGACGTCGCGTTGGAGCAGGTCGACATCGTGGGCTGGCGGTTCTCCCTTCTCGGAAAGTGCCGGTGCCGCTCCCGGCCCGATCCCATTGCGAGCGGGTTCATGAGCACCGATCGGGGTCAGGCCATGTGCGTTGCCGTCGAGACAATTGGCGACTGGCTAAGGGTCCACCGGCACGCGCTGCAGACCCACCGGACTGATCGGTGCGAGCTGGTCTCCTTCTCGGACATGTTCGGCCTGCGGGGCGGACCCACGAAGGCCGAAGCCACCTGGACGATGAGCCCAGAAGTGGTCCACGAGGAGCGGTCCAAGTACACGAACTGCCTTGCCGCGGCGCCAGCCGAAGTCTTGGTGCGGTCGCTAAAGAACCCGGAAGTCCGGTTGGGACCGTTCGATGTCAGCGAACACAACCGCCGCGAGGCCGCACGCTTCGCTGACAGCGTCGCCCGCTACTTGCTCGACAACGGCGACGGGTGGCCGGGGAACGCGACATGACTGTCGCGGCGTCAGTGGTTCAGTCGACCGTCGAACGGGTCGACGTTTCCTCCGGCGACGGTCTGCAGCTGTGCGGGCGCGCACATGAGGGCGGGGTGCTGAACGTGCTGCTCGGTGGACTGAGGGCTGGTCGGGCAGGCGTGCTCGTCCTACAGGGTGAGGCCGGGATCGGGAAAACGGCATTGCTTGAGCATGTTGAGCTCCGGGCCGACGGGATTCGGCTCGTCCAAGTGTCGGCTGTCCGTTCGGAGGTCGACCTCCCCTACGCGGCGCTCCACCAACTCTGCGTTCCGCTGTTAGACCAGATCGAGCGTTTGCCCGATCCTCAGCGTGCGGCGCTCGCTACGGCGTTTGGCGTCGCGACCGGCATCCCGCCCGACCGTCTCTGTCTTGGCCTCGCAATCCTCGGACTGCTCTCCCGAGCCGCCGATGCTGACCCGCTTCTCTGCGTGGTTGACGACGCACAGTGGCTGGACGCTGAATCCGCTTCCGTCCTGGGCTTCGTGTCTCGCCGGCTCGCGGCCGAACCCGTCGCGCTGATGTTCGCAACCCGCGAGCCAGTCCGGGAGCTCGCGGGGCTCCCGGAACTCCAGCTTCGCGGCCTCGCCGACCGCGACGCGCGTGCGTTGTTCTCCTCGACGTTGCGCGGCCCGTTCGACAAGCGGGTCCGCGAGCGAATCGTCGTCGAATCCCGTGGCAACCCCCGCGCCCTGCTCGAGCTCTCTCGAGCGTTCACGCCCATGCAGCTCGCGGGCGGGTTCGGGGATCCGGACGTAGGTGCCCTGACGATCGGAGTCGAGGAGAACCGCACGGACGAGGTGGAAGCGCTGCCGGATGAGCTGCGACTCTTCCTGCTGGTGGCCGCAGCCGAGCCTCTCGGCGAGCCGTGGATTCTGTTGCGGGCGGCCCACGAGCTTTCGCTTCCGCCCACAATGGCAGGCACCCTCCAGGAGCGCGGATTGCTCAACGTTGGGAGCCGCGTGCAATTCCCCGATCCCCTCGTGCGTTGGGCGATCTACCGATCGGCCTCAGCCTACGAGCGGCAAAGGGTGCACGGAGCACTCGCGGATGCAACAGACGGGGGCACCGAACCGGAATGGCGAGCCTGGCATCGCGCCTACGCCGCGACGGCTCCCGACGAGGATGTCGCCGCGGACCTGGAGCGATCCGCGAAGCGGGTTTTGTCGATTGGGGGCTTCTCGGCGGTCGCGGCGTTCCTGTCGAGGTCGGCGGCACTGACCCCGGAGCTCACACGGCTGGCCTGGCGATGGCTGGCGGCCGCCGAAGCCGAGCAGCAAGCGGGTGACTCGGACGCCGCGCAGCGGACGCTTGCCGCGGCGGAGGCTGGACCCCTCGGCGTCGGTGGACGCGCCCGGGCGCAGCTGCTCTGGGCTCGGATGGCTGTTGGCTCGGGGACCGGCGACGCCAGCGCGCAACTTCTCGCGGCCGCGCGAGCGCTCGAGCCGCTCGACATCGACCTCGCGCGTGACACGTACCTTGAGACGCTGGCGGCGATCGTCGAGTTCGGCTCCAGGGAGGAGCATGACCTCGTCGAGGTGTGTGACTCCGCGATGGCAGCCAACCGGCAGGGACCACCGCGGCCAACCGACATGCTTCTCGATGGCGTCGCTCTGCAGGTCACGAAGGGCTGGGCCAGTGCGGTACCCACCCTTCGCCGAGCGCTCGCAGCGTTTGCTGGAGGTCATGGCGGGCTCGGCGGCTGCTGGCTCGCCTCTCACGTCGCGTCCGCTCTGTGGGAACCCGACCTCGAACGCGCACTCGCGGAGCGACTCGTGCATCTCAGCAAGCAGGTCGGAGCACTAGGAGTCGTGCCGCAAGCCCTGGCGCAGCTTGCCGCAACCCACGTGCGCCAAGGGAGCTTCGCCGCCGCCGACCTACTGATTGGCGAGCTCGAGCTGGCGGTGGATCCCCGGGACGCCACGCCAGCCGCTCGGGTCAAGGAGTTGCTGGCGGCCTTCCGGGGTCAAGCAACCGACCGCCAAAGCTTGATCGAGGCACCATGGGACGGTCTGACACCTGCAGTGCACAGTCTCACTGAAACGACACTCAAGATCGCGAGCATGGTGTTGAATAACGCGCTGGGTCGATATGAGGACGCGCTCCGTGAGGGTCGAGGGCTCGTCGATGCTCACGAATGGGTGATAACCCCGGCGTGGGCGCTGCCGGAACTGGTTGAGGCAGCCGTCCGTGTAGGCTCCTTCGACGACGCCAGCCGCGCACTCGGCCTGCTGGCCGAGCGCGCGCGGGTCAGCGAAACCGACCAGGCGCTCGGACTGAGAGCGCGATCGCAAGCCCTGATGAGCGAAGGCGAAGCAGCGGAGGCGCTGTACCGAGAGTCATTGTTCTGTCTGGGACGAGCCGGAGGACCGTTCGACCTCGCTCGGGCTCATTTGCTCTACGGCGAGTGGTTGCGGCGCGAGCGGCGGCGTATCGACGCGCGCGAACAGCTGCGGACCGCGCATCGTATGTTCGACGCGATCGGTGCTGAGGCGTTCGCAGAGCGCGCGCGGCGCGAGCTGGTCGCGACGGGCGAGCGGGCGCGCAAGCGCTCTGTCGAGACGCTCGATGATCTCACGGCGCAGGAGATCCAGGTTGCTCGCATGGCTCGCGACGGGCTCTCCAATCCGGAGATTGGCGCGCGGCTGTTCATCAGCGCCCGAACCGTGAAGTATCACCTGCAGAAGGTGTTTACCAAGCTGGGGATCTCGTCGCGACACGAACTCGGTCGGGTGCTCCCCCGCGAGCCCGATGAGGCACTGATCGCCTGAGTCCAACTGGGCGGCGGCTCGTAGCGACACGCCAGTATCTGCGTGAAGCGGGTGTCGAAGTCGCAGAAATCGAGTCTTCAGCGTCAGGGCGTTTTGTGTTCTTCAGCGATCCCGACGGAAACGGGCTGGGCCGTCCAGGAGCTTCCCCTGCGAGTACTGAGCGCCCCCTGATCGCGGCAGCGGGCTCTCAAATACCACAGTGTCTCGTCGCCGGACCCGCTCGTCGTGAGATAGGCTGCCCTCAGGTGAAGATCTCGTAAGCCCCGTTTTCCCTGCGCTGGAACGCTGTATCGCTTTCGCGTGAGACCGAGGCCTGTCTCCATGTC